>CXWL01021676.1_pt1 | contig 15907 bp, 10 predicted proteins | sample 590931 | NCBI WGS metagenome assembly CXWL01 (sample SAMEA3498368, study PRJEB10139) | groundwater metagenome | biome: water well; material: biofilm material | place: Germany | collected 2015-04-27 | reverse complement strand
AACCACGCCGCAAGCGCGCGTTGCCCTGGTGGGACCGCATTGATGTCCCGTTGGAGCATCACCAAACTGGACGGTACGCTCGGCCCCCATGCGCTGGCTTGGGACGCCTTGAACCAGGCGCTGTTTCACGGCAACCCGATGCTGGACAGTCGATTTGTCAACGGCTTGTTGCGGTATTTTGGCGATGGCACGGAGCGCTTGTGTGTGCTGCAGGCCGATGGCGCGCCGCGAGCGATGTGTTTGCTCAGGCCCAAGGGCGTGGGGTTGTGGACTACTTTCTTGCCCGCTCAAGCGCAGATTGGCCCGGTGCTGATTGGCGACGCACGCCATGTAAGGCCGCTGATTCGACGGCTCCCTGGTGTGGTCGGGCAGATCGATTTTCTGTGTCACGACCCGGCCTTTGGCGCGGTCGCCTTGCCTGGCGGCTCAGACTACAGCGCGCAAGAACACGCGCTGACCATGAGCATCCGCCTGGACGGTGATTTCGAGACCTACTGGGCCAAACGCTCCAAGCAGTTGCAGAAGAACATCCGGCGCTACGAACGCCGGCTGGACGAAGACGGAGTGCAGGCTCGCTTTGTCAGCATCACCGACGCGGACGCGATCAGCGCCGCGGTGGACCGTTATGCCGCGTTGGAATCCAAGGGGTGGAAGGGCATGGAAGGCACGGCCATCGAAACCGGCAACGTACAGGGCCAGTTTTATGACGAGCTGCTGCATGGCTTTTGCAGCTCTGGCGGCGCCGTGGTGTACGAGTTGTGGTTCGGCGATCAGCTCGCGGCCTCCCGCCTGGCTATCGCCAGCGCCACCATGCTGGTGATCCTCAAGACCACCTACGACGAGGCGCTCGACAAGTACGCCCCAGGGCGTTTGCTGTTGCGCGGCGTGGTCGAGCAGGCATTCAAAGACCGCCCGGGCGGCGTGATCGAGTTCTACACCGACGCCAATCCCGACCAACTCTCCTGGGCCACCGATCAGCGTTGGATCGAGCACGTCAGCGTTTACCGCAGCGACCTGGCGGCCACGCTGATCCCCATCGCCAATTCGGTCCGCAAGTCGATCCTGCCCGTGCCCGACCAATTGGCCGAGCACGGCGCTGGCCGCAGGGTGGAGGTGCTGTACCACCCGTCACAATTTCCGCCGGACCTGCAAAAGTTGTTTGCGCTGGCCGAAAAAGAGGATTTCCATTGCGGCGTCGCCTGGTACAGCAACCTGACCGACGCGGTCTTTGCCGACCACGCTGGGGTGCGTTTTTACGTGTTGCGTCAAGGCGAGCAAGCGATTGCGGTGCTGCCGGTGCAAATTGTCAAACATCACCGGGTCAAGCAAGTCGAGTCACTCAGCAACTACTACACCGCGCTGTACGCGCCGGCCCTGGCGCCAGGGCTCAAGGCCCGAGATCTGGTGCCGCTGATACGCGCCGTGTTGCGTGCCCATGCGCCGGTCGCCTCGTTGCGCTTTTCACCCATGGACCCCCGCTCGCGCCCCTACCGGCTGCTGTTTGGTGGCTTGCGCGACGCTGGTTTGGCGCCGTTTGAGTTTTTTTGCTTTGTCAACTGGCATCTGGCGGGCTTTGACGACTGGGCCGGTTACCTGGCCAGTCGACATGGCTCCCTGCGCAACACTATCAAGCGCATGGGAAAGAAGTTTGCGCACGACGGTGGCACGCTTGAACTGATCGAAGGCGGCGCCGGGCTGGACCGCGGCATCGACGCCTACGAGAAGGTTTATGCCCATAGCTGGAAGAAGCCCGAGCCCTACCCGGCGTTCGTGCCGGGCCTGGCGCGCACCTGTGCCGCCAGCGGCTGGTTGCGCCTGGGAGTGGCCTGGATCGCCGGCAAGCCGGTGGCGGCCCAGATCTGGATTGTCGCCAACGGCCGGGCCAGCATCTACAAGCTGGCCTACGACGAGGACTACAAGGGTTACGCGCCCGGCACCCTGTTGACCGCGCTGTTGATGCAACACGTAATGGAAGAAGACCAGGTGCTCGAAGTCGACTACCTGATTGGCGACGACCCCTACAAACAGGCCTGGATGAACCACCGCCGCGAGCGCTGGGGCATCGTGGCCTACAACCCCAAGACCCTGTCTGGCGCGCTGGGCATGGTCCAGGCAGCTTTGGCTCGGCCTTTGAAGTTGATAATCGCCAAACTCGGGGGCCTGTTCCGGCGTGTCAAGAGAGAGTCAACTGAGTCGGCAATCATGCCGTGACCAATGGTGAATGGGAGTAGGACTATGTGCCAGACTGAAATCGGATTCAAATACTCAACCGCGTGGTGGCGCCTGATCGCATCGGCGCTATGCCTCGTGGCGGCAGCACCGGCCGTTGCCCAGACGGCGGGTGCCAGTTGCGGCCCGCTGCACGGCGAAGGGCAATATGGCCCCTTTGACTACCGCACCGACCGCGACAAGCTGCCGATAGTGTTGGGCGCGCACTTCACGCCGGAGGTTGAGGCGCTGATCCGCGGCAAGACCAGCGCACGCCCCGGCACCGACATCGACTACACCCTTAGAGCCATCCCCAACAACCACCGCGCGCTGATGGCCATGATGCGGCTGGGGGAGAAAGAGAAGACGCCACAACCCAGCGGGTCGCGCTACTCGGTGCAGTGCTGGTTCGAGCGCGCCATCACCTTTCGCCCCGACGATGCCGTGGTACGCATGATTTATTCGACCTACCTCAACAAGCAGGGCCGTCTGCCCGAGGCCAATGCGCAGCTTGAACTGGCCACCGTGCACGCCAAGGACAACGCCTTCACCCACTACAACATTGGCCTGCACTATTTTGATCTGAAGAACTACGACAAGGCATTGGCGCAGGCACATCAGGCAATTGCGCTGGGCTTTGGACAAGCGGAACTGCCCGAGCAATTGAAGCGCGTGGGCAAGTGGAGCGAACCACCGCCAGCGGTCGAACCCGCCAAGTAGCCCGCCCAACTGTGTCGTCGGTCTCGTCACTTCAGCCCCCCACGGCGCTACTGGCCCCCGCGCCGCGCCGGCCCCTGCCGCGCAGCCCGGTGCTGGACTGGTCCAGCTTCGCGTCGGGCGCGGCGCCCAGGCTCACCAGCGTGGCGGACTTGCGCCACACCGCCCTGGTGAGCAGTGGCCGCGCCGCGATCTACCAGGCCTTGCTGGCCATGCGCCTGCCTGTGGGCAGCGCCGTGCTGGTGCCAAGTTACCACTGCCCCACCATGGTGGCGCCCGTCGTCTTGGCGCAACTTACGCCAAGTTTTTTCGGTATTCGCACCGACGGCTTGCCCGATCTGGAAGGCATCGACCCGAGTTGCGCCAACGCGGCCAAGGCCATGATCGTCTCGCACTACTTCGGGCGCGCCCAGTCCCTGGCCGAAGTCCGGCGCTGGTGTGATCAACGCGGCATCGCCTTGATCGAGGATTGCGCCCACTGCTTCTTCGGGCAAGCCGGTGACCGGCCCATTGGCGCCTGGGGCGACTACGCAACGGCCAGCCTCACCAAGTTCTTTCCGGTGCCAGAAGGTGGGTTGCTGGCCTCGGCCCACCACCCCCTGTCGGGCTTGGTGTTGACGCCGCCCGGGTTCAAGGCGCAACTCAAAGGCTGGCTCGACCTGCTGGAGTTGGCCACCCAATACCGTCGGCTCGCCGGGCTCAGCCACCTTATGCGTCCGCTGTTCTGGCTCAAGAACGCGCACCGGGTGCCGCCCTCGGTGCCTACCGCGCACGCCGCCGTCCCGCTGCCAGACACCATGCTGGCGGACAGCGACATGGCCCGGGTCGCGCAGGCACCCGTTTGGGCAACCCGGGTTCTCCAGGCGGTGCCGCAAGCGCGCATGGTCACGCGGCGGCAACAAAACCATGCCGCGTACGCCCGGCACTTTGGCGCCGTTCACGGTGCCAGGCCGCTGTTTCCTACCAGCGCCACCACACCCGCCCCAGCCGCGCCCTACGTCTTTGCCCTGTGGGTGGACGATGCCGACCGGGTATACCACGCATTGCGCAATCAGCATCTGCCGGTCTTCCGCTGGGACCGCATCTGGCCCGGCACGCCGGTGCTGGTGGGCGATCAAGGCCCGCTGTGGAGCCGGCATGTACTGCAACTGCTGTGCCATCAGGACCTGAGCGAAGCCGATGTCGTCTACACCGCGCAGGCCCTCTTGGCCCTGCTTACTACCCGCGTCGTGCCGTCTTGCGGCTTGGCGCCATGAACCCTTTGATGTCTGGCCCCAACTCCATGTCCACCCTGCGTATTCACTGGCGCAACCTGCCCGCCCTGGCCCTCCAGCAAGACCCCACATTGCTGACGCATTGGGATCGGCTCAACGCCGCGCGCAGCGATCTGCCCTTTCTGGCCGGCCGGGCGATCTGCACCGCATTGCAGACCCTGGGCCAAGGCAACGAAAGGCTGTTGATTGGCTCGCAGGGTGCCGATGTCGTGGCGATGTTCTTGCTGATACCCCAGGACCGGTTTCGCTGGCAAACCTTTCAGCCGTCGCAGGTGCCACTTGGCGCGTGGGTCGCAGCCCCACACCTGCCCTTGCAGCCACTGGCGCACAGCCTGTTGCGGGGTCCGCTTGGGCCGTGCCTTGCGTTGTCCATCACGCAAGTCGACCCCCATATTGCGGTACGCACACCCGATGTGGCGGACAACCAGCACGGCGACTACATCGACACGGGCTGGATCGATCTGCTGGGCTCGTTCGACGATTACTGGAGCGCGCGCGGCAAGAACCTGCGCCAGAACATGCGCAAGCAACGCGTCAAGCTGGCCGCGGACGGCGTCAAATTGACGCTGCAAGTGCTGCGCGAGCACGCCGACATGGCGCCAGCGGTGGCACGCTACGGACGCATCGAGAGCGCCGGCTGGAAAGCCCAGCAAGGCACGGCCATCCACCCTGACAACGAACAGGGGCGCTACTACCGGGAACTGCTGGAGCACGCCAGCCTGAGCGGCGAAGCGCTGGTCTTTCAGTACCTCTTCAATGACCAGGTGGTGGCCATGAACCTGTGCCTGTCGCGCAAGGGCGTGCTGGTTGTGCTCAAGACCACCTATGACGAGTCGTTTCCAGCCCTCTCGCCGGCTTTCTTGCTGCGCGAGGCGGAGCTACAGGCGCTGTTCGAGGGCGGGCAAATTCAGCGGCTGGAGTACTTTGGCCGCCTGATGGACTGGCACACCAAGTGGACCGATCAGAAGCGCACGCTCTACCACCTCACGCAATACCGCTGGCCCTTTTTGAAACGACTGGCGCAGGCCCGGCGCAGTCGGGCCGAGGCGGGCAGTGAGGCGCGGGAGGCCACCGCCGCGGCGGACAATGCAACGGTGCTTTCCCCGTAGCCCATGCCGTTCTGGTCGAAGTTCGCCCCCCAACGTTGGTCTGACGCGCTGGCTTGGCGTTTTCGCAAGCTCGTGGGTGACCAGCGGTTGGACCGAGCCATCGTCAAGGCCGCGCACACCTGGCGCCCGTATCTGCACAAGCCGGTCTTCATCGGCATTGCCGGTAGCGCGGGCAAGACCACCACCAAAGAACTGCTGCACGGCGTTCTGTCCTACCGCCAGCGCGGCCTGTCCAACCCATCTTCACTCAACGCCCTGCCCGAGGTCGCCAAAGTCATCCTGCGCCTGCGCCCCGGTCATGGTTTTTGCATCGCTGAACTGAGCGAAGACAAGCCCGGCATCATGGACGCGCCGCTGGCCTTGTTGCGCCCCAGCATTGGCATCGTCACGGTGATTGGCAACGACCATTTGAGCGCATTTGGCTCACGCGGTGACATCGCCGGCGAAGTTGGCAAGCTGGTAGCTGCTCTGCCCGCCCACGGTACGGCGGTCCTCAACGCCGATGATGAGGCGGTGCTGGCGATGGCCAATGACTGCATCGCCAAGGTGATCACTTACGGCATGTCCGCCAAGGCCAGCTTGCGGGCCGAAGACGTTCAATCGGCGTGGCCCGAACGGCTGCAAATGACGCTCGTGTGGGGGGCCGAACGTGTCGCACTGCGCACGCAGCTTTGCGGGACGCACTGGCTACCTGCGGTGCTGGGCGCTATCGGTGGCGGCCTGGCGGCCGGCTTGTCCCTGGCCGACTGCACCGACGCCATTGTTGGCGTGGCGCCTTTCGACGGGCGCATGCAGCCGGTGGCTAGCACCGACGGCGTGCACTTCATCCGTGACGATTTCAAGGCGCCCGTGTGGACGGTCGACGCCTGCTTGGAATTCATGAAGTCGGCGAGGGCCAAGCGGAAAATCATGGTCATTGGCGAGCTGTCCGACGTAGGCCCCGAAAAGGGAGGCAAGTACCGCAGGGTGGCCGTTCGTGCCCAGGACGTCGCGGACATCGTCATCTTCGTGGGTCCTTGGGCATCCAGCGCCCTGAAGGCGCGCAAGTTCGGAAATGAGGGCGGGTTGAGGGCATTCAACCATGTGCGCGATGTGGCTGAATACCTGAAGGTCCATGCCGAACCTGGTGACCTCATCCTGCTCAAGGGCACCAACAAGCAGGACCACCTGTCGCGGCTGGTACTGGCACGCGACGGTGGCATCGCCTGCTGGCGAGACGATTGCGACAAATCTATTTTCTGCAACGAATGCCCGCAGCGCGACAAGTCCACCGGGCAGCCGGCACCCGTAGTCGCCGCAGTCGCGGCGGACTCCTACGTGCGACCGGCGAGCGCCGCGACGGGAGCCAGCATGGAGGGCGTGCAGATCATTGTCGGGCTGGGCAATCCCGAGGCTAGGTACGTTGGCACGCCGCACAATGTTGGGTACGAGGTGGTCGATCAACTGGCCGCATCCTTGTGCCTCACCTGGGACTCGACGCCGCAAGCCTTGATCGCGCGTGGCGTGTTGCATGGTCAGCCGGTGTGCCTAGTCAAAGTTCAGTCTGCCATGAACCATACCGGCAAGGGGCTGAAGGAACTCGCCGAGCGTGAACTATTCGATCCGTCACAGTGCGTCCTGGTGTACGACGACCTTGAGCTACCGTTGGGTGTCGTGCGCACCCGCATGGGCGGTGGCGCGGGCGGCCATCGCGGCGTGGCCTCGATTCTGGAGGCATTTCAAAGTAGCGCCTTTCGGCGGGTCAAGGTTGGCGTGGGCCAAGCAGGCGCGACCGTTCGTCGAATCGAGTACGTGTTGACTGCGCTTGATCCAGGCAGCCGCGAACAGCTCGCTGCCGGCTTGGCCACGGCGAACGCGCGTCTGGTTGAGTTGACCCGACCACTTCCTTCGCTTGACAGCATTCGCACATAACATGAGTTCGCGACTGAGCAAGACCGTCAACCTACTGCGCGATGCCATCGGTTGGCGCTTGCGCGGGGTATTCGGAGACCGCCGGGTCGACAGCGTGATGATTGCCTGCGCCCGGCGCTGGCGCCCGCTGCTCAAGAAGCCTGTCTTCATCGGCGTCACCGGCAGCGCCGGCAAGACCACCACCAAGGAGCTGTTGCTTGGCATGCTCTCGCACAAAGGCGGTGCCGTCGGCAACGATGGCTCTTACAGCAACATAGACAAGATCGCCGAGGCCCTGTTGCGGCTGATGCCTTGGCACAGTTATTTCGTGACCGAGTTGTCCGGGCACCGGTCAGGTGAAATGGATGAGAACCTGCCCCTGGTGCAACCCAGCATCGGCATTGTCACCCTCATTGGCGACGACCACGCCAGCGCGGCGTACCCGCGCGAGGCGATCATTCGCGAGAAGAGCAAGCTCATTGCCGCACTGCCGCCCACGGGCACGGCGGTACTCAATGCCGATGACCCTGCCGTGCTTGGCATGGCCGCCGTGTGCAAAGCCAAGGTCATCACCTATGGCGTCTCATCCGACGCGGACCTGCGCGCCGAGGACATCAGTGCGGTGTGGCCAGACCGCCTGCAAATGACCCTGGTGCAAGGTGTGCAGCGCGTGAGACTGCACACGCGGCTATGTGGCACGCACTGGGTTCCCGCTGTGCTGGGCACCGTGGGCGGCGGTCTGGCAACCGGCATGACGCTCGCCGAATGTGCCGAAGCCCTGGCCANNGACTTGACCGTTTTTGTTGGGGCCTGGTCTTCCAGCGCCTTGAAAGCGCGGCGCCCGGGCAAATCGGACGCTTTGCATGTTTTCGCCCACGTGCGCGATGCGGCCGACTACATCAACGGTGTCACCCGAGAAGGCGACCTGGTCTTGCTCAAAGGCACCAACCGGCAAGACCATTTGCTTCGCGTCATATTGGCGCGCACTGGCGCAGTAGCCTGCTGGCGCGACGACTGCCGGGTGGTCTTGTTCTGCGACCAGTGCGACAAGCGTATGAAACCGTCCGGAGCCCCACTGTTATTACAGAGCCAGCGAACCGGCCAGAATGGGCCTCAGACCGTGGCGGCCCATGTGAACTGCGTTGCGCCGTATGAGCAGGTGATTGTTGGTCTTGGCAACCCCGAGGCCATATACGCGGGCACGCCTCACAACATTGGTTATGAGTTGGTCGACCAACTTGCGGCGACGCAGGGCCTAACGTGGTCCACTCATCCTGAGGCCTGGATCGCCCGTGGGGAGCTGGATGGCCGCCCGGTCTGTCTGATCAAGATCCGGTTGGCCATGAACGCGACCGGTGCCGGGTTGAAGCGAATGTCGGAAAGCATGGGCTTCTTGCCAGAGCAGTGTCTGCTAGTGCTTGACGATCTGGACTTGCCTATTGGTTCCGCCAAGGCGCGCCAGCGTGGCGGGTCCGGCGGGCATCGTGGGGTCGCCTCCATTCTGGAAGCGTTTCAGACGGACGCCTTCCGCCGGATCAAGATTGGCGTTGGGCAAACCGGCGTCGGTCGGAACCGCGCCGAGTATGTTTTGACACCGTTCGACGCAGGGAGCAGGGCGGCCGTTGACGTGGCACTGTCGACGGCTATGGCGCGCGTGCACGACTTGCTGGCTCACCCCGCAGTAGCGACTGGGCCTTCTCCCGGAAAGACTTGACCACACCATGCATCTCACACCCGGAAGGATTCTGAATCGCCTGTCGGGCGCGCTCGGCTGGCGTCTGCGCAACTTGGTGGGCGACGACTTCGTGGACCGCACCAAGCTCGCGTTGGCGCCACACTGGCGTCCCTTTCTCAAGAAGCCTGTCTTCCTTGGTGTCACGGGCAGCGTTGGCAAGACCACCACCAAGGAGTTGCTGGTGGGCGTTCTCTCGCGCACCGGCCGCGCAGTGGGCACGGTTGGCTCCTACAACAACATCGATGCAACCGCCCAGGCGCTGCTCCGTCTGCGGCCCAATGACGGTTTCTTTGTCGCCGAACTGAGCGAGGAGAAGCCGGGCGTGATGGATGCGCAACTGGCACTGCTGCAGCCCAGCGTGGGCATTGTCACCATTGTGGGTTACGACCATTGGAGCGCCTACGACTCGCGTGAAGCCATCGCGGCGGAAATGGGCAAACTCATCGCCACCTTGCCCGCCACTGGCACAGCCGTACTCAACGCCGATGATGAGTTGGTGCGCGCAATGGGCGCTGGTTGCGCCGCCAAGGTGCTCACCTACGGTCTGTCACCGCAAGCGGACCTTCGCGCTGAAGAGATACGGCCGGTGTGGCCGGACCGGCTGGAGTTCACCCTGGTCCATCACGCGGCGCGCCTGAAGGTCCGCACCCAGTTGTGCGGCACGCACTGGGTGCCTTCCGTCTTGGGTGCCATCGGCGGCGCGTTCGCCACGGGCGTCACTCTGGCCGAGTGCGCCGAGGGCATTGCTCAGGTGCCACCGTTCGAAGGGCGCATGCAACCGGTTGCCACACCGCAGGGTGTGACGTTCATCCGCGACGATTTCAAGGCGCCCTTGTGGACGGTTGACGCGTGCTTTGCGTTCATGAGCGCTGCACAGGCCAACAGAAAAATCATCGTGATTGGTTCACTGTCAGACTGTGGTGCCGGCGCACCCGAAAAGTACGCCAAGGTCGCGAAGCGAGCCCAGGAAATCGCCGACCTGACGATCTTTGTCGGTCCATGGGCTTCGCAGGTTCTGAAGGCGAGAAAACTGGGCGCAGAAAACGGGTTGCTGGTGTTCAGAAACGTCCGCGATGCAGCCGAACACATCAACGCCATCACACTTGAGGGTGACCTGGTCTTGCTTAAGGGCACCAACAAGCAGGATCACCTGCAACGCATCATCATGGCTCGTTCGGGCAACATTGCCTGTTGGCGTGATGACTGCGACCGCTATGAATTCTGTAACGAATGCGCCTTTCGTGAAAAAACGTCAGGTCTGCCTGTGCTGATCAAGAGCGCGTCGACCGCGCACTGCGAGCTTCAGGAGTCCGCAGCGGTGGTACCACCGATCGAACCCGAAGAACAGGTGATCATCGGCCTCGGCAACCCGGAAGCAAAGTATGAAGGGACGCCGCACAACGTTGGCTTTGAGGTCGTGGAAAGACTGGCTGCGATGTCCGAGCTATCTTGGAGTCCAACGCCCGATGGCTGGATTGCGCGCGGTTCGGCGCAAGGGCGTGCGCTGTGTCTGGTCAAGATAAACATGCCCATGAACCTGATTGGCGCTGGCCTGAAACGACTCGCGGAACGCATGGCTTTTGGCCCCGATCAGTGCGTTCTTGTGTTCGACGACCTAGATATTCCACTTGGTACGGTGCGCACCCGCATGAGCGGTGGCGCGGGTGGGCATCGTGGGGTTACGTCCATACTGGAGGCCTTCCAGTCGGACGCGTTTCGGCGGATCAAAGTTGGCGTCGGGCAGGATGGCGCCAAGCTCGACCGCGTCGCGTATGTGTTGACGCCCTTCGCCCCAACAAGCCGCGCCGCCGTCGATCAAGCCACGTTACAGGCCGGGATGCAGTTGATGGATTTGCTGAAGCGTGAGCGCTTGGCGAAGTAACAGTGGGCTAAGGTTTTGACACCAATGCACAGCGGCATCAGCAGCACTGTCATACGGGTACGGCGTGCGTTGGCGTGGCGGCTGCACAAGTTGCTGGGGGACCGTGTGGTGTACGGCACGCTGCTTGCCGTCGCGACGTATTGGCGCCGGGCTCTGCGCAGGCCGGTTTTCATTGCCGTGGCCGGCAGCGCAGGCAAGACCACGGCCAAGGAACTGATGATGGGCATGCTCTTGCAGCATGGCCAGGGCGTGGGCAATCCCGGCTCGCTCAATAACATTGAGGAGATCGCAAAAGCTCTGCTGCAAGCGCGTCCGTGGCATCGTTTCTTTGTGACTGAATTGCATGAGGGCCAGCCCGGTTTAATGGACCGGCCACTGGCCATGCTTCGACCGAGCGTTGGCATTGTGACCGTGGTCGGAGATGATCACTTGGCCGCCTTTGATTCACGCGACGCAATCGCGAACGAGTTGGGAAAGTTGATCGCGGCGCTGCCAGCCACGGGCGCGGCCGTGCTCAATGCCGATGACCCCGCCGTCCTGGCCATGGCCGCCCGCAGTGCCGCCAAAGTCATTTCCTATGGCACGTCGCCGTCGGCGGACTTGCGCGCTGAAGACATCCGCTCGATTTGGCCGGACCGTCTGCAGATGACGCTGGTGCATGGCGCCGAGCGGGTGGCGCTGCAGACCCAGCTTTGTGGCGCGCACTGGATCCCCGCAGTATTGGGCGCGGTGGGCGGCGGCCTGGCGACGGACATGACACTCAAGGAGTGTGCTGCCGGGCTTGCCAAAGTGGCCCCATTTACGGCGCGGATGCAGCCAGTGACAAGCCGGCAAGGGGTAACCTTCATCCGGGATGATTTCAAGGCACCGCTGTGGACGCTCGACGCTTGCTTTGATTTCATGAAGCTCGCTCAAGCGCGACGGAAAATCATCGTCATCGGAACGCTTTCCGACTATGGCACCGGAACGGGTGCCGCAAAGAGATACGTAGATGTCGCGCAGAATGTTCAGGAAATCGCTGATGTCACGGTGTTTGTAGGCCCCTGGGCATCCAGCGCGCTGAAGGCGCGCAAACACAAGGCAAGCGACACGTTTCGCGCATTCAGCCATGTGCATCAAGCCAGTGAGTACGTGAACTCGATCACCCGCGATGGCGATCTGGTCCTGCTCAAGGGTACCAACAAGCAAGACCACCTGCTTCGGATTGTTCTGGCCCACAATGGCGACGTTGCCTGCTGGCGCGACGACTGCAACCGATATGACTTTTGCACTGAGTGTCCTGAACGACTCAAGCCTTCCGGTGCGCCGAACTTGCTCGCGCAGTCGGGCCGGCAGACCAGCGCGGCTCAGACCGAGGTAGCGCCGTGCACCGTCGAATCCGATGCGCAGGTCATTGTCGGGCTCGGCAACCCCGAATCCAAGTACGCCGGGTCACCCCACAACATTGGCTATGAAGTCGTGGATCTGTTGGCCCAGATGTGGGGGTTCACCTGGTCGTCCACACCTGACGCTTGGATCGCCCGTGGCGCGTTTCATGGGCAAGCAGTCTGTTTGGTCAAGATTCGGTTAGCGATGAATGGAATCGGCGCTGGACTCAAACGCTTCGCTGACGACACGCCCTTTGCGCCCGAGTTGAGCGTTGTTGTGCATGACGATCTCAATCTGCCGCTCGGCACGGTGCGCACCCGTCTCAACGGCGGCGCTGGCGGGCACCGTGGTGTGGCTTCAGTTCTGGAAGCCTTTCAGACGGACGCATTCAGGCGGGTCAAAGTGGGGATCGGTCAGGTCCACGCGCGCGACAAACAAGTCGACTATGTCCTCAGCCCCTGGGACGCCGCCAACCGCCCAGCGGTTGACATGGCAGTCCGTGCCGCCGCCGAGCGCATTGCCGAAATGGTGGCCAGCCGACCTAAAGCACCTTGACCTAACGGTAGGCCATTGCATTGACTGTGGATGCAGTCTAAAAGCGGTGATGGATTCCGGCCTGTTTCATGATTGCATTCGCGGTGAACCTTGAATCGCAATTCGTGGAGACGGTCACAGAGATTGACCCCCTGCTCCACATTTCATGAGAGCCTTTTCCGTGCCTCGAAAGAAAAAAGCCATGCTGTTTGAGCATGGCTACGACTGCTTGGTAGTACCCCTTCATGCGGGGCAGAAATCCCCATCCCAAGCGGCAACTGGCTTGCTTCTTGGTGCGGTTTTCAATTGCTCCTCCAGAAGCATATTGATGCAGTCATAGACGTCTGGAAAGAGCTTCTCCATATCCCTTGCCTCAACAACCAACCCAGGGAGGTCACGACTAGTCGCCACGAAGACCTGCGCTGCTCTATCGTGGACAACGTCGATTTTGACGAGTATCGGGACACCAATCCGGGCGGCAATCTTCCAGCCAGGGAAGCCAACTCGGTACATATAGTCTTCCTGTTGCAGTAGTAAGAAATGTCAAGCCCTATACGGGATGACCACATGAGTCTATCGAACTTCCTCACTTGAAACAACCAAAAGGTTGGCTCCAAAAGGTTGCCAACCTAAAGCGCCTTGACCCAGGGGTGGGCGCTGGCATTGGCGTGGCGTTTCAGGAACTCGCGCGTCTGCACCGTCAACAGGCCACGCCCATGCACCTGCGCGATTTCCGTACCACCGACATCATTGAGCTCCAGAATCATCGGCCCCTGGTCGGTCAGCGCAAAGTCCCAATGGTGAATCTTCATGATCGGAAACACGGCGCCACCGCGCTGGCAGGCGTCCAGAATCTGCTGCCAGCCCGGTAAACGCAGCCCGGCGGTGGGCTTGCCGGAGACCGGATGCTGGGTCAGCACCTGGGTGCCGGGCCAGAACCCACCAACCACCCGGCTGATCTCGCCGGTGACCAAGTCCACGTCGGCCAGCAGATTGCCGTTCTTGCCCAGGCTGAAGTTGTCCACGTGGTTGGGTGGTGTGGCGATCTTCCATATTGCGCGAATCGGGGTCACCCCCTCCGGCCCATTCAGACAAATCACCCGCACGCCACAAATCGCCGGCCAGTCGGTAAAGGCGCGCAGCGCTGGCGCCAGCGTGAACGAGTCCTGAAACAGGTAGCCGCATTCCGGGCGGTGATAGCGGCTGTCGACGGGTTGCACCAGGCGTTTCAGAAACTCATCCACCGACAGCGATTTGCCGTCCAGCAGCCTGAGCGCGTCCGTTGCCGGGTCATAAGCTGCCAGGTAAGCCGCGCCATAACCTTGTTGGGAGTAACCGGGCTTGCCGAACAGCGGGTAGACCGAAGCATCACGCAGAAACGCGCCCACCTCCTTCGCCGTCTTGAGATGCCGACCCAGCGCGTCGGAGATCCGCGTTGCCGGATGAAAGCAGGCCCGCACCGGCGCCACCGGCAGGCCGGCCGCGGTGGCCATCAGCATGAAGACGCCTTTGTCCCAGGCCGGCAGCACCGCGTTGCGCGGGTTCAGCGCCAGGCTGAACTTGGCCTGCGCGCGCCAGCCCAGAAAGTCGGCACGGCCCCGGCCCAGCAGGTAGTTGTCGTCGTAGAGCTTGTACCAGTAATAGTCCGAGATGCCGCACTGGCCGCCCATGGCCTTCAAGGCCCGTATCTCGCCAAGCTGCGTGAGCCAACTCTTGCCGGTTTGGGCCTGCGCCTGGGTGGCCCAGGTGCGGTACTCCTTGAACCGCTCGGCCAGCCCGCTCACAGCATGTCCCGAATGGTCTGGTTGATGAAAGGCGCCTGTCCCAGGTACTGCGGCACGCCCAGATCGGCCTCGGTATTCAACTCCATCAGCACCGGGCCGTCTTCACAGAAGGCGACATCCCAGTGTTGCAGTTTCAGCCCTGGAAAATGCACGGCGGCGGCCAGACACATCGTCATCGCGGCTTGCCAGTCAGGCAGTGTTGTCCCCAGAATCGTCTGGCCGGTGTCGGGGTGCTGGGTGACCGCCCGTCCATCCGGCCACAGACCGGTGACCACCCGCTCGACGGTGCCCGATTGTTTGTTCACCCAAGCCAACAAGTTGCCGGTTTCACCCATGCAAAAATTGTCGGTGATGTTGTGGGCACGCGCAATTTTCCAGAAGACCAGGTGCACTTTGGGGCCCGTCGGCGGCACCGCCACGATCACTCGCACGCAACTGGTGGTGTTGCCGACCAGGGCGCGCACCTGCGGATGGGGGCGCAGGCAGTCCTGGAACAACATCCCGGTGAACTGGCTGTTCGTGCAGGTGTCAAGCAGATCACCCAGGGGCACAACCTTGCCGCGAGCGTCGACAAATCGGTCATGCGCCGTGTCAAATGATTCGAGCAGGAATGTATCGCGCCCATAGCTGCCATGGATCGGCTTGATGAAGGCGGGAAACGTCAGGCCGGTGCGCAAAAAATCTTCCAGCTCCTGGCGACTGCGCGGACGCTGTTCTGGGCCAATGTGCCGACCCAGCGGCGAGTAGCAGGCCTGGGTGCGGGGAATAGGAAACCCGTAGTGCTGCAACAGGGCATAGTTGAGCAGCTTGTCATTGGCGGCGGCCCGCCAGTAGCGGTGATTCAGTCGCCTGTCGATCTGGGCGCTGGCGCGCCAGCCCACGCAATCGAGCTTCTGGTTCGCGGTGTACACGGCATCGTCAAACACGCCCAGTTCGTAATACTCCGATGGGCTCAAGCGCTGCTTGCCGGTTACCAAACGGGCGATTTCCAACAGTTGCCGCCAGTAGGGCTTCTTGTTTTGCCGCTTGACAGCGGCGGCGTGGCGAATCAGGTCTCCGATGCGGGGCATGGTCAGCGCGAGTCAATCCGGTTGGGGCGACAAAGGATTTGCATGGTAACCCGAGCGACCTGACACAGCGTGCTGATGAAACCCGCTTTGCATACAAAATGTCACGCCTAGGGTGTCATGTCCGTCCGATAATGCCCGAAGACATCGATCCGCGCACGCCACTGGGCGTCCATCCCCACATTCCCATGCCAAGCCTTCCCCGACGAGAATTCTTACGCCGGCTGTCCCTGACTATCGGCAGCGCTACCGTGGTGGGCTGTGGCGGCGGTGCCGCCGGCGGGGCTGAAGCGCCACCCCCGCCTACGCCAAGTCCGACCCCCACACCCATCCCCACAC
>CXWL01022387.1_pt1 | contig 15916 bp, 14 predicted proteins | sample 590931 | NCBI WGS metagenome assembly CXWL01 (sample SAMEA3498368, study PRJEB10139) | groundwater metagenome | biome: water well; material: biofilm material | place: Germany | collected 2015-04-27 | reverse complement strand
GCTGGATTGGACGCTCGACCCGCCGGTGTCGAGCGTGGCGGCCGACGTCGTCGTCGCCCAGACGTGTGGCTGGCCGTTGGTCGAGCACCTCGGCGACCTCGTGCGCGTGGTCGGGGCGTTCGAACCGATGGTTCCAGGTGCCGTCGGCCACCGCTACCGAAGCGTGCTCGTGGCCCGGGCGTCGGCGTCGGCGTTGGACGATCTCGGCGGGGCCAGAGCTGCCGTGAACTCGTTCGACAGCCTGTCCGGTTGGGTCAGCCTGGTGTCAGCCGCCCCTCAGCCGGCCGCTCGGTGGAGCGGGCCGATCACGGTCACGGGATCACACCTCGAAAGTGTTCGGGCTCTGAACGAGGACCGGGCCGACGTGGCCAGCATCGACAGCGTGTCGTGGGTGCACATCCAGCGGTTCGCCCCCGAGCTCACCTGCGGGCTGGTCGAGGTCGGCTCCGGGCCGCTGGTTCCGGCGCCTCCTGTCGTCGCCGCCGCCACCACCACCGACGACGAGCTCACCGCGATCCGGCTGGCGATGACCGAGGCCTTCCACGACGACGCGGCGCGCACCGCGATGGCCGGTGCCCTGATGGGCGGGTTCGTGCCGCTCGAACTGGCCGACTACATATCGCTGCGTGCGCTCAGACCTGGTCCGGCTGCTGGTTGACCCGCTGGCGAGGGCTAGCTGCGGAGCAACCTGGACAGATCGCCGATAGCGTCGCTCGGGCAGTAGTGCCGTCAGGCCGCTGCGGTCGAGTGCAGCGCCTCATGGCGCCCGGGTCCCTTCACTGGGACGTCGCCTCCTGAACGGGGCGGTTGGCCATGCATCAACGGCCGACCCCAACCGAAGGACCCCCCAGAATGAACTCCACCCCCTCACGCTCCACGGGCGCGCGCTCGCCAGACCATCGTCGTCGTCGCCCGCGTACCCAACGCCCCGACGCACCGACCGGCGGTGCCGGCGATCAACGTCGCGGGCACCCGGTTCAGCCGGCTGCTCGCCCGGTCGCCATCGCCGCGGCCAGAACCGACGTGCGTCACGTCGACACCTTTGGCGAGCTCGGCGTGAACGATCGTCTGGTCGAGGTGCTCGCCCGCGACGGCATCGTGAAGCCGTTCCCCATCCAGTGCGCCACCTTGCCCGACTCGCTGGCAGGTCGTGACGTGCTCGGCCGCGGCAAGACCGGAAGTGGCAAGACGATCGCCTTCGCATTGCCGCTCGTCGCCGCGCTGGCGGCTTCGCCGCGTCGCGTCCAGGCTGGGCGACCGCGTGGGCTGATCCTCGTCCCGACCCGCGAACTGGCCAACCAGGTCGCCGAGATCGTGGCACCACTCGCCGCGGCGATGTCGCTGAAGGTCACCACGATCTTCGGCGGTGTCGGTCAGTCTCCACAGGTGTCAGCGCTCCGTTCGGGAGTCGACATCGTGGTGGCGTGTCCGGGCCGTCTCGAAGACCTCATCCAGCAGCGGCACTGCCGCCTCGACGCGGTGGAGGTCACGGTGCTCGACGAGGCCGACCACATGGCCGACCTCGGATTCCTGCCGGCGGTGCGTCGCCTGCTCGATGCCACGCCCAGCGGCACGCAGCGACTGCTGTTCTCGGCCACGCTCGACAACGGCATCAACGTGCTCGTGTCGCGGTTCTTGCAGAACCCGGTNNGCCGTGTCGGTCGCCGACAAGCCGGCGGTGGTGCGCGCCCTCGCCTCCGGGGTCGACCGCTCGCTGCTGTTCACTCGCACCAAGCACGGCGCGAAGAAGATCGCCAAGCAGCTCACGGCGTCGGGCATCCCAGCGGTCGAGCTCCATGGCAACCTGTCGCAGAATGCGCGCGAACGCAACCTCGAGGCCTTTGCCGAGGGGTCCACGCGGGTGCTCGTTGCCACCGACATCGCCGCCCGCGGCATTCACGTCGACGACATCGCGCTCGTCGTGCACGTCGACCCGCCGGCCGAGCACAAGGCCTACCTGCACCGTTCGGGCCGTACCGCCCGGGCCGGTAGTGAGGGCGTGGTGGTCACGGTGATGACTCCCGATCAGGCCGGCGACGTGCGCGCCCTCGCCCGGTCGGCCTCGATCACGCCGATCGTCACCCAGGTGCACCCGACGCACCCGACGATCGTCTCGCTGGTCGGCACGGCCGCGCCGTACGTGAAGCCGGTTGCGGCTACCGACGCTCCGTCGAGATCGGGTCGAGTCGTCGTGCCGAGCGCCGGTCGTACGGCTGGGCAGCGCCCACGGTCGAGAAGCCGAGCACCGCGCCGCTGAGCGGTTCAGGGCCGCCGACGACTCAGGGTCGCTGAGCGGTTCAGGGTTGTGGCATCTCGTCGCCGAAGCTGATGCCCATGTCGCGGGCCGTGAGCATCGTGTCGCAATCGAGCGGGACGTTCTTCTGGCGGTCGGTCACCTCGGCGAGCGGCACGTAGTCGACCGTCGGNNCCGAATCGCAGGCCGAGCAGGCGGTCGAACGCGGTCGGCGTGCCGCCGCGCAGCAGGTGGCCGAGCACCACGGTTCGTGACTCCTTGCCGGTGAGCCGTTCGAGGTCGCCGGCGACCTTCACCCCGATCCCACCGAGCCGCTCGGCCTGGCCGACGCTTTGACCGATGATGCTCACGTGACCGCCGACCGGGGCCGCGCCCTCCGCCACCACCACGATCGAGAACTTGGCGCCGCGTTCCTCGCGCTGGGCGATGGTTGCCGCGACCGGCTTCAGGTCGTAGGGGATCTCCGGGATCAGGATCGCATGCGCACCGCAGGCAGTTCCGGCGCTGAGCGCGATCCACCCTGCGTAGCGACCCATCACCTCCACCACGATCACCCGGCCGTGCGATGTGGCGGTGGAGAAGAGCCGGTCGATGCACTCTGCGGCGAAGCTGACCGCCGTGTCGAAGCCGAAGGTGGCGGTCGTGAGCTCGAGGTCGTTGTCGATCGTCTTCGGCACGCCGATGACCCGCAGGCCCGCCTCGTACAGGTGGTTGCCGATCGTGAGCGAGCCGTCGCCACCGATCGTGATGAGCGCGTCGATGCCATGATCGGCGAACCGTTGCAGCAGCTCGCCTGTGCGGTCGACCTCGATGAAGGTGCCGTCGGGCTGCTCGACCGGGTAACGGGTGGGGTTGCCCCGATTGGTGGTGCCGAGGATCGTGCCTCCGAGGTGGACGATGCCGCGCACCGATTCGCGGGTGAGCTCGACCAGACCGTTCCCGCCGTACAGCTCAGGGGTCATGATCCCGTTGAAACCGTCGCGGATGCCCACCACGTCCCATCCACGATTTCGGCCGGCGAGCGTGGCCGCACGGATCACGGCGTTGAGCCCCGGGGCGTCGCCTCCTCCGGTGCTGAGTGCGATTCGGCGGATCTCTGGCTTCACGGGCCAGCATGCTAGGCGCGGGCGTGGTCGGCGTGGCCCTGAACGGTCAAACAGTCACCGTGAGGTCGGCAACCCAGCCCGACGCGTTGTCACCCGACATCGTGGCCATCTGGTGGACGGCGCCATCGTCGCCGAACACGTTGTCGCTCTCGAGCGACACCCGTTCGAGGTTGCTGCGGCTCGTTTCGTAGCCGGCCGCGCCGTACACGACCTCACACGTCTCTCGCGGGAACGCGAGTTGTGACGTGGCGATGGCGTTACCGCCGTTGGTGGCCGAGGCCAGGTCCGCGTACACCTCGAAGTGGATGTGCGGCCAGCGGCCCTGGTAGCAGCCGGGATGGATGGTGGTGAACGACAGCATCCCGTTGTCGCTCGACTCTTGAACGCCGCGCAGGTAGTTCTCGTCGGTGATGCCGTTCGAGTACATCGAATACCGCCCGTCGGCCGTCGCGTGCCACACGTGCACCGCAGCCCCCGGCAGCGGCACGCAGCCGGCGTCGCTGTCGACGAGCGTGAGGTTCACGGTGAGGGTGATGCCGGCGGCCGTGCCGCTCGCCGAGCCGATGCTCGTGCGGATGTCCTGGCGCACGACACCTCCCTCGGTGAGCAGGTTTGGGCCGTTGGTGCCATCGCCTGGGAAGGGTCCGCCGGTCTCCGGTGGGGTCACCTCGCAGCTCGTGCCGGCTGATACATCGGCTGCTGCATCGGCTGCTGCATCGGCTGGGGTCGAGTCCGTGCTCGACGAAGCGCTGTCTTCCGAACTGCAGCCCACCAGTGCGATCAGTCCCGAGCCGGCGATCAGGCGGAGCAGGTTCCGCCGCTGCAACATGATCGGTGCGAGGTCGAGCGCGAGTGCGCATTCGACCTCGTCGGAGTTGCATTGCCGTTCCATGGGTGCCTCCGTTGTGAGTCGAGCCGTCGCGGCAAAGCTACGGCGTGACCCTGGCGAGCCGTCTGCACCCGGCGAGTTCACACCGGCCTCTTACCCGGCCTCTCACCCGGGGCCTGGTGCGGCCGGCCACGTGACGGTCCTGAACTCGTGCACCTCCACCGTCTGGAACAGCCCAGCCACCCTGTAGGGATCGCCGGCGGCGAACGCCTCGGCCGCAGCGATGTCGGGCAGCTCCACGACGAGGCACGATCCGCACGGCTGCCCTTCGCGATCGAGCAGCGGTCCGGCCACGAGTAGGTCGAAGGTCGCGATGTAGTCGAGGTGGCTCGCTCTGGTCTGCAGGCGCAGCGCGAGGCTGTCGGGACGGTCGACGGCGTGGATCACGAAGCGCATGCCGCCAGCTTGCCACGGCAAGCTGTGCCGGCCCGGGCGATCTCGGTCGGTCAGGCGGTGCGGTAGGCCACACCGGGAACGACGCACAGGATCTCGAACAGCAGGTTCGCGGCGACCAGCGCGGTGTTGCCCGATGCGTCGTAGGCGGGGGACACCTCCACCACGTCGGCGCCGACGAGCGAGACGCCACGCAGGCCGCGGATGATCTCGAGGCCTTGGATGGCGGTCAGCCCGCCGATCTCGGGCGTGCCGGTGCCTGGTGCCACCGACGGGTCGAGGCCGTCGATGTCGAAGCTCAGGTAGGTGGCGCCGCCGCCTAGCTTGGCGCGCACCTCGTGCATCAATGGCGTGAGCGAGTGGTGCCAGCACTCCTCGGCAGGCACCACGCGTGCTCCGAGACCGGCCATCCAGTCGAAGTCGTCGGCCGCGTAGCCAGTGCCGCGTAGCCCGATCTGCACGGTGCGTCGAGGATCGACGTAGCCGTCGTCGATGGCGTGGCGGAGCCAGCTGCCATGGGTGATCCGCTCGCCGAACATCGTGCGGTTCACGTCGGCGTGCGCGTCGACGTGCACCATGCCGAGTGGGCCGTGGCGCTCGGCGAGAGCGCGGGCGATCGGATAGGTGATGGTGTGGTCGCCGCCGATCGACAACGGCACGCCGACGTTCTGCAACATGCTGCGGTAGTGATCGGTGATGATGTCGATGCTCTCCGCGAGGTTGAAGGTGTTGAGCGCGACGTCGCCGGCATCGCCCACCACGAGGCTCTCGAACGGCGCGGCGCGGGTCGCCATGTTGTACGGCCGGAGAAGGCACGATTCGGCCCGGATCTGACGTGGGCCGAAGCGCGATCCGGGCCGGTTGGAGGTGCCGATGTCGAGCGGTACACCCACGAACGCCACATCGAGGCGACCGTCGGTAGGCGGTAGGCGCATCATCGTGGCCGGCCCGCCGAAGCGGGGCATCGTGTTTCCGCCCAGCGGCTGCGGAAATGCGTCGTCGGTGCTCATCGGCGCCGGTCGATGTAGGCGTTGGCGAGGTGGCGCAGACGGTCGCGCCCGAAGCTGGGGTCGTGCCCGGCATGAACCACGGTGACGGGCAGGTCGATCAGGCGTTCCATCGTGGCGATGTAGGAGTCGATGTCGGACTCGGGGAGCTCATCGAGCAGCGGGCCGTCGTAGATGGCATCGCCCGAGAACAGCGTGCCGGTAGCGGCCTCCCAGAGGCCGATCGAGCCGGGGGAGTGACCGGGGAGGTGCAGCACCTCGAACTGTCGATCACCGATGTCGACGATGTCGCCATCGTCGATCAACCGCGTCACCGTCGCCGGGCGTTGCCGGAAGGTGTCGATGGCGACACCTGGCGGCAGTGCGCTGACGAAGAACGGGTCGCTCATGTCGTAGCCGCTCGACGCCAGCGCGGCGAGCCCCTCGACTCCCCATGCGACCACCGGCTCGAGCGACCTGAGCGGAGGGTTCTCCAGCAGCGATGCCTCCAGTGGGTGCGCGAGGCACACTGCGAACTCGTGGTGCGAGCCGATGTGATCGTCGTGACCGTGGGTGGCGACGGCCGTGATCGGATGGCCTTCGAAAAGATCGTCGGCGGCGCCGACGAGGCTGACGACCCCCATCCCGGTGTCGACGATCAGGTCTCGATCACGACCGGCGACGTGCCAGATGTTGCAGCGCATCAGCGGCACCACGTAGGGCTCCCACAGCAGGGTGATCGAGTCGTCGATCTTCCGCCGGTCGTACCACGACTCCGCTGACGTGCGAGGCAAGGACATGACGGCACGGTACCTCGCCGTGCCGCAGCGATCGATCAGCCGACCACGGTGGGGTCAGGCACGTAGGTGCGCAGCAACCACTGGAAGTAGTGCCATCCCTGGCGTTGCGAACCGACGCCTGCATGGGCGGTGGCCGCAGCCTCATCGCTGATCGGCTGGCCGTCGGGCGCCTTGATGTGGGCCTCGGCGACCCGCTCCATCACCACGAAGAAACCCACGCACTCGTCGACGGTGGCACCGACGGTGAGCAACCCGTGGTTGCGCAGCAGGATCGCCTTGGCCGACCCGATCGCGGCTGCGATCCGCTTGCCGCCGTCGGTCGACAGCACATCGACTTCGTGATCGTCGAAGATCTCGTGGTCGCGGAAGAACGCGCACGATTCCTGGGTGATCGGCCGGAAGTGCTGCACCAACGCCGAGAAGGGAGTGCCGAACGGGGTGTGGGTGTGTGCCGCGCTGACGATGTCGGGGCGGGCCTCGTGCACCGGCCAGTGGATGTGGAACGCGGCTTGGTTGATGCTTCCCTCACCTTCCACCACTCGGCCGCTGGGCCCGACCAGCACGAGGTCGTCGACCGTGACGCTGTGGAACGGGGCGCCGTAGCGGGCCAGCCAGAAGTGATCGAGCCGTTCGGGATCGCGGGCACTGATGTGGCCATCGCCGAGCGCGCCCCATCGCTGCGCGCCGAAGATCCTGTAGGCGAGCGCGAGTCGAGTCTTGCGACGCGCCCGCGTCTGCTCGATGTCCAGGCCTTCCGGCTCGCCGTCGGCGGGGTCGAGCGGTGGGTACGCGCTCACACGAACCCCGGCGTGGGCCTGGAGAAGATCTCGCGGACCATCGGCTCGAAGTGCTCGAGCGGCGAGTGTCGGTATGCGGGGTCGAAGCAGTTCTGGTCCCACTCGGCACAGAACCGAACGGTGGCGTCGTAGAACTCGTGGCCCCGGAACGCGTCGCGCTCGTTGCGATCGCGGTCGTAGTGGTGGAACCAGTAGTAGCCCTGGAACAGGCCGTGGTGGTTCACGATCCACCAGTTCTGGTCGCTCACGTACGGTCGCAGCAAGGCGGCGGCGACCTGCGAGTGGTTGGCTGTGCCGATGATGTCGCCGATGTCGTGCAGAAGCGCGCAGACGATGGTCTCGGTGTCGGCTCCATCGCGTTCGGCGCGAGTGGCGGATTGGAGGACGTGATCGAGGCGCGACACCCGGTACGGCGACGGCCCGGCCATCTGCCCGAGCCAGTCGAGGATACGGTCCGCCTGCGCGTCGATCTGGTGCTGCTCGTGTTCGAACACGAGGTCGTAGTCGGCCCGCGTGCCGTGCTCCATCGCGGTGAACGATGTGATCGGCATGCCCGCGGGCTCTTTGCTCACGAGAGCACCATCGCGTTCTTGGCCTCGCCGGTCAAGCGGGCCAGGTTGCCGGTCATCTCGTCGGCGTCGAAGTACACGTCCTGGAGGTGGCGCGGCCCGTCGGGCGTGAACGCCTCGCGGGCGTGCAGAACCCGGTGGTTGTTCACGAACAACATGTCGCCGGCCTGCAGGCGGAAGCTCACCTGGTTGGCGCTGTCGCAGACAGCGGCTCCCAACAACCGGTAGGCGCGGTACCACGCGGCGAGGTCGGGATGATCGAAGGGGAGGGGTTGCATGAGCTGGTTCGAGAAGCGGAGATGGGTGAAGCGACCCTCCGGATCGCGCTCGACCAGCACGGCGCGGCTGAACGCGTCGGCCGTTGCCGAGTACTGCCGGAAGCCGACCTGCACCCGGCTCAGCACGTCGATCGCCGACGGATCGTGGCGGTCGAGGTCGTGCAGCACCGACCAGCCGTCGACCACCGTGGAACGGCCACCGTGCGCCTCGTTGACCAGCATCGCCAGCACCTGGCCACTCGGCGGGTCGGTGTAGTTGGCGAAGTCGTTGTGCGGGGGCACTTCCTCCGCGGTGTAGGCGACGTTGAAGCCGGCCGGGTCGACGCGCACATCGAAGATCTTCCCGATGGCGAGCTCGCGCACGGCGACTCCTATCGCGTCCATGAAAGTCAGCACGCTCCCGGGTGCGGTTGGAGACCCGGTGACCACGAGGGCGCCGTCACGTTGGAACGCGTCGAAGAAGCGGAGGCGACCGGCATCGTCGACGAGCACCTCGTCGTGACCGAGGCGGACCAGCTCGTCGCCGCTGCGCCACAGGCGTGCCCGGTGACCGCCGCGGCGGGTAGCTGTGGCGATGTCGCGGAAGGTGTGGTCGGTGTAGGTCGATCGATGTCCGCCGCTCCACGTGACTTCGAGCGTTCCGTCAGTCACGGTTACGTCGGCCACGGCGGCGGGCGGCAGCGTCCAAGGGCGGATGCGGCGCTCGTCGGTCTGCACGATCCGACACTCGCCGCACTGGCAGTTGTCGCGCAGCCACTCGGCGAGCACCGTCGCCTCGCCTGTTGCGAAGCGAAGCCGGAGACCAGCGTCGACCAACGCCGCCGCGGTCAGCGGTCCTGTGGGGAACACGCCGCCGACGGCGCCGATGTCGATCCAACTTGTTTCGCCCATCGTGTTGCCCGTCGTGTCACTCATCGTCGGCTCCGGCGCCCCGCATGACGGCGAGCAGCACCTGCTCGAAGTGTGCCAGCGGCGGCGTGGCACCTCCGGCGATCTTGCCGCAGTCGTCCCAGCGGCGCAACAGCACGGCATCTTCGGCACTTGGTCGCCGGGCGAACTCGTCCACCTCTGCCGGTGACAGCGCGCCGCCCTGCAGGCCAAGGCTGTGCACCGATGCCACCGACAGCTGGGCGAGGTAGGTGGGATCGGTGGCGCACAGGTAGCGCTTGGCGGCCACGTGGAGCCGGACCGGCTCGCTCACCGCATCGACGAAACGGGTTCGAAGCCAGTCGGCGCCCGTGTGCTCGTGGGCGGTGTCGATTCCGTGGTCGGCGGCGTCGTCGTCGAAGCCGTGCAGGAAGTGGCCGATGTCGTGCAGCAGTGCGGCCGCGACCAGTGCGGCCGGCGCGCCGGCGCGCTCGGCGACGTGCGCCGTCTGCAGCATGTGCTCGGTCATGGATACGGGTTCGCCGAGATAGGCGGCGGCCCCTCTGGTGTCGAACAGCTCGGCTATCTCGTCGAAGACGTCGACGGGGGTCACAGCATCCTCGCCAGCACAGCGATCTTGCTGCGCAGTCCGTCGATGTCGGCGTAGCAGCCCTGGAGGTGGCGGTTCCCATCGCCGGCGCTGTACCCGGTGCGACCGTGGAGGACCCGCCGGTTGTCGACGATGAACAAGTCACCCGGCGTCAGCACGATGCGCGCCTGGAACCCTGGGTCGGCGAGCAGGCGGGCGAAGTGCCGGTAGGCGGAGTACCAGAGCGCCTGGGTGTCGGTGGCCATCACCGGCGGCAGCATCGATCGGCTGTTGAAGCAGACGGCGCGCACCTGACCCGTGCGGTCGAGCTCGAGGATCGGCCGGGTGGCGGCGAGGTGAGTGTGGGCGTCGCTGTAGGTGAAGGTGACGTCGCAGTCGGCGAGTGCCGCGAATCCGGCGGGGTCGTCGGCGCGGATCTGCTCGGCCACCCGGAACCCATCGACCACCACGTTCTCGCCGCCGGTCGCGCTCGACGAGAGGCAGTGGAGCAGCTGCATCGTGGGCACAGGGTCGCGGTAGGGGTTGTCGGTGTGCGGGCCGAGAGCGAGCGAGGTGTTGGCGAGGTTTGCCGGGTCGATCTGCGTGCGCACGTCGAAGTAGCGCCCGTAGTTCGTGACCCGCACGTGACCGAAGAGCTCGGCGACGCGGGCCACCTCGCCGTCGGCGATGGGCACGCCGTGGAGCACGCCGACACCGCGGTGCTCCACGCCGCTCAGCCAGCGGTGCAGTTCGCTGTCGTCGCCGGCGATCGCATCGTGGCGTGCTGCAGGGATGTGGCCGGCGAGCTCGGCCGCCCACGGTTGTCGAGCCCCGCCGGTGTGGGGTGGGGCGACGGCCTCGAGCTCGGCGAGCACGTACTGGCTCGTGTGGCCATCGGGGCCCCACCGCACCGTTGCCACTCCCGCCTCGACACGGGCCTCGACGACGACGAGTTCGTCGGTGAAACCGGCCGGGTCGATCAATCGCTGACCGCTCGGGTGAACGCACTCCGGGCACGAGCACATGTCGCGCAACCACACCGTCGAGAAGTGGATCGCGTCGCCGTCGGAGCCGATGAGCTCGACGAGTTGTCCGCGTTGCGACAACCGCATCGGGTCGTCCGCGACCGTCGTTGACGTTGGATCTGCCGGGGCGTTCACGTCCATCACCCATCCTTAGCACGGCGTTCGGTGGCCGGCCGCGCAAGAGACCGGCGCGTACGCGGAGTCGAATGCTCACCGCCGGTTCACACACTGCTCACAAGTCGATTGCACCGTGTCTCGTGCCCGCCGACGTGGCGGTCCTGACCTCAGGGAGAGTCATGAAGCTGAAGCGCATCACGTCGATCGCCACCGTCTGCGGAGCGATCGTCGCCACACTTGCCGTAACCGCCGGCAACGTCTCGGCGGCCGTTGCCGTGCGGGGCACGTTCACCCCGGTCGACCCGGTTCGTATCCTCGACACCCGCGACGGCACGGGCGTCGCCGACCAACACCGCGGCCCGCTCGGCGCCGGCAAGGTGATCGAGCTCGATGTGACCGGTGTGGCCGACGTGCCCGAGACCGGCGTCGGAGCCGTGGTCTTGAACGTCACTGTCACCGAGGCGGCCAATCGCGGCTTCGTCACGGTCTACCCATGCGGCAACGCCCGCCCGCTCGCGTCGAACCTCAACTTCATCGCCGGGGTGAACGCGGCGAACCAGGTGACGGCCAAGGTCGGCCGCGATGGCCGGGTGTGCCTGTTCACCTCCGCGCAAACTCAGCTCGTGGCGGATGTGTCGGGCTGGTACGCGGACGACTTCGCCTCGGTGCCCGGCTTCTGGTATCACCCGCTCACCGCGGCCCGCATCGTCGACACCCGCGACGGCACCGGACTCGGCGATCGGGCGGTCGCACCGCTCGCCGCCGGCGAGGTGCTCGCCGTGACTGTGCCTGGCGCCGGCGGTGTACCGGCCGATGACGACGTGCGTGCGGTGACGATGAACGTGACCGTTGCCGATGCTGTGTCCGCCGGCTACATCACGGTGTTTCCGTGCGATCTGCCGCGGCCCGGGGTGTCGAACGTGAACTTCGATCCCGCGAACCCGACGGTGTCAAACCTTGCCACCGTCCGGCCGTCGTCGACGGGTCAGGTGTGCTTCTTCGCGTCGGTGTCGACCAACTTGATCGTCGACGTGCAGGGCTACTTCTCGCCGCGGGCCGACGTGACGTTCACCTCGGTCGGCCCGGTGCGGATCCTCGACACCCGTGACGGCACCGGAGTGGTTGGTTCCCGGGTGTCTCGCCCGGCACGCGGCACCGTGATCGAGCTGCAGGTTGCCGGAGAGAACGGCGTGCCGCTCGATGCCTCGGCTGTGCTCTTGAACGTGACGATCACCGACGCCTCCGGCCCGGGCTTCGTGACGGCCTGGCCCTGCGGCCGCCCCCGTCCGCTGGCGTCGTTCCTCAACTTCGTGCGTGGCGTCGACCGGGCCAACCTCACCCCTGTGCGGATCGGTAGCGATGGCAAGGTGTGCCTGTACGTGCACGAGGGCACGCAGGTGATCGCCGACCTGAACGGCTACTACACCACCGTCGCCACCTGACGGTTCCCTCGTCGCCAGCCCGCCCCTGGCCCCCTAGCCCGTGCCCCAAAGATCTGGGCCGATGCCTTCTCGGCGGACGAGAAGATGTCGGCCCAGATCGGCGCGCTCAGTGCCATCCTCGATCCGGGAACTTTCGCGGTGCGAGGTGCATCGAACCGGAGGAGACCAACGAGGAGCGCAGCACCATGACCACTTCCAACACCGAGCACCGATCGGCACACCCGCGGCGACGAGTCATCATGCTCGTCGCTCTTGCGGCCGTCGTCGCAACAGCAGGGGTCGTCGCCTACGTCGCCGATCGCAACTCCTCGGAGACCACCGACCACGGCGGCGGCTGGATCGGACCCGTGGAAGGCGACGAGGGAGTCGTGTACGAGTTCCACGACGCGTCCGTCGCCCCCGACTACCACCGCAGCTACACGCTCACCGTGTGGAAGGGCTCGGCCAGGCTGGTCGTCGACTCCTACGGAGACGTCATCCACGACATGACGAAGCGCATCGACGACGCTTTGTGGCAGCGAACGCTGACGCTGGCGATGGAGTTCGCCGACGCCGACAGCGTGACCAACGACGGCTGCTCCGGCGGTACCTCGGAGGAGCTGACCGTGTTCGTCGGCGACGAGGACGGCGACGAGGACTTGGTGCACGTGTTCATCGATCACTGCGACACCTCCGGCGGCGCGAACATCATGGAAGCGGTGGGCGAGGTGCTCCCGCTGTTCGACCTCGACACGCTTCTCGCTACCGGGTGACCGACCCCTCGTCGCCAAGAACAGGCCGGACGGCCCATTGGGACGGCCAGGCGTTCCCCGTAGCATCGGCCAATGCAAACCCGGCGGGGGAAGGTTCAGGGGGTTCTGCGTCGGGCCGAGGCGATCACGAGGTGCCTCGGTGCAGGTCGCGCCGATCACCGGCTTCCGCCGGGAGAGCTCGACTCCCTCGACGAGCTCGAGAAGGCCGACCGTGCCGCTCTGCAGCGGCGGGCCGAACGGTTGGGCCCGGTGTTCAAGGGCCTGGTCGGCGATGAGCTGACGGTGTGCATCGTCGGGCTCGCTCGTTGCCGTCGATTCCTGAAGGACCACGGCGACGATGTCGAGATCGTCACCCAAGATCTCACCGCGATGTTCCCCGGCGGGTTCCTGCGGGCCATGAGCGGTGACATCCATCGCGACTACCGGCGGGCCTTGGTGCGGGCGGTGCGCTCAGCCGACGGCGATGTGGTTCTCGCCGGGTTCGAGAGCCTCGCCGCCGCCGAGCTCCGTCGCTACGCCACGACATCGGCGCAGCACCAGAACCGTCCGGAGGCGTGGACCAGTTCGCTGTCGTGCGTCTCTACGGGCCTGCTGGTGCGCACCTTCTTTGGGGCTTCACCCGGATCGGCGACGCATGCTTCGCTCGTCGAGGGCTTCCGCGACCTTGGTCCGTACGGACTCGTGTGGAACCCGCAGGCGCGGCAACACGCGGCGTTCGGTCGACTGTGCCTTGATCTACGCACGGAACTCGTTGCCCGTCACGAGGGCCGCAGCGAGATGTCGCCGACGTGCCTGCTCGCTGCGCTCGACGACGACGGCGAGCTCGACGAAACGATGCTCGGCAACCTGATCTACATGGTGGAGATGGGGCGATCCGACATCCACAACTTCCTCCGTTGGCTGTCGCGCTACGTGGCATCTGATCAAGCGCTGTGCGACGCGATCGCGCTCGGCGACACGACGCACGGCGTTCGGACCCTCGAGGAGGCCCTCGTCCTGGAGGTGCTGAGGGCCGATCAGAGTGAACGGCTCGAGCGTCGCACGCTCGCCGAGGTGACGTTCGAGGGCTACGTGATCCCGGCCGGCACGCATCTGCGGCTGTGCATGTGGGAGGCCCACCACGATGCAGCGGCATTCGCCGATCCACACGTGTTCGATCCCAGCCGCTTCCTCCACGCCACGCCGTCGAGCGACGTGTTCGCGCCGTTCGGCCTCGACCATCATCAGTGCCCGTTCGGAGCGCTGACGACGCGCATCGGTACCTCGTTCGTGAGGGCCCTGTGCGCGTACCGACCGACGCTCCTCGCCGACGGACCGCCCGTACGTGGCGCCTACCACTGGGAGCCGTCGCGCCGGCTGGCGTTGGAACTGGTGCCGCGATGACGAACGACAACTTGTACGAGCTCGTGGCCCGTCAGGCCCGTCGCCGCCCCGATGCCGTGGCGATCATCGACCGCGGGCCGGTGACCTACGGCGACTTGATGGCCCGCACCGACCGGATCGCCAGGGCTCTTGCCGGTCGCGGTCTGCGAGCAGAGGCACCCGTGGGTGTGCTCATGCGTCGCGATGCCGATCTGCCGGCCACTCTGCTGGCGGTGTTGAAGGTCGGTGCGTGCTACGTGCCGCTCGACCTCGACGACCCGCCGGCGCGACTGGCCGGCATGATCCGAGGCGCCGGCTGCGAGCTCGTGGTCGGTACGGGCACCTTGCTGACCGCGCTCTGCGCCGACGACGCCAAGCGCGCCGACGAGACCCTCGGAGCAGAGCTGCTCGACGTTGCCGACCTGCTCGAAGCCGGCTGCCCGGTCGACGGCGCCGACCCGCTCGACGATGGATGCGACGACTTGGGGGTAGCACCGGGTGGTGATCGGCTGGCGTACGTGCTGTTCACCTCCGGCAGCACGGGGGCGCCGAAGGGAGTCGAGGTGGAGCACCGTTCGGTGGTGAACCTGCTCCATGCGGCGCGCCATCTCCTGGCCTTCGACGAGTCGGACCGATACCTCGCCGTGTCGACCATCGGGTTCGACATCTCGGTGGCCGAGCTCTTCGTGCCGCTCATCACCGGAGGTAGCCTGCTGCTCCGCGACCGGCGCTTGCTCCTCGATCCTGTGGCCCTCGCTACCGAGATCCGCGATCACCGCGTCACGGTGGTTCAGACCGGCCCCACCGTTTGGTCGACCGTGCTCGCCGCGGTGCCCGACTTCCCCCGGTTGCGCGTCGCCATCTCGACCGGCGAGGCGATTGCACCGGCGGTGGCCGACCGGCTCATCGGGACCGCCGATCACGTGTGGAACCTCTACGGCCCGACGGAAGCGACGGTGTGGGCCACCGGTCACCGGCTCGGGCCGCCGTCGGGCACGCTGTCGGTGTTGGAGTCGCCATCGGCGGCGCCGGGCGCGGTGGCCTCGAGCGTTTCGGCCCCGATCGGCGTCGCGCTCGACAACGTGAAGGCCGTCGTCGTCGGGCACGACGGGGAGGATGTGCCCGACGGCACCGAGGGTGAGCTGTGGCTCGGTGGTGCGGCGTTGGCCCGTGGCTATCGGGGCAACGAGCTGCTGACGAACGACCGTTTCGTAGTCCGCGGCGAGCACCGCTTCTACAGAACAGGCGACACGGTTTCGCGTGACGCGCAAGGCGTACTGCACTACTTCGGGCGCAGCGATGACCAGATCAAGGTGCGCGGCGTCCGCATCGAGCCGATGGAGGTGGAATCGGCGATCCTGGCGGTGCCCGGTGTGATGGCCGCGGCGGCGACGTGGTTCGAGAGCGCGACCGGCGCCCGCTCGATTCTGGCCGCCGTGGTACCTCAGCCCGGTGTGCAACTCTTGCCGCGGCAGCTCCACGACGCGCTAGCCGACATGCTCCCAGGGCCGATGATCCCATCGCGGTTCGTGTTCTGCGACACGCTGCCACGTTCGTCGAGCGGAAAGGTCGATCGTACCGCGATCCGCGACCTCGGCCATGAGGACGCCGGCGGTCGCGTCGGGGTGCAACCGCCACTCACCGCTACCGAGCGCCGGCTGATCGGTGTTTGGGAACTGACCCTCGGCGT
>CXWL01094743.1_pt1 | contig 15920 bp, 13 predicted proteins | sample 590931 | NCBI WGS metagenome assembly CXWL01 (sample SAMEA3498368, study PRJEB10139) | groundwater metagenome | biome: water well; material: biofilm material | place: Germany | collected 2015-04-27 | reverse complement strand
GCATCGGTGCGCACCGGGGCCGCCGTGTATGACACCCGCTTCGCCTTCGACTATTACCGGCCGCTGGCCGACACACGCTTGCTGTGGGGCGGCCGCATCGCGATTCGTGACCGCGGACCGTCGCAGGTAGCCCGCTTGCTGCGGCGGGATATGCTCAAGGTCTATCCGCAACTGGCCGGCACACGCGTCGATTACGCATGGAGCGGCGTGATGAGCTACGGCCGTCACCGTATGCCGCAGGTCGGCCGTCTGCCCGAGGGCCTCTGGTACGGCACGGGATTTGGCGGCCACGGGGTCGGCCCGACGACGCTCGCCGGCGAACTCCTTGCAGCCGCGCTGCGGGGCGAGGGGAGCAAGCTGGCACGCTTCAATGCGTGGGGATTGCCGCATGCCGGCGGTCCGGCAGGCCTGTTTGCCGCACAGCTGACCTACTGGTACTACGAACTGCGCGACTGGATGCGTCAATAGTGGGAGCGTTTTCATCGACACGGTCGGCACGGATCGACGCCTTGCGCGGGCTTGCGGTGTTCGGCATCCTGTTGATTAATGCCTGGGGCTTCGTCTATGGCTACACCGCGCTGCGCTATGGCGTTGTTGAAGCGTCGGCGACCAGTGGCGACCGGCTTGCTGTGTTCTTCGCGGCGGCATTCGCGGAGCAGAAGTTCTATCCGATCTTTGCATTCCTGTTCGGCGCTGGCTTCTCGCTCCAGATGCGCTCACTGGAAAAAGAATCAGGACTGGAGGCGGCGAAAGCCATCTACCGGCGCAGGCTGACATGGTTGCTGGTGGTCGGCCTGCTGCACGGTACCTTGCTGTGGTTCGGCGACATCCTGACAACGTACGCGCTGACCGCATTCTGGCTGCTGCGCCGCGCCGGTGAATCGTGGCCGGAACTTCGGCAGTCGATCAGGTTCACCGTGCTCGTCAACGTCGCCATGCTGCTGCTAACGGCGATCATCATGGCGACCGTCGCCAGCATGCCGGATTACGGTGCGCAGACCGCTGTGGAAGCCCTTCTCGCGAACGACATATATACCAACGGCGGATGGATCGAGGTCGCGAAGTCAAGGATCGCTGACTTTGGCGTCAACATCAGCGGCTTCTGGCTGTTCGTGCCGCGCATTGCACTGCTGTTCCTGTTCGGAGTGGCGGCCGTGCAGCTTGGATGGCTGACGCATCCCGAACAACATCGCCCTCTCTGGCGTCGCATCCTGTCGATCGGCCTCTTCGTCGCGCTCCCACTGAACCTTTGGTGGGGATATGAGGCACTGAGCTGGGCGCTTGAACCCGAAACGGCTTCGCCTACCGTGCACCTGGCATCGCTGGCCCTCGAACTCGCGGGACCAGCGCTGGCAGCGGCGTACATCGCCGTGTTCATGCTCGCCGGTGAGCGTGTGATGAACATGGTGGCCGCATGGCTCGCGCCGGTCGGCCGCATGGCATTGACCAATTACCTGGCGCAGTCGGTTGCGTGCGGCCTGCTGCTTCAGGCGTACGGATTGGGACTTGGCGCCGTGCTGTCGCGGTCGCAGTTGATGGGGGTGTGCGCGGGGATGATGCTCGTCCAGATTCTGTTCAGTCGCTGGTGGTTGTCGCGCCATGGTCAAGGGCCGGCGGAGGCNNGCCTCAATTACCAGGATATCAAGATGACCGTATTACCTCCATGCCCGAAGTGCAATTCCGAGTTCACCTACGAAGACGGTACCCAGCTGGTCTGCCCGGAATGCGGCAACGAGTGGACGGCGCAGGCAGCCGGCGCCCAGGAAGAGGGCGCCAGGGTCTACCGCGACGCTTCCGGTACTGTGCTGCAGGACGGCGATACCGTCACCGTCATCAAGGACCTGAAGCTCAAAGGTTCGGGCGGCACGGTCAAGATGGGCACCAAGGTCAAGAACATCCGCCTGGTCGACAGTGACCACGACATCGACTGCAAGATCGAGGGTTTCGGTGCGATGAGCCTGAAAACGGAGTTCGTCAGGAAGGTGTAATGCCAAGGCGCCGCAACTGCGCGGCCTGGTAGGCGCCGAAGGCGGCGTTGAAGAGGCAGCGGATCAACGGATCGTCGACAATCTCGGCCGATTCGATATCGTCTTCGATGTCGGCATCGAAAACGGTGTCGTTGATTCGCATGTACATCGATGTCAGCGCCTCGCCCTGTGTCAGTGCGGCGAAAACTTTCGCGGCAGGGACTTCGGTGGTCCATCCGAGCGCGGAGGCAGCGCCGTCGAGCAGTGCAATCGCATCGCCTTGGACCCGGTAGTGGAACTCGGTCTTCGCCCCGGTATGGTCGTAGATTGACAGGCGCCATGCGCGCGCCTTCTCGAAATAACTGTCTTCAGGCAGTTCCATCGCCTGGTATTTCTCTGGCAGGCCTTTTCGGCAGTAGTCCAGAACCAGCTGCATCTCGTCGGGCGTGAGCGCCGGGAATCGACGTGCAATTTCGGCGCTATGTGGCGGCGCGACAGTGCCGTCATATCGATAGTCGACATCCTGCTCCCCGACCGGAACAACCCATGGCAGCGGGGCGGCCATCTGAAGCGAACTCTCGTCGAGGACAACCGACACTGAGGGATTGAGCCGGACGACCCTGGCGTCGGGCAGGGCGTACTCGACCTCGTGCTGGAACTGCGCATAGGTGATCGGGAAGAACCTGTGCTGGTACCAGGACCACGATTCCTGCGTAAACTGGCACGAGCTCGGCACGACGAAGCGTGGATTAAGCACCTTGAGCTGATCGAGCCACTCCGATGGCAGCGCAAGCGAGGCCGTGTCGGCACGTGAGGGCGCAAGAACTTCAATCTCGCGCATCGTTTGAAACGGCCACAGCACCATGTCCCACGGCGATTCGTTGGCCAGCTCGGCAAGTGCGACCGGGGATATCCACGCGTCGACTACGTTCAGCACGTTCATCCCCCCGCCCTTGACCTGGTACATCGAGTCGACGTCAGAATCGAGCGCCTCGCGCGGGATCACCGCGAAGGAGCCGACGTTGACCGCAACGTCGGTTTCCAGCTTGTGCAGATTGACGAACCCGAGCGCCCTGACCATGTCGAACAGCTCGTCGAAGAGGCAGTAGATGTGGATCGGGGTCGATCTGTCGAGCAGGTTCAGGCTGTCGAGCGAGCAGTGATCGTCGTGGAAATGCGAGATGAAGACCGCGTCGAAAGCCTCGCGCCGAATCTGCGCATGGTCGAAACGGACCTCGGGGAAGGCATGGCAGTTTGTGCTGAACGGATTCTCGAAGATCGGGTCGAAGGCAATCCGGGTATCGTCGCACTCGAAGACGTAACCGGCGTGGAGAATCCTGGATATTCTCAAAGTCATGGGTTCAGCGGAATTCAGTGGCACGGTGGGAGCGCGATTATCGCATGCAGCCTACGCCGGGCTAATCTGCGCGGAAACAGCGCCGCGAAGGGTCCGGCCGCAACAGCCCATTCTTGTCATTTTTCATAAGTATTCGGCCCGAATCGACCCGGTGACGGCAGCAGCTGCCTCACGATGGTAAAATACGCGGTTAATCAAATCATTGCTTGCAAGGGCTTTACCAGTGCTATCTACAGCTAACATCACAATGCAATTCGGCGCTAAGCCGCTGTTCGAAAACATTTCCGTCAAGTTCGGCGACGGCAACCGCTATGGCCTGATCGGCGCAAACGGTTGCGGCAAGTCGACCTTCATGAAGATTCTCGGCGGCGACCTCGAACCATCGGGCGGCAACGTCATGCTCGATACCAACGAGCGCCTGGGCAAGCTGCGCCAGGACCAGTTCGCCTACGAAGACACGCGTGTGCTCGACGTCGTCATGATGGGCCACACCGAACTGTGGAACGCAATCACCGAACGTGACGCCATCTACGCGAACCCTGACGCCACCGACGACGACTACATGCACGCGGCCGAGCTGGAAGCCAAAGTGGCCGAATACGACGGCTACTCGGCCGAAGCGCGCGCCGGCGAGCTGCTGCTTGGCGCAGGCGTGTCGATCGACCAGCACCAGGGCCCGATGAGCGCCGTGGCGCCGGGCTGGAAGCTGCGCGTGCTGCTGGCGCAGGCGCTGTTCTCGAACCCGGACATCCTGCTGCTCGACGAACCGACCAACAACCTCGACATCGATACGATTCGCTGGCTCGAAGACGTGCTTAACCAGCGCAACTCGACCATGATCATCATTTCGCACGATCGTCACTTCCTGAACCAGGTCTGTACCCACGTGGCCGACATGGACTACGGCACGCTGAAGGTCTATCCGGGCAACTACGACGAGTACATGCTGGCGTCGACCCAGGCCCGTAACCAGCAGTTGTCGAACAATGCCAAGGCCAAGGAAAAAGTCGCGGAACTGCAAGACTTCGTGCGCCGTTTCTCGGCCAACAAGTCGAAGGCCCGCCAGGCGACGTCGCGCGCCAAGCAGATCGACAAGATCAAGGTCGAGGACCTCAAGCCGTCCTCGCGCGCCTATCCGTTCGTTCGTTTCGAAGGCGAGAAGAAGCTGCACCGCCTGGCGGTGGAAGTTGAAGGCATCTCGAAGAAGTACGACCACCAGCTGTTCAAGAACTTCAGCATCATGGTCGAAGCGGGCGAACGCATCGCGATTATCGGGCCTAACGGCGCCGGCAAGACCACGCTGCTGCGTTCGATTTGCGGCGAAATGTGCGCGATGACGACCGATACCGGCCGCGTGAAGTGGGCCGAGAATGCGAACGTCGGCTACATGCCGCAGGATCCGACCGAAGAGTTCATGGATGACCTGAACCTGACCGACTGGATGGGCCGCTGGACCAAGGAAGGCGACGACGACCAGGCCGTACGCTCGATCCTCGGCCGCCTGCTGTTCGGCGGAGACGAGGTGAAGAAGTCGGTCAAGGTGCTGTCGGGCGGCGAGAAGGGCCGCATGATGTACGGCAAGCTGATGCTGGGCCGTCATAACGTCATGCTGCTCGACGAGCCGACCAACCACATGGACATGGAATCGATCGAGTCGCTGAACATCGCACTGGATAAATACGCAGGCACCCTCATCTTCGTGTCGCACGACCGCGAGTTCGTGTCGTCGCTGGCGAACCGCGTCCTCGAAATCAAGGATGGGCAGATCATCGACTTCCGCGGCAACTACGAAGACTACCTGCAAAGCCAGGGTATTAACTAAGCCACAGGTACTGGCATCAACAATGATGGGGTAATCACCATGAGAGTCCTTCCGATCAAGACAGTCGAGTACGACCACCCGCAAGGTGGCCTGAGCTGCACCGCCCAGGCGTGGGCGCGGGCGCCCGCAACGCCGTCGGCAGAAGAAAAGATCGCGCTCAAGGAGCGCATCCGCAAGCTGCTGAAGGAGCGCGAAGCCGTGCTGGTGGCCCACTACTACGTCGATGCCGACCTGCAGGACCTGGCTGAAGAAACCGGCGGCTGCGTATCCGATTCGCTGGAAATGGCGCGCTTCGGGCGTGATCATCCGGCCAAGACGCTGGTGGTTGCCGGCGTGCGCTTCATGGGCGAGACGGCGAAGATCCTGAGCCCGGAGAAGACGATCCTGATGCCGGACCTGGACGCGACCTGTTCGCTCGACCTGGGCTGCCCGGCTGACGAATTCGCGGCCTTCTGCGACCAGCATCCGGACCGCACTGTCGTCGTGTATGCGAACACCAGCGCGGCCGTGAAGGCGCGCGCCGACTGGATGGTCACCTCGTCGATCGGCCTCGATATCGTGGCGCACCTGCACGCACAGGGTAAAAAAATCTTGTGGGCGCCGGACAAGCACCTCGGCGGCTATATCCAGAAGAAGACGGGTGCGGACATGCTGCTGTGGCAGGGTTCGTGCATCGTCCATGATGAATTCAAGGGCGTCGAACTCGGGCTGCTGAAGGCAGAGCATCCGCAAGCCAAGGTGCTGGTGCACCCTGAGTCGCCGGCGAGCGTGGTGGCGATGGCCGACGTCGTCGGTTCGACCACGCAGCTGATCAACGCGGCGCAGACGCTTGACGCAAGCGAGTTCATCGTCGCTACCGACAACGGCATCCTGCACAAGATGCGCATGGCGGCACCGGGCAAGCACTTCATCGAAGCGCCGACCGCCGGCAACAGCGCGACGTGCAAGAGCTGCGCCCACTGCCCATGGATGGCGATGAACGGCCTGCAGAACCTGGCCGACGTGCTCGAAAGCGGCAAGAACGAGATCTTTGTCGATCCGGAAGTGGGCAGGCAGGCGGTTCGCGCAATCGACCGCATGCTCGACTTTGCAGCGGCGAAGAAAGCCAAGGCACTGCCGACCGGCGACCTGGCCACCGAATCCACGCTGTTCTCCGGAGTTGGCCCTGCATGACGACCTTGCATAACCCGTACGACCAATTTGACGAAAACCTGCAGGCTTCGTTTGAACAGAACCTGCTGGCGGCACTGCTGGAAGATGTCGGCGCCGGCGACCTGACCGGCAAGCTGGTGCCCGACGATGTCCGCGTTCGCGCGCGGGTCATCGTGCGCGAAGACGCAGTGCTGTGCGGTGCGCCGTGGTTTGAAGGCGTAATGATAGCGCTGGACCAGTCGATCGACATCGACTGGCACTACGCCGAGGGCGACATGATGTCGGCGAACAGCGTGGTCTGCACCATCGAGGGACCGCCGCGCGCTTTGCTGACGGCAGAGCGCAGCGCGCTGAACTTCCTTCAGCTTATGTCAGGCGTCGCGAGCGCGACGCGCAGGTACGTCAAGCTGATTGAAGGAACCAAGGCATCCATTCTCGACACGCGCAAGACGCTGCCGGGGCTGCGCCAGGCGCAAAAGTATGCGGTACGCGTGGGGGGCGGGAAGAACCAGCGCATGGCGCTGTATGACGGCATCCTGATCAAGGAGAACCATATCGCGGCGGCTGGCGGCGTGCGTCCGGCTTTGGCTGCGGCGCAGGCGCTTGATGCGGGCGTGTCGATTCAGATCGAGGTTGAAAGTCTCGCGCAGCTGGAGGAGGCTTTGTCAGCTGGCGCGGTGTCGGTGTTGCTGGATAATTTTGACTTGCAGATGATGCGCGATGCGGTGCAGCTCAATGCGGGCCGCGCGCTGCTGGAGGCGTCCGGCGGCGTCAATATGGACAGTGTGCGGTCGATCGCGGAGACGGGCGTTGACCGGATCTCGATCGGCAGCCTGACCAAGGATGTGCGGGCGACGGATTATTCATTGCGCATCCTCTGAATTCCACGCATTAGCGCGCCTCGTGCGTCACGTGAATCAGCTTTGAGGTCTCGAACCCAAGCGCCTGCGCCTTATCGAGCAGGCGCTTTTTCGTTGCCGGGTCCATCGTCGGCGTGCGTGACAGCAGCCACATGTAATCCTTGTCAGGCCCGCTGATCAGCGAATAGCTGTAGTTCTCGCGGTCCAGCTCGTACACGACATACGATCCGTAAAACGGCCCGAAGAACGACACCTTCAGGTAGCCCACATTCGGTGAGTCGACGAACCTGGCCTTTCCTTCAGCGTCCTTCCATTCCTTTTTCGCCGGGTCATAGCCGCGATTGCGCACCTTGATCTTGCCGTCCTCGCGCATGCTGTATTCGGCGGTCACGTTGGTGAGCCCGCGCTCGAACGAATGGTCCATGCGGGCGATCTCGTACCACTTGCCCAGATACCGTGCACTGTCGAAATCTTGCACCGGGGTGATGTTGTCGGGTTTTCCCGCGCAGCCGGCAAGCAGCACGGCACAGAGTACGACTAACGCTCGCATGATTTGCTCCAGTAAGATACTGGAACGATTCTAGCGTGTTCAGCAAGGATGTTACGCGCGGCTGGGCTCGCCCTGTGCCACGCGCACCGGTCCAGGGAGACCGATCGCATCGACCATCCGTACGATCACTTCGGGATGCGTGTAGTGGACCATGTGGCCAACCCCAGGCTCGAGCGTCAGCGTACTGTGCAGCACATCGTTGTGCAGTTTCGCCGAGTTGTCCGACGGATCAACAACCCGGTCTCCGCTGCCTGCAATGATCGCCACCGGCATCGACAGCTCTGGGTAGTGTTTCTTCAGCATCAACGCCGACGGGATCATCAACGCGCTCTCGGCGGCGCCGGCGCGCAGTTGCGAGGGGCGCAGCATCATCCATACGGGCAGCTCCCTGAAGCTGTGTGGCACCGGGGCAGGGCCGAACATGCGCTTGACGATCATCGGCCACATCAGCCGTCCCAGCAGCGGCGACAGGGTGTAACGCATCAGGTCGCCAATGACCGGTATTGCCGGCGCCGACATCAGTGGCGCGTCGAGCCGGACACTCGGGTAGTAGTAGCCCGACAGCAGCACCAGGCCGCGGACATATTCCGGATGGGCAAGGCCCATCGCGACGGCGACCATCGTCCCCCACGAATGTCCCAGCACGACAGGGCGCTCGACGCCCAGCTGTTCCAGCGCCTTGTACAGCAGTTCGGCCTGCGCCTTCGGGGTCCAGATCGTCGTGCGCGGGCGATCGCTGTAGCCGAAGCCCGGCCGGTCGAAGATATACAGCGTGTGGTGCCGCGCCAGGTGCCCGGTCAGCCCGCTGGTATCGAAGTCGCTATGCGTTACGCCGTTACCGTGGAGTAATACCAGTGGCGGCCCATCACCATGCACGGTGTAGTGCAGGCGCACACCATCGACTTCGACAAAATTGCCCTCCGGCGGGTTTTCTCGTTCGACCTGTTTTGTCTTGGCACGCACATAGAGGAATGAGGCCAGCAGTGCCGCACCGGCCAGCAGGCCGGGGCCGCGCCATTTGCCCAGCGTGGGGGTATTGGTGGGATAGTAGGTGGTGATGTTGTTCGACACGGCGCTCTCCGTTTTTAACAGCCCAGTCAATCTGACTTGGCGGAGGGCGGCTTAGTTCAGGAAATCGCGCAACTGGGGCAAGACCTGCTCAGCCGAGGCTTCGAGCTTGAGCGAGAGCAGGTCGTCGGCACGGGTTTTGCCGAGGTTGACAGCGGCAATTGGTTTTCCTGCGGCTGCGGCGATCCTGCAGAAACGGTAGCCGGAGAACACGGTCAGCGACGAGCCGACGACCAGCAGGGCGTCCGCGTCATCCATCCGCGCGAGGGCGCGTTTGGTGCACTCGGCAGGAACGCCATCACCGAAGAACACGACATCGGGCTTCAGCGTGCCGCCACAGTGGATGCAAGAAGGTTCGTGGAAGCTTGCCAGCGCCTCAGGCTCCAGCTGCGCGTCTCCGTCCGGCAGCGGGCGCGCCGTTGTGCCACGCATGCCAGGATTGCCTTCTTCCAGAAGTGCCTGCACGAAGGCGCGGCTGAGCCGTGCGTGGCAATCCAGGCAAACGACCGAGTGAATATTGCCGTGCAGTTCAAGCACGTCGGCGCTGCCCGCGCGCTGGTGCAGGCCGTCGACATTCTGGGTCATCAAGGCGCCGATCGTACCGTTGGCAGCCAGCTCTGCGAGCGCGTGGTGGCCTGCGTTCGGCTGCGCCAGCGCCAGCGCCGGATAGCCCACCATGCTGCGTGCCCAGTAGCGGCGCCGGGTGGCCGCGAACTTGCGGAAGTCGGGGCCCTGGACCGGCGTCGGCCCGCGCCGCGCGCCGTCCTTGTCGCGGTAGTCCGGGATGCCGGAGCCGGTGCTGATGCCCGCGCCCGTCAGCACCAGCACGCGCCGGTGGCGCGTCACGAAACGGGCCATCTGGTCCAGCGCGGCAGGATGCAAGGTGTCATCGGCCATGGCTGAAGTATGCTACCGGCGCGCCGACACCAGGATGCCGCCGACGATCAGCGCAAACGCGGCGGCGTGGTAGAGGTGCGGGGTCTCGCCAAGAAATGCCGACGAGAGCACCGTGGCAAACAGCGGCGTGAGATTGACAAAGAATGCGGCAACGCTGGGCCCGGCCCGCTGTACGCCGGCGCCCCAGCAGCGCAGGGCGATTATCGCCGGGCCGACGGCGACAAACAGCAGCCCCGCGGCAACCGGCCAGCTCCACGCGACCGGGGCGCTTCCGGCCGCGATCTCGACACCCGTAAAGACGCCTGACCACAGCACCCCGTAAATGACCTGGGCAAGCATGAACGCAGCCCAGTCGGCCCGAATCTGCGGCGGGTCCTTCGGCTGCATCAGCAGCCAGCTGTAGAACGACCAGGCGATCGTTGCCAGGATCATGTACAGGTCGCCGGCGACCAGTCGCAGCGCGAGCAGCTGGCGCCATTCACCGCGCGACAACACGACCAGCACGCCGGCGATCGACAACACCGCGCCGGCCAGCTGGCGCGCGCGCGCCTTCGCGCCGAAGAACAGCGACCCAACCAGCAGCATCCATACCGGCAGGCCCGACGCGACCAGGGTGACGTTGATTGGCGTGGAGGTTTGCAGCGCGAGGTACTGCAGCGAGTTGTACAGGCCGATGCCGAGAAGGCCGAGCATCGAGAAGCGGCGCCAGTTGGCCAGCAGGCCAGAGCCGTTGCGCAGCGCGAGGCGGCCAAGGGGCAGCAGGATGACCAGTGCGATCGTCCAGCGCAGCAGGTTGAGCGTCATCGGCGGCACCGCGTCCCGAAGCAGCCGCCCGACAATGGCGTTGCCCGCCCAGAGCAGCGGCGGGATCGTCAGCAGTGCCGCCGTGGAGGGGGTCAGTTTATGGTTCATGTGCGTCAGGCCAGGCCGCCGGCCTTCCAGTCTATCGGCGCGGCGGCGTCAGGACGCTTGGCAGCGCCTTCGGCAGCGTATCCGGGTAGTCGCGGCTGAAATGCAGGCCACGGCTCTCACGCCGGGTCAGCGCGCTGTTGACGATCAGTTCCGCCACGTCGACCAGGTTGCGCAGCTCGAGCAGGTCGGGCGTGATGCGGAAGTTGCGGTAGTACTCGTCGATCTCTTCTTTGAGCAGCGCGATGCGGTGCTGCGCGCGCTGCAGCCGCTTGGTGGTGCGCACGATACCGACGTAGTTCCACATAAAGCGGCGCAGCTCGTCCCAGTTGTGGGCGATGACCACTTCTTCGTCGGCGTTGGTGACGCGGCTTTCGTCCCAGGCCGGCAGTGAAGGCGCTTCCAGCGGCGTCGCCATGGCGGCGATCTCCATCGCGCACGATCGGCCGATGACCAGGCATTCGAGCAGCGAGTTGCTGGCCAGCCGGTTGGCGCCGTGCAGGCCGGTGCAGGCGGTCTCGCCGACCGCGTACAGGCCCGGGATGTCGGTACGGCCTGCCAGGTCGGTGACGATGCCGCCGCAGGTGAAGTGCACGGCCGGTACCACCGGGATAGGTTCCCTGGTGATGTCGATGCCCAGTTCGAGGCAGCGCGCATAGATGGTCGGGAAGTGCTCCACCAGGAAGTCGGCCGGCAGGTGGCTGATGTCGAGGTTGACGTAGTCCAGGCCGCGCTTCTTCATTTCAAAGTCGATGGCGCGCGCGACGACGTCACGCGGGGCCAGTTCGCCGCGCTGGTCGTGCATCGGCATGAAGCGGGTGCCTGCAGCNNGACTTGGCGAACGGATGGTACAGGCAGGTCGGGTGGAACTGGATGAACTCCATGTTCGAGACCCTGCAGCCCGCGCGCCATGCCATCGCGATGCCGTCGCCGGTCGCGGTGTCGGGATTCGTCGTGTACAGGTAGACCTTGCCGGCGCCGCCGGTGGCCAGCACCGTGTGTTCGGCTTCGACCGTCAGCACGCGGCCGGTCTTCTCATCCTGCACATACAGGCCGTGGCAGCGCGGCTGGCCGGGTACCGGCATGCCCTGCGCCGCCAGCTTGTCCGACGTGATGACGTCAGCGGCGAAGTGCTGTTCGAACAGGCTGATGTTCGGATGGGCGCGCACCTTCTGTTCCAGCGTGACCTGCACCGCGTGGCCGGTGGCGTCGGCCGCATGGATGATGCGGCGTTCGCTGTGGCCGCCTTCGCGGGTCAGGTGGAATCCCATTTCGGCAGTCGGGTCGCGCGTAAACGGCACGCCCTGGGCGATCAGCCATTCGATCGCGGCGCGTCCGTGTTCGACGATGTAGCGGGTGGCTGCCTCGTCGCACAGGCCGGCGCCTGCGACCAGCGTGTCCTCGATGTGCTTCTGGTGGCTGTCGCCCGAATCGAGCACGGCGGCGATGCCGCCCTGCGCCCAGTTACTGGCTCCATCGAGCAAGGTGCGCTTGGAGATGATTGCAACCTTGCGGGTTTCGGCCAGGTGCAGGGCGACCGACAAGCCGGCCAGGCCGCTGCCGACGATAGCGACATCAAATTTCATGACATTGTTTTGGTTTTGTACAGAAGCATCACTATAGTCCATTTACCCGGCGCTTGCCTCGCTCCCTCATGGCCCGGGCTGCGCTTGTCCATAGTCAATGCACTAAAGGCAAGATTCGGCAATGATACACATGCCCGCTGCAGCCTGGCGGGCGCCTTCCATTTGCCGGGAGAAGCTGTGATCCGCATCTTCAATCACTACGTTTCCAAAATGGCATTCATCCTGCTGCTCCTTGAGCTGCTGATGTTGCTGGCGTCGGCCAGTGTCGCGTCGGCGCTGTGGTTCTCCGATGGCAGCGGCCAGTTCCGGGCCGATAACGCGTACCTGTCCTCGCTGACCTTCGCGCTGGTGATCATCTTCAGCATGAGCGCGCTCGGCATGTACCAGCATAGCGCGCGCGAGGGCATCCGCACGACGCTGATTCGGATCATGCCTTCGTTCGGGCTTGGGTTCGCGCTGCTGTCGGCCCTGATCGCNNGCCCTGATCGCGGTGCGGCCCGACCTGTATTTCGGACGCGGGATCAGCATACTGATCTTCGCCATCGGCGCGACCGGCGTGGTGATCACGCGCCTGGTCGTTTTCAAGTCGGCCGAGTCGGCGCTGCTGGAGGCGCGCCTGCTGTTCGTCGGCGGCGGCCAGCTCGCGCATGAGTGCATCGCGCTGGCGTCGAACAGGTTCGGCTTCCACCAGTTCCACGTGATCGGCTGCGTGCCTGTGAAGGGCGAAGAGAACTGCGTGTCCGACTCCTGCCTGCTGCCGATGGGCGAATCGCTGCTGGCGATGGCGCGCAAATACGAAGCGAGCGAGATCGTGGTCACCGTCGCCAACCGGCGCAGCAGTGCCTTTCCGGTGCGCCAGTTGCTTGAATGTGCGCTCGGCGGCGTGCGCGTGATCGACGCGGCCACCTTCTTCGAACGCGAAGCCTGCCAGATCCGCATGGATTCGCTCCAGCCAAGCTATCTTATCTTCGGCGGCGGTTTCGACCAGAGTTTCGTGCGCGCCGCGACCAAGCGCGCCTTCGACCTGGCGGCCAGCGGATTGATCACCGCACTGACCTTGCCGGTGATGCTGGCCACCGCAGCTGCCATTGTGCTGGAAGACGGCGGACCAGTGTTCTACCGCCAGGAGCGGGTGGGGCTCGATGGCCGGATCGTCAGGGTGCTCAAGTTCCGCAGCATGCACAAGGATGCGGAGCAGGGCGGAACGCCAACGTGGGCGTCGCAGGACGATCCGCGCATCACGCGCGTTGGACGGATCATCCGCAAGCTGCGCGTCGACGAGCTGCCGCAGATGCTTAACGTCTTCAAAGGCGAGATGAGCTTTGTCGGCCCGCGTCCGGAACGCGCCTATTTCGTGCGCCAGCTGGAGCGCGATATCGCCTACTACGGCGTCAGGCACAGCATCAAGCCGGGCATCACGGGTCTGGCGCAAGTGCGCTACCAGTATGGGGCGTCGGTCGAAGACGCCATCCAGAAGCTGCAGTACGACCTGTACTACGTGAAGAACAACAGCCTGTTCCTCGACCTGCTGATCCTGATCGATACCGTGCAGGTTGTCCTGTTCGGCAAAGGCAGCCGCTAGGAACGCGATACCTCATTTCTGACGGAGGACCGATGGGCAAGACGAAGCTGCTGGTGGTCGAGGATGACGCGGGCCTTCACAAACAGCTGCGCTGGAACTTCGACGAGTACGAGGTCATCGTCGCCGGAGACCGCGCAACGGCGCTGGAGCAGCTGCGGCGCCACCTGCCGCCGGTGGTGACGCTTGACCTGGGCCTGCCCCCCGATCCGGATGGCGCCGCCGAAGGGCTGGCCGCGCTGCAGCAGATTCTCGCGCTGGCGCCTGACACCAAGGTGATTATCCTGTCGGGGAACCAGCAGCGCGCCAATGCGCTCAAGGCGGTGTCGCTGGGCGCCTACGATTTCCATCAGAAGCCGTTCTGTCCCGCCACGCTTGCGCTGGTGGTGGCCCGCGCCTGCAAGCTGCACGAGATGCAGCAGGAGAACCGGCGCATGCTCCAGATCGAGGCAGCGTCGCCGCTGGCGGGCATCGTCACGCGCGACCCCGGCATGCTCAGGCTGTGCCGCGGCGTCGAGAAGGTGGCGTCGTCGTCCGCCACGGTGATGCTTCTCGGGGAATCGGGCAGCGGCAAAGAACTGGTCGCGCGCGGCTTGCATCGACTCAGTAGCCGCCATGACCGGCGCTTTGTCGCGATCAATTGCGCCGCCATTCCCGCGGACCTGCTCGAGAGCGAATTGTTCGGCCACGAGAAGGGCGCCTTTACCGGCGCAGGCCAGCAAATACTGGGCAAGATCGAACTCGCGGACGGCGGTACCTTTTTCCTGGACGAGATCGGCGACATGGCGCTGCCGCTCCAGGCCAAGCTGCTGCGCTTCCTGCAGGAGCGCATGATCGAGCGGATTGGGGGGCGCAACGAGATTGCGGTCGATGTGCGGGTGATATGCGCAACCCATCAGGACCTGTCCAGCATGGTGCGCGACGGCCGCTTTCGCGAGGACCTGGTGTACCGGCTGCGTGAGATCGTGCTGGAGATTCCGCCACTGCGCAAGCGGGTGGGCGACGCTGCGCTGCTCGCCCACCACTTCAGGAACCGCTACTGCCAGGTTGAAAGCCGGCCGATGATGGCGCTGTCGGAGGAGGCACTGGCTGCAATCGAACATTACCAGTGGCCCGGCAACGTACGCGAGCTGGAGAACTGCATCAAGCGTTCGGTGATCATGTCCGACGGCCCGCAAATCGGCGTCGACGACCTTGGCCTGCCTGCAAAGGACAGCAGCGGCACGGCCATCAACCTGCGCGAGGTGCGCGATGCAGCCGAGTACAAGGTGATGGTGATGGCGCTGGCCCGGTCGGACGGAAATATCGTCAAGGCCGCCAACATGCTCGGTGTCAGCCGCCCGACGCTGTACGACCTGATGCACCACCACGGGGTCAAGGCGCAGNNTCACCTGCGCCACTTCGTCTCGCCATTCACGGCTGGCGAAGGTGCGGTTGGCAAGCGGGATTTCAACGCGCCTGCAGGTGGGCTCGTGCTTGCCGATCAGCTGGTCGAACTGGCGTGCGCGGTCGTCGGCGCCGCCCAGGATGACCAGCACCTGGCCATCGAAGCAGGACAGCCCGGCCAGCACGCGCTGGGGCCGCGCGCCCGTATAGTCGGCCGCCGCCTCCCGCACATGCTGGTGCAGCGCGGTTGCGCTGGCAGCGAAATCGACGTTGCCGGTAGCGACTTTTTTCCAGAAGCCGAGTTCGCCGAGCCGACCAAGATAGTACTGGCGCGGCGCCGGACGGACCTCGGGCGCGGGTGTTTCGATGCGCGGGTTCAGCAGGATCATGCCGCGAACGCGCGGATCGGTATGGGCATACAGGGCGGCGGCAGTGGCGGCCTCGCCCAGGCCCCAGATGACGATCTCGTTCATGTCGGGCATCTGCATGAAGAACTCGGATATCGCCGCGCGGATGTCGTCGTCAATGGTGTCGCAGCCGCGCGGCTCGCCCTCGCTGTCGCCGCAACCCCGGTGATCGAAGCGCATGACAGGGATGCCGCGCGCGGCCAGCGTGCGTGACAGCAGCGCGAACTGGCGGTGTCCGCCGACGCGGTATTGGGCGGCGTCGGTAATGACCAGCAGGCCGCGTTCGATCGGGCGTTCGGGCACGTCGACGATGCCTACCAGGCAGCTACCGTCGCAGCAAAAGCGTAGCGCGCGCTGGTCGAATTTCATGGCTCGGCTCC
>CXWL01026396.1_pt1 | contig 15920 bp, 13 predicted proteins | sample 590931 | NCBI WGS metagenome assembly CXWL01 (sample SAMEA3498368, study PRJEB10139) | groundwater metagenome | biome: water well; material: biofilm material | place: Germany | collected 2015-04-27 | reverse complement strand
TGCGCCGGGTCGGCCCCCGCTGCGGCGATGGCCTCGTCGGCGACCACGATCGAGGCCCTGACCACGGTGCCGGCGCGTCGCCTCTCGGTGGCCGGCAGGCGCTGTGGCGCCGGCACCAGCGTCGGCCCGCGTTGCCAGCCGGCAGGGTCGCGCAGCAGGGCCTGTGCGCTGGCGTTGTCGGCGAAGCCCGGGCCGAGCAGGCCGACGCCGCTGACGCAGACTTCCATCATGTTGCGGCCCCGAACAGCAGGCTGGCGTTGCTGCCGCCAAAGCCGAATGAATTGCTCGCCGCCACCTTGATCGCCATCTCGCGCGGCTGGCGCAGGTAGTGGCTGCGCAGGGCGGCGTCTGGCTCCTGCACGTTCAGCCCGCCGGGCAGGTGGCCGTGCTGCAGCGCGAGCATCACGATGGCGGCCTCCACCGCACCAGCCGCGCCCAGGGTGTGGCCGGTATGGCCCTTGGTGCTGCTGCAGGGCAGCGCGGGCCCGTAGACGGCGGCCACCGCCAGGTCTTCGGCCGCGTCGTTGCCGGGCGTGCCGGTGCCGTGCAGGTTGAGGTAGTCCACCTCGTGCGCTTGCAGGCCGGCCTGCGCGAGCGCGGCGCGCATGGCGGCGGCGGCGCCTGCGCCCTGTGGGTGCGGGCTGCTCATGTGGTGGCCGTCGCTGCTCTCGCCGGCCCCCAGCAACCAGGCCGCGGCGGGCCGCGCATCGCGCTCGAGCAATGCAAACGCCGCCGCCTCGCCGAGCGACAAGCCGGCGCGATGCGCGTCCCACGGCCGGCAGATATCGGCCGAGAGCAATTCGAGCGACTTGAAGCCATGCAGCGTGGTCAGGCACAGGCTGTCCACTCCGCCGACCACGGCGGCATCGACGAGACCCAGGGCGATCATCCGCGCCGCCGCCGCAAAGACCTTGGCGCTGGACGAGCAGGCGGTGGAGACCACGAAGGCCGGCCCGCGCAGGCCGAGCGCGGCACGCACGTAGCGTGCGACGGAGTAGGTGCTGTGCGTGGCCTCGTAGCGCAGGCTCGCCGGCAGCGCGCCGCCGCCGCTGCTGCGCTGGCGGTAGGCGATCTCGGTCTGCAGGATGCCCGAGGTGCTGGTGCCGAGAAACACCCCCACGCGGGGCGCCCCCCAGCGCGCGGTGACGCCGCGCACGTGGTCATCAAAGCCGTCGGCGCGCAGGCCGAGCTCGGCCAGGCGGTTGTTGCGGCAGTCGAAATCGGCCAGTTCGCCGGCGAGCTGGACTTCATCGACGCCTTCGACCACGCCCAGCCAGGTCTCCCGCATGGTTTCAAAGTCGCGCCGGGCCAGGCCAGTGCGACCCTGCCGCAGCGCGGCCAGGGTGGCCGCCCGGCCATGGCCGAGTGCGGTAACGAGGGTATAGGCGGTGACGGCGAGTGGCTTCATCGAAGCCCCCTGCGGCGCTGCGCACCGGTCCCCCCGTGGGGGCTGAGGGCCGCGGCTCCAAGTCCGCCTGCGCGGACTTGGACGGCCCGAAGGCCGGCCGCGTCTCGCGGCTGGCGTGATTGCCTTCGGAGCGGCCGTGCGGCACTCACGGCGTCACTTCCAGCAAGTCGGCCACCAGCAGCACATTGGCAAAGGGCGTGCCCTGGCTTTGCGGCACGCTGCGCACGGCAAAACCCAGGCCCTGCAGCAAGGCCACCCACTCCGCCAGCGGCCGGCCCCAGGTGGGTGCAGTCCGATGGCCGCGCGCCCGCGTGACGAGGCGATCGACCCACTGGCTGAAGGCAAAGCTGCGTTTGCAGGCGGCGTCGCCGACGCGCAGCAGCAGGCGTGCGGGGCGGCCGGGGCCATGTTCCAGGGCATCGCGCACGCGCGCCAGTAGCGCCTGCTGTGCGTTGTGGTCCACGTAGTGCAGGACGTCGAGGATCACGACCAGGTCGCATGCCGGCAGCGCCGCGCCGCGCATATCGGCGCAGACCAGGCGCGGCACGAACGACGCTTGCGGCACGCCGTGCAGCGCGGCCCGCGCGCGCGCCACGTCAGCGGGCATCAGCTCGATGCCGGTATAGGCGCTGGCGGATGAACGCGCCGGCCAGGTGGCAGGCCAGGCGCCGAGCCGCTGCATCTCGGCGCACGATTGCAGCAGGCTCGCCAACAGGCCCAGGCCGCAGCCGATATCGAGCACGCGCGCGCCCGCCGGCAGGTCGCCACGCTCCAGCAGGCCGCGGAAGACCGGGTCGCGCCCGAGCTTGCCGCGCGCCCAGTGGCCGGCAAAGTGGCCGGCACGGCGATAGGGCGCCGCGGCCGCGCGGTGCAGCGCACGCCAGGCGGCATTGGCATCGGCGGCGAGGGCCGGCGCCGGCGCGGCGTGGGGCGTCGTGGCATCTTTCATCGGCCTGCCCTGTCGTCGCGCGGGGGCAGCGCATCGGCAAGCGTGACGGCAAGCAGCCCACGGGCGCGGCAGCTCGCCAGCAGTGGGGGCAGCACCTCCAGCAGGATCGGTGTGCCGCGCGCGGTGCGGCCGGCGTGGCCATCGTGCAGCAGCAGGATGTCGCCAGCGGCCAGGCCACGGCTCAGGCGGCCGAGCACGCGCTGGGGGTCGGGCTCGCGCGTGTCGTAGCCGCGCCGCGTCCAGCTCACCAGATGCAGGCCGAGTCGATGCAGCACGGGGTCGAGCAGGGCGTTGCGCAGCCCGGCCGGGGCCCGGAAGCAGTGCGGGCGCACGCCGGTGATATCGGCCAGCACGGCCTGTGCGTCAACGATCTCGCGCTCCTGGCCACGCCGCCCAAGCAGCGAGAAGTCGTGCCGGTGGCGCAGGCTGTGGTTCTGCACGCTGTGCCCCGCGTCCACGATGCGGCGCAGCAGCGCGGGCTGCGCGCGCGCGCGCTCGGCGATGCAGAAGAAGGTGGCGCGCGCGCCGTGCGTGGCCAGCAGGTCGAGCACGGCCGGGGTGACCTCGGGGTCGGGGCCATCGTCGAGGGTGATCGCGATCTCGCCTCGCAAGGCCGCCGTGGCCGGCAGCCGCATCACGTTGGGCCCGAGCAGCGTGCTGCGCGGCCACAGGCCCGCCGCCGCCAGTGCCAGATGGTTGAGCAGCACGGCGCCCGCCGCCCATGGCAGCGCCGCGGGCAGCAGCAGGCCGGTCGCCGCCGCCGCCGCATGCACGCCGATGCTGGCGCCGACGAAGCGGGGCACCGGCCAGCGCAGCGTTGCGCTCATGTTGCCCCCAAGGCCCTGCGGGCCGTCCCCCCAGGGGGGAGCGAGCGCCTTCGGAGCGGCCGTGCGGCGCTCATGGCTTTGTCCTCGCCCGCGGCGCGAAGGCCGCCGACAGCAGCAGCGCCAGCAGGGCGCCTGGCGCCACCACGCGGCCGATCGCCGAGAGTGCAGGGATGGCCGAGGTGGCGATCAGGCCGAACGACAGCACCGTGGTCAGGTTGGCCAGCAGCAGCGAGGCCAGCGTGTCATCGTCGGCCCGGCCCTGGCGCTGCAGCAGATCGAAGAAGAGGGCGTAGTTGGAACCCACCGCCACCACCAGCAGCAGGCCCACCAGATGCAGGATGCCCAGTTGCACCTGCAGCCATGCCAGCCCGCCCAGGGTCAGCAGCACCGCCAGCACCAACGGCTGGCAGACCGCCAGCACGCGGCGCCACGAGCGCAGCGTGAGGGCGATCAGCAGCACCACGCCCAGCGCGCCCAGCAGCGCCTGCGCCTGCGCCTCGCCCAGATAGCGGGCATAGAGGCGCGACAACTCGGCGCCGATCTCGAGGGTCTGGCAGCCGGCCAGGCCGTGCAAGGCCTGCCGCACGGCGGTGATGTCGATCGCTGCACCGGCCGGCTGCAGGGGCAGCAGGGCGGCCCAGCTGCCGTCGGCGCGCTTCAGCAGCAAGGCGTCGATGAGCGGCGCCAGCGCGCTGCCGCGCAGCGACTCGAGGGTGATCGCCGCGCCCTGCCGGGCCTGCTGTACGTCGGCGATGAAGGGCGCCAGGCGCTCGGCCTTGAGCGGCCCGCCACGCGTGGCCTCACGCACGGCGGCCTGCAACTCGGCCTGCGGGGGCAGGCTGTCCAGGCGCTGGCGTTGCGTGGCCAGGCTAGGCAACCAGCGCGCCACCGTGTCGTAGCCGCCGATGGCACCGCGCTCGACCAGCGCATCGAGCCGCGCCGCTGCGGCTTCGGCACGGCGCAGCGTGGTTTCGAGATCGGCGCCCTGCACCACCACCAGCGAGCGTGCGTCACCGGCGCTGAGGTCGGCGCGCAGGGCGGCGTCGAGTGCCAGCGCTTCCTTGGAGATCGGGCTCAGCGAGCTCAGCTCGGCGCGCCAGAGGTCGCCGCGCTGCCACAGCAGCGCCGCGCCGGCCAGGCCCAGCGCGAGCAGCGGCCAGCGCAGCCGCGGCAGCCAGGCCACGCCATGCGCGGCGAACCGGCCGAGCTGCCGGCGCAGGCCCGCTCCGCGCGCGCCGTGCGGCATCAACACCGGCATCACGAAGCGCGTGAAGAGGGCCGCCGCCACCAGGCCGGCGACCGAAAATACACCCAGTTGGGCGAGCCCCGGAAAGCCCGAGAACGCCAGCGCCGCAAAGCCGCAGACCGAAGTCAGCAGACCCAGCCGCACGGTCGGCCAGCCGCCGCGCAGCCAGTGCCGCCAGCCGCCCTCGCGGGCCTGGATCAGGTAGTAGATCGCATAGTCCACGGTCTCGCCGATGAGCGTCGTGCCAAAGCCCAGCGTGATGCCGTGCACGGTGCCAAAACCCAGGCTCACCACGGCGATACCCGCCAGCACCCCGGTGGCCACCGGCAACATCGCCACCAACAGGGCGGGCAGCGAGGCAAAGGCCAGCCACAGCAGCGCGCTCACCAGCAGCGTGCCGGCGATGGCGAGCCAGTGGATCTCACGCTCGATCTGGGCCCGGCTGTCGACGCCGAAGACCGGCGCGCCGCTGATGCGCAGCACAAGGCCTGGGCCTGCTTGCGCGACCTGGACGAACGTCTCGCGCACCTGGTGGATGGCGATCGCCTGCGCGTCGAGATCGGCGCCCGGTGCGCGTGTGCCGGCCACCAACAGGGCGCGCGCGCCCTGCCTGGAGACCCACACGCCCTCTTCGCTGCGCGGGCCGCTGGCCGGGATCAGCGCCTCGGCGATGCGCGTCGTCTCGCCGGTGGGGTCGCGCTCGAGCAGCGGCTTGATCGCGTTGCCCGCCGGTGTGCCCAGCAGCGACAGCGTTTCGCCGATGGCATCGCGCAGGCCGGCGGCGGTATAGCGCTGCGCATCGACGGCCGGGCTGAGCTGGTAGCGGTGCTGCACCAGCCATTCGCCGACGCCGCCCCAGGCTTCGGTTTCGCCGTTCTGCACCTGCTCGAACAGGCCGCTGGCGCGCAGCCCGCGCGCCAGCGCGCGCGAGGCGTCGGCGCGTGCCCGGGCATCGCCGCCCTCGATGGCGACGAGCAGCGTGCGCGCCGGCACGCCGCTCTCGAGCTGCTCGATGAGCACGCGCTGCTGCGGGTCGGGGTTGGCCGGCAGGAAGGCGCCCAGATCCGCGGTAAACCGGGTGTGCACGATCTGCCCTACGGCAGCGGCCACCAGCGCCAGCCACAGCGCCAGCACGGCGATGCGGCGGCGCGCGGGCAGTGCCGGCGTGGTGGTGTTCATGGTCGCGTGGCCGTCAGCGGCTCGATCAACATCAGCGAATGGTCGCCGCCGGCGAGCCACAACGCCACGCTGCGCACGTCGCTGGCGCTGCCCGCGATCTGCAGCTCGCGCACCTGCGTGGCCAGGCGGGCGTCGCGCGGTACCAGCGTCATCGACCACTGTGCCGTGCTGCCCTGCACGCGCACCGTGAAGTGCCGGCTCAGCGCGGCGGCGTTGCCGGTCAGCGTGCCGCGCACGGCCTCGATCAGGGCGGTGAGTTCGGGCGCGGCATCCATCGCCATCTGCCGGCTGCGCCCGCCGCGCTTGAGGATGATGGTGTTGCCCTCGACCACCATCGATTCGGCGCGTGGTTCGGTGGTGTGGCGCGCGAAACGGTCGGGCGGGGCAAAGCTGAGCGTGCCGCTGGCGTGCAGCGGGCTGTCAAAACCGGAGACGAAGCGCTCTTCGGTGAATCGCGATTCGCCGCCCTTGCCTTGCGCCAGCAGCGCGGCCAGGGCGGGCAGGTCCAGCGCCCAGGCCGGTGCGGCCACCAGCAGCCACGCCGCCAGCGCGCTGGCCGGGCGCAGGCGGTCACCGAGCAGGCTGATCTTCACACCAGTAATCGTAGAAGTTGAACCAGTTGTAGGGTGCCTCGCGGCACAGCTGCTCGAGCCGCGCCACATAGTCGGCCAGGGCCCGGCGCAGGCAGCGTTCGCGCTCGGCGGGGTCGGCCATCGGCAGGCTGAAATCGGCCAGGGTCTCGAAGTGCAGGTCGTAGCGCTTGCCGCCGCGGTACAGGCCGGCCATGAAGATCACCGGTCGGCGCAGCAGCATCGCCAGCCGCAGCGGGCCATCGGTAAAGCGCGCCGGCTGGCCGAGAAACGGCATCAGGATGCTGTGACTGCGGCCCGACTCCGCGCCCAGGCAGCGGTCGCCCAGCAGGCCGACGAGGCCGCCGCCGTCGAGCACATCGCGGATCGCCAGCGTCGAGCCGCTGCGCCCGACGGTGATGATGGCGAGCTTGAAATTCGGCGCCAGCGCCTGCAATATGCCCTGGATCTTGCGGGCGTTGTCCGGGTACATGGCCATCGCTACCTGCAACCCCGGGCGCCTGGCGCCGGATGCATGCAGGGCCTCGAAGCTGCCCAGGTGCGCGCCGAGCAGGAAGGCACCGCGTCCTTGCGCCAGTGCTGCGTCCACCAACTCGCCGCCCGTGACGCGCAGGTCGAACAAGGCCGCCTCGCCGCGCACGAAATAGACCCGGTCGAGCACCGTGGCGGCAAAGGTGTGGAGGTGGCGATAGCGCTCGCGCCAGCGCGCCGGCCGGCCCAGGGCGCGGCCGAGATAGCGCGCCGACTGCCGGCGTGCCAGCGGCGCGAAGCACAGGAAATACAGCGTGATCGGGTGCAGCAGCAGCCTGGCGGCCGGCCGGCCCAGGGTGAGCGCAATCCAGGCCATCAGGCGCAGCGCCAGCAGGCTGCCATGCTCGCCGGTCGTGGCCCACGCGGGCCGGGCACGCGCCTCAGTCGTCGGTGTCGTGCTCACTCAGCCCCCCCCGGCGCAAAGCTGCCCGCGCGCGGCTGCGGTCGGGCCGATCCAGACTTCGAAGGCAACGCCGCCCGCGTGCCCGTGCAGGGCCACGCGCAGGCGCGCACCGGGGCCCACCGGCGCCAGGAATTTGGCGCTGGCGATGCACGGCGTGGCGCCCAACACGCGGCGCAGCGCGGGCTGGTCCTGCGCGGCTTGCAGGACCAGCGCGAGCAGGGCTGCGCCGGGCAGCACCGGGCGGCCCGGGAAGTGGCCTGCAAAAGCCGGATGGTCGGCAGGGATGACCCATTCGGTATCCGCGTCGGGCACGGGCGCAGGGGCCAGCTCCGCGGCGGCCAGCGTCTGCAAGGCGAACCGCCTGAGCGCCGCGGCGCTGAGCTTGCCGGTGGCCTCGCGCGGCAGCGCGGGCACATGCAGCACGCGCCGGGGTACGAAGGCGGGCTCGAGGTGCAGGCGCAGGGCGGCGATGACCTCGTGTGCTGACATCCCGGGCGCCACCACCAGGGCGATGGGCCGCACCACCGTCTGCGCGGCGTCGTCGGGCAACCAGAAGGCGCCGTCTTCGACGCCGGCGATGCGGTTGAGGTGGAAGTTCAGATGGGCCAGCGAGCTGCGCTTGCCGGCGACGTGGATCAGGTCGTTGGCGCGGCCCAGCAGCCGGAAGCGGCGCGCGTCGTGCAGCTCCAGCATATCGGCCAGCGCGGTGGGTTCCAGCACATGCCCGCCGGCGACGACAAAGCGTTCACCGTGGGCACCCGCTTCGGCGCTGATGCGCAGGGCGCCGAGGGTGGTCCAGGTGTCGCCCGCCGTCGTGCGGCGGCTCGCCACCTGGCCGGCTTCGGTGCAGCCGTAGATCTCGGCCAGCAGGCCGCCGAAAGCCGCTTCGGCCTGCGCCGCAAGCTGGGGCGACAGGGGTGCGGTGGCCGACAGCACCAGGTCCACCACCGGCAGCGCCACGCCGGCCTGCAACAGCGTCTTGAGGTGGAAGGGCGTGGTCACCAGCGCGCGCGGCCGCGGCACGCGGGCCAGCGCGTCGGCGATATCGGCGGGATAGAAGGGTCGCCCGGCATCGAACGCCGCGCCTCCCAGCAGGGCCAGCAAGACCGTCGATTCAAAGCCGTAGCTGTGCTGCGGCGGCACCGTGGCCACGATATTCAGGCCGGCGATCGAAGGGCACGACATCAGCTCGGCCAGGCGGGCGGCCTGGGCGCCGATATTCGCCGCCAGCACGCCCCAGCCCTTGGCGTGCGGCTGCGGCGCGCCCGTCGAGCCCGAGGTCAGCAGGCAAGCCGCCGCCATCTCGGCAGCGATCATCGGCACGGTGGTGGCCGCTGGCACGCCGGGCTGGCGTGCGACGCGCAGCACGGGCAGCGCGCCCGCATCATCGCCGTCGTGGTCGGTCAGGACATAGGGTGCAGCACCCTCGGCGGGCACTTGCCGCAGCGTCTCGGGCAGCGCGTTGGGCGGCAGCAGGCTCTGCTGGCCGCGCAGCAAGGCGGCCGCCAGGCCGAGCGCGAAGTGGTAGCGGTCCTGGCACAGGTTGACCGGCCGGCCGCTGGCGGGCAACCGCTCGGCCAGTGCCTGCGCCTCGGCGATGAACTGGCCGGCACTGATGGCCACGCCGCCGCGCCACGCCAGCGTGGTGGCCAGCTCGCGGGGGGCCAGCAAGCCGATCACGGCGGGGAGCCCTTGGCCGCGGCAGCCGCCTGGCGATAGGCGGCGTAGGCCGAGCGCAGCGAGACGCGCTCGAACTCGGGGTGGCGCACACAGCGCACCGCGTATTCCGAGGCGAACAGCGTCAGCGCCGCCAGCGGCGTGAGCACGTTGCCGAACAGCGACCACCAGGGCCACGGCGCCAGTGCATAGATCAGCAGCGAGACCCCTGCCATGGCGCAGAAATAGCTGGCCCACAGCCCGGTCACCCGGCGCGTGTAGTCCGCCAGCGCGGGCGTGAAATGGCGGTGCACGCGGGCGGCCATGGCCGAGATCAGCGGCGTCGATCCTGCGCGCAAGGTGAGGCCGAAGCTCGCCGCCAGCGCCAGATGGATGCCGGCGTGCTGCAGCACGTACAGCCGGTTGATGTCGGCCACGCCGCCGCGCGCCACCACCACCGCCAGCAGCGCCAGCAGCGCCGCGCAGGCCACCAGGGTGAGGGCCTGCCGGCGCCGCCAGCCCATGGCGGCCACCGCCAGCAGCAGTGGGCCGAACAGCGCGGCCACCGCCCACGGCCGATTGGCGGCGTGGACCATCAGCCAGTGCGACGCCAGCGCATAGGCTGCCAGGGCCACGCCGGCCGCCACGATGCGCCATGCGGGCATGCCAGCGGGTCTTACTGCACGCGGTGCGCGGCGACATGGGCCGCCAGGCTGCGCAGGTTCTGGAAGATCTTCTGGTTGTTCTCGTCGTCCGAGCGGAGCTGGAAGCCGTAGCGCTGCGAGACCTCGAGTGCGACTTCCAGGATATCGATCGAATCGAGGCCGAGGCCTTCGCCGAACAACGGTGCGGTGGGGTCGATGGTGGCCGCTGCCATGTCCAGGTTGAGCGCGCTGACGAACAGGTCCGCCAGCTCGCGCTCCAGCTCGTGCAGGTCTGGTGCCGTGGCGGTGGGGACAGCCGCGTTGGCGGTGGGCGGCAAAGACACGAACGACTCCCTTGGTGCAGGCACCCAGCGGGCTGCCAAAGGCGCGAATTGTAGGCGGCAGCGCGCCGGCGCAGACGGCTCTACATGCCTTTGAACAAGTGGGCGTAGAGCCGGCTGGCGGTAAGCTTTTCGCTGCGCCCCTTGAGCGCCAGCGTGACCTTGCCCGAGTCTTCGCGGCGCGCGCTGGCGATCTGGCAGGCCTGCACCACCGTGCCGCGGTGCACCTGCCAGAAAGCGGCCGGGTCGAGCTGTGGCAGCAGCTCGCGCAAGGAGGTGCGGATCAGGTGTTCGCGCCCGGCGGTGATGACACGCACATATTTGTCGGCGGCCTCGAAGTAGATGACGTCGGCCACCGGCACCAGGTGCACCAGGTTGCCGACCTGGGCCTGGATCACGGCCAGCCGCGCCGGCACCGGCCCGCCGGGGGCGGCCGCGAGCAGGGCACGCAACTGGGCCAGGGTCTGCTGCAGGGCGTCCTGACCGGCCCCGGGCCTGGGGGCGCGGCCCGCCAGACGCGTCTGCAGCCGGGCCACGCAAGCCGCCAGGCGCGGCCGGTCCACCGGCTTGACGAGGTAGTCCACCGCCTGCGCCTCGAAGGCTCGCAGCGCATAGTCGTCAAAGGCCGTCACGAAAACCAGCAACGGGAAGGGCGCGCTGTCGGGCCCGTCAGGCCAGTCTTCGGCCAGTGCCTGTGCCGCCTCCAGCCCGCTGCAGCCCGGCATGCGGATATCGAAGAAGCAGACCTCGGGGCGCAGCGCCAGCGCCAGCGCCAGCGCCTGCAGGCCGTCGCCGGCCACGGCGGCCACCTGCAGGTCGGGCCACAGCGTGGCCAGGTCGGCGCGCAGGGCGGCGGCGAGCAACGGCTCGTCTTCGGCGATCAGGCAGCGTGGGTTCACGCTGCGGCGCTCGGCGATGACGTCAGCGGCAGGCGAATCGTGGCCACGGTGCCAGCGCCGCCCTCGGTCACCGGCGCCAGGGTCAGCGAGGCGCTTGCGCCGTACCGCGTGGCCAGCCGCTCGCGTACCTGGGCCAGGCCGAAACCGGCGGCCGGGGAGACCGGCGCGCCGGCGCCGGGGCCGATACCGCTGCCGGTGTCGCGCACAGTGAGCACCAGCGTATCGGCGTCGTGCCGCGCGCTCACTTCGATCCGGCCGCCTGCGACCTGCGGCTCCAGGCCATGCTTGATGCCGTTTTCCACCAGCGGCTGCAACAGCAGCGCGGGTACCGGCAGCGTGCGCAGCGCGTCGGGCAGGTCCAGCGCCACCTGCAGCCGCGGCCCCATGCGGATGGCCATCAGCGCCAGGTAGTCGGCCAGCCGCTCGAACTCGGTGGCCAAGGGATGCGCCGGCGCGCGCGAGGCGCCCAGGGTGGCGCGCAAGAAGGCGATCAGGTGGTCGAGCATGGCCTGTGCCCGCGCCGGCTCGACGCCGATCAGCACGCGCAGGTTGGCCAGCGTGTTGAACAGCATGTGTGGCTCCAGTTGCGACTGCAGCAGCCGCAACCGGGTCTCGGCGGCCACGCGCTGGGCGTGGTCGGCGGCGGCGCGCGCGCTGGCCAGCCGCTCGAGCGTGGTCAGGATGAAGACCGAGGCCAGGGTGCCGATCACGCTCAGCGCCAGCGTGATGCGCGTCGCGGTGGACTCGAAATTCAGCAGGCTGGCCGACTCGCCGCCGGTCAGCGTATCGCCGATCCACAACCCCAGTGGCGGGCCGATCAGCATGGCCACCAGGCTCAGCGGGATCATGCCGCGCAGGCCCAGCGCCGAGCCCGCCTCGCTGGCCGTCTCGCTGGCCATCTCGCAGTCCGCCGCGCCGGCCGTCTCGCCGCGGGCCGCCCGCACGCGCTCCACGGCCCAGGCGCTGACCAGGCGCGTGACGCCGCTGAACAGCCAGCAGGACAGGCCGATGGCGAAGGAATAGACGAGGTTCTTCGCGAAGGCGCCGTCGAAGAACGCGCTCAGCAGCAGGGCGATGGCAGTGCACAGCACAGCCACGTACAGCAGCTCGCGCCGCAGTCGCTGGCGCAGCCGCGCGTTGGCGGCGGCCGGGGTCGTGGCGGGGGCGGTGGGCNNGGCGCCGAACGCCACGGTCAGGCCGCGACCGCCGGCTCGCCCAGTTCCGCGCCGCTGCGGAAGACCGAGATCGCGCGCGTCAGCCCCTCGGCCTGTTCGCGCAGTGTCATCGCCGCCGCCGTGCTCTGCTCGGCCAGGGCGGCGTTGCGCTGGGTCATCTCGTCGAGATGGTTGACGGCGCTGCCAACGGTGCTGACCGAGGTCGCCTGCTCCTCGCTGGCGCGGGCGATCTCGGTGATCAGCGTGCTGACGCGCTGCACCTGCTGCACGATATCGGCCATCGTGCTGCCGGTTTGCTGCACCAGCGACGAGCCCGCGGTGACGCGCTCGACGCTGCTGGTCACGATGCCCTTGATCTGCTGCGCGGCCTCGGCGCTCTTGCCGGCCAGCGCCCGCACCTCGCTCGCCACCACCGCAAAGCCGCGGCCGTGTTCGCCGGCACGCGCCGCCTCGACGGCGGCATTGAGGGCCAGGATATTCGTCTGGAAGGCGATGCCGTCGATCACGCCGATGATCTCGGCGATGCGGCGCGAAGCGTCCTGGATGCCCTGCATGGTGGACACCACGTTGCCCACCAGTTCGCCCCCGCGCCCGGCCACGGCGCTGGCCTGGCTGGCCAGGCTCTGCGCCTGCAGGGCCGAGTCGGCGTTCTGGCGCACGGTGGCGCTGAGCTCCTCGACCGACGCCGCGGTCTGCTGCAGTTGCGAGGCCTGCTGCTCGGTGCGCTGGCTCAGGTCCAGGTTGCCGCGGCTGATCTCGTCGGTGCCGACATCGATCTGGTCGGCCGCGCTGCGGATTTCGCCGACGATGCCGTTCAGCGTGCCGACCATCGCCGCCAGCGCCGCCATCAGGCGCGTCGTCTCGTCGTTGCCGGCCTCGATCGGCACGGTGATCAGCTGGCCCTGCGATACCGCTTCGGCGACGCGCACGGCCGAGTCGAGCCGGCGCGTCACGATGCGCACGGTGTGCAGGCTCAAGGCCACGATGACGGCGATGATGCCCGCCGCGATGCCCAGGATGGTGACCAGCGACGACTGCACGCGCCGGTCGACGGCGGCGCTGACCTCGGTCTGGCGCTCGGCCACGCTCTTGACCTGCTGCTCGCCCACCGAGGTCTGGCGCGCGGCCACCGCCTTGAGCTGCGTCATCGAGGCCGCCATCTGGGTCTCGCTGTCGAGCAGGCTCGCCTTGGTCTGCGCGACCTTGTCGATCGAGGTCGCCACCGCCTTCATCGCAAGCAGCGCGGCGTCCACCTGGGCGGCCAGCGGCGGCCGGTTCATCTTCAGCAGGCCGGCGCGCATCGAGGTCATGTGCGCCATCAGCTGGGTGGCCTGCTTGCGCAGCAACTCGTGCGTCTCGGCGGCCTCTTTGCCGGTGGCGGCGAGCATCAACAGGCGCAGGCTGCCGACCATGTCGCGGATGCCCAGCGAGACTTCCTCGCTGGTCGTGACCACGCCGCCGGGCTCGTTGCGCAGCTTGAGCGCAGCCTCCAGCGTCTGGCGCTGCTTGACGGCCTGCACCTCGATGCCGTCGATCAGGGTGCCGAGCTTGGCCGACTGCTCGTCGATGGGCGCCAGCACGGCCTTGCGCTGGGTCTGGTAGGCGGCTTCGGCGTCGGCCTGCTTGGCCAGCACGTTGGCGCGCAACGCCAGCAGCCCGCCGGCATCGCGCGTCAGCGCGTCATACAGCTTGGCCGCGACGGCGCGGGTCTCCTTCAGATGGTCTTCGCTGCCGGCTTCGACTTCCAGTCGCTGGATGCTGTCGGTGGTGGCCTTGGCCCGCTCCTTCAGCGGCCCGAGGCGGAAGCGGTTGCTGGCCATATCGGCGTCACTGACGACGAGCGCCAGGTCCTTCAGCCGCGTCTGCGCGAGTTGCGCCAGCTTGGTCACCTGGGCCAGCCGCCGGCTCGCATCCTGCGCCTTGTCGGCGGCCTTGCCGGCGTCGGTACCGATCTGGTTGACGGCGCTGCGGGTGGTGGTCACGGCCTGCTCGGCCTTGCTCAGCGCGGCACGCGCGCTCTCGGTCTCGCTGCGGTACGAGCCGTCGTCGGCCAGCCGCTTGGCGACGGCGCGCACGATCTGCTCCTGCGAGGCGCGGAAGTCGGCGCTTGCCAGCTCGGCCTTGGGGTCGAGCGTGCGGATATCGCTGCGCAGTTTGTCGATGACCTTGAGGTCGCCACTGATGACGTCGGTGGCCTTGGTCGCTTCGCCCGAGGTGCGGGCCAGGCTCAGGCGCAGCAGCGAGCCCATCAGGCGTTCGGTGCGCTCCTGCATCTCGAGCGTGCGGGCCTGCAGCGGCGCGGCGCGCAATGTCAGCCCCTGCAGGTCGGACTGGATGGACGTGACGGCGAAATAGCTGACGCCGGCCACGCACAGCAGGCCGGCCGCCGAGACGGCAGACAGCGCCACCAGGCGGTGGGAAATCTTCATGGAGGTGTCCCGGCGTGCGCGGTCAGTTCAGCTTGGCGATCTTGCCGCCCTGGATGTGGGTCAGGAAGACCGAATTCGAGGCCTGGTGGCTGTCCGCCGAGAAACTGACCTTGATGCCGCCCAGGTCCACGCCGTTCATGCCCTGCAGCGAGCTCACCAGCGTGGCGCGCTCGGGGGCGGCGCCGGCACCGGCCAGCGCGGCCACCATCACCTTGGCGGTGATGCAGCCTTCGAAGTTGACAAAGCCCAGCGGCCCGCCGCCGCTGGCGACCAGCGCCTCGCGGCACTCGCGCGTGATCGCCAGGTCGTCATCTGCGGGGAAAGGCACCACCTGCGAGATGACCACGCCGTCGCCGTCCTTGCCGACCTGGGCCACCAGGTTGTCGGTGCCGACGAACGAGACGGTCGCCAATTGCGATTTGAGACCCGCCGCGCGTGCCTCCTTGATGAAGGCGGCCAGCGGCGCATAGGTGCCGACCATGACCACGGCGTCGGGCTTGGCCTCCAGCATCGCCGCCAGCCCGGTCTTGATGGCCAGCGTATTGCGTGCAAAGGTGCCCTTGGCAGCGACCTGCATGCTGCGCTTCTTGAGCGCCTTCTCGGTGCCCGAGAGTACGGCCAGGCCGAAGCCGTCGTCCTGGTAGAACACGGCCACGCTCTTGGCACCCTTGGCGACGAAGTGGGCGACCATCGCCTCGGCCTCGTCGTCATAGCTGGCGCGCACGTTGAAGACCTGCTTGGTCAAGGGCTGGCGCAGGCTCATGGCACCGGTGAAGGCGCCGACCAACGGCACATCCATTTCCTTGACGATCGGCAGCACCGCATTGGCGGTCGGCGTGCCGACATAGCCGAACAGCGAAAAGACCTTCTCCTGCTCGATCATTTTCAGCGTCTCGTCGACCGCCTTGTTGGGCTCGTAGCCGTCGTCGCCGATGATCAGCTTGATCTGGCGGCCGTTGACACCGCCCTTGGCATTGACCGCCTTGAACACCGCCTCGGCGCCGCTGCGCATGCCCAGGCCCAGGCCCGAAGCCGGGCCGGTCTGCACATTGACCATGCCGATCTTGATTTCGCCGGCACTCACGCCGTCGGCGCCGAGGGCGGGTGCGCTGATGGCGCAGGCGAGGGCAACGAGAGTCAGGCGGTGATGCAGCATGGTGGTACTCCAGGGTGGTGCGGCGGGTTCAGGAACGACAAGTCTGGACAAGGTCCGCCGGAGCACTCCGGGGATGTGCGGGGATATCGGCCACCTCGTCGCGGCACTTGAGGGCCGGCCCGGCGGGTGTGCAACACTGCACGAAGCATCAGGAGTGAGCCATGCAGGAATTCAAGCCAACCTGGCAGTCGGCACTGGACCGGCTGTGCGAGCGCGTGCTGCGCATCCGCAGCGAGGTTGGCAGCGCCTGGCCCTATCACTGCGACCCGGCCACCGGCGTCTGGGATACCACCGACGACGGCGACTGGTGCGGCGGGCACTGGGCCGAGTGCCTGCGCATCGTGGGCGAATTGACGCACGACCCGGGGCTGCTGGACGAATCGGCGCAGCGCACCGAGCGCCTGCGGCCCTATCTGGAGCGCGACGATATGTTCCGCGCCCACCGCTTCTACTATTCGGCCGCGCGCCAGTGGGCCTGGACCGGCGA
>CXWL01013730.1_pt1 | contig 15923 bp, 14 predicted proteins | sample 590931 | NCBI WGS metagenome assembly CXWL01 (sample SAMEA3498368, study PRJEB10139) | groundwater metagenome | biome: water well; material: biofilm material | place: Germany | collected 2015-04-27 | reverse complement strand
CCGCTGGTGAAGTCCAGCAGTTTTTTGCCATCGTCGGTGTAGATGTAGGCGCCTTCGGCACGATCAGCTACGAAATTGAAAATGCGGCTCCAGGCGGGAGTCATGTGGGGAAAATTATCTTGATAGAGTTGATCGGTCATGAGATTCCTTTGGGACTGAAAATTTCATCTAACAGGGTTGCGCGCCGCTCATCAACATGTTAAACTTCAGAAATGGATTTTGAAATCGTTAGCAACGTTGAAAACATCGAGACGATAGCGATTGGCTCAAGCATCCGCGTCCTTGAATATTTACAGAAAACTTATGGGCATGGACGCTGGCGAAAGCTCAAAGGCGTTGCAACAGTCAAAATCCCAAACGGGCAATTCCGCCGCGTCGAACTTCACTGGTACGAAGCGCATGGAATTGGCAAACGAGACATGAAAATCAAGTATTACCTGGATGAATAACTATGAGCGCTCACAAAAAGTACGTTATTTGTATCAACAATAAAGATTATGAAGCGTCCCTTATTCCGCGCAAAATCTACGAAGTGATACCCGATGAACGCGCCGAAAAAGATGACTTTGTAAGGATCATTGACGAGAGCGGGGAAGATTATCTATTTCACAACAGCCACTTTGTATTTCTCGAACTGCCTCTTGAAGTTGAACAGGCGCTGGTGACCGCTTAACTCTTCCACAAAATTGGGGATGAGATTCACCATCCCATCCCCAATTACCAATCTCTAATCTCCAGTCACTAATCTTAAACGGGCAAATATTCCGCGGCCCATTCCACGTCATGCTTCTTCAACGTCTCAAGGGTGGGAACGCCGTCATTGGTCCAACCTGCCAGCTTGTAGTATGTGTCGATGGCAGAATCAACTTCCTCGTGAGTCAGAACGAAGCCCGCTGTCGGGCCAGTGCCAGCTAGTTGCTTGAAAAATTTCTTTGGCAGTTTATCCGCATTACGGGTCAGTCCTTCGCGGGCATTGAACACGCGGAAGAGGTCCAAACGGCGGCGGCCAACTTCCATCAATTCTTCGACGGTCATATCCCAGCCTGTGACGGAGCTGACCATGTGCGCGGTGTCTTTGCCATCGTAGAGAGTCCACGTGGGGCCGTAGACGAATTGGCAGAGTTCGGCGGAATCGAGCATGGAGTAGAAGACTTCGGTCTCATAAGCGAAGCGGACTTTTTCCTCGGTGAGGGAATAAGCAGGTTGAGGAGTACCAAGTCCAATTTGCTTGAGACGGTCTAAGTTGAAATCGCCAATGCCCTCTTCGTAATATGGATCGTGTTCGGAGGACTGATGATCCGCGCCGAAAGGATTGACGGCATAGATGAGCGCGAGCGAGCGTTTGGCCTGCGGCATGTGCGCGGGAGCCTCAGCGCCTTTGACAGTGATGAGGAATTCATCGGAGTTCTTGCCCCAAACTTTGGAGGCGCGTTCAGAACCCAAGCCGAGGGTCTTACCAAATTCGCCTTCACCTTTCACCATCATATACAAGGCTTGAATCATGGCGTCGGCATTTCCAAAATTAAGGTCAAGCCCGCCAGTTTGTTCTTTGGTTATGACACCCTTTTCGTAACATTCCATCGCAAAGGCAATTGTTGCGCCAGCGGCAATGGAATCAACTGCATATTCGTTGCAGACTTGGTTTGCAAATGATACAGCCGCAAGGTTGTCAACACCGCAGTAGGAACCAAAGGTGCCGAGCGTTTCATATTCAGGACCACCGTAACGCGGGTCAACATGATACGGGCCGTCTTTGATCTCAACAACGCGCTTGCATTTGACGATACAGGCATAGCAGGTATCGCGTTCCTTCAAAATGGTCTCAGCCATCTTCTCGCCGCTGATCGGTTCACAGCTTTCGAACTGACCTTCGTTATAGTTGCGAGTCGGCAATGTGCCCATGGTGTTATTGAAGAGCACGACCACGGCCGTACCAAACTTGGCGAGGCCGTCCATATCGCCGTTCTCAGGGAGTGCCTTGGGGCCGATGCGGTTCAAGGCAGTCAATGCCTTCGGGTCGGCAAGTTGAACTTTCTTTGTGCCGCGCACAACCACGGCTTTCAAATTCTTGGAAGCCATCACGAGGCCCATGCCTGTGCGTCCATTGTGGCGGTTGGACATGGAACACAGTGACGAGAACAGCACGCCATTTTCCGCGCCAATACCGTGCTGCAAAATTTCAGCTTTCGGGTCAACTTCCTTGTGGATGATGTCGTCCACTTCCCCCGTCAACTTGCCCATCAAATGCGCGGCATCGCGCAGTTCAAATTTTCCGTCAATGATCGAAAGATAAACAGGCTTCGCAGATTTCCCCTTAATCACAATTCCATCAAAGCCAGCGAACTTCAACTCTGCGGGAAAGAATCCACCGCTTTGCGAATCCCCAATCCCGCCGCTGATCGGCGACTTCGCATTCGCATTCAAACGGCTCTGCCCTGAGATGGCCGCGCCCGTCGTCACGCCTGCCATCAACGTCAATACATTTTCGGGGCTAAGCGCATCCGCGCCTTTGGGCATATCCCGTAAAATATAATGCATCCCCATGGCGCTGCCGCCAAGATACTTGCGGTAAAAAGCCTCGTGCGGCTCCTCCACTGTCAGTTTGCTGTTCGTCAAATCAACGTGCAGAATCTTTCCGTTGTAACCGTTGGGCATGGCATCCTCCGTTTTGTGAGTTTTTTCAATTATACAGGTCGGGTGGCCTTAACACAACTTGACATTTCCGAAAGTGACAGGGACGATTTGACTCTGGGCATTCCCCTGCCCTCCCACGCCGCTTCGCACTTAACGGAAAGTTGATTCGGCTTCGAGGGGCAGAATCCACCCGCCAACCCGCGTGGACGTAAACGTCCACGCTATTTTTACGAAGCCCGTTAAAACGGACTCGCCCCAGCCTTTAAATAAAGAAACTCCCGCGATAAACAAAAAGACTGCTCGCGGGAGTTTCTTGTATTCGATGCTTCTGTCTTACGCAACCATTTCCCTCATCCCATACGGAAAGCCGTAATCTTCCATTTTTTTCATGAACGGATCAGGCGGGAAGGCCTCTGGGCCGAGAACGCCCACTCCCTTCCAAACGCCATGCTCGATCAAATCCATGGCGATGACGGCACTGAAAGCGGTCTGCGCCACCACCGCCTGACAGCCCCATGCATCCATGCAGGCTTTGTTATCCGCAACCTGATAGAGATAGACCTGGCGCGGTTTGCCATCCTTTGTGCCTTTTACCCATGTCCCTGCGCAAGTCTTGCCAGACATTTTATCGCCAAGGTGAGCAGGGTCAGGCAAACAAGCGGCAACCACATCGCGCGGCGCAACCTGCACACCTTTGACGGTGATCTTCTCTTTGTTATCCAAGCCAAGCATGTGCAGGGTTTTGAACACGCCGATGAACTGGTCACCGAGGCCGTATTTGAAGGTGGCGCGTTTGGTCTTGACCCAGCGCGGCATGAGCAGAACTTCTTCATGCTCCACATTGACCACTTCCACAGGGCCGATCTCGGGGAAGTCGAAGATTTCGGGTTCTGAGAATGGTTCGGTGGTAAACCAACCCCTGCCCTCCTCCCAGATCACAGGCGGATTTAAGCATTCTTCAATTGTTGTCCAGATCGAGAAGTTGGGCGCAAATTCGTAACCTTCAATGGCAATGTTGGCGCCGTCACGAATGCCAAGCTCTTCGATTTCATCAAAGAGATGATCAGCCGCATAACGGGCGAACACATCCGCCATGCCGGGTTCCACACCAAAACCAACCATGGCGAGAAGACCCTTCTTCTCCCAATCTTTCGCCTTGTCAAATTGATAATCGCCCAATTTGATTCCAGGTTTATTGAACGGGTCGGTCGGGTGCGGCTCGGAGAGCGTCATCGCCATGTCCATATATTTTGCGCCGACATTGTACGCGGCGTCGAATATCTGCTTATTGAAAATCGGGTCAACTGAGTTCATAATCAGGTCAACCTGATATTTTTTGGCAAGTTCTTCAATATTTTCCTGCTTGCTGGCATCTATGAATTCAACGGGAAAACGAGCGTTGTCTCCCATTTTCTTCTGCACCTCTTCGGCGCGTTTGACGTTGTAATCTGCCAGCACCATTTGCTTCATCCATGCGCGCGGCCTGGCAATGGCAGCAATGGCTTCTCCGACTCCACCTACTCCGACGAGCAATACTTTCATGAGATTTATCTCTCCATTAGTTTTATAACCCGCGATGGCGCGAGTTAGATTGACAAAAAAACCCGCAGCCGAATTCGACTGCGGGAAAATCTAATAACGGGCATTTGATTTATTCTGCCCGCCTGGATTAATGGTAATCATAAGAGACATTAAATACGCCTTCACAAACGTATCCCCCACTTTCCTGATACTGCGAACGAACGCTTTCATTTTTTCCTTTCAAGTTGGCTCTGCCATCCTCATGCTTGGGAGGCAGACAAAGTATATTGGAAGCCTCATCAGCCCACAGCGGGGAGTGAAGCGAATTCCCGTTTAGAAGTAGATCTCTTTGACAATCTTCAAGTAGATGAAGGATTCCGTCTCGCGCACTCCATCCACTTTTGCAAGTTTTTCGGTCATGAAGTTGAGCAGGTCTTCGTGGTCCTGGCAGAAGACTTCGAGCATCAGGTCGTACCTGCCGCTGGTGGCGACGATGTAAACAACTTCGTCGAATTTGGCGATCTTGCTGGCCACATCCATCATTTTGCGGCCATCGGTGCGAATGCCGATCATCACCATGGTGCGCTTGCCCATCATGAGCGGGTTGGTGACCGCAACGACTTTGAGGTAGCCAAGTTTGACTAGGCGGTTGTAACGCTGGCGGATCATGCCGGGTGAAACTTTGAGTTTTTCGGCAATCTGGGCAAACGCCTCTCTGCCATCTTCGCGCATGGCATCAATGATAAACAAGTCAATTTTGTCCAGTCGCTCAGCGCCATTACCGATTATGCTGTCCATTTGCGTATTTTATACCTTTTTATCATTACTGTCAACACTATTATAACTTAATTGAATTATTCAAGCAAAATTTATACTTATTAAGGATTTTTGCTGGGTTTTATCGGTAATAATCAAAAACGTCCCGAAGGTTGCCCGCAGGCAGATCAATTGCTCGGAAAAAACCTTCGGGGCGGTGTTTATATTTTATTTCCGATAATGTCTACTGAGAACAACGCTTAAACAATAAACCCGACAGGTCACGTTCATTTCCTGTCGGGTTTATTTTACTGCAAGGCGGGGATGTTAATTGCCGCCTTTTACCTCGACCCAAATATCATCGTAAAGGGGCGTGGCGTCGCCGACATCTTCAATTCCAAATCCCTTGGCTACAGCGTCTGCGGGCGGGTTGGTGATCGGGGAATCGGCGTAGGCGTTATAGACATCCGGATAGTTGGCCTTGGCATAATCCAAAGCGGCTTGGTTGGGGTTGGTGTATTGGAAATCGCGGATTGTGAGCCAGAAAACATCACCTTGCATGGTGTAGTTTAGCCAGGCGTAGGCGGCGTCGGCGTGCGAAGCATCCTTGAGCATTACCCAGTTATCCTGCCAAAGGACAGGGCCTTCGGTTGGGTAAATATATTGGATGTCTGGGTTTTCCTGATTGGCAATGTAAGCTTCGCCAGTCCAAGTCATACCGAGTTCCACATCACCAGCGATCAGGGCAGTCTTCGGGCTGTCGCTATCAAAGACCTTGATGTTCGGGACAAGTTCGGCAAGTTTATTTTTGGCTTCTTCCAACTGCGCGGGATCAGTGGTATTGGGGTCGTACCCAAGAGTGACAAGGGTCATACCGATCACAGCGCGGGAATCATCCAAAAAGACCATACGACCCGCATATTCAGGCTTCCACAAGTCGGCCCAGGATTGTGGAACGTTCTCAACAGTAGCCATGTTGACAACGATGGCATCGGTACCGGCAAGGTAAGGCACGGAATATTTATTACCCGGGTCAAATGACTGATTCATCCAGCCCGAATCAAAGTTGACCATATTGGGCATCTGAGCGTGATCCAGTTCCTGCAGCAATTCCTGGCGGATCATCAAACCAATGATATAGTCCGTCGGCTGAACAAGGTCATAGGAAGAACCGCCAGCGGAAACCTTTGCGTACATTTCCTCATTGCTGGAATATTCATCGCGATTCAGCTTGATGTCATATACCAGTTCGAAACAATCCAGCATATCCTGCGGGAAGTATTCCGTCCACACAAAGATATTCAACTCGGTTGAGGTTACATCCACACGCGGGCTTGGCTCCGGGCATACGAATCCGCTGGATGTGACCTTCTCGCCAGTAGCTGCGGGAGCTTCCGTTTGCCCGCCCCCACAGGCGGCCAGCGCCATGCTTGCAACCACAAGCAAAGCCAGAATTTTGGACACAAAGTTATTTTTCATTTCTTCCTCCTTGAGAAGATATAAATAGGTTTGGCACGTGGGCCCTTTCCACGATATACCCAAAAGAACACTACGAATGCTGCTTCGACTCGCGGTTTTGAATGATCTGCAACAGCAAAACAGCGGTGAATACAACCAAAATCCACACGGTGGAAAGCGCATTTACCTGCGGAGTGATGATGCGCCTCAGCAGGCCATACACATAAATCGGCAGGGTGGTCGAGCCAGGTCCATTCGTAAAGAACGTGATCACAAAATCATCCAGGGATAATGTGAAAGCCAGCAGCGCCCCAGACATGACCCCAGGCAGGATCATGGGAAATGTGACCCGACGGAAGGTTGTCCACTCGTTCGCGCCGAGATCCATGGCAGCTTCTTCGTAGGATTTGTCAAAGCCCTGCAAACGTGCCTGCACAACCAGAGTGACAAACGGAACCATAAAGGCGATATGGCTAATTGTCACCGTTGCCATACCCAACGAAAGGCGCGCATCACCACTGAGATTGAAAGTCTCATTCACCCACCCAAACAACTGACTAAACAGGGTTAGAGCGCCAATCCCCATCACGATCTCAGGAATCACGATCGGGATATACAGGGAAAGCTGCGAGAAGGGTTTGAGCTTGAAATCATAGCGTTGAAGCGCAATCGCAGACATTGTCCCAATGATCGTCGCAATGATCGTGGCTGTGAATGCAATTGTTAATGTGTTCCCAGCGGCCTCTCCTACATCGTCATTTTTGGCAAGGTCACAATACCAGTGAAAAGGCCCACACGGGCTGGACTTGACGAGACTGCCGTCCATCACAACACGATCACTAAATGCAGGGATAAACCCTTCAAACGTCACGTTCGCGCGCGAAGCATTGAAAGAATACAAAACCAGTCCAATGATCGGGGCGTACAGGAAAAAGTAAACCAATACTGCGGCCGTAATTACAAAGGGAGAACGGCGAAAGGGGTTCATGCGGGAACTATCTCCTCTCCGAAGCCGAATTTGCGGGTGTAGAAATATGTGACGACCAGCGTCATCACCATCAAGATCAGGGAAGCAGCGGAACCAAAAGTCGGGTCACGCGCATCGAGAAATTGACGTTGGATCAAGTTGCCCACTAAAATCACCTGACGCCCGCCCAGAATATCAGACACGATAAAGGTTCCCATCACAGGGATAAAGACGAGGATCGTCCCTGCAACCACACCCGGCATCGAAAGCGGAAGCGTGACACGCAGGAAGGTCTTGACTGCGTTCGCGCCCAAATCCGCGGCGGCTTCATAGAGGGATATGTCTATTTTTTCAAGCGACGTATAGATCGGCAGGATCATGAAGGGCAAAAACTCATACACCATCCCCACCAGCACCGCGCCCGGAGTGTACAGCATTTCAAAAGGCGTAAACGGAATATGCAGCATATTCGCCAGCGCGCCAATGATGATATTGATCGCGCCCTCCTTGCGGAGCAGCATCATCCATGCGTACACGCGGATAACAAAATTCGTCCATAAAGGAATCAGCACCAGGAACAAAAACAGGTTGCGCTTTTTAGGATGCGCGCGCGCAATAAAATAAGCAAGAGGGTACGCCATACCAATGACCAGCGCTGTTGTATTGAAAGCCAGAGTCAAAGAACGCCCAAGGATCTGCACATACAACGGATCGAAACACGATGACTGTCCATCGGGGCAGTCTGTGCTATAGCCAAACAAACGGGTGTAATTATCCAGAGAGAACGTGTAGATCACGTCGCCGTCCGGGCTGCGTTTGCCGAAACTTATAACAAGCGTGAGAAACAAAGGGATGATCAGCAGGAAAAACAACCAGAACGTAGTCGGCAGCGCCAGCAATGTTCCTTGTGCAGCTTTACTTTCACGAAGTCGCTTAAGCATGGCTAGTCCTTTTTCAACACCAGGGTATTCTCAGGCATGAGCATCAACCAAACATCCTGCCCCACTACATAGAACGATTTCGGATCCAAACGCGAAATGCGATTCTGTTCCAGCACCTTGACCTTCGCATTGTTCACATCCACATACACATGCGTATCTGCGCCGATGTAAACCGTATTCGTCACTTTGGCATGGAATAAATTATTGTTCTTCGCATCTTTTTCGGTAATACGTATCTTTTCAGGGCGGATGGAAACCACCACCTCTTCCCCCTTGACCAATCCCTCGGAAATCGGCATCCCCACCACTTCTGCATTCAAGCTGGGGACGAAAACACTCGCTTCATTCTTCGACAGGGACTTGATCTTGCCTTCGAGGAAATTCGACTCCCCGATAAAGTCTGCGACAAACTTGTTGGCAGGGCGTTCATACACCTCCACAGGCGTCCCCATCTGCTGGACCTTGCCCTTGCTCATCACTGCAATTCGGTCAGACATGGTCAGCGCCTCTTCCTGATCGTGCGTCACGTAAATAAATGTGATGCCCAACTGCTGTTGCAATGCCTTCAACTCCAACTGCATCTCTTTGCGGAGCTTCAAGTCCAACGCGCCCAAAGGCTCGTCGAGAAGCAAAACATCGGGGGTCTTGATCAGCGCCCGGGCCAGAGCGACGCGCTGTTGCTGTCCGCCGGAAAGCTGCTTGGGCCTGCGGCGATCCATCCCAGTCAACTGAACCATTTCGAGGGCATGTCCGACGCGCTTCTTGATCTCATCCTCTTTTGCGCCTTCCATCTCCAGGCCAAAAGCCAGGTTCTGGTAAACAGTCAGATGCTGAAAAAGCGCATAGCTTTGAAACACCGTGTTCACTTTGCGCTGAAACGGAGGCGTATGCCCCATGGCCACGCCTTCGATGTAAACCTCCCCTTCGGTGGGCCATTCAAAGCCCGCCACCATTCGCAGGGACGTGGTCTTGCCGCAGCCAGAAGAGCCAAGCATGGAAAAGAACTCGCCGTTCTTGATCTGCATGGTCACGTGATCCACCGCCGCCATCTCATTCCCCTCAGGTGTAATAAACCTTTTTACAACATCGCGCATTTCAACTGCAAATTCACTGGACATCTATCTTCTCCTCAGATGATTTTTGAAATTAAATCGCCTTGTTGATTTCTTTTAACACTTCGCTTAATCGATCCAGCAATACATCCATTTGTTGCTGTGTTACAACCAACGGCGGCTCGACGCGAATCGTCTGCGCGCTCGTCAATGTGCCCGCCACCAGCAGGTTGCGTTTAAATAACCCCGAGGCCACCTTGTAGCCTATTTCTGGCGTTTTGAAATGCATACCAATCAAGAGGCCTTTGCCCGTTATTTTCTCATAGATTTGCGGATACTGCGAAGCGAATTTTTCCAACTGCGGAATCAGATATGCGCCTTTTTCTGCCGCCTGCTCCCACAACCTTTCACGCAGCGTCACATGAATGGCAGAGATGGCCGCCGAACAAGCCAGCGCGCCGCCGCCTGTCGTGGTGGTGTGCATAAACGGATTTGGATACATCATCGGGTGGAAAATTTCCTCTGTCGTTGTCACCGCGCTGATCGGCATCACACCGCCGCCCAAAGATTTGGCGACGGTCAAAATATCAGGCGCCACTCCCCAATGCTCCACGCCCCACAACTTGCCCGTGCGCCCCAGTCCCGTTTGCACTTCATCCGCAATCAACAACACGCCATATTTTTTCGTCGCAGCGCGGATGCGCGGCCAGAAATCATCAGGCGGGACGATTGCCCCAGACTCACCCTGAATTGGCTCGAACATCACCGCCGCCACGCCAATGCCGACTTTCTCGCAAATCTCCAATTGTTTCTCAACCGCGTCTGCATCTCCAAATGGAACGTGATACACCTGCCCTGCGTACAAGGCCCCCATCGGCGCGCGAAAATCCGCTTTGCCCATCAGCGAAAGTGCACCCATGGTTTTTCCGTGAAATGCCTTCACGCCTACAATGAATGCAGTCTTACCCGTGTAAAGTTTTGCGATCTTCATCGCGGCTTCATTGGCTTCTGCGCCGCTTGCGGCAAACCAGCTATATTTCAAATCGCCAGGCGTAATGGTGGCAAGCAATTTCGCCAGCACGCCGCGCAACGGATCGATCAATTCCTGCGAAGGCATCGGCGAACGGTCCAACTGCGCCTTCACCGTATTGACCACGTCAGGATGACTCCAGCCCAAATCCATCATGCCGTAGCCGCCGAGAAAATCCAGATACTCGCGCCCAAGTATGTCTTTGAACACCGCGCCCGAACCGCCCCACTCCACCGCCGCCCAATCCCCTGATTCGGTGACGCTCTTTCGATATTCCAACCAGTTACGGTTGTAATGTTCGGCAAAATTTATCTTCGATTCATCGATGATCTGATGCGCCTGTTCGGTTGTCGGGAATTCATTCTTTTGAATTAAATCCATCCAGCGCGATGAATAGTCTAATGCGTCTTCGTAATCGTATGCCATAAATAATCCTTATCAGTCCGTCATTGCGAGGAGGGTACTTGCTCTTTCCGACGAAGCAATCTCCAACCGTCTGACGGGGATTGCTCACCGCACTGGCGCGCGGCGCAAGTGTCGGGCGGGAGAACACCGCCCTCGCAATGACGGAGGGTGTTAATTTAAAACTTCCTCGTCCACTCTTTCGGCCAGCGTTCGACCACAACTTTTTTCTGCGTGAAGAACTCCACCGCATCCATGCCTTGTCCGTGCATATCGCCGAAGAACGATTCCTTCCATCCGCTGAACGGAAAGAAAGCCATCGGCGCGGCGACACCGATGTTGATTCCAATATTGCCCGCGTCCGCTTCGTATCTAAATCTGCGCGCGGCATTGCCGCTGTTTGTGAATAGGCTGGCTTGATTTCCATACTGTCCGCTGTTCACCAACTGGATGGCTTCATCGATGGAATTCACGTGCATCAGACTTAATACTGGCCCGAAGATTTCCGTTCTCGCAATCTCGCTTCCAGCTTTAACATCAGAGAGGATCGTCGGTCTGACGAAGGTTCCACGCTCGTAGCCCTTCACCACCGTCCCGCGTCCATCCACAGGTACGCCAGCGCCTTCCTTCGCGCCGAGGGCGATCAACTGCTCCACGCGCTGCTGCGAAATGCGGTTAATGACAGGCCCCATTTGAATCCCAGAGTCCATGCCGTAGCCAACGGTGCGGGTTGAAGCCGCATCGCAGATCAATTCGGTAAATTCGTTCTTTGACTCGGCAACTGTCACAGCGAGGGAAACTGCCAGACAGCGCTGACCAGCACACCCGAAGGCTGAATCGGCGATGATCTTCGTCGCCATTTCCATATCCGCATCAGGCAAAATGATGACAGGATTCTTCGCTCCGCCCTGCGCTTGGACTCGTTTACCGTGCGCGGCTGCTGTCGAATAGATATATTTTGCAACATTGGTCGAACCCACAAAAGTGATCGCGCGGATGGCAGGATGCTCAAGAATGCCATCCACAGTTTCCTTCGCGCCATTGACCATGTTGACCACGCCTTTCGGAAAGCCAACCTGCTCGATGAGTTTGAAAATGAACTGCATGGTCATCGGCACTTTTTCGGAAGGTTTCACGATGTAGGTGTTGCCCGCCGCGAGCGCATACGGCAAATACCAAAACACGATCATGCCGGGGAAGTTGAACGGCGCAATCGTGGCGCACACACCCACAGGCTGACGGATCATGATCTCGTCGATGCCGGGGGCAATATCTTCCGCGAATTCGCCTTTGCTCAAATGCGGCATCCCGCAAGCCACTTCAATATTCTCGTAAGCGCGCACCATTTCGGCCTTTGATTCTTCAAAGGTCTTGCCTGCTTCATTGGTAATATATTTTGCAATTTCATCTGCATTTTCGCGCATCAAATTGCGGAGCTTGAACAAATACTGCACACGGTCATTGACTGGTGTTCTGCGCCAGGCAGGCAGCGCCTCGCTCGCCGCTTTCGCCGCCGCTTCCACATCTGCCTTTGTGCCAAGCGGAGTCTTCGCAATGACATCACCCGTGGCGGGGTTGATGACATCGAAATATTCCTTGACGTTTGGTTTGACCCATTCACCGTTTATGTAGTTTAAGATTTCCATAGGTTCTCCAAAGATGATGTAGCGTGTTGCGTGTTGCGTGTAGCGTGTTGCGTTGCGTAATAAAACGGAACACGGAACACGCAACACGCAACACGCAACACGCAATAAATTCTACACCTGCACATCCATCAATTCCGCCAGCCCCTCGTCAATTAACTTCAGGCCTTCGTCCAGTTGTTCTTTTGTGATCGTCAGTGGCGGCACAATGAACAATATATTCTTGAAATTGAAAACATACACGCCGTTGGAAACCAGGAAGTTCCTGAGCGCGGTTAAATCCATTGGCTCTTTTGTTTCGCGGTTCTTCACCAATTCCATGGCGGTAAACAAACCAATATAGCGCACATCACCAATTGAGGTGTGTTTTTTCTTTAATTCCTCAAGCTGCTCACCGAGATGTTTTCCGACCATCTTCGCGTTCTCGAAAATTTTCTCTTCTTCATAGACTTCAATCGTAGCCAACGCGGTGGCGCAAGCCAGGGCGTGACCGTTATACGTCAAGCCAGCGGACAGCATGTGGCTATCGAAATATTTCGCAATATGTTCGCGGACAATTACCGCGCCAAGCGGAACGTAGCCAGAAGTAATTCCCTTCGCGGTTGTGATGATGTCAGGCGTTACGTTCCAGTTGTCCACGGCGAACCATTCGCCTGTGCGTCCCCAGCCTGACATGACTTCGTCCGAGATGAGCAGAATGCCGTACTTGTCACAAATCTCGCGCATACGCGGCCAGTACTCATCAGGCGGAATGATGAGTCCGTTCGTGCCTGTCACACCTTCGAGAATAATCGCCGCAATCTGGTCTGGACCTTCATGCTGGATCACCTCTTCCACATGGCTGATGCACTCGCGATGACAGGTGTCCTTCTTCCAGCCGAATGGACAGCGGTAGCAATATGGGTCAAGGAAGTGGACAACACCTGACATGGCGGGTTCGGCAGGAAGGCGGCGGTAATCGCCAGTCAACGCAATTGCGCCGTGTGTAGCGCCGTGATAAGAACGGTAGCGCGCCAGAATTTTATGGCGGCCGGTGAACTGGCGCGCGATCTTGATTGCATTTTCGTTCGCTTCCGCACCACCCAGGGTAAAGAAGGTTTTCTTCAAATCACCAGATGTAATCTCGGCTAACTTCTTTCCGAGCAATCCGCGCGGCTCGGTTGCCATGCCCGGCGACACAAAAGCCAGCACGGCAGCCTGGTCCTGAATGGCTTTTACAACTTTAGGATGTTGATGCCCAACATTCTCATTCACCAACTGAGAGGCGAAATCAAGGTAACGCTTTCCGTCAGCGTCCCAAAAATAAACGCCTTCGGCTTTGGTGACAGGAATCGGGTTCACCTGTCCCTGATTCGACCAGGAGAAGAAAGTGTATTCCTTGTTCATCTCAACGATTTCTTTGGATGTCAGTTTATTTGTCATGCGTTTCTCCATTAAGTTATCAAGTTGACAAGTTAGAAGGTTGGCAAGTTAAAACCTTTAAACTTTTCAACCTTCTAACTTGTAACAATTATTTTTTCACTTCCTTCACGATCTCCGCGTACACATTCAATGTCTCATCAATGTCAGCATCGGAATGTTCGTAGCAAAGGAACCATGGTTCGCGTGCATCGTGATCGGGCATGACGCCTTTTTCAACGGCTTTCTCGACAAGGGCGATATATAAATTATGGTCGCTGTTCGCCCAATCCCGTTGACAGGTAACGGACTCGATATTCAACGAGAAGCAAAACATGGCAGGATAGCCCGTAAACACGGCGGGGATATCGTTCTCTTCAAAGATTTCCTTCAAGCCATCCATGAGGCGTTGTCCGCGTTTTTCGATGGTTTTCAAAATGGGTTTGGATTTCAACAGGCTCAAAGTCGCAAACGCGCCCGCAATGCCAGGCTTGTTGTTGGTGTACGTCCCGCCTTGCGCCACTCCATGCCCAATAATGGACATGATCTCTCTTTTACCGCCGAAGGCTGCGACAGGGTAGCCATTGCCCAACGCTTTTGCATACGTGACCAGGTCCGGGTTGAGGCGGTAGTATTCCTGCGCGCCGCCGTTCGCAATGCGGAAGCCCGTCTTCACTTCATCCAAAATAAAGACACAGCCGTATTCTTCCGTTTTTTGACGGATGAACTGTAAAAAGCCATCCTGTGGATTAATCGCCGCGCAATTACCCTGACACGGCTCGGTAATAACTGCGGCAATTTGCTCCCCGTAAGATTTCATCACGCGCTCGAAGCCTTCAAAGTCGTTGAATGGAAGCGTGATGATGAACTCGCGCATCGACTTCGGAATGCCAGAGGAACCCGGCACAGCAATGGGGCTGCGGCGGTTGCCATATGCCTCAACAGGGGCATAGGTTGACCACAAGGCATGGTCGTGCATCCCATGATAATTGCCTTCAAATTTCAAAATAATATCGCGGCCTGTGTAGGCGCGTGCCACGCGGATGGCGTGCATGGTGGCTTCGGTTCCCGAACAAGCCATGCGAACCATGTCAATTGCAGGGGACATTTCAACGATCATCTCAGCCACGGCAACTTCCAACTCCCCCGTCATGGCAAAGAGCACGCCTTTTTGAATTTCTTCGATTACTTTCTGATCCACTTCATCGAAGGCGTGACCTAAAATAATAGGCCCGAAGGCCATGCGATAATCGACATATTTTTTACCGTCCACATCCCATAAATAACCGCCCTTGGCTTTCTCCACATAGGGAGTGATTCCGTCCCCCCAGAAACGAAAATTGGAATTTACCCCCAGCGGCAAAACTTTTTGAGCGCGCTGCTGTAACGATTGCGTTTTCGAACCAAACATACACTCTCCTTTGATGGATTATTTGGGTGTTGCTACTGATTCGTTCTCTGATAATTCATTTGCAATTCGTTCGGGCACTCTCCACTGGTAAACATCTTTCAGAACGACTGGCACAATGGAGGTTGTGGTCTTGCGAACCCCAGGGACTTTGCGAACCACTTCCGTGACGAAATAATAAATCTCGGAAGTATCTCTGGCAACCACCTGAATACTGATGTCATTCTGTCCGATGCCGCAGGCTACGTACGTCACATTTTCGAAAAGCGCCATTTTCCTGGCTACATCCAACACAGCGTCCGCTTCGACTTCAAGCCAGATATCGGCTTTGATTTTGAATCCCAATGCCTCGGGGTTGACCACCGCGCTGATCTGAATGACGCCCTCTTCGATCATTCGATCCACACGATAACGAACGGCGCGCTCGGAAATATCCGCCATACGACGGGACATCTCCGAAGCGGACATGCGGCCATCTTCAAGGAGCAAATTGACAATTTTTATGTCTGTTTTGTCGAATTCATACATGTTATTTCTTCTTCTTTTCCGAAAGTGACACGCAGAATATACCGTATGGTGTTTTAATCGTCAAGGGCAGGTTAAATACCAACTGCCGCGATGAGCGGTGGCTGGTAAACTACGCGTTAATCACTCACCTTACGCAGTTTTGCGTGTTTTAGGGTCATGTCGCCCTGAGCGATAGCGCATCGTCC
>CXWL01022587.1_pt1 | contig 15933 bp, 10 predicted proteins | sample 590931 | NCBI WGS metagenome assembly CXWL01 (sample SAMEA3498368, study PRJEB10139) | groundwater metagenome | biome: water well; material: biofilm material | place: Germany | collected 2015-04-27 | reverse complement strand
GCTGATCGTTGAATTGTTGATCGTCAGCGTTGCGACCGCCGGGGAAGCCAATGCCTGGATCCCGATACCGCCTCCGTTCGTAGCTTGGTTGCCGTTAAACGTGCTGCTGGTTACGTTCATCGTTCCGCCGTTTATCATCAGCAGTCCGCCGCCGTAGAAGCCGCCATTATTATTGAAGAACGTCGAGTTGTTCACATTCAACGTGCCTTCGTTCGCAATTCCGCCGCCGCCATTGCCGCCGGCCGAATTGAGAGTAAAGACCGAGTTATTGACCGTCAACGTCCCCAAGTTGCGGATGGCACCGCCATCGCTCGTCGGATTGCCACCCGTAAATGTCAGCCCGGAGATCGTTGCCGTTACACCGCTGTTGANNAGACTGGCTCCCGGCCCTGTTATCGTCACGTTCTTGTCGATCACGATCTGTCCTGTCGATAGCGAGATCGGGCTCGTGACCGAAGGGGCTTCGGGTGCTTTCTCTTCTCCGGGAACTGGCCCCGGAGCAAACGTGATAGTGTTCTGCCCCGCCGCCGCACAGGCATCGGCAACGGCCTTTCTCAGGCTGCCTGGACCGCTGTTGTTGTTATTAGTAACAACAGGATTCGGGGTACACAGCACCTGATGGCCCGCCGTGTTGCTGCTCGTTGCGAAGTTGGCATCTCCGTTATAGGTCACGGTGATGGTCTTGACGCCCTGCGTCAGGCTCTGAAGTTGACAGCTGGTCGCCGGCAGCGTTGCAGTACAGGTATCGCCCGTACCGTCGTTAACGCTGACCGTTCCTGTAGGCGTGCCGGTTCCCGGTGCAGTGACATTGAGTGTAAAACCGACCGTATACGGCTGGTCGATATTGCTCGGATCCGGGGAACCTGTGATGCCCGTGATCGTTGTCGAAGCCTGGTTGACCGTATGTGGTTCACCCGCGGACGGAAGACTTGCGTTAAAGTTCGAGTCGCCGTTGTAGGTTGCCGTGAGTGTCTTTGGCCCGGCAGAAGCGCTCGGCAGATCGCACGATGTCGACGGCAGAGTTATCGTGCAATTATTCGTTGCGTCGGTAACGGTTATCGTTCCGGTCGGGGTCCCCGAGCCAGGAGCAGTTACCGCGACCGATGCTGTTACGGAATAGTTCTGTCCGACCACGCTCGGATCAGGCGTGTCAGCCGAGATCGAGGCCGTCGTGTCTGCCTTGTTCACTGTATGATCGACACCCACGGAGGTGCTGCCGTTATAGTTGGCATCGCTGTTGTATGTCGCCGTAAGCGTCTTGGCTCCCGCCGATGTACTTGGCAGATCGCACGATGTCGCCGGCAGAGTTATCGTGCAATTATTCGTAGCATCCGTCACCGTGATAGTGCCGGTCGGCGTACCCGTACCCGGTGAAGTGACCGCCACAGTGGCCGTGACGGTATAGTTCTGCCCGACAACGCTTGGATCCGGTGTGTCCGCGGAGATCGTTGTCGTTGTGTCGGCCTTGTTGACCAGATGACCGACACCCGCAGACGCCGGGCTTGNNGCTGTTACCGCATAGTTTTGTCCGACAACGGTAGGATCCGGCGAATCGTCGGTGATGGCTGTCGTTGTATCGGCCTTTGCAACCGCGATCGTAGCCGTGATCACGCTGCCGCCGAGACCCGCATCGCCGTTGCTGATGGACGCCTGTATGTCAAACGTTGCGTTGCCGACAAACCCTAGATTCGGTGTGAACTTGAGCCCCGCTCCGCCCTGTGCGATCGTGATGAATGACCCCGCCGTTATCGGCGTCGTGCCATTATTCTGGAACAGGGAGCCGTTCTGAATANNCCGTGGACCGTTGACGAATTTGTCACCGAAGGCGTCTGCGCAACGCCGACGACCGTAGTCGGATCTGTGTCGGAATCGTCGGATGTATCCATCTCGCCGCCGCCCGAGACGGTTGCGGTGTTGTTTAGCGACAATGCTGAATTCTGAGCGACTGTCACAGGGATCGTCATCGTCGGGAAGCTTCCCGCCGCCGCGATCGCATCCGTGCTGGTGCAGGTAACGGTTTGCGTGACCGTGTTACAGCTCCAATTCGTTCCGGTCGCCACCCCCGGCGTCAGTCCGACCGGCAGCGTGTCCGTCATCGTCGTCGTCCCGCTCGTTGCCGCAGGGCCGTCATTGCTCACAACAACGCTATAGCTGCCCGCAGTTCCTTGCGTAAAGTTGCCAATATGGCTCTTATCGACACGCAGATCCGACGGCTTACACTTACCACCGCCGTCGGCCGCAAAGATCGACTGGATCTCGGCCGGTGTCAGTACCCGGTTAAACACCTCGATCTCATCCATTGCACCACCAAAACTGAATGCGGCGGGGGCCGGGCGACGGCCAAAATAAAGCCTCATATTCGTATCGGGCGTAAAGGCTGATACGTTTACGTCGGCGACAATCACGCCGTTGAGGTAGAGCCTCGTTTTGCCGAAATTAGCGCCGTCGTAGCTCATTGCGACGTGCTGCCACTGGCCCGGGACGACAAGGTTTTGGGCGCTCGAGACCGGATGGTCGAAGCTATTCTGGCGAACATTCGCATAGAGCGAGCCCGGTCCGCCGCCGGCTTGGGCAACCGCCAGCCAGAAATGCACGCCTATGCCCTGGCCGGGGCCGCCGCCGGTATTGTTGTTCCATTCGACCAAGGGCTGGGCCGTTGTCACATTATTCGGATTTATCCAGGCGTCAACCGTAAAGGCTCCTGACGCCCCGGCATTGATAACCGATGTCGTATTGGCAAATTGGGTACTGCCATTCAGTTGAATTGCCTGGCTTACCTTGCCCGCCGGGAACGTCGGCGACCCGACCAGTGTAGCCGTGTTGCCATTGGCGATATCGGCACCATTACCGTCCCATGCCCACCAGCCCATCATATTCGGCGGCGGCGCTACGCAGGTAACGAATGTCACGGTATTATCCGTAAACGTACCTATGGCGTTGGAATTGGTCGCCGCGTCGATCGCGACGCCGGACGGAATATTGGCAATGACGGTGCCGTCGCCGGTTATTCCGCTGATCGCTACGGTGTAATTGGTCGTGGAGTTTGGCGTGATCACGATTGTAGCTGTGCCTACGCCCGCTGCTGTTCCGGTGACCGTAACGTCAGATGCGTCGTCAAAATCCGTCACGGGCTCGTTGAACACAGCCGTGAAGTTGATCGGATTTGCAAATGTCGGATCGCTCTGGCCGACGGCCTGGTTGATGGTGACCGTCGGAGCCGCGGTGTCGTAGGTCACCTGGTTGTCTGCAAATGTCGCCGCGTCATTCGGGTTGCCCGCGCCGTCGGTCGCAACGCCCGAGCCGATGTTAGCGATCACTGTTCCATTGGTTGTCGGGGTCACGACCACCGTAAAGGTGTTGCCTCCGGCCGGTGTGATGCTCGTCACGGTCGCTGTCGCCGTGCCGGTCAATGTGACGTCTGCAAGATCGTCAAAATCGGTCACTGCCTCACTAAAGGCGACCGTAAAGCTTATCGGGCTCGTGTTTGTCGGATCCAACTGGCCTCCGGCCTGGTTGATCGTCACCGTCGGGGGCGCGTTATCGAGCGTGTAGGTCTCATCGGGTGACGGTTCCGTGCTCGGCAGGTCATTGCCGGCAAGGTCTCTGATAAAGATCGGCTGCGAAGTGCTGAAATTCAGCCCGACCACGCCGTTCAATCCGGCGAGATCGCCGCCTGAGACCGTCAGGTCGTACTGCGTAAAGTTCGGCCCGCCGCCGACGCCTGCAAAGCCTGTGATGGTGGCCGTCGTACCGGTGACTGCAAAATCATTCGCGGCGATCTCGGTGACCGCCTCGTTAAATGTCGCACGGAACACCAGAGTGTCCGCATTCGTCGGACTCGTCAACGGATTAAACCGCACGAACGATGTCGTCGATGGTGGCGTGTTATCGATCGTAAATGTTGCGGCGTTGGCCGGCTGGACGTATGGCAGTGACGTGGTGATGTCGTGCGAAAGGCCGCCGTCATTTATCATTCTCAGGTCTATCGTCCCGTCGCCTGCTATGGTGTTCGCACCTATGCTCCATTCGATCGACGGCGTTCCACCCTGTGGCGTCGCACCGCCCCACGCGGCGGTCACACTGCCCGTTGTGACAAAGTTGAAGTTCGGCTGGTTCACCCCGGCTACCGGCTGGCTGAACAGGATCGTCCACTGAACGTTGTCGTTATTGGTCGGATTGAAACCGCTGGAGCGTGCGATCGACGTAATAGCCGCATCCGGACGATCGACGGGTGTGCATGTCTTCGTGCCTATTGACGGGGCCGCGGTACACGCGGGATCGACGCTTGGGCTTGGGTCCGTCGTCAGGACGGCGGACGTCTCGTTGGAATCGGCGCTGCCCTGATTCAAGATACGAGAGCGTATCTCACCCGAATCGAGCACATCGACCGAGACGCGGAATGTTATCGTCACACTCTTACCCGCAGGCAGAGTATTGATCGGGCCGACATTGACCGTCTCGCCTGATTCCGGAGCACGAACCTTGGCGCCATTAATGACGCGCAATTCCTGCGCGCTCGCGGCCGGCATTATCATCGAAACAAGGCTATTTGCAAATTTGCTGATCGATCCAAAAATACCATCATTCTCGATCTTTGCAGCGCCGCCAGCACCGGTTAATGTGGTCGTGGGATACGCATTGATCGCTTCTAGTTCTGCCACAAGTGCGTTGTGTAGATCGATGGTTCGTTGATAGGCGTCTTCAACAGTTGCCGTCTCCTCGATCGGTGGCGGAGGGGCGGTCGGTAACGTACAACCTGCTCCGCCAATATAGCCACCGCCAGTTCCGCTCGCAGACGCGCTGCCGGGTTCGCTGGCACTACCCGTATTCTGACCCTGAATGAAAGCGACCACATCACCGAGGGAAGTAGCGTCCTGACCCGTACCGCCGGCATAGCTGGGCAGGCGCACAGTTGCGCTAAAACGTTTGCGCAGACGGAAATCGTCAGGAGCGCCGCCACCGTGACTGAAAGTGTTTGCCAAGCCACCTGCTCCGCCAAGCTGCAGACAGACAACTGGAGCGTCTTCCACGCCAAAAACATTGGTCGAAGTTATGCCAAAATTCGTCTGGATAGCCTCCCTGGCAAGCGCATCCACTTGCTGGTCCAGCGTATTGCTCTGCACCGTAAGATTAAGAACGCCGCTACCGTCTCCAGCCTCGGTCAAGATCGCCCGGTCAAAACATTGACGAACGGTGTTGCCGGTAACCGAAGAGTTTTGTGTTCCGTTGCCGCGTTTATCAACATAAATGCCATTTGCCTGAGTCGAGCACGATAATGAAACACCCGATGTGCCGATTACGTTATTGCGAATAAATCCATCAAAAGTTCCCGCGGCACCTGAGGTGCCGAGAACGGCACTAACTCCGTTTGTAGTAGCCCCCTGAATATTATTGCCATTGACATCGTAATCGATCCGGCCGGTCCATCCACCAAATGCCACGCCGGTTGCGGCGTTAATAGTAATGCCTTGTCCAAGCGGAGTCGAGTGGCCGCCCGTGAGTGTGTTATTGGTAATATTTACGGCAGTCAGGGTACCGCTGTTGAGCGCAGCAGTTTGGATATGGTCGCCCTCGATTGATGAAAAGTGGCTTCCGCTGACACTGACCGCCATGGTCGCAGAGCCACCGGCCTCCATGAACAAGTTGTCGTTCGAATCTCCATTAGCAGGAAGGCTGCGGAATTGACTGCCAGTGACGCTAAAGGAGGTTAGCGCAGTTCCGCCATTGTTACGGAAACTGGCGCCGTTGTAATAGGAATTCAGAATTGCAGAATTTGTTATGACGCCAGTACCGTGCAGGCCGTCCGGCGTAATGCTGGAAGTGTCGCCAAAATCTAGGCCGTTTTCATTGATCGCATTGCCGTTGTTGTCAAAATAGCTTGAGATCAACGAAAACCCCGTAACGTTTGTGCCTTGAATGCCATCGTCACCTGAATTAATGACACGCATTCGGGTCAGCGAGACGCTGCTTGTGTTAGTCAGGATCATGCCCGCACCGGTAGTTGACTGGATGGTACCACCCGTACAGTCGGCCGTTACGGGAGCAGTCGCTGTGGCTGCGGAGGCCGGTGGCCCGGCGCCGACAGATCCGCCGCAGATGCCTGCAGAATTACCGGTGACGGTCAAGCCGCCGGACGAACCTGTAGTGTTGAGAACAACGCCATTTGTTCCTCCGTTCGCTGAAATACTTCGGAAAGTCACGCCGCTGGCGCTGATAGTAGTGTTCGCGATATTCAGTGCGGTTCCGGTCGTGGTCGTCAATGTATTTACGACCGTTGTGTTGTTTTGGGTCGCGGCCACGGTGCCGCCGTTGATGGCGGTGAAGGCGGCATTTGTGGTTGTACTCAAACTGAGGCCGCCGGTAAACAAGATCGTTGCCCCATCATTGTTGTCAAGAACTACACCACGCGTAGAGCTGCTGACTGGCCCTTGAATAGTTGTGTTGCCACCTGTTCGATTGCGGATGTTGACCGCATCTCCGGTATTGCCTGAGATCGTTCCCGAGAACGTTACAGTTCCGGTACCGCCATTAAAGGAGAGAGCACCATTGCCGACGGCGACGCCGGTCGTGCCGGTGATCGAAACGTCGTTGTTGCCCGCGATGGTGGCGTTGTTAGTGGCGGCAACGCCCGCAATGCCGCTGGCGCTGGCGCCCGAGACGGTCATGCCGCGAACAACATTGGCTTCGTTAAGTGTGATGCCGTTGCCGCCTGCATTTGTGATCGTGGTTGCGCTGCCCCCAAGGTTCATTGCCGGAAATGCCGGGCTTCCGACGGGCGGTGTAAGGCCCGTGATATTTGAAAGCGTATCTTGTGAGTCCTGCCCGATAAAGCGCTGGTTTGCAAGCAGCGTAACGCCGCCGGTGTAGGTCGTCGCACTCTCGTAAACAAAGATATTGTCGCCGGCGGCCGGGAAAAAGTCGTCGGATCCAGGCACGTCAGGGTCGCCGTTCTCTCCGTTAAAATCCGCGAGCGCAGAATACGGGCTGGAGAGACGCCCGCAGTTGGTAGCTGCGGTGGTGCAGGCCGAGGCGCCGTTGTTGATAAACCAAACCATTCCGCTGATGGTGATCGAGACGGTCCCGGTCCGGTTGGCGGCGGCGCTGGTAGCGCTTGCGTTGTCGGTAAGCGTGTAAGTAAAAGTGTCGGTTCCGGTGAATCCCGCCGGTGGATCGTATGTGAACTGGCCGATCGCAACGCCGGAAGTCGTCATAACGACATTTCCGCCGTTTGCGGATACCGCGTCAAAGGCGCTGATCGTGGACAGCGGGTTAACGCCGAGAAAATCATTGGTCACCACGCTGTATGGCCCGCCGGTGATCGTTGCCGAATTGATAGAGACGTTTCCGAGAACTGTGGTAGGGAATGTGTCGTCGACCGCTACCGCAGATGCCGCGGTAAAGGCGCCCTGAAGCGTCGTATTCGCGTCGATCGTGTCGGCAAAGGTGACGCCGGTCGCCGGATCGGCCCCGGTATTATTGACCTGCACGGTATAGTTGATCGTTTCGCCCGGATCGGCCTTGTTATCGGCATCGCCGTCGACGAGAGCATCCGACTTTGTAGCCGTCAATACAGGCGCAAAAAAGGCCGAGTTTTCGACCTCGGCCTTGATCCGTCCTCCAAACATCACCGCCGCGACAACGGCTAGAGCGAGGGCCAAAGAAACGATAAAACGATACGAACGTGGGGCAAATGGCGACATACATTACTCCTTAGGGGCAGCAGGAACCGCTTGTTTTAAATTGTAAAAAGAAACGAGTAAATTCTATTACTCCTATCAACGCTGGTCAACGCGCGTCTTTTTTTGCAAAACTTAGCGAGTTTTGACTAAGAAAAGAAAGTTCACGCAAAGACGCGGACAAAAAACAAAGTTCAGAATTCCAAAAACTCATGCTCAAGCCCCAAGAATCCCGACTCCATCCGAGACTTTAGTTCAAGTGCGAGCCGGAAAAACACCCTGCAAAGCAATACAGAAATTAAATGTCAGGTGCGGCTGCATATTATTGTGCGGCAGGTCGCCACCAGTCGGTGCGTGCGTGTTGCCAGCCATCTGGACCGGCGGGCTATTGCCCGCTGCGTATGCAAACCCTCCGATCGAGCGTGCAAGCGAACGGTTAGCGGTCGGAGCTTTGAGATCGCCGTCGTCGGAGGAAGCTCTAAGCGTATGGGCGTGAGCCGGGATCTCCGATTCGAGCAGGGTAACGAATTCGGCCCCGTTCGCCTCACCTAGGTCGTGCAGCGACAATCCAGGCCCTTGACCCGGGTGCATCGGTACGCGTCCTTGCAGATCGGGTAGTGCAAAGGTGCTTTTGCCGTCACCACCATAAGTCGTTCCGAGCAGCGAGAATAACGCTGTGTTTTGCGATACAGGCATCAACTGCCCGTGGCAGAACGCCCAACCAGTTGGCGCGAAGTTAAAGGGAAAAATACGGATTTCAGCTACAAAGGGATCTGCCATACGAAACTCCTAATTTAAAAAATAGAGACAATTTATCCATGTCTTCGAGAGCAACATCGCTGGATCATTATTGAGAAGGGAAGACACCAAAAAGCGAGATAATGAAATTCACGCACAGATAAGGTTGAAAGTTTGTGTGAGGCAGGCTGCCTCCAGTCGGTGAAATCGCCTGCGGAGCGAGACTCGAGTTAGGAACATCTTCGATGTATAGATTCAGAGTCGGTTGTTCGGCAACGACATTACCCTGTGGTAAGTTGGATGCACCAGAGGCCGATGAAGCAAGAAATGGATGGCTATGAGTGGGCAGTTGATTCACGGTTAGCGTGACTTCTTCAACTCCTCCTGTTTCCGCTAGAACATAAGTGCCTCCGCCGCCGGTACCCTGATGCATTGGAACGCGGCCGCGTAGGTCAGGCAGTCGAAAAGTTCCATTCGGCTGTCCATCGCCGCCATAGGTCGTTCCGATAAGTTGAAACAATGTCTCATTCTCAGAGATCGGCAGCAATTGGCCCTCGCAAAACATCCATCCCGCCGGGGCGAAGTTGCCGGCGAACATCCTGATCTCACCTACGTATGGTGGCATAAAACACTCCTTAATTCCTCGATGGGAAGATTCCCTGTAACGCAATGCAAAAACTCAGCGTCAGAAACGGTTGTCGATTCTCATGCGGCTGGCTGCCGCCGACATTCGTGACGGTCCCCGGATTGATCGCTATCAGATTACTAGGTGAATGATAGGCGTTTAGAGCTTGGGCTAGAACGTTTCCGGTTGGTGCAGGGGACGTTCCATTAGCCGACGTGCCATTGGCACTGTGCGTGTGCAAGGGCAACTCGCTAAGAGACAACGTGTGATTCTGTTCCCCGCCGCTCTCGCCGAGGAGATGTCCGCTGCCCTCGTGTATCGGCACCCGCCCGCGAAGATCCGGCAATCGAAAGTCGGTCTGCCCGTTGCCGCCGTAAGTGGTTCCGAGGAGCGAGAATAGCCCCTGATTCTGATTGATCGGCATAGACTGTCCGTCGCACCGAGCCCAGCCTTGCGGAGGAAACACAAAACTCATCAGTCTTATTTCACCCAAAAATGGTTCGCTAGCCATCGTCTTTCTCCTGGATCACTGGTCTATGAATCGACGCGGTTAATGACTGCCATATAATGATTTCGGCCGCGTGTAGCTCCGCCCTCAGTTATAAATAGGTTAAATTTGCCAAGAGCAAAATGCTCGATCTCGTATGTGCCCTGTTTCAATTGATAACGCGTCGGGCCCCGAAATTTGAGAATGAAGTTCTCTCTCCCCTTTCCCCACTGACGCGTGGCAAACGGCCGCGTGTCCTCGACCGCATAAAGGTTAAGAGGCACCTGGATCCCTTCCTTGTTGAGGAACAGGAAATCGGTGTTTAGATTTTCAAAGAATGAAAGAAAATTCATTCTGGCCAGAGCACCGCCGTCACCGACAGGCGGTAGTGTCGGCGCCTTCTGGCCAAAGGTCACGCTGTTTAGTTGTAAGATCGCTGCGCCTGCAAAGGGCGCGGCCTCGATAAATCTTCTTCGAGATAGTTTCATTATTTACCTCGCAGGCAGTTAAAGACTGCCTCAAAATATAATCCCTCGTCATCCTTCCTGACCGGAACGAGAAAGAGGTCCATTGCACCGAGCCTGGAATTCTCGAGGCGGTAAGTATTCTGCCCGGCAGTCGTATCCGGGGGCGCACAAAAGGTCAGCGAGAAATTCTCCTGAAATTCGTCCGACGCATGGACGTCGAGCTTTACAAGAGACATCTCGAAGTCTTTACCATCGGCCATCTGGGCACGAAACGTACCTTCAACCTCCGATTCAAAGTCGGAACTGGATGGAAGTTTTCCCGGAAGAACTGCCATTAGACCCCTTGCGCGTAATCGAAACTCCAGCGAAAACCTGTTACTGAATATTAGAATGATATCAGATTTTTTAAATTCTGAAACGCGAAGATGCTGCGATCCGGAGAAAATCATTGAAAAAGCACGGTGTGCGATCTTTTCTATCGCCTGGCCGGGAGCCATTCCATCGCGAACATCAAGTCGGATTCACCTACGAGCCTGAATCCAAGCTTTTCGTACAATGCAATGGCGCGCGTATTTTGTTTGGAGACCCTGAGTGTGAATGGCCGGCCTGACATGGCCGCCTCGGCCTGCAGTTTTTCTATTACGTGTGTGGCAACGCCATTCTTGCGAAATTCCGTTAATACGGCAATGTCGACCAGCGCTATCTCACGCTCGCCGCGCTCGATTATTATACTTCCGGCGTCTCTTCCATCGAATAGGAGGATTGCGTTCTCGCACCCGGCATACGTCGACTCATACGCCCTCTGCCGGGCATCAAATTGCATTCGAAGAAATGCGTCGATCGCATCTCTCTCCCAACCGAATCCCGCGACCTCATCGGCGCGGGTCGAGCAATAGATCTCGTATAATAGATCATCGTCTGCATTTGTCACGGGCCGCGTCTTGACTCTGCCGGTCATTGTTTATCAGGATACTCATTCGCCAGGTCGATTGGCAAAACGCAATGGTTTAAACTTGTTGACCACCTAACGCCAAATCGATTAGAATTAATGATGGCGCTGCTTTCCGCCTCCCCGCAAGATGCCCCCCAGTAATAAAAGAGTAAGTCTTATTATCTTTGTCGTCGCGACACTTTTGCTTGTCGGGCTGGTCCCGCTTGTCATGACGGGGTGGCTGCTGTCTGAGAAAAGCGGCCGCGAGCTGCGCTCGGCTGAGAACCGCTACCAGATCCAGCTCGTACAGGAAAAGGCACGTCAGATCGAGATGTTTGGCCGGCGATGGACATCGGTCGTATCGAGCCTGACGACGGCGCTTGAGCTGTCAAACGATCCTTCCCTTGTCTCCTCCGCTCAGACCGAGACAAAGCTCGGCTCGATCCTTCGCGAACATCCCGATCTCATTGCCCTGCAGGTCAAACCCGCAAATTCCGATTCGCTTTCGGTATTCCGGGCCGAATCTCTTAGCCGCGACGATGTCGAGGCGATCGCATCCGAATTGCCTGCGGTTAACGGCAAGGCAAGGATCCGGGTCATTGAGCCAAAGCGCCAAACCGTGAGTGGCCAGCCGGTAATGGCATTTTCGTCCAGCGTTACGATCGGCGGCGTTCACGCAGCGGATATTATGGCGATCACCTCGCTCCAGTCGATCTCGCAGAGTGTGGTCGGGATGAGTTCGGCCAAGGAGGCCGAACTTTGGAACGCAGGATTGCCGATCGTTTTTGTAGTTAATTCGGCGGGTGAAACAATTTTTCATCCTGATGCGTCACTTTCGGCTTCGCGAAAGCCGATGAACGAACTTCGCATCGTCGAGGAATGGCGTGAGGCTGGTCTGCAGGTTCAATCCGCCCTCGTTCCATTCTCGGCAAACTACGACGGTAAAGGCTACGAGATGATCGGTGCTTATTCGACCGCCGCGGTTGCCGATGGCTACAACGTCGGTGTCATCGCGATGCAGGACGAGACGAAGGCACTTGCAACGGTCGGAGAAATGCGGACGCAGACGTGGCTGATCAGCATGGCGTTCGCTGTGTTTGCCCTCGTTGCAGGTTTTATGCTCTCGCGGTATATGACCACACCGTTGCTCAACCTGGTGGCCGCAGCAAAGCAGATCGCCGCCGGCGATTATTCGTCGCGGGTAAACACACATAATTTGAGCGAGATCGGAACGCTTGCCGAGACATTCAATTTCATGGGTGTCAAGATCGAAGATCAGATAGCCAATCTCGCCAAGGCCGCTGAGGAGAACCGCGAACTCTTTGTCGGCACCGTAAAAGCTCTCGCCGCCGCTATCGACGGTAAAGATAAATACACGCGTGGCCATTCGGAGCGTGTTTCGCGCATTTCGGTCGCGATAGGCCGTCGTATGAATATGCCCGACGAGGAACTTGAAACGCTGCGTATCAGCGCATTGCTTCACGACATCGGAAAGATCGCCGTCGATGACGCGATCCTCAAAAAACCCGCCGCTTTGACCGAAGAAGAATTCGAAATAATGAAAACCCATCCGATGAAGGGCTACAAGATCATGTCCCAGATCCCGGCGATGAAGGAATTTCTACCCGGAATGGTCATGCATCACGAGATGGTCAACGGAAAAGGCTATCCGCACGGGTTGACGGGCGATCAGATCCCGCTACAGGCAAAGATCGTGTCGGTCGCCGATACCTTTGACGCGATGACGATCGACCGGCCGTATTCAAAGGGAATGGAACTTCAACCCGCGTTGGAACGGTTACGGAGTTTCGTAGGTACGCGTTACCAGTCCGACGTTGTCGAGGCACTTGTTGACGCATGCAATGCCGGGGAGGTCGCCAATGGGATAGTACGCCAGTTGGCGTCGAAACGAGCCGTTGAGGCTGATATGGAGACAGGATTAATTGACCGTTTGGTCGCCTAGGTGGGCCATATGAACATCGAATCAAACACGGAACTTTGGCAAGTCGAAGCCGGTGGGCGGGTATACGACACCAATTTCGACGAGATGACGGCCTGGATCGCCGAGGGCTCGCTGCTCAAGATCGATCGTGTCCGAAAGGGAAATCTACGTTGGATCGAAGCCGGAAAAGTCCCGTCGCTGATCGAATTCTTTAACGCAAAAGAAGCCGGCGAACCGATCCGTCCAGTGATCACGACCAGCTCGACCGAGATCCTTGGTGTCGCCGAGCCGACGCATGAATTCGCAAATCCATCGGCTGCACCGGCCTTAGGGCCATCCGACGTTTGCAGCGTGCATACCGACGCCCCGGCGGCGTACCAGTGCGAGACGTGCTTGAATTCGTTTTGCAATGCATGCCCGAGCGCGTACGGCACCAGCGTGCGGATCTGTCCGTTCTGCGGTGCGATGTGCAGATCTCTCGCTCAGGTCGAACGGGTGCGAACCGAAAGCCAGATACGACAGCGGGCGGCGGCTGAGGGTTTTGGCTTTGGCGATTTTATCAATGCCTTTGCACATCCTTTCAAGTTTAAGACGAGCCTTATCCTCGGCGGCATCATGTACGCGGTCGTATCGCTTGGCCAGGGAGCGCTGTCGTTTGGCGGGATATTTATGATGTCGGCGGCGATCTTTTGCTTTATGCTGGCAAACATGCTCACCTTTGGCATCCTGGGCAACGTGGCAGACAATTTTTCGCAGGGAAAGCTCGACGAGAATTTTATGCCGTCCTTTGAGGATTTCTCGCTCTGGGATGATGTTGTCCACCCGTTTTTCTTGAGCATCGGTGTGTATATCTCGTCATTTGGCCCACTGATCGTGGTGGCACTTGTGGCCATATTTATGGTCGTTGGAGCGGTGAAGACCGAAATGAACGGCCTTCAATCGGACACGGCCCGAACGGTCTCCCCGCAAATGCCCTATGCCGCAAATACCGCACAGCAAAGCGAACGCGTCAGCGAACTTATCAAAAACAACGCAAACCAGCAGCAACGCCGTATCGAGGCCGTCGAATCCGGCCAGGTCCCGGACGAAGACTTTCTAGGCCGCAACATCGGATCCGAACAGGATACCGAGGTGATGGTTGCCCGTGCCAACGAGATGATCAACAACCAGCGAAAAGCTCAGCTCGAATCCGCCATCGGCAAAACGCCCGAGACCCGTGAAAAGGAACAGGCAGCGATGATCTCTCAGATACTAGGCTATGGTGCGTTGTTCATTCTGGTTGGTGGCATTGCTCTGCTTTGGGGCCTGTTCTACTTTCCGGCCGCCTGCACCGTCGCCGGGTACACGCGTTCATTCTGGGCAACCGTCAATCCGTCCGTCGGTATCGACACCATCCGCCGCCTCGGCGTCGATTACGTAAAGATCCTCGTAATGTGCCTCGCCCTCGGAATCATGTCCGCCATCATCGGCGGAATACTAAATGTGGTCTTTATCGCATTTGCCCTGCCAGCAGTCGGCAATCTGCCTGCAACCTTTGTCGGCAGCCTCTTTACATTCTACTTCTCAGTCGTCTTCTCCTGCGTCATCGGCTACGCCCTATTCAAGGCCGCCGATCGGCTTGAGCTTTATACGGCCAAGTAATTTTCTTCCTTCTTGCGTCTTGATTCCCGTGAATCGCTATTGCCGCCTGATGGCACGGCCAGCCATTTTCGAATAGTCGAAAATGAGCCGATTCGGTTTCATGTAGCGGGAATTGCTCCCTGCACGAATAGATGATGGCACTCGCCTAAAAGGCGTAGGCGATATTTGAAAGTAAGTCTAACTAAAAATAGGAGGCAGGTTTGTTTATTGTAAGCAACTTCTACCCACCGCCAAACATACGAGACAGTGTGCTGGTAGACGTGCGCTTGACTTAGGCTTCAACTTCATAGATGGCCCCTTTTCTTTTGCCAACAAAAATGCGTCAACAATTCAGAACACGGGTGCAGGAGATCCCTTCCGCACCGGTTGCAAAATAGTCAACGGGTAGTCCTGTTGCCGCCCCGTAACGATGACCAGTCGACTCCGCGACAACTTTCGCCGATTAAGCAAAAAATCCCTTGCTCGCTTTATACGCTGCTTCATTTCGGCAAACTCTGACTTGTTACCCCAGTGAAAGCCAATATATCCAATCGTGTTGGGGTTTCGCAACAGAAACTGCTCAAAGTTTAGCAAGCGGATCTTTTCATCCTTCCACTCAATTTTGCCATACTCATCGAAGTATAAATCAAATGCCTTCGCATCGATCGGAGCGATGGAAATCGCAAAAATGATAATTAAACTCAGATGCCCTATGCTTTTGATCATTTCAGTAGCTCCTCATCTTCACCGCAAAATTGTTTCAAAACGCCGTTGAGGTTTGAAGAGTGTCTACCAGTCATATCTTCGTCGAACGTATCTGGGTCACCATCGAACCGACCGGTATACCCAAGTTGTAAGCTGCTTGGGCCAAACGTCCATCAGAGAAGTAGTACTGAGGACCCGCATGGTGAAGCATTTCATGAATCCCGGCCCTAATATAGTCACCTAAGAAGGACCGGGTCTGGCCTGTTATATTGACGATTTAGCACCAGCACTCTGCCGTTCATACGTTTCTATCATATGCGACCTCGCGGAACCAAGCATTGGGGGCCTCTTTCATTTCTTTGATGCCGGCGTTGTGGAGGCGGCTGATGTCGATCATCTTTTCATGCTGTCCCGTGGGTTAAAACACCACGGCTACATTGATGCCATCGCTCAGCGGTGAAGTTACGACTCCCGGAAAAGCATAGCTTTTCCGCAAATAAATGGGCATAGCCCAACGATCGCCGGAGCCAAGACCCTGAACAGATCTGATGCTTCCGCCTTTGCGATATCAATCTTGGCCGTTCTTCCACGCCATCGGCATTATCGGCGGATCGCTGCATTATCGGCGGATCGGTATTCCGACCCACTTTGATCTGTGTTAGCGTCGAACCGGAATTATAAGGGCAATCGGGGTCAGGCCTGTTATATTGACGATTTATCCAGTCTCCCGCTCTGCCTTTCA
>CXWL01016298.1_pt1 | contig 15933 bp, 8 predicted proteins | sample 590931 | NCBI WGS metagenome assembly CXWL01 (sample SAMEA3498368, study PRJEB10139) | groundwater metagenome | biome: water well; material: biofilm material | place: Germany | collected 2015-04-27 | reverse complement strand
ACACAAGCAGCGGGTCTGCGAAGGATACGGCATCCTGCAGCCACGCGTCGGCGTGAGCCTCCCGGGCACGAACCAGTCGCGCTATGCGCGGCTCAACGGGAGCGAGTCGGGCATCGATCCCTATACGCGCGCCGTTTCCGATGTCTACCAGGACCTGTTCGGTGAAGGCTCGTTCATCGGCAAGGGGATCTATGAGGTGGATGCGTTCGAACGCGCCCTCGCGGGCCGCTGTCCCGAGAACAGGATTCTCAGCCACGATCTTCTGGAAGGGTGCTACGCGCGGGCGGGACTGTTGAGCGATGTGCACTTATACGAGGAGTATCCCGCGTGCTACAGCGTAGATGTAAGCCGGCGATACCGCTGGATCCGTGGGGATTGGCAGCTTGCCGGGTGGCTCCTGCCGCGCGTTCCCGGTCCCGGAGCGCGGCGCCAGAAAAATCCGCTCTCCGGACTCTCCCGATGGAAGCTCTTCGACAACCTCCGGCGAAGTCTCGTCCCGCCGGCATTGACCCTTCTGCTGCTGCTCGGCTGGACGGTCTTGTCACCCCTCTGGTTGTGGACCTTGGCGGTGACCGGAATCATCCTGATTCCTCCGTTACTTGCCGCGATGCTGGATCTGTTTCAGAAGCCGGAGGATGTGTTGCCGGAGCAACATTTCGCCGCTGCGCTACGCTCGGCCTGGGAGCATATCGTTCAGACGGTATTCATGGTCGTGTGCCTTCCCTACGAGGCGTTCTTCAGTTTGGATGCGATTGTGCGCACGATCTGGCGAATGTTGGTCACGCATACACGACTGCTCGAATGGAATCCGTCAAGCGATCGAAATCGCGATCGCCGGACAGGCCTCGTCGCCTATTGTCGGATGATGTGGATCGGGCCCGTTCTGGCCGTTGGCGCGGTGATCTATCTGACGCTGTCGGAGCCGGGCGCGTTAGATGTGGCGATGCCCATTCTGGCTCTCTGGTTCGCCTCCCCCGCGATCGCGTGGTGGATCAGCCAACCGATTACTCGGCGCGAAGTGTATCTAACGGGCGACCAGACAATCTTTCTTCGGAAACTTGCCCGAAAGACTTGGGCGTTCTTCGAGCAGTTCGTCGGTCCGGACGATCACTGGCTGCCACCTGATAACTATCAGGAGCATCCCGTTGCCGTGGTCGCACATCGCACGTCGCCGACCAATATGGGACTCGCGTTGCTCGCAAACTTGTCCGCGTACGACTTCGGCTACCTGTCGGCCGGACAACTCATCGAACGCACGACGAAAGCGTTCCACACGATGCAAGGGTTGGAGCGTCACCGAAGCCACTTCTACAACTGGTACGACACGCAATCGCTGAAACCGTTGCTCCCGACCTATGTGTCGACAGTGGACAGTGGAAATCTTGCGGGCCATCTGCTGACACTTCGTCCGGGTCTGCTCGCACTCCCGGATCAGAAGATCCTGGGGTCGCGATTCTTTGACGGACTCAGCGACACGCTGAGGGTCCTCGGAGATGCCGTAGGGGAAACCACTCCGACCCAACTCGCTCTATTTCAGAAGCATCTGGAGTCTGCCTGCGAATCCAGGCCAACCACGCTCACGGCCGCGCGGCTCTGCCTTGACCGGCTGGCGACAACCGCCGAGGAGGTGCTCGCTAGCGTGAAGGCTGCCCCTGAGACCCAAGCGACCTGGTGGGCGCGCGCTCTCACCCGACAATGCCGGGATGCCCTCGATGATCTGATGTTTCTCGCACCGTGGGCCTTGCTGTCGGCCTCACAGAATAGGCTCAGCGAATGTGGCAACATCGATGAGATCCCCACGCTGCGTGAATTGGCGAGACTTGACGCGGCGTGTCTGCCGGTAATCGAGCATCGGTTGGGGCCGGAGCCGGTGCATGAGGAGCACGCGGGTGTTGATGGTCTTCAACGGCTCGTTGCGAAAGCCAGCCACCGCGCCAGAGAACGAATCGCGGCCGTCGAAGGACTTGCACGCCAAGCCAGTCATTTCGCCGGTGCGGAATACGATTTCTTGTTTGACAAGGGCTGTCATCTGCTGGCGATCGGCTACAACGTCGGCGAGCGCCGGCGGGACTCGAGTTACTACGATCTGCTGGCGTCGGAAGCGAGATTGTGCAGTTTCGTGGCGATTGCACAGGGACAACTGCAGCAGGAGCATTGGTTTGCTCTCGGACGTCTCCTCACGACCGCCGGTGGAGGGCCGGTGCTCATCTCATGGAGCGGGTCAATGTTCGAGTACCTCATGCCGCTGCTGGTGATGCCGACATACGAACATACGTTGCTCGACCAGACCTGCAAGGCGGCGGTGGAGCGACAGATCCATTATGGAAAACAGCGCGGCGTCGCGTGGGGCATTTCTGAATCCGGCTACAACACGATCGACGTTCATCTGAACTACCAATACCGCGCGTTTGGCGTGCCCGGTCTGGGACTCAAACGTGGGCTTGCCGATGATGTGGTCATTGCGCCTTACGCCTCGGCGCTTGCGCTGATGGTGGCGCCCGAGGAGGCGTGCCTGAATCTGCAGCGACTCGCGGCTGAAGGGGTTGAGGGGCCATTCGGTTTGTATGAAGCGATCGACTATACGCCTGCCCGTCTTCCACGCGGACAATCGAGCGCAGTGATTCGGTCCTACATGGCCCATCACGAGGGCATGAGCTTGCTCTCTCTGGCCTATCTGCTCCTGGACCGTCCGATGCAGAAGCGATTCGAGTCGGATCCCATGTTCCAGGCGACCATGTTGTTGCTTCAGGAGCGGATTCCAAAGGCGACGGCATCCTATTCGCACACCGTAGAGCTCTCCGACTTACGTACGACCTTTGGTGAGGCCGAGATGCCGGTGCGCCGGTATAGCAGCCCACACACGCCGATTCCTGAAGTCCATTTGTTGTCGAACGGCCGATATCACGTGATGATCACGAACGCGGGCGGTGGGTACAGCCGTTGGAAGGACCTCGCAGTCACACGCTGGCGCGAAGACAGTACTCGGGACAACTGGGGCACGTTCTGTTACATCCGCGACGTGGCGAGCGGGGAGTTCTGGTCCACTGCCCATCAGCCGGCGCTAAAGCGTTCGGAGAGTTACGATGTCATTTTTTCTGAGGGACGGGCTGAGTTTCGTCGCAGTGACCAGGGTATCGAGACGCATACTGAAATCGTGGTGTCGCCGGAAGATGACATCGAACTGCGTCGAACCCGCATCACCAACGGCTCGCGGACCAACCGAATGATCGAGATCACGAGTTACGCGGAAGTCGTGCTCGCATCCTCTGCCGCGGACGCGCTGCATCCGGCGTTCAGCAATCTCTTTGTGCAGACCGAGATCATTCGCGAGCGGCAAGCGATTCTCTGTACGCGCAGGCCCCGCTCCCTTGACGAGTCCTCGCCATGGATGTTTCATCTCATGACCGTGCATGGAGCGGACATCGGAACGATATCCTACGAGACGGACCGCCTTCAGTTCATCGGCCGCGGCCACACCACCGCCGATCCGCAAGCCATGGGCGGATCCGGCGCGCGACAAGAGGCTGCGGCGCTGTCCGGCAGCGAGGGCTCCGTGCTTGATCCGATTGTCGCCATCCGGTGCCGGATTACGCTCGGTCCGGAAGAATCGGCTACCATTGATATGGTGTCCGGCATCGGCGACACCCGCAACGTCTGTCTGGCCTTGGTCGAGAAATACCACGATCGGCGTCTTGCCGACCGTGTCTTCGATCTGGCGTGGACCCATAGCCAGGTGGTCATGCGGCAGCTGAATGCCACCGAGGCCGACGCGCAACTCTATGGCCGCCTGGCCAGCTCTGTCCTTTACGCCAATTCCTCCCTGCGGGCTAACCCGAGCGATCTGATCAAAAACCGCCGCGGGCAATCCGGGCTCTGGGGCTACGCCATTTCAGGCGATTTGCCGATCGTGCTGCTGCAGATCAGGGACTTGGCCAATATCGATCTGGTGCGCCAGCTCGTGCAGGCCCACGCGTACTGGCGTTCCAAGGGGTTGGCCGTGGACCTAGTGATCTGGAATGAAGATCACGCCGGTTACCGGCAAGTCCTTCACGAACAGATCATGGGGCTGATTGCCGCGGGCCTCGAAGCACACGTGATGGATCGACCGGGCGGCATTTTCGTGCGTCCCTCTGAGCAGATATCGAACGAGGACCGCATTCTGCTGCAATCGGTCGCCCGTGCCATTCTTTCCGACAATCGGGGATCGCTGGCGGACCAGATCGCCCGTCGCATCCATACGGACGCCACGGAGCCGCGTCTGATACCAACCCGAACCCGCCGAACCGAACCCTTGCCATCCGCTGCGTTGCCACGCCACGATCTTATGTTCTTCAACGGGCTGGGAGGATTCACGCCTGATGGACGCGAGTATGTCATCACGACCGCGCACGGGCATGTGACGCCGGCACCGTGGGTGAATGTACTGGCGAATCCGCATTTCGGTACCGTTATTTCTGAAAGCGGCCAGGCCTATACTTGGCATGAGAACGCCCACGAATTCCGCCTCACCCCGTGGCACAACGACCCGGTGAGCGATACGAGCGGAGAAGCCTTGTATCTCCGTGACGAAGAGCGGGGCCACTTCTGGTCTCCCACGCCGCTGCCCAGCCGCGGGGCGACCCCGTACGTCAGCCGGCACGGCTTTGGCTATAGCGTCTTCGAGCATACGGAGCGCGGCATCCGCTCAGAGCTGTGGGTATACGTGGCCCTGGATGCATCGATTAAGTTCATGGTGCTCAAGGTGCGGAACGAGTCGGGCCGATCGAGGAAGCTGTCCGCGACGGGTTACGTGGAATGGGTGCTGGGAGATCTTCGGCCCAAATCGGCGATGCACGTCGTGACCGAATTGGACCCCCAAAGCGGAGCCCTGCTTGCGCGAAATCCCTATAACACGGAGTTCGTCGGTCGGACCGCCTTCTTTGATGTAGACGAGACGACTCGAACTATCAGTGGTGACCGGACTGAGTTTATCGGGCGCAACGGCACGCTTTCCAGTCCGGCTGCGATGACCCGGCTGCGGTTGTCGGGAAAAGTGGGGGCCGGTCTCGATCCCTGCGGCGCGATTCACGTTCCATTCGAGCTGGCCAACGGGCAAGAGCGTGAAATCATCTTCAGGCTCGGCGTCGGGCGAGGCGCTGATGACGCGAGAAACCTGGTCACTCGCTTTCGAGGATCTGCTGCCGCGCGCGGCGCCCTCGAAGCAGTGTGGCAGTACTGGAAGCACACACTCGGCGCCGTGTATGTGGAGACGCCAGACCAGTCACTGAACATGTTGACCAACGGCTGGCTGATGTATCAAACGCTCGCGTGCCGTCTGTGGGCGCGGAGCGGTTACTATCAATCGGGGGGCGCCTTTGGTTTCCGCGATCAACTCCAAGATTCGATGGCGCTCATCCACGCCGAGCCGTATCTTGTGCGCAAGCACCTCCTACTCTGCGCAGCCAGGCAGTTTCAGGAAGGCGATGTCCAGCACTGGTGGCATCCCCCCTCAGGCCGGGGCGTGCGTACGCACTGTTCGGATGATTACCTATGGCTGCCCCTGGCGACATGCCGCTACGCACTGAGCACAGGGGATAGCGGGGTCTTGGATGAACCCATCCACTTCGTCGAGGGGCGTCCGGTCAATCAGGAGGAGGATTCGTATTACGACCTGCCGGGCCGATCTGAACAGACGGCCAGCTTGTACGAACATTGCGTGAAAGCCATTCTGAAAGGCCTCGCACGCGGGGAGCACGGCCTCCCACTCATCGGATCCGGTGACTGGAACGACGGCATGGACATGGTCGGGAAACAGGGCAGAGGCGAGAGCATCTGGTTGGGGTTTTTTCTGTACGACGTGCTCATGCAGTTCACGAAGCTGGCACGCCTGCGTGGCGACCTCTCTTTTGCTCAGCGTTGCCAGAAGGAGGCGAATGACCTGCGTCAGCATCTCGAGCAGCATGGCTGGGATGGAGAATGGTATCGCCGTGCGTACTTTGATGACGGCTCGCCTCTTGGGTCGGCGAGTAACCCCGAATGCCAGATCGATTCGATTGCACAAAGTTGGTCGGTTCTCTCCGGGGCGGGGGATGCTGCGCGCTCGCGCATGGCTATGGAGTCGATGGATCGGCGTCTTGTTCGCCGCGACTCTGCGCTGATCCAACTGTTGGACCCGCCGTTCGACAAGTCGACCTTGAACCCTGGCTACATCAAAGGGTATGTCCCGGGGGTGCGAGAAAATGGCGGGCAGTATACGCATGCGGCGATCTGGGCGGCAATGGCGTTCGCCGCATTGGGAGACGGACGGCGCGCGTGGGAACTGCTGTCCATGATCAACCCGATCAACCATGCGAGGTCTCCGGAGGGGACTTCGACCTACAAAGTAGAACCCTACGTAGTCGCAGCCGACGTCTATGCGGTCTCGCCGCACACCGGCCGCGGAGGATGGACCTGGTACACGGGCTCGGCCGGCTGGATGTACCGGCTCATTGTCGAATCACTCCTCGGGGTGAGGCTGGACGTAGACAAGTTATACGTGGCTCCGTGTCTTCCTGCGGATTGGAAAGGGTTCACGCTGCACTACCGGTACCGGGACACACGCTACCATATCACCATCTCGCAAATAATGGCCGGGACCGGTGTGACACGCGTGACGGTCGATGGCGTCGAGCGATTAGATCAGGCGATTCCACTTGTGGACGATCGGAAGGAACATTCGGTTGAGGTCATAATACAGGCCGCGAGTAGTTAACGGAGATCATAGGCCGCAATTCATGACATGGCTCGATACGAAACAATATGGACCAGACCACGCCCCGCCTTCTCGCCATAGAGGGACTAACGTTTGACATGCTTCCTCGCCGTCACCCTCAGCGAAAAGTAGGCGGTACCAGGCCGACTTCTGAAGCGCCAGGCGGTCTCAAGATTCCACTTAATACCGCCGGCCTTAGCGGAAGCGGGAAATCTCGACAGCCGTGAAGCGCAAGGACTGGCTGGTCTCTCGTCGGTATGTAGTCTATTGAGTTGCATGAGACTGACCAGATGAACCAAATCAACGCTCGTCTATCCCGCCCGCCTCGCATGCCAACGTGCCTGAAAGTGGGAAGCCTTGAATCCCATTCGAACCGCGCCATCGGAATGCGCGTCGCCCTGGGATTGGATTCATGCTACCTATCTGAGCAATTTTGACCAGACTGCTGCCGGTCTTCACGCCATACTCATTCCGCATGGAGAAGATGGTGAATCACGGGGCCGCAATGCTGGGAAGCGGCTCAACTGAATGGATGCGATTCACGAGAGATTAACGAACGACCTCACGGTGAAAGAGAGGGCCAGAGCGATGGCGAACAACACATTGATGCTACCGAACCAATCCGCCACCTCATGGCGTCCCGTTGATCCTGCGCTATGCCTGGCCCTCGTCCTGGCGGGCCGTCGAAAGCACAGCTCCCAGCCGCTGCCCGGATCAGCAGGCAAATCGGCAAACGGAACATGGCGGTCACGTTGATGAGGCGGGTGTAGCGTTATATTTTCATGCGCGAGCAGCTAAGGCCACGGACCAGTCATGAGGCAGAATCTGGACAGTGCCTCTATTCTCTTGTTGGTGGGCGCTGTTGCCGTCGGCGCCGCGATCTATTATATCGTCAGGTTCGGCCAGCAATGGGTGGGACGAAGGCACCGTGCTGTTGGCGACACGATCCGCAGGGTCGTCGTGCCCCATGCATCTCTTGACGGACACATTGCCGCCCAATGGACTGAAGGGCGTCTGCGGTTGGACTTTCTGCTGGCGCTGATCAAACAGCTGGGGGTCTCGTTGGAGCAGCACGTGGAGACGTTGCGCCGACTCGATCATGCCGATCCCCGGTATGAGAGCGAGGCCCGACAGATGATCGAACCCAACCTGCGACGCTTCACCTTCGATCGACATCTGAGGGACGAGTGCCGCATGCTGATCCCCTCCCTCCAGTTCTGCGCCCATGAGCTGGCGGAATCTCAGGGCCTCGACATGACACAGCACTTGCGCGTCCTCGCCGAGATCCAAGCGGCCTTCGAGTTGGTTGATCGCGGCTGACAGACCATGCGGCCGATCGGTTATCCCCTTTGCTCACAGGAGGCCCCGTTATGAACGTCATACGCGCCGGTGTAGCCGTGTCACTTCTCCTGATCGGGATTCCAGCGAAGGCACAACACCTCTGTGGAGACTGTCGCGCGGACGCCCAAGATCAGCTGCAGCAATGCCTCGAGAGCGCCATTAGCGCAGAGGATAAACAGTCCTGTCTGGAGAGACAGGCCGTCACAGCGCAGACCTGTGACACCGGTGTATGCACGATGGAACGGGACCGGAGTCCGAACCCACCGTCTCGTCCCTGAGCCGGATGAGCCCTCCGGGCGGGCGGGGAGGTCAGCTCGTCGGCATCAGGGCGAGTGCGTCGGGACCTCGCCTCGGTCGGCATCCAGCCATGCGTCTCTCCCAGCCACATCCGTCCCGACATATCGGCCCCCTTCGAGCACGCGCAGGATCGCCCGCGGCAGCTCAGCCAGTGCGGATTGTTTCAGCAGATAACCGCGGGCTCCCGCCTGAAACGCCAACGAAAGGTAGAGCGCTTCCCGGTGGACCGTGAGGATGATCACCTTGCTCTGAGGCGCGCAGTGCTGTATCGTCCGCGTGGCCTCAAGCCCGCTCCGCCTGGGCATCGAGATATCCGAGATAATCAGGTCCGGCTGCCACAGCTGCGCGGCCTCCACGAGCGCGTCGCCGTCCGTGACCACCGCGACCACGTCGCCCCATTGTCCCAAGATGCTGCCTAACATGGCCAGCATGACCGGGTGATCGTCGGCAACTACGATGCGGGGCTTCGTCATGGCACGTCGTACCTTTCTCAGCAGGGCAAGCCAGAGCATAGTCCGGTCGACGGGCCTGCGGAACTAGGAAAACCCCTGGTTGTGCTGGGCCATTCTACTAGAGGTCGGAACGGGCGTGTGCCGTACGCCGGGAACCGTGCACCGTTCTCGTCCGGCAATGCGCTCCGGGGCGCGTCTCCCGTGGTCCGGTGCACGCGTGTGGTCCCCGGGCTACAGGCTGGTGACCCCCTGCGTGATGGCATATTTGGTCAAATCGGCAATGGTGTGAAGGTCCAACTGCTGCATGAGACGGGCCTTATGGAACTCCACCGTTTTCACCGACAGGTGGAGGATCGTGGCGATTTCCTTCGTGCCTTTGCCCTCGGCGATGAGCTGCAAGACTTCCCGCTGGCGCGCGGTGAGCGCTGCGGACGTAGGCCTGCCTCGCTCCCCGGTGGATGGCTTGAGGACTGAGTCCAGCACATCTTTCGTGATCAGCGGCGTGAGGTAGTGTTGACCTCGGAGGACAGACTGGATTGCCTGGCCGAGTTCCGACGCTGCGGACCGTTTGAGGAGATACCCGGCGGCCCCGGCCTGGAAGGCTTCGGCCGCATACGTCGGGCTGGCATGCATGGTAAGGAAGATCAGCTTGCTCTCCGGCACGAGCTTGCTCAGCTGTCGGGCTGCCTCGAGACCGTTCAGCAGCGGCATGGCGATGTCCAGGAGAATCAGATTCGGCCGCAGCGTTTGCGCCGCTTCCACCAACGCCCGTCCGTCTTCCACCATGCCCACCACCTCGCACTGCTCCTCCACCAGCCTCCGCAGGCCGGCGAGAATCAGTGAGTGGTCATCGGCCATGAGGACACGCGGTTTTATCATGCACCCTCCTGAGACATTGGAATCCAGGCACAGACCTTGGCACCCTGCCCGGGGTGTGAATGGATCCGGAGAAACCCGCCCATCAGACGCGCCCGCTCTTGCATGCTCACCAACCCGAGTCCTGCTTGCCGCGCCCGAGCACCTTCCGTCTCGAACCCCTTGCCGTCATCGCGCACCGACAAACCGATCCCTTTGGACGAACCGGTCAGCTTGACCGTCACCTTGGTCGCCGCGGCATGCTTGGATATATTTTGCAGGCTCTCCTGCATCACGCGATACAGAGTTGTGGCGATGTCCGGCGAGAGCGTCGGCGGCACCTTCCAAGGGGTATAGATCATAGACACCTTGGTGCGTTTGGCAAACTCATCGACGTGCTCTCGAACGGCCAGCTCCAATCCAACGTGATCGAGCAACGAAGGGTGCAGCCTATACGCCAGATCGTGCAGATCATCGGAGAGCTGCCCGATCTGGCCGCGAATCGAAGCGAGTTGCCGTGCAATTCGTTCAGGCGGGGCGGATGGAGTGCGTTCGATGGTCTCCAGCTCCAGAGACAGCGCTGCCAGTCGTTGATTGAAGTCATCGTGTAAGTCGCGAGCGATCCGTCTGCGCTCCTGTTCTTGGGCATCGATCAGTTTCCCTGTCATGGACTCCAGCTCATCCCGCTTTTTACCGAGCAACACGACATGCTTCTCCAACTCCCGCGCCATCCAAACTCGCGCTGAGATATCCGTATGCAAAATCACGCCGCCCTTGGCTCCTTTCAACGGGGTCATGCGCATCAGAAACCAGCGCTCTTCTTCCGGCAACACCGCGCAGTACTCGGTGCTGAATATAGGGACGTCCCCCTTCAGCACGGCGTCAAGGCCCTGGAGAATAGCCGGGCCTGTCGTCGCGCTGCCGAAGGCGGTTCGGCGGCACAGGTCAAAATAGTTCTGTCCGACCTCTCCAATCGTGAATACACTCTCCCTGTGCTCGCGGGCGAGCTCATTCCAGGCGTCGTTCGTCTTGAGGATGACCCCCTCCCGGTCCAGCACGCAGACATGCGCGGAAATGGAGTTTACCACGGCGCGGATGAATGACTCTTTGATTTGCAGCGTCTCCTGAGCCACCTTCTGTTCGGTGATATCGCGCACGATGGCGGTGAAGAGGTTCTGGCCTTCGACCACGGAATGAGAGATCGATACCTCGAAGGGAAATTCCTCCCCATTAGATCGAAGGCCGAACAAAGTAGTGAGTTGTCCTAGTTTCGTTGGCTTCTGCGCAAACACGTTGAAGGAGCCCTGGTGCTCACGTCTGTACCGCTCCGGGATGAACTGGTCGAGCGGTTGTCCGAGGGCGGCGGCGGCCGGGCATAGAAACATGGATTCTGCAGCGTGATTGAACGTTATCACACGCTTCCCATCATCCACGGTAATAATGGCATCCGTCATCGATCCGATGATCGCCTCGCGCTGTACCCGCTCGGCCTCGAGCTTTGCCTCAGCTATTTTCCGATTGTTGATGTCCTGAAGCGCCGCCCGCCAGTGGGTGATCTTCCCTGCCTCATCGTGAATCCCCAGGCTCTCAATACTGACCCAGCGCGAGACGCCGGCCCTTTCCAGAAGAGACACCTCGCAGGTTTGTCGCGCACCAGTCTTCAAGATCCCCTGACAATACCGGTGAAACGTGTCCGCATTCGCCGGGGCAATGAACCTCACCAGCGGTTGTCCTATCAGCTTTTCCCGGGTGACCCCCAGCAACGTCCCGGCCCTCAGGTTGGCCTCCACGATCTTGCCATGCCTATCCAGCGTGAGATAGCCTGCCGGGGAAAAGTCGTAGAGGTCCACATAGGAATCTCGGGCCGCTTCGAGTGCCACCTGAGTCCGGCGGAGTTCGTCGTTCTGCATTTCCAACTCGACCTGATAAACTTGCAATTCGTACACCAGCTGTTGGACGGCCTTAATGGGCATAGCCGCGACATCACTCTTGGTCGTCCGCAGCCGCGCTTCCGCCTGCCGGCGGAGTTCCGTGAATTTCTTCGATTTGTCGGGTTTTTTAGCCATCACATCACCCTTCCTCCGGGAGTAGGCTGAAGGGGTTCAGGCTGAAGGCTGAAGTGTTCGGAGCTTCGAATCCCAACCTTCAGCCTACTCCACAGCCTACTCCGCAGCCTTCCCCTCCTGCCTCGTTATCTCTTCAATGGCTAACAGAATGTGGCCTGGTTGCTCTAGTTTCTGCACAAGGCGACGCCCATTCAGCGCCAGCATCTTTCGGCCAATGTGAGGGAACTCCTGGTCCACGACGAAGTCATGGAACGAGGAGCGTTCTGGCAAAATCTCTTCAAGCAGGGAGCGCAATTTGGGAATATTCCATGCCCCGTTGCAGAGGTGGTACAGGAGCTGCTGCTCGACCTCGCGCGGCTGTACCTGAAAGAATCGGTAGAAGGACTGGTTAGCCAAGATCACGCGAAGCTGTCCATCCAGGACGAGCAGGGGTTCGCGCACCGTCTCCACGATGCTGTCGGCATAGTTACGCGCAGTCAGGATGACCTGCTCAGCCAGCTTGCTTTTGGTGATGTTCAAAAAAGTCAGCACGAGGCCGTCGATAGTATTTTTGGCGGTCCGATAGGGAACAATCCGCATGTCATACCAGCTTCCGTCGACAGTCTGGACTTCCCGCTCCTTGACGACGAGTGTCTGAAGCACATCCTGCGCATCCTCCAACAACCGCTCAGAGGTCAGCTTCGACGCGATGTCCGACAGGGGGCGTCCGACGTCGCTGGCGATCAAATTGCTCACCCGCTTCGCCTCTGGGGTGAACCGCTTGATATGCAGCTCGTTGTTCAAAAAGATCGTGGCGATTTCCGTACTGTTCAAGAGGTTCTGTAAATCGTCGTTCGCATCCGCTAAGTCATCGAGCTTGCCTTGGAGTTCGGAATTGACGGTTACCAGTTCTTCATTGAGGGACTGCATCTCTTCCTTCGCCGTCTCCAATTCCTCGTTGGTGCTTTGCAGCTCTTCGTTGGTGGATTGCATTTCCTCGTTGCTGGACTTCAGCTCTTCATTGGAGGTTTGCAATTCCTCGATCGTTTGTTGCAGACGCTGTTTCGCGAACTGCAGTTCCTGCCTGAGCCTGGACTCGTTTTTCTTGAGTGGGGCCGCCGCATGCGCCGGGGCCACCTTCCGTACGGCAGTCTTGTCCGTCCGCACCGTCTCAAACGTCACAAGGAGCAGCCCCTGGAGGGCCTCCGGCTCCTCCAGTTTCTTGACAGCCAGGTTGACCAGGATAACGTGGCCGTTGGCCTTCATCGGGATGTCGTGACGCGCCGCTTCGTTTCCCTTGCCTGCCTGATGGAGCGCGGTCGCCAGATCGCGCTGCAATCCCTCCCGCGCCATCTCGATCAGATGGTGGGTGGGCGGACCGGGCGCTGGTTCAAGATACGCGCCGGTGTGCCCGTGGATGTAGACCACCTCGCCCTGGGTGTCGACGACGACCGCCGCCGGCGCGTAGCGCGTTACCAAAAGCTGCTGGATGAGCGTGGAAATGGAGAAGGAGCGCGTTGGGGGAAACGGAACCTCCGCCTTCCCCTTGGACTCGGTTGTCGCCCTGATGCGTCCGTCCGAAAACCGTTCCAGGCGAGGAAACTCGCTGGGCTCCGAGTTCCGCCTGAACAGTTTCCATTTCCGGTCGATGACGGTAAAGAGCCGTGCAGACTCCCCTATCGTTTCGGACGAACCCAGAAACAGGATGCCGTTCGGTTTCAAGGCGTAGTGAAACAGCGGCAGGAGTCTGTGTTGCGCCGTGCTGTCCAAATAGATGAGGAGATTGCGGCAGGAGAGAAGGTCCATCTTCGTAAATGGTGCATCGGTGAGGACGTTATGCTTCGCAAACACCACCAGATCACGAATGTCCTTCTGGATCCGATAACTGCCGCCTTCCCTGGTAAAGAACTTCTGCAGATGTGCCGGCGTGAGGTCCCCGGCGATGCCGACCGGGTAGAGGCCGGCGCGCGCCGTTTCAATAGCCCGGTTGTCCAGGTCCGATGCAAAAATCTGCAGGGTGAGCCGGAGCTTCTTCTGCGTGAGATATTCACGGAGGAGGATCGCGAGCGAATAGGCTTCCTCTCCGGTGGAACAGCCGGCGACCCACAGACGCAGGGTTCCGCCAGCGGGCTTGTCCTCCACGAGAGACGGCAAGCCTTTGTGAGCGAGGGCTTCGAAGGCCTGCGGGTCGCGAAAGAAGCTGGTGACCCCGATGAGCAGTTCCTGGAACAACGCATCGAGTTCATGCGGATTCGTCTGCACAAACCGGAGATACTGACTCAGGTCATCGATCTGGTGCACGTTCATCCGGCGTTCGATGCGCCGTTGAATCGTGTTTCCTTTATAGGCCGCAAAATCGTTTCCGGTCCGATCGCGCAAGAGAATGAAGATTTTTTCGAGCGTCTGCGACGCATCCTGTTCAGGAAGAAGCTGCGCCGGCCTCGTCAGGTTCCGCGCGTACGCGAGCAACGACTTCGACATCTGGTCAGCCGGTTGGACGACATCGACCACTCCGGCGGTAATGGCACTGCGCGGCATGCTCTGATACTTGGCCGACTGCGGATCCTGCGCGATCGTCATGCCGGACTCGCTCTTGATCGCTCGCAACCCCAGGGTACCGTCGGTGCCGGTCCCTGATAGGATAATGCCGACGGCTCGCTGTTTCTGGTCTTCCGCCAACGAACGGAAGAAATAATCGATGGGCAGCGGCACCCGCTCCTGCGAGACTGACTCCATGAGGTGCAGGGTGCCGTGCAGAATTGCCAGATTGGTTCCGCCCGGCGCGATATAGACGCGATTGGCCTTCACCACTATTCCATCCGCGGCCTCCACTACCGGCATCGCCGTGCATTTACCGAGCAGGCTCGGCAGGAGACTGACCTGGCCCGCGTGCTGGTGCGACACCACCACGAAGACCATCCCGCTGCCGGGAGTCATATGGTGAAAGAACATTTCCATGGCTTCCAGACCGCCGGCGGAAGCACCGATCCCGACGATGAGAAAACCCGGCGGTTCCGGGGACAGGCCTGCCGACGGAGCAGGCGTCGTGGGAGGGAACGGAGATTTCACAGGCTGCCGCTTGGGCGCCTTGTTCTTGGCGCGGATCTTGGCACTGGCTGTTCTTTTAGGAGTCTTTCGCGCCGCGGCCACAGGAATTTTTCCTCGGGATGACGGAGAACACCGCGTCGAAAAGTCGTCGCGCGGGAGTGAAAAACGAAGCACGAGTCAGAGTTTACGCCTATTCTCGCTGTGCTCACAAGCAAGATTATCGCTATTTGAACAGCCATGAGGAATGTTTCCTGACAGGACTAGGGGACTTCCTAGTTTCCTGGAATAGGCGTTTGCCCTATTACTGTGAGCGGTATCATATTCAATGGCTTGGGAGGGTCCTATGCTTCAGACAGATTTACTTGAATCGGACGTCCGCCAGGTACTCGCGCAGGTCGGTATCTGTACGCTCGAAGAACTCAACGAAAGGCTCCCTTACGCAACATGGAACCAGATGTTTGCCGTGGTGGACCGACTTACCAGGGATGGCACCGTCATCCTCCAGCGTCCGGGCTCGTCAGATTATCTCCTCTCGCTCGCTCCGCGTCGATCTGCCAAGGCAGGCCACATGACCCAGTCATGATTGCCGACTGAGCCACTGCATGCACCGGTCCATCTGCCGGTGAGACAGGCGAAGTCCGCGNNCCCTTTTGAGCATCCTGCGACTATGTTAACTTCAGCGACATAGGTCAGATGCCATTGGCGGCATGTATAAATCGAGTTTTTCCGCAGCCAGCTAGGGCTTTGAGACTCTCCGGCAGATTCTTCCGATCTCCCAACGTCATAGGTCCTAGTACGTAACCCGAGCGAAACCAGAGAATCCCTAGTTCCACACAGGGCTGCGTTTGCATATAACGATACATCATTCGCGTGCCTATATGGTTTGTCAGCAGTCATTGTCTTATGAGTCACCTCTCAAAAAAAGGAGTTTCTATCATGGCCAGCAGCTGTCCACCATCAGCCAGAACGTACACAGCGTCAGTGAACTCACCTAAAGAAGTGTCAACGGCAAGCAAGCGAGCCACGTTTTTTGATACCAAAACCTATCAGGCGCACATCAGCGACGGTAAATCGACTCTGCAATGCCAGAAACACCAGATGTTTTTTGCGCAAGGGGATACGGCCACCGCCGTGTTCTATGTCCAGACAGGCCAGGTCAAGCTCT
>CXWL01005697.1_pt1 | contig 15933 bp, 19 predicted proteins | sample 590931 | NCBI WGS metagenome assembly CXWL01 (sample SAMEA3498368, study PRJEB10139) | groundwater metagenome | biome: water well; material: biofilm material | place: Germany | collected 2015-04-27 | reverse complement strand
CACTGACAAAGCGGGCTGTTGACGAACTGCGAGGTGTCCTGCTCCGGGATGAGATTCCTGCTGGCATGATCGTTTGCCCCTCCAAGGTTTCGAAAGCGGCTCGAACTGCCGCCGCGGATTACTCCGGTCGCCCGATTCGGGTCATTGGTCTTGAAAGTCTGGCCGATTCGATAACGGCTCTTGGCATCAGCGACTCAGCATTCTTTCGCTGTATCGGAGCTACGTCACTTGGATTGGCAGTGAATCTTGCTTCAAGTAAGGGCTCCAGCCGTTCCGTTGACCTCTCAACCCCTGATAACCCTGAGCCTAACAGGTCTCACTGGATCGTTGCAGGCGTTCTCATGGCACTGCTGGCCCTGTGGCTTGCAAGGGGGCTGATTCGATGAGCGGCTTCGAGCCGATTGGCGAGCTGCTACCCGAGGTCAACCGAAAGGGAAGGCGACGCCCCGGCCCTGACGACGCCGTTCTTACTGAAAAGGAAGAGCTAGTTCTGGAACTGGCCCACCTTGGTGTTGGACTTCGCAAAGCCCGAAGTTTGGTTGATGAATATCCAGCCGAACGGATCGAGAGGCAACTCAATTGGTTGCCGCTTCGAGCCGCACGTCGGCCAGCTTCACTCTTGATTTCTGCTATCGAGAACAACTATGACCCTCCAGTCTATGCCAGCGAGTAGGGTCACGAACACCACACCGTTCCCGAACCTGCTCCTCGACCGTGTGATGCCTTTCCTCGGTGATACCGAATGGCGGATGCTATGCGTGATCGTTCGACAGACCTTTGGCTGGCGGAAGTCAGAGGATTGGCTCAGCCACAGTCAACTCAAGAGCCGCACAGGACGGGAAAGCGCTGCCGTTAGCCGTGCCGTGGACACCCTCGTCAAGCGGGGATTGATCGTGATTCGGGACCGAAACGACCGACGGCTCCATTCGACCGCTGAACGGAGGCGATCTCGTTCAAGGCTGGTTTTCGCCGTCCATCCGCTTCTCCTTGACTCACCCCTGTACCGACAACGAATTGGGTTCGGATACCTCGGTTTCCGAAGTTCCAAAGGCGAAAACAACAAAAGCAAATCTGACTCAAAGAAAGAAACAAGCGGTGCAACGGGATGACTGGTAAGGAAACCGATCAAGACAAAGTGGAGCCGGAACTGCAATTGGAGTTTCACGGGTGCATCGTTCCCTTAGCTAGTGACAAACCACAAAAACCTGCGAAGCTGACAAGAGAGCAGACTCGGCAGCTTGCCGAAATAATCTATCTCAGTTTCAAAGAATGGTACGCGCAATAGCCTATATCAGGGTCTCTACTGACCGGCAGGCAACTGACGGTACTTCCCTCGTGACGCAACGTCGTCGGGTGATCGAATACACAGCTCTAAAGGGGTACCGACTGGTGAGGCAGTTCATTGAAGAAGGTGAGTCTGCTAAGACAGATAACCGTCCGGTCTTGCAGGAAATGCTTCGCTATTGCGAACAAGAGCGAGGAAGGATTGACCTCCTCGTCTTCCCAAAGATTGACCGCTTTGCTCGCTATTCGGAGGACTATCACCACCTGAAGCGTCAATTGCGGAACCTCGGAATCCGGGTTGAGTCCATTGACGAACGCTTCGACGATTCACCGGCTGGAAAATTCTTGGAGAGCATGTTGGCAGCCACGGCACAATTCGACAATGACGTGCGTTCAGAACGAACCTATAACGGGATGAAGGAGGCCGTCGCTCAGGGGCGATGGGTCTGGAAGGCTCCCGTCGGATATCGAAACGTTCGCGTTGACGGCAAGGCCAACATNNAGCCCGATCCGAACTCTGCCCCACTTGTGATCGAGGCATTCGAGAGAATCTCGCGCAAGAGTCGAGTGCTCGAAGTCATGGATTGGCTCAATGACCAGGGAGTTCGAATTAGGCGGAACGGATTCTACAAGATGCTACGCAACAAGGTCTACATTGGAGTCATCGAGTCCTTTGAGATACAGAGCCGAGGATCGCCGCCATTTGCTCCAATCCTTTCTGTGGAGCTTTTCGAGCGTGCGCAAGCCGCATTGGCTCCATCAAACCATCCTAAAACGGTTCAAAGGAATCACGAGGATTTTCCGCTTCGTGGGACAGTGCGGTGCAGTTGTGGTAAATTCCTGACCGCCTCCTGGTCGCGTGGAAGAGCCAATCGGTACGCATACTACCGCTGTCGGCAATGTTCTAGCGTCAACATCCGCCGAGACTTTGTCGAGCAGCAATTTTTGTTTAATCTCCGATACCTCAGGTCTGCTTATGAGGTCACCGACGAGATGGCATCCGATTTGCGGGGCTATTGGGAGGGGGAGGGTCTCCACTTCGACGCCCTACAAGAGCGACTCGGCAATGAGCGCGAGAGGGTTGAGAATCAGCAGAAGGGACTCGTTCAAAAGGTCGCTGATGGGGTTGTTCCCGACCATCTTGCCAAGCAGCAGTTTGAAGAATACGACAGCAGGCTTCGACAGATTGACGCCCGGATTGCGACGACGAATCCCGACCGCCGCGAACCGCACATAGACATTCTGATTGGATTCGGCAAACGTTTCCTGGAACAGGTTGACACAAGCTGGGCGAGAGCTGACGTGGGCGAGAAGAAGCGCCTTCAAAACTTCTTTTTTCCCGCTGGGTCTGTGGTGACGCCAAAAGGTAATCTGCGAACCGCAAATCTAGCCTCGCCAACAGGTTTGAATGACCTCCTTTTTGGGCTACGTGTCCAGTATGGTGGCCCACAGCGGCAAAGGTGCGAACACAACCTACTCCAAGGGCGGGTTGAGTTCTTCCGGGAACTGTACGAGGTTTTCGGCAAGGACTCAGCAGCCTAAGAAGAACGGCTCCAATTGATCGTTGGAACCGTTTGGATTACGTCATTCCGATCTCGGACCGACGTTGAGGATGTAGTCGGCGGCACGTTGGGCTTGGCTCGCAGCCGCCACAACTGCCTTTGGATCGCCTTGTAGGGCTCCAAGCCAGCCATGAATATAGCTAGCCGCATTGTCGAGGATCGAGTTGTCGATCCCAACGTCTGCGCAGCAGAAGGCCGAAGTCAGCTCGGCAACCAGTTCTTCCCGACTGTAGTCGCACGATCCGAAGTGGATTGCTCCGGTGACGCCAGGCCGGTTGAGCCTGTTCAGATGCCCGGTAGCGTGTCCAAGTTCGTGGAACATCGTTGAGTAGTAGGCTTCTGGTGATTCGAAGTCCCGTATCTTGGGAATCCGAACCAGATCCTTCGGCGGCTCATAGCAAGCTACAGAGCCTCCCTCCACGATCTTGGGCGGATTTGGCATTGCCTGGATGACTTGCTCGGCTTGCTCGATCCTCGCGCTCAACTCCTGGCTTCGGTCGTCCATTAGGACGGGCAGGTTCAGCCCATCGCATTGCTCCGCATTGAAGACGTGGTAGTACCGGAGCATAGGAATACAGCGCCTTCGGCCATCTTTGGCGTCTACTTCGTCGGTCACGTCGAGGTGCTTCCAAAAGACCGCAATAGAAGAGTGCTCTCCGCGCCGAATCCGGCCACCGATCTCGTTGGCTTGGCGGAAGGTCAGCCATCGGTGATCGGTGAAAGGACTGAGTGAGAGCAGAAGCAAATTGACTCCGTGGTACGGTCGCTTGCTGATGGCGTTGCACGGCATCTGGTCTCGCCCGCGCCAGGGTTTCTGCCAGGGAATGACGCCGCGCTGAAGGGCATCGACAATTCGTCTCGTAATGGTCTGGTAGATCGAGGCGGTTGGTTCGACCGACCGATGTTTTGAAAGGTGCGTTCGCATTTGGACTCTCCGTGGGGCGGGTTCTTGCCCGCTTGGGCTCCACGTTCATCCATGTGCCGCCCTACAGCAAATCCCGTTTCAAGCGCCGAACAAAACACCCTCACTATTGAGGAGTGACAGGCTTCGTGATGTCCTTGATATTGGATTCGTTCATCTTCCACAGACCACCCTCGCGTGTCAGCGTCCAAGTGCCCTCAAACTCTCCCGTCTTCCATTCCCAGGAGCCAGCGTCAGCTTCCTCGGTTGAATAGAAGTGAACGTTCACCGTGTTCGACTTGTCGCCGGGACTGACTGAAACGAGCCTTATGAAGAGCGTCTTGCCAAGGCCTTTTGCCCAGCTGACATAGGGGAGTCTGGCCTTCCGAGAGGCCGAGTAGTAGTCGTATGCTTCGGCAAGCTCTCCGGCTCCGAGCGTCGAGTAGTACTTGGCGACGACCTCTGTCTGATCCGAGGGATAGGTTAACTCTCGCTCCTCCGGCGATGAAGTTTCCAGTGTCTTGAGCATCTGGTCCATTCGAGCCGAGAGCTGTGACCAGGTGATCGCATATCCCACATTCTCAGCCCCCCGCAGGGTTTGCGTGGCCATTCCCACTACGTGTCCACAGCGGTCAACTACGGGCCCGCCCGAGTTTCCCGGTGATATCGCCGCGTCCGTCTGGATGTACTGTCGGTCGTCGTAGTCGTCGCGTGTGAGCGCGGACACGATCCCCTTGGAAATGCTGAGATTCCGACCGGCAGGATGACCGATCACGTAGACATCGTCGGCCAGTGGAGGTGTGGCGTCGGTGCCCTTCAGCGGCACTGGTGGCGGCCAAACGTTCGGCACAGACAGCAGCGCCAGGTCCCGTAGGGAGTCAGTAGCCAGCACGGTCGCTGGGTAGTGAGTCTCGACAACGAGTTCAGGATTGTGGTCAACGACGTGATTGTTCGTCATGACAATAGAAGGAGTCACCCAGAATCCGCTCCCTTCGGCTTCTTTTCCTTGAATGATGACCACCGATGTCGATGCGATCTCCACTTCATTCAAGCCGCAGGGCTGGTTTGCTGGCTCCGCTCCAAATCGCCAATGTGACCCAATCTGGATGGACAGACTTGTGACAGCGAGTAGAAACGTGGCAGCCGTAAGCGCAACCAGGTTTCGGCGCACCCACTGGTAGGTTTGGAGGTATGCGATTCGGTAGCCGTGTCGCGAGCCGGTCTTGCGTCTGATCCCGAAGTCGACGAGGGCCAGGATGCTGAGAACAGCTACGACCCATCCCCAAAAGGGGTTCGACAAGATGATGATGCCTATAGCAAGAATTGCAGCGCAGGTGGCCACGGCAAATACAAGCGTTCGAATTAGGGCACTTCGTGTGGGCACAACCTCCATTGTTTCGAGCGTAGCGAAACTCTGGTGAAGAGCAAGCCTCGCTTGCGCCGCGCGGGGACGCTCGAACGGGGTTCCAGTCGCGGTCTGGTATCGTCACCTCTGATGGCGGATGGCAAGCGGAACCTGAAGAGGGACCAGGGCGAGGAGAGCTTTGTTGATCCAGTGACCGGGAAAACCCACGTCGTCAAATGGACCGTTGAGGAGCGCTCCGAGCAAGTGCCTGTCGATCCGGCACGTGCAACCATCGCTGCAACTGGAGTGGTCGCCCTGTGGAAGTTTCTAACCTATGGGGCCGGGATGAAGTGGTTTCGAGCCGTTGTCATCTCGATGCCGGTTGTCTGGGCACTGGGTTGGAAGTCGGCAATGCCGAATGTCGTGCATCCACTGGCGAACGCTGTTGGCGCGGGCTTCGTTTGGCTCGTATTTTCAACGGGCCTTATTCGCGTTGTGCGAGTTAACCTTGTCATTGACGAAGATTCGGAAGCAGGTCGCAGAATGGTCGCGGTGAACACCGGGGGGTTCTTTCTTTGCCTCTTCTTGGCAAGTTACCTCGGCTACTTGATCGCCTTGAACTGGCTGTCTCCTGCTCGACCGCACTGAATTGAAAATCCGATGCCGGGGACAAAAAGTTCTCCGCGACGGGAAGACTCTGATATTGCGAACGGCGATGAACTGTTTTGTTCAGCCGAAGTTGTCGCGACTATGTGCTCGCGTGATTGTAAGTTGAGAAGCCGGTGCTCGGTCGACGGGTTCCTTTCTCACTGGATAGGGAACCCAACAAAAGGAGTTCAGTCCATGAAAGGCTCTGGCCCGCTGGGACCCGCCGCCGCCCGAATGAGCCGAGGGTATGGAACGAACGACAACTGACGGAACGGGAGTGAGGAAGGAGGAGTGAGTGACAGACCTCGGAGAATGAGGGTTGCGTTTTCGGTTGAACCCGCGCAGGCTCAAAAACCCCGGTCAAGCCTGGTTGCCCCATTGACCGCCCCACTGACCGGCAAGAGAACCGGACCAATAACAGACCCTAGCGCAGGATCAAGAGGTACGGCTCATCCGCCAAACGTCGCCGCAGGGGTTCTGTCACGTCAGCTCCGTGCCCGTACATCATGTTGATCTTTAAGTCGTCAGCGATACGGCGTCTCCACTTCGGGTAGGCAGAACACTCGATCCCTTCCGGCGTTGTATTCAGTGACCATGTAGGTAGGCAGCCACCACGCACAGCCGCAATCACATCGAAGTCGAATTCGTGAAGAACTCGGCCAATCAATTTCCGGCTATCCTTGATGAGGTCTCCGCTGTCAAGTGAGGAATCAACCCAGCAATGAAGTAGCATTTCACACCAGTGACCAGTCACTCCTCCATATGTCCCTTGGTCAGCAATCCTGATAATGGAGGTACCTGACTCGGTTTGAGTCTTTCTTGTGTGTTCAGGAGCTACACCATAGAGTAGGGCTTGAAGGGTTGTGCTGTCTTCCGAACACTTGAACATAATGCTCTCGATGCGGTTGCCTTCGAACCAGCGCACAAGATGCCCTATTGCCACCTTTAGAAAAAGCAAAGCAAGGTCAGGATGGCATGGTCTCCAAACGAGGTTTGAAATGATTAACGTCTCCCAAGGGCTTTGCGAATCGGATTCAAGTTCAGTGCCGATCGCAGGACGCATTATCGTCCCATCGTAGAAGCTCGCTTCTTCATGCTTCAACTCAATACAATCGGCAGTCTTAGATGGGACCAGTTGAGCGCTGATATGGCCGGCAATGTCGTAACAATCAGAGTAGGGATTCGGAGACCCAACTATTCGCGAGAATGACCTGGGTGAGCAACCTCCGAGTGGCGTCGCGTACAACTTGAGAAGCCGATGCCATCGTCTCCTCAAATCAGGTGTGGCATCGAGGATTTGCGCGCAATTTAGGAGCCAGGCGAAGTCGACTTCGTTGAGCATCCTGACCGAAAGAGGCGGGAAGATCTTCGACACAGGCGAGCTCTTCGACAGAGGACCGCCATGGAGGAAAAAATTCCCTCTCAGAGGGACGCCTCCGGGGACTCCCAATCTGCTTTGATATGGCTTAGAAAGAAGCCGGGCCGTGCTAGAACACGGACACCGGCGGTGCAAACGACATGATTACTCCATGCCTTTGCCGGGGCATCATAGCTTCGGCACATATCGAAGTCAAGATCAGTAGCACGCACACTGCTATTCTGGCCCAATTGCGGCGGCCAGGGTCTCCAGCGATTGAACCTGGAGGCGCTTTGTGACGCTGTTTCAGGCCAGCAAACGAAAGGCAAGGTGCTCTGCCCTTCCCGCTCCACGGAGGGGTGAGATGAGCAGCCACGAGGTAGTCCCGATGACATGGCGGGAGGTCGCCGACTTCAGGGAAAGACTCGGAACCCTGACGCCTGAGCAAGCAAATGAGGTGCTGAACGGCCTACGTCGCATCCTCATTGTGGCTTCCGACCGGGAGGCATTCCGGTGAGCGGTCAACTCCTTCGGGGAATCCAGATTCCAGAGCATTGGATTGGGGTCGTCAAGGACTGGCCCGACCTCTGCCAATCCCTCGGTGAAGCCCTCGTCACCTTGCCTCCTTCGACGCTTCAAACTCACGCCCTGGTCATTGGAGCGAGCGGTTCTGGCAAGACGAACCTCCTTCACCACCTCATCGCCGGCGACCTCATGCGCGGGCAGTCCATCATCGTGCTCGACGCCAGAGGCGACCTGGCACTGGCAGCGATTGAACTGGCCGCTCGGGCTGGAATCCACCCAAGTAAAGTGAAGTTCTTTGATCTTCGTGAGAAGAACCAACCGCTCGGGTTCAACCCGCTCGCGGGCAGCGGGGAACCCTATTATCGGGCACTCGCGCTGATTGACGCTGTTGCAGCAGAGTCCGAGTCCTGGGGTGTTCAGCTCGCCGAGACGTTTCGAAACGCAGCGCTTCTACTTGCCGAGACAGGCGGTTCCATCGTCCAACTCGATGCGCTCTTTCACAACGCCAATGCGCGCCGAACCCTGATCGCCAAGGCAAAGTCGGAGCCTCTTCGCGCTTTTTGGAGTCGATACGACTCACTCTCTGCCGACAAGCAGGCAGCACTCGCCTCGCCGGTTCTGAACAAAGTGAGTGCACTCCTCTCGACCGAAGGGCTACGACGCATTTACGGCCATCCAGCACCGGTGGACCTTGCTGCCCAACTGAGTTTGCGCGGAAGCGTGACCCTCGTTTCGCTTGCGGTTGATGAGCTTCACTCCGCTGGCTGGATGACCGGATCGATCCTGCTCAGCTCCATCTGTCGCGAAGTGTTTTCGCAGGCGACGGTGCCCGAGAGTCAACGCAATCCGATTCGGCTCTACGTGGATGAGTTTGAGAACTTCTCAATGCGCGACCCTGAGACGATCCTCGCCGAAGGAAGAAGGTTCCACTTCTCGGTTGTGCTCGCGCATCAAACCTTGGCGCAACTCACTCCAAAAGTGCGCTCAATCATTTTGGGCAACGTCGGCGTAAAGGTCGTTTTTCGAGTCAGCTATCAAGACGCTGAAGTCTTGAACCGAGATTTGGCCGGAGTCAAGGGCGCGTTTGACCTCCCATCCTTGCCAATTGGAGAGGCTATCTTGTGGCGACGCGGCGGCTATCCGTTTCAAATCGAAGTCAACGCTCCACTCATTCGCGACGTTGGGAGCCAGAGCGCGGCGGCTCGCGGGTTCATGGAACAGGTTTCTGCGTTTGCCCCTGCCTACTACGAGATTGTCGAGGAAGCACCTTTGTCCCAGGAAGGAGGCGTGGCTAACGAAACTCCCAAGGTCGAAGAGCACCTGCCGCCGGAAGAACCCAAGCCGCCAAAGAGCGGAAAGACCCAAAGCGGGCCCTTGGAGGACTGGCTGAAATGAGAGTCACTAAGCGCGACATCACGGTCCTGCGGGAGTTGGCACTTAGTCATGTGCTTTCGCGCGATCAACTGATCTGGCTTGGATACTTTGATTCGATCACGCGGGTGAACACTCGCACGCGCGAGCTTGTGAGCATTGGACTCGTAAAGCGCCTGGACAGCCCATTCTTCGGACAAAGCCTGTATATGGCAACGAAACGCGCTGCCGACGTGGTTGGGGAGAGAGTCTCGATGTTGATCGAGGGCAGGACCTCATCACCGCGATTTGTGCAGCACGCGATGTCGGTCACGAATGTGAGGATCGCCCTGAGAAGGAAATCCAGCGGGATTTGGCGGTTTGAGCAGCAGTTATGGCGCAAGATCCCTGGCCGCACTCCTCAAGAGGTCAGACCGGATGGCCTGTTTATGGGCACCCTGCCGATCTTCGTTGAAGTCGACATGGGGCACGCGTCCGCCAGCCGATTCAAAGAGAAGCTGACCACCTACCAAGCCCTCGCTCGTTCTGGGCAGTGCCAAGCCCTATACGGTTTCAACCAGTTTCGTGTGCTTGCGGTTACAACCGGGAGCCTACGATCTCGTCACTTGCGTCGTCTGCAACCCGCCGATTCTGGGTTTGAGTTTCTCGTTCAAACCTTCGACGAAGTTGGAGCGACCCCGATTTCCCCCTGGAGTTAATACAACCATGCTTCCTCAAAGATTAGATCAACAACCCCTCGTCACTGTCCCGAACTCCCTTCGAAGTCAGCTAGAGCGTGCGCAAAGGCTCGTCGAGCAAAGCGAACAGGCTGAAGCCTATGGAAACGAGTCGCTCGCCGCAATCAAGGCACATGCAGCCGCGCACGTGCTGGAACGCCTCGCTCAGTCCTGTCCAGAGATGGCCGGCCTCGCGTATGTTACAGATCGCGGAAACTTGGGCTTCGAACTCAATATCATTGACCGCACCGACCAGTATCAGGTCATCGAGCACACGTTTCTCGGAATGTCGCTCGGCAAAGAAGTCGTCAATGTTCCTAGCTATAGGTCTCGCCATGTTGATGGGAGGGTGTTTTGAACTCGATAGTTGCGACTTGAAGCTTTAGAAGTAGAGACCATGAGACAACGCAACTCTGAAGGATGGCACCCAGAGAAGCTCGCCTATCGAATCGGCGAAGCCGCGTTTGTGCTCAGTGTCAGCGAGTCGAAAGTCAAACGCCTGTTGCGCTCAAAGCAACTCGGCCACATCAAAGACGACGGCGTCACGCTCATCACTCATCGCCAATTGGAGTTCTATCTCCACATGAAGGAGCTCGAGCATGGCTGGACAGGCAACTAGCTTGTTCGCCCCGAGCTCCTTCCTTCAGATTTTCTCACTAGCCCTTCCATCTCGTTCCGCAAGATATCCAGGCCGCCACTCAAGAAGCGGGTGTAATTGCGGACATTGACCGTCAGGCCCTTGTGCTCTGAATTGCTGCGATTCACGCTGTGCCCCATGTGCTTAAGCCTTGTTGAAAGGCTGACCTTGGGGCACAACTTCTCGATCCAGCTGTTGTGCGTGAGTCGGCAGTCTCGCGGTTCCAATTCTTCCGGAAGTCCAGCTTCCTTGACGATTCGTCGCCATGTCGAATAGACGAGCTTCTTCATGCGTGGCTGATCGACGGTAGAGGCAGGGAACACAAAGCAGGCAGCTTCCTTCACCACAGGCAGCAAGAGGGCGGCTAGCGTTGGGCACATAGCGACAAGGCGCGTCTTGTCGCCCTTCGGAAGACCGATATCCTGATGCCCAGTTCTCCCAAACTTTACTGAACGGTCGATCACGATGACGCTGCGCTCAAAATCGATCTGCTCCTTGGTTACGGCCATATGTTCACTCAAACGCAGGCCGGCCAAAAGAAACAGCCCTAGAAACGCACGATCCTCGGGGTCTTTCAACTTCCGAATGGCGGCCGTCCCTTCCTTTGGAGAGAGGGCGATGGCTTTGCGAACGTCGGGAGTTTCGAGTTTGACCTTGGGAAAGGGGTTTCTGAGATTGGGAACCTTCTCGTACGTGTCGATCGCGTCGTTCATGACTTTGACCAAGACGCCCTGCACATCCTTGATCGTGGCCTTGCTCTTGTCCGCTTCCTTCATCGCGCGGAAGAACGCCCGTGCCGCGTCTACGTCCAAGTGCTGCAAAGGCATCGAGCCGAGGTCGGATTTTCTTACGTGAGCGTTGTAGCGGCTGACCTTGACCGAAATCGTCTGCGGCTTCATGCCGTCCTCGAACCAGCGACCGTGATACTCAGGCGCTGTGCCAGCTAGGTCGTCAAACCAGCCGTTGAGAGTGAGAAGGCGCTTTGTCGAAGCTTCGGTCACTTTCTGGCCGGTGTGAACCTTCGCCTTGAGTTCCTTTAGGAACCTCGCGGCTTCTGCCTGGCTCGGGAACGTCCGATCAATGTTGACGATCTCGCAGGAAATTGGGTCTTCGTATGACCACTGCGTCCGCCATTTGCCGGTCAGCTTNNGCGGATCGAACCTTCGCCAGCAATCGCTTTGGCCATGGTTCCTACAGTCTACCCGCTGGTTTAGGAACCTTTCTTAGGAACCCGATGCTCTGATCACAGGTTCATTTGAACCTGGTGGGCGGTACAGGACTTGAACCTGTGACCCCTACAGTGTCATTGTAGTGCTCTACCACTGAGCTAACCGCCCGTTTTTGTGGGACAGGATTCATCCTGTCTTCTTGGATTTTGGCATGAAAATGTAACGTTGAGTTTCTGACGGTCTTTTGGGCAGGAAAGGTCCTGTCCCACGAAATAGACAGGATAAATCTTGTCCTACAAAATCGTCGCGACTTCAGTAGCCAAATAAACCGAAAGTTGTTCGATATGCTCCACGTCGTGTGCCAAAACTCTGCCGACGTACTGCAAAATAGACAGCTGCTCGCCATTCTTATTGAACGTTTTTTCCCAATCTTCCTCCTTCAAATCCATGAGGTAAGCATGTGTCATCTCCCGTCGTGACTCAAAGACCTCCGCTTCATGAAAGATCTCTTTGTCGAAGAAATGATGCTCACGGCATTGGGCATCTGGATCATAATCGGGGACATTGTGCCCCGGTTTTAGATTCGCAACTCGAATCCGGTCGAGTACCACTTGTTCGTAATCGGCAAGGTGAGCAACTACTTCACGAGCAGTAAATCGGTCCTTGTCAATTCGGTCATCAAGTCTGTCGGTGGGAAAAACGCGAAGCAATCGCTCTACAACTTTGGGTCCCTTGTTTAGGGTGTTCAGCATCCAATCATGCATAACAATATCTTACACACAAACTGCCGAATTGTGTTGGGGGAAATTGCTGTTTTTGAAGTTTTACGCTGACTAAATCCCGTAAAGTCAGTTTGTTTTCGGGTCGAGCGGGATGCCCTCGATTCGAACAGTCTTAGTTTTCACTGCCCAAATTTGGAGTTCGCCAATGTACTTTGGATTGATGTTCGTTGAAATCGTGACTTGACGGTTCTGTTTCCTAATGTAGAGAAATGTTTGCGCGCTTGGAAAGTCCAGTATCGGTGGCAAGCGGCGATAATTTGCTACAGATTCCATTTCTTCTTTTTTCGTAAGCGGTCTGCCAACTTCATTCAATTTGTTAATTCGAACTCCAGATTTGTCCAGAGCAATGCATCCATCAGGCTCCAAATCATCAATTGCTCCCTCGAACTCCAATGGATAATCCCATCTTGGAAATTGTTGCCAACTTAAAACATTTGGCTTCACTACGATCTGTTTGACTACCTTGAAGTTCTTTTCACCGAGGGAAAATGTGCTCCCAATCTTCAATTTCGAAGTTGCCTTTTTGAAATCGAATGACCTCTGGGTGAGGTCAACAGATGTGCTTGTTGCGTTTGGTTCAAAATACAGATTTAGGGTCTGGTAGCTAATTTTCGGTGAGTCCTTGAGGTCAATATTTGGATCATTCAAGTTTAAGTAACTTGCATGAATTGCATCGGGGCGATCCGTGATGGGTCGAATGTTGTACTTCCTGCTCTCACCGGTTGTCTTGATTACGATTGCTCGGTTTTTAGCACCGTAATGCAAACCAATTTGAATATTGCCTCTTGAAGTTCGAGCAAATGCCGTTTCAAACAATCGTTGAACATCTGGAANNGTCCCTCCGTATTCCAGCAAGTGACGGACGATTCTGTTAGCTTGCAAATTCCAGCGATTTCAACTAAAGTCCCATCATCGGCTGTGTAGGAACCGCGAAAAACTGCGCTCTGAATTGCACCAAATACGAAGAAGGCAAACATCGAGATCATCAAGGTCGCAAATAATTTCATATCGCTCCGAATGTGAGACGCCCCTACGTCTTGGTGGATTCGATGATTCCACGGAAAGCGCGTGCCAAGTCAGTTTTTCGTCATCAACTTCTCAATAAAGAATTCAAGCATCCTTTGATTATTCACGCCGCTATGGCCCGCATCGGGCGTGACTTGAACATCAAAGCTCTTGCGCTCTCTTTGCAAAGCTCTGATTAGCTGCATCGTGTTGGCAGGATGCACGTTGTCGTCCAAGGTTCCCCAATAAAGCATTAAATCTCCCTTCAAATCCTTGGCGTATGTCATTGCTGACCCCGCTTCGTAGCCCTTTTTGTTCTCTTGAGGGATCCACATATAGCGTTCAGTATAGATAGAGTCGTAATGTCGCCAATCTGTGACCGAACTAGAAGCAACAGCGGCTTGGAAGACGTCCGGATGTCGCAACAAGCACATGATCGAAGAGTAACCGCCATAGGATGTGCCATATACACCGACCTTCTTGCCATCCACAAAAGATTTTGTCGCAAGTGCCTTTACACCTGCTGCAATATCGTCAATTTCGACCACTCCCAAGTTCAAATACATCGAATTATCGAAATCTCGTCCCCGATTTCCGCCTCCGCGAGACTCTACAGAAAATCTCAGAAAGCCCAATTCTGTCAAATTATCTTGAAGTCTATAGCTTTCATTATACGGAGTGCTCTGTGGACCGTTGTAAACCGAAACTAGGACAGGACATTTCTTTGCAGGATCGAAATTGGAGGGCTTATACAGCCTTCCATAAAGGTCATATTTCCCATCAGCTGATTTGAAGGTGATTCTCTCGGCACTTTGACCACCCATCTGCTTAAATTCGGTCAGATCGCTTGTTGCCAGGGCAGATAGTACTCTGCCTTGCGAGTCGATCAGCCGCACCGACGGAGGAACATCAAGGGCATCTGCCGTATCCACAAAATAGTCGCCGGTGGGTGAAAGTTGCACTGAGTGATTCAGTGTCTGATCAGTCAAACACATATTGCCGCTGCCATCGAATTTGGTCCTGTAAAGCTGCAGTTTATGGGGGTTGGGACCACCTCGGCCCGTGTACCAAATCAAGCTTCTCTTTTCATCAACCTTCAAAATGGACTCGCTTTCAAACAAGTTCTTGGTAGTTGTTGAAAGCAGTTTGCCCGTTAGGTCATAGNNTACGGAACCCGTTCCTCTGCGAAATCCAGAAGAATCGGTTTTGATCGGCCAGAAAACGCACTTCGGGATTCGTGTTGCACCAGCCTCCAGGGTTTTCTTCTCGAACAATCACGCGCACTTTGCCCGTTTCGGGATTTGACGTACACCACTCAACGATGTTCTGCCTCCGGTTCGCTCTCAAAAATCGAAGGTCATTTGGTGCAACCCAATCCACGTTGTAAACATAGTGTCCGATAGCATCGTTTGTGAATGGTTTGCCATCCCGAACATCTATCATTGAGAGCTTCTTCGAAGCCAAATCGAACACGAAAACTTCTGTTCCCGCGTTTTCTGCTCCGGCCTTTGGATACGGCTCTACAAGCAGTCCATTTGTAAATCCTCCTGCATTCGTAGTCAAGAAATAGTCGGGGATCTTGCTTTCGTCGAACCGGTAAAAGGCAACTCTCTTGCTATCCGGCGACCACCAGAACGGAAGGTGCTGATTCAGTTCTTCGTTGTATGTCCATGTTACTGATCCGTAATCTAGGCGATTTGCATCTGTTGCGTCGGTTGTGATTGCAGATTCAGAAATGGTGCCTTTGTCCACGAGAAAAACATTGCGCGCCTTATATTTGATCGCCCATTTGGTGTCCGGCGAGTCCAATTGATTCGGTTGCTGTCCTCTCCCAAAGCCTTCGCGCCTGCCGCCGGTAGTCGTTGGAGTTTCTGGAGTTGCTGACTCTGCGGATTCAACTGCCTTTCCGGTCGAAATTTCGAACTTAAAGCGTTTACTGTCTTTCGTATAGAAAAACGCCTTGCCATCAGCATTCCAAGTAACGCTTAATCGGGCGAGTTTTGCTGCCTTTTCCAGTTCAACCGGAACGTTTGTGAACCGAAGGTAGCCACGCATCTGGGGCAATCGTTGCTGCGAAACAGCAAATACAGAGGCGCACAAAAACAACAAGACTGCGAGTTTTTTCATACAGAGTGCGAAGTTACCGCTATTTGGGGAGAAATGATTTGAAAAAGTTATCGAAAGTCGCAAAAAGCTCTCGGTCTCTAAGAACCACGAAGCTCAACAGAGGCTTCTTTTCCAATAGGCCAAGCGTCCAATTTGTGTGGAAACTAAGAANNTTGCAAAGCGGCTTGCAAAAGAGCATGGTTGGTCGCAAGGTTATGCAAATCGAGTGATCGAAGAATATCGGCGATTTGTGTTTCTGGGAATGGCGGCAGGACATCCTGTTTCGCCGAGCCGAATCGTTGACGAAGCTTGGCACCTTCATCTACTATATACAGATTCCTATTGGAACCGGCTGACAAAGGAAGTTCTGCCACGCCCGCTGCATCACAATCCATCGAAGGGCGGAAAAGCGGAAGACAAAAAGCACGCTGATTGGTACTCAAAGACATTAGTCAGTTATCGCACTCTATTTGGCCATGAGCCACCTTTGGATATCTGGCCTGTCAAAGCTACATCGTCTAGCTT
>CXWL01003824.1_pt1 | contig 15933 bp, 11 predicted proteins | sample 590931 | NCBI WGS metagenome assembly CXWL01 (sample SAMEA3498368, study PRJEB10139) | groundwater metagenome | biome: water well; material: biofilm material | place: Germany | collected 2015-04-27 | reverse complement strand
ATCGCCGGCCTGGACACGCCCGTCGCACCCGGCTCGACCGTCGGCGGCTGCCTGCTCGTCAATTCGATCAAGGCCGAGGTGGCGCTGCGCCTCACCCGCGCCGGCCAGCCGCCCAAGGTGTTGAGCGGCGCGAATGTAGTGGGTGCCAATCGGGCGGTGGAACTGTTTGAGTCCGCCTACGACGAGCACGGCCGCCGTCTGGCCAAACTTTATCAAAACCTCGGCGCCCGATGATGGACTGCCTTATTCACAGCAAAATCCCGTTCCTGCCCGCCGCCGACCTCATCGTGGTCGGCGCAGGCACGGCGGGTTGTTGCGCCGCGCTGGCGGCGGCGCGCGGCGGCTGCCGGAATGTCCTGCTCATCGAGCGCTACGGGTTCCCCGGCGGAACCTCCACGCAGATGCTCGACACCTTCTACGGTTTCTTCACGCCGGGCGACCAGCCCCGCAAGGTCGTGGGCGGCCTGCCGGATCTGGTGGTCGACAAACTGGACGAGGCCGGCGCGATTTTTCTCCGGCCGAACACCTACGGGGCGGGCACCGGCGTGAATTACAATCCCGAGCGGCTCAAGCTCGTCTGGGACGAGCTGCTCGCCGCCGCCGGCGTGCGCGTGCTGCTGCACACCACGCTGGCGGATGTCGGGCCCGGCGCGGACGGCGTCATCCGGAGCGTGGTTGTCTTCACGAAGCGCGGATTTTTCCGGATCGAGGCCAGACGGTTCATTGATGCCAGCGGCGACGCCGACCTCTGCCATCTGGCCGGCATTCCGTATGAGAAGGCCGGCGAGCTTGAGCCGGCGCAGACGCTCACGACCACGTTCCGCATGAGCAACGTGGACCTCGCCGTCTACGAGCGGGCCGGCGGGAAAAAGATGCTCGCGCAACGCATGGCCGAGGCGGTGGACCGCGGCACGCATGCGCTGCCGCGCAAAGGCGGCAGCCTGCACCAGATGAACGCCGGGCGTTGCGTCTCGACGGTGGCGGTCCGCGTGGCCGGCGTGGATGCCACGGACTTCGAGCAGCTCACCGTCGCGGAGAGGGAGGGCCGGCGGCAGGCGTTCGTCTACGAGAAGTTTTTCCGGGACTGCGTGCCGGGCTTTGCCGAATCGAACATCATCGGCCTTTCGCACCAGATCGGCGTGCGCGAGACGCGGCGGGTTTTCGGCGAATACCGGCTCACCAAGGAAGACTGTCTTTCGCTCGCGCGTTTCGACGACCGCGTGCTGCTCTGCGGCGCCCCCATCGAGGACCATCGCGCCGCGCCCGACGGCAAAAGCGAGGAGACCGTCTGGGGCTACGTCCCGGGCGGCGGCGCCTACGACGTGCCCTACCGCACGCTCGTGCCGCGCGGCCGCGACGAGGTCTGGGTGGCCGGCCGCTGTTTTTCCGCGACGCACGACGCGCACGCCTCGTGCCGCTCGATGGCGCAGACGATGGCGATGGGCCAGGCGGCCGGCACGGCGGCGGCGTTTTCGCTGGAGCGCAACTGCGGTGCGCGGGAGGTGCCGATGGCCGAACTCCAAACGCGACTGCGCGCGGGTGGCGCGGTCCTCGAAACGCCCATGACGGTCGCCGCCACCGGCCGCGACGAATGGCACCGCAATCTTTCCTGATCCATCAATCCGACCATCAACCCCGGTTCCCCATGAAACTCCACCATGTCCTCCTCCTTGCCTTCCTGATCGGCCAGTCCGCCCTCCGCGCCGCGGAGTCTTGGCAGCCGCTCTGGGACGGCAAGTCTTTCGCCGGCTGGCACGTCATCGGCAAGGGCGAGTGGAAGATCGAGGACGGCGCCATTCACGCCACCAATGTCGCCACGCAGAAAGAGTATGGCCATCTCGTCACCGACCGGGAATACGCCGACTTCACGATCCGGCTGAAATTCAAGGCGCTCAAGGGCAACAGCGGTCTCTATTTTCGCGTCGAGGAGGCTGGTCCGAGCGGGGTGTCCGGTTTCCAGGCGGAGATTGACGGCACCGTGGATGTCGGCGGCCTTTACGAGACCAACGGCCGCAAGTGGGTCGCGCAGCCCACGCCCGCGCAGGTCGCCACCTGGTTCAGGCCCGGCGAGTGGAACGACATGATTGTCAGCGCGCACGCCGGCCACCTCACCGTCACCATCAACGGCCGGATCTCCGCCGAACTCCCCGACGATCCCGGTCGCCGTCGCGGTAAGATCGCCCTGCAGCTCCACGGCGCGAAGGACTGCGACGTCTGGTTCAAGGATATCAAAATAACCACTGATTGATTTATAAATTCTCCCCAACCCCAACCCCAACCCCATTGGCACATAACCGCCTATCGATCAGATTGCTCACCGCGCTGGCATTTTTCAGCGTCGGTTCGGCCTGCGCTCAAGTTGCCACGAAACCCATCCCCGTCGAGCTAGCTTCCTCTCCCGGACCGGTGGATGAAATTGGCACGCTTTCGCCCTTTATCGTCACTGCGGGCACGGATACGGGCCACCGGGCGGCCTCCACCCTGGCGGGCACGCAACTGGATGCGCCGGTCAAGGATTTGGGCTCGTCGATCCACACGAAGGATTTTCTCCAGGGCATCGGCGCAACGAATTACGGCGAGTGGCTGATCTTTCCCACGGGCATGGAGGCGGCGAGCGCGGGCGGCAATTTCTCGGGCGCCACCGACGACATCAATTCCTCCCAGGTGTTCGCGAACGGCCCGCGCGTTGATCCGCAGCAAAGCAGCCGCACGCGCGGGCTGGCGGCGCCGAATCCCACGCGCGGCTTTTTGCCCTCCACGATCGCGTTCGACGGCTACAACACCGACCGGGTGACGGTCAACCACCGGCCCACCGCCATTCTGTTCTGCGTGTGCAGCCCCGCCGGCGCGGTCTTCGGCATCAAGTCCTGGCTGAAGGCGGCGGAGCTGGAACGCATCCCCGATGCGGTGAAACCGCCTGCGCTCAAGGACTACTACGGCGTCGGCAACATGTGGGAGGTCGGCGAATTCGCCTCGGGGGCCATCCGCCGCCTCGGGCGCGAGCGCATCTGCGAGATCCACCTCAAGGAACTCGACGACCTCAACGGCAAGGGCTTGATGAACTTCAAGGGCGTGCGGCTGGCGCTTGATGACATCGGCTACCGCGGCTGGCTGGGCATCGAGGGCGTGAAGACGCCGCTCGGGGTCGAGCCGTGCATCCGCTACGATCTCGATTACCTGCGCCCGATATTTCAGAAATCCGTCTGAACCCTGATCCCGCTCCACGATGCAATCCAGTCCACTCCGCGCTTCCGTCATCGGCAGTTATCCGTTTCCCAGCTGGCTCGAATTTGCGAGCCAGCACCTCGAGGTCTTCGGCCGCTCCGACGTGAGCGAGATCCAGAACGACGCCGTGATCGCGACGATCCACGACCAGGTCGAAGCCGGTCTCGACGTCATCACCGACGGCGAGCAGACCCGGCTCGACTTCAACCTCTCGTTCTACGGTTACATCGAGGGCATCGAACTTGAGAGCGCGTCGCCCCGGCGGTTTGGCCCACCGGCCCACGACCAGCGCGGCAAGCATCCCGTCGTCGCCCCGTTGCGCGCTCCGCGTGGGCTCGGTGTCGTGGATGAGTTCAAACGCCTGCAGAAACTCGCGCCGAAGGGCCCGACGCTCAAAGCCAGCGTGCCCGGACCCTACACGTTGAGCGGCCGGCTCGTGCCCGGCGCCGGCTACGCCGACCGCTGGGCGCTCACTGAAGCGTTGCTGCCCATCGTGCGCAAGGAGCTGGAAGACCTTGTCACCGCGGGCTGCCGCGAGATCAGCGTCGATGAGCCGTCGATGAGCTGCTACGCCTACATGGAGGATCCGCGGCGCTTCGTGGACATCTTCAACCGCACGGTCGAGACCGTTTGCGGCCAGACCCGCCTCTGCACTCACCTATGTTTTGGCAACTACAAGGGGAGGGCGGTCGGCTTCCGGCGCGTGGCGCCGATGTTCCCGGCCTTCCTCGACTTCAAGGCCGACGAGATGCACGTCGAGATGGCCAGCCGCGAGTTCGCCGAGATCGAGTTCATCGCCCTGATCGCCACCCGCATGGACGCCGCTGTCGGCATCATCGATGTGAAGAGCTACTATATAGAGACGCCCGAAAACATCGCCGACCGCGTGCGGCTCTGCCTGAAGCACGCGCCGGCGGACAAACTCGTCTTCGCGCCCGATTGCGGCCTGAGCCAGACGGCCCGCTGGGCCGCGCAGCCCAAACTGCGGAACATGGTCGCCGGCATCCGCCAGGTGCGCAAAGAACTGGGGCTCTCCCCTCCATGATCAAACCAGCGCTTCAGAACGACGCCTTCCTCGCCGCTGTGGCCGTGGCACGGGCGGAAACATCGCCCGATCGGTTGTTCGTCTGGTGGCTCGGGCAGAGCGGCTTCCTCGTCTGCCACGCGGGCCGCTGCCTGTTGTTTGATCCGTATCTGAGCGATTCACTGACGAAGAAATATGCCGGCACCGACAAACCGCATGACCGGTTGACCGAACTCGTGGTCGCGCCCGGACGGCTGGACTTCATTGACGTTCTCACTTCGTCGCACAACCACACCGACCACCTTGACGCGGACACGCTCGGCCCGATCCTCGCTGCCAGCCCGCTGGCGCGGCTGGTGTTGCTCCGGGCCAACGTGGCGTTCGCCGCGCAGCGGCTCGGCGAGGCCGCGCGCGATCGCTTTGTGCCGCTCGCGGACGGAGAGGCGCAACGCGCGGGGCCGTTCACGTTCACGGCCGTGCCGGCGGCGCACGAGCAGCTCGCGCCCGAGTTCGGCGGCTTCGTGGTGACCGTGGGTCCGTTCCGGATCTATCACAGCGGAGACACCATCCTGTTTCCCGGGATGGAGGCGCGATTGAAGGCGCACGCGATCGACGTGGCGTTCCTGCCCATCAACGGCCGCGCACCGGAGCGGCGGGTGTCGGGCAATCTCGACGGCCCTGAGGCGGCCCAGCTCGCGCATGCCATCGGCGCGCGCTGGGTGGTGCCGTGCCATTATGAGACGTTTGCCTTCAACACCGCTTCTCCGGCGGCATTCACGACCGAATGCGCCCGGCTCGGGCAATCATGCCGCGTCCTGCGTGCCGGTGAACGCTGGTCCCTGCCGGCTTAGTCCTCGGTCCTCCCTTCCATGCCCATCAAACACCCCTCGTTGCTTGTCGGGAGCCCGTCGAACCGGGAAGCCTGGCTGCGAGGCATAGGCTTTGTGACGGCTGACGATCGAGAGGGCCGGGTGCGTGATCAAAGCCAGCTATTTTCGGGCTAAACCACGAGATCGACCATGAGCTTTGTCCGCACAGTTCTGGGTGATATTCCGGCGGCGCAACTTGGCGTCTGCCACGCGCACGAGCACGTCATCATCGATGCGAGCTTCACGACGCACGCGACTCCCGATTTCCTGCTCGACGACGTCGGGCTGGCCACGGCTGAGTTGGGGGAGTTTTACGCGGCGGGCGGCCGGGCAATGGTCGACTCGTTGCCGTGCGACAGCGGGCGCAACGTTCGGAAGCTCGTCGAGCTTTCGCGGCGCACCGGCGTGCATCTCGTCTGTCCGACCGGCCTGCATCTGGCGAAATACTACGACCCCGGTCACTGGGGAAATTTCTACACGGAGGACGAACTCGCCCACCTGTTCGTCGCCGATATTGTCGAAGGCATCGACGCGCACGACTACAACGGGCCGCTCGTCCGCCGCACCGTGCACCGCGCCGGGGTGATCAAGATCGCGTCCGGCACCGCGTTCGGCGCCCGCGAGGAGAAGATCTTTGCCGCCGCCGCGCAGGCGCATCGCCGCACCGGCTGCCCGATCCTCACCCACACGGAGCAGGGTGGGCTGGCGCTGACGCAGGTAGAGACGCTCCGCCGGCACGGCGTCGATCTGCGCCATGTCTGCCTCTCGCACACCGACCGCAAGCCCGACCCTGGCTACCACCGCGAAATCCTGGCCAGCGGCGTGCGCGTCGAGTTCGACAGCGCGTTCCGTTGGAAGGCGGGGCAGGGGAACCCGACGCGCGACCTCCTGCTGGCGCTGCTGCCGGAGTTTCCCGACCAGCTCATGCTCGGCATGGACGCGGCGCGGCGCGGCTACTGGCGCCACTACGGCGGGACGCCCGGGCTCACCTACCTGCTGACTGATTTTGCCGCGCAGCTCAGTGTGGCCGGCGTGACGGCGGAAAACTGGCAGAGGATCTTCGTCACCACGCCCGCCGCCACCTTCTCCTTCGCCGCACTCCAAGCCTGAATCGCCATGAATAAACTCAAAGTTGTCGGCCTTAACTTCGACCACATGCACATGGGCGACCTGCTGCGGATGTGCCACGAGCATCCCGGCATCGAGATCGCCGGCATTTGTGACGAGCAGCCTGCGCGCATGCAATCAGCCATCGCCAGTTTTGGTATTCCGTCCGCGCGAGTGTTCACCGATCCCGACCGCTGTCTGGGGGCGACGGAGCCGGACTTCGTCATCCTGTGCCCGGCCACCGCGCGCCATGCGGACTACGTCGAGCTCGCGGCGCGCCATCGCATCCACATGCTCGTGGAAAAGCCCTTCGCTGCCACGCTGCGCGAGGCGGACCGCATGATCGCCGCGGCGAAGGGGGCTCGCCGCCAGCTTGCGATCAACTGGCCGCTGCGGTGGTATCCGAGCCACATCACCGCGCACCGGCTGCTCCGCGAGGGCCGCATCGGCGCGCTGCAGGAGGTGCATTATTACAACGGCAACCGGGGCCCGCTCTGGCACGCGGCCGACAAGATCGAGACGACGCCGACTGCGGCGCGCAAGCGGGCGAGCTGGTTCTACCGGCGCACGGCCGGTGGCGGCTCGCTGCTCGATTACCTCGGCTATGGCACGACGCTCGGCACCTGGTATCACGACGGCCGCAAGCCGCTGGAAGTGACCGCCGTGGTCGACCAGCCGCGCGGCCTCGAAGTTGACGAACACAGCGTGGTCGTCGCGCGCTACGCGAGCGGGCTCTCGAAGTTCGAGACGCGCTGGGGCACGTTCACCGACCCGTGGAAAATGCAGCCGCAGCCCAAGTGCGGCTTCGTGCTCAAAGGCGAGGACGGCACGATCAGCTCCTACGACTACGAGCCGACGGTCCGCGTGCAGAGCCGCGCGAACCCGGCCGGCGAGGAAATTCCCGTGGACCGCATCGAGGCACCCTTCCAGAACCCGATCCAGTATTTCGCGCATTGTCTCACCGAAGGCCGGCCGGTCGAAGGACCGCTGTCGCCGAAGATCTGCCGCATCGGCCAGCAGATAGTCGATTCCGCCGTGCTCAGCGCCCGGCAGAAGAAAACCGTCAAACTCGTCGGATGAACCCATGAGCCAGCTTGAAAAAGCCTCCGGTTACGGCCTTGCGTCCGTCACCACCGCCCGTGGGGCCGCCGCGCCGGAGCTGACCTATCTGCCGCCGCGCCCGCGCACCTACCGTCCGAAGATCGCCCTCGTCGGCTGTGGCGGGATCTCCGAGTATCATCTGCGCGCCTACCAAGCGATGCAGCTCGATATTGTCATGCTGTGCGACCGAAACGTCGCCCGCGCCCAGAAGCGCCGCGCTGAGTTTTACCCGGCGGCGATCGTGTCGGCCGACTACCGCGACGCCCTGCGGCGCGAGGACATCGGGGTGGTCGATGTCGCGACGCATCCGGTGGAACGCGCCGAGATCATCGAGGCGGCGCTGCGCGCGGGGAAGCACGTTCTTAGCCAGAAGCCCTTTGCGCTCGACCTCGCCGTCGGCAAACGGCTCGCGGACCTCGCGACGGAGAGGAAACTGAAACTGGCCGTCAACCAGAACGGCCGCTGGGCGCCGCATTTCAGCTACCTGGCGGCGGCGGTCCGCGCCGGCGTGATCGGCGAGGTGGTGAGCGTCGATTGCACCCTGCAATGGGACCACACTTGGACGGCGGGCACGCCGTTCGAGGAAATCAGGCATCTCGTGTTGTTCGATTATGGCATCCACTGGTTCGACATCGCGACGCGTTTCACGCCCGGCTTGCGGCCGGAGCGGGTGACGGCGTCGGTCGTGCGGACTTCGCATCAGAAGATGAAACCCGGCATGCTCGCTCAGGTGGCGATCGATTACTCCGGCGCGCAGGTGCGACTGGCATTCAACGGCCACGTCCGGCACGGCCAGGAGGACCGCACCGTAATTTGCGGCAGCCGCGGCACGCTGCGCAGTTTCGGGCCGAGCTTGTCCGAGCAGATGGTTGAGTTGCATACGGCGGAGGGTTGTGTCTCGCCTTCGTTGGAAGGCACTTGGTTCACTCACGGTTTCCAGGGCACGATGGGCGAACTGCTCTGCGCCATCGAGGACGACCGCGAGCCGTCGAACAGCGCCCGCGATAATCTGGACAGTCTCGTCCTCTGCTTCGCCGCGCTGGCGGCGGCGGACACCGGGCTGCCACAAGTGCCGGGTTGCGTCACGCGCGCCGCCGGATAGTCGTCATGGTCACATCTTGCTTACCGTCGTGTTTCCCTTTCCTCTGAAACGCGGCCAGTTGGCCGCCTTGGTCTGACTGCTGATCGGCCTTGCCTTGCCTGGCGGCGGAACCGGCGCGGCCTGCCCCGGCCGCCTGTCAACATTTGTGATTGGCTGATGATGCGCGGGGCTGCTTTTCGTATCCTTGGGGCGTTCCGCCTTAATTCGACACGCGCCACGCGGAATCAGGAATGGGTTGGCGCGGGAGATCGGGACCGCTCCATTCGAGCTTGAGCTGTGCCGGAGCGGATCGGTTGTGGAGGTAGGAAAGGCGGACCGGGTGGAGACCTGCCGCGAGCTTGATCGTGGCGCGCTTTTCCGTGCCGCCGGCATAGCCGAAGTCGGAGTCGAGGACCGTGGCCTCGTGCAGGCGCAGCTCCGCGCCGGTATCGGTCTTCAGATAAAAGGTGTAGTCGCCCTCGGCCGGGACTTGGAGACAACCGGTGAAGAGGACGCCGGCGGCCCCGACGATTTCCGGCGCTTGCAGGTCGGGCCGGGGCGACCAGCCTGAGGCGGCGGAGGTCAGCGTGGCGAAATCCGGCACCCACGGAAAGTCACCGGCATAGGCCTGCCACGCGAGGCCCGGCGGCGGCGGCTCCGTCACCTGGTCGAGAGCGGGAACGGGCGCGGCATCATAGGGTCGGGGAGCCGTCGCATCGGGGCGGCGGGAACGCAGCGCGATGGCCTGCAGGCGGGCTTGCACCGCCGCGTAGCGGGGGTCGCGCGCCAGGTTCTTCGTCTCCTTAGGATCGACGGCCACGTCGTAGATCTCGAAGGCGTCGCTGGTCCCTTTCACATCATAGCGGACGCCAATGAGGTCGCCGAGCCGGATGGCCTGCATCTGGTTGCGCGAACGGTTGCGGCGCACAGGCTCGAAGTCGGGATAGTCGGGCGTCTGGCCGGCGACGTTGTATTCGAAGTAGAGCGCGGCGCGCGCCGGTGCGGTCCCGCGGCCGGTGAGCAGCGACAGGAGCGAGACGCCGTCGGCGCGCGCGGGCGGAGGCAATCCGGCGGCGGCGGCGAAGGTGGGCAACCAGTCCCACTGGGCGCTGGGCACGGTCACGACCTGGCCGGCGGGGATGCGGCCCGGCCAGCGGGCGAGCGTCGGCACGCGGATGCCGCCTTCCCAGAGGTCGCGCTTGAGGCCGTCGAACGGGCCGTAGCTGCGGAAAAACTCGGGCGTGAACGGCTCATCCATCATCGAGTCGCGCTCGGGGCCGTTGTCGGAGGTGAAGACCACGAGGGTATTCTCATCGAGGTGGAGGTCGGCGAGCAAACGGAGCAGGTCGGCGACGCTATCGTCGAGGCGGCGGACGCTGGTGGCGTAGCGGCGATAAACGTCGGGCCAGGGTTGGGTGGCGGTGTCGCCCGGCAACGCGGGGTCGGTCCACGAGTCGACCGTCCCGGAGGCGGTGTTGATCATGTGACCGGGCTGGCCGAGCCACTGGAGCCCGCCGCGGAGCCCGCCGCCAGCGGGATAGGCCTGGGTCGGCCGCTCGAGCACGGCGTGGGGCGTGTCGTAGGACAGGTAGAGGAAAAAAGGCTGCCGGGACGCGGCGTGGTCGGTGATGAATTTTTTCGCCCGCGCGGTGAAGAGATCGGTTGTGTAGCACCGGTCGAGCCCGGACGTGACGTCTGTGCGGTCCTCCCAGACGGTGACCGGCCCGCGCGCCTTGGCCTTGGCGGCGAAATACGGCGCCTCCTTGGGGTAGTGCTCGTGTCCGTCGATATGCCGGAGCATGCCGTAAAAGGAGTCGAAACCGCGGTTGAGCGGATGCGCGGGGGTGTGGGGGTCCGCGCCGGAGGGACCGCCGCCCGCGGGCTGGCCGTGCAGGCCCCATTTGCCGATGGCGGCGGTGGTATAGCCGGCGCGGCGCAAGACCGTGGCGAGCGTGTGATTGTCCTCCAGCGCCTTGTCGAACTGGTTGTCCCGCACGTTGGCGTGGCCCTGATGGACGCCGAGCAGCAGCGAGGCCCGGGACGGCGCGCAGACCGGAGCGGCGCAATAGTGGCTCGTCAACCGCGCGCCTTCGGTGGCTAGGCGGTCGATGCCAGGGGTTGTGAAGCGTTTTTGTCCGAAGGAACTCAGATCCCCATAGCCGAGGTCATCGGTGAGAATGAGGATGATGTTGGGCGGATTCGACGAGCTCATCGCAGGCCGGTCGGCGGTGGCGGCCGCTCCGACGCAGGCGAGCGCGGCGATTAGAGGCAGGAGACGAAGGGAGGGGCGCATGGTCGGAAGGATCGTCAGGGTTGGGGGAAGCGGTAGATCGTCGTCGAACGAAAGGTCTCGCGTGGGCGCAGAATCACGCCAGGAAACTGCGGCTGATTGACGGCATCGGGATAATGCTCGGTCTCGAGGGCGAAGCCGGTGCGGGGGGCATAGGGCACGCCGGATTTTCCCGGGCGCGGCTTGCTGAAAAAGTTGCCCGTGAAGAATTGCAGGCCGGGCTCGGTGGTGAGGACCTCGAGCACGCGGCCGGAGGCGGGGTCGCGCACCGTGGCGGCGAGAGCCAGCGAACCGTCCAGGGAATCGAGCACGAAGTTGAGGTCGTAGCCGCCGCTCTGGCGGAGCTGCGGGTGGGGATCATCAATCCGCTCGCCGATGCGCCGTGGCGTGGTGAAGTCGAACGGTGTGCCGGCGACAGGGGCGATTTCGCCGGTGGGCAGCAAGGCGGCACCGGTGGGCGTGTAATGGTGCGCCCGGACCATGAACTCGTGGTCGAGAATCGTGCCATGGCCTTCCCCAGCGAGATTGAAGAAAGCGTGATTGGTCAGGTTGACCGGCGTGGGCTGGTCCGTGGTGGCCGTGTAGTCGAGGCGCAGGCCGCGGTCGGCGGTGAGCGAGTAGAGGACCTCCACCTGCAAGGTGCCGGGATAGCCCTCCTCACCGTCGGGGCTGGTGTAGCGGAAGCGCAACGCGGGCCGGCCCTCCCGCTCCGTCGGCTCGGCCGCCCAGAGCACCTTGTCGAAACCGCGCCGGCCGCCGTGCAGGTGCTTGGTGGTGTCGCCGGTCGCTTCATTCGGCATGAGGCGGTATTCCCGGCCATCGAGCGTGAACTTTGCGCCGGCGATCCGGTTGGCCACGCGGCCGATGGTCGCGCCGAAGTAGGGGTAATCCACCGCGTAGCCCCCAACGTCGCTGAAGCCGAGCACCACGTCCGCAAGTTTCCCGTCGCGGTCGGGCGTCAGCACCCCCACGATGCGGGCGCCGAAATCACTGAGGTCAACCTGAAAGCCATCCGTTCCTTGGAGCGTATGAAGGCGGGCCTCGCGGCCGTCGGGCAGGCGGCCGAAGGGCCGGACGGTTGGCCGCGGAGCGGCGGCGATCATGCCGGTGAGGAGCAAAAGACTGATGATGAGGTGACGCATAAATTAGCGGAAGTCAGTGGTTGGGTGGCAGCCCCTTGAGCCGGGCCCGAAGCGCGGCCAGTAACAAGCCGACGGTTGCGGCAGACGACGGAAATGCCGGAGGGGCATTCGCCGTGGGTGTGATACCCTCGATATGGCGCTTGCTTCGGGGATCTTTACGGCCGGACCTCCCAGATATGCGGTCCCGTTCCCGCCGGCAGGGTGATCTCCATCAGTTCCTTGAAAAATTCGGCCGCGGGTGGGGCCGCGGGTTTCCCGTCGATGGCGATCCCGGCCGGGCCGCGGCGGTTCAGTTCGCCGCGGAATTGGTCGGAGAGATGCAGCTCCCAGGTGGAGGGATTGGTCGCGAAGTGCCGGCAGGTATCGGGGTCGTAGCGGAACTCGATCCGGCCCGCCGGCCCGCCCCGCACTTCGGCGAACAGATAGGCGATGGGCTCATTGACCCCCATGAAGCGGTATTCCGGCCCGAATTCAGCCAGGCGCTTCCGCATGAAGTCGTGATCCCGGTAAACGTCGATGTCGTGCGAGAGGATGAGGATCGGGCGCTCGCCTTCGAGTCCCGGGACATTGCTGGTCTTCACATTTTTGTCCGTGAAAAAATACGGCTGCACGTTGATGATGTAGTCCCGGCCGAGCCAGAAATCCTGGGTAATGGCGAACCCGGCCTTCCGGGCCAGACGCGCGGTGTGGTTGGCATAGGAGAAGGACTCGGCATTCTGACCGGACACGAAATACAGCGGACGCTGACCCCAGATTTCCTCCAGCACCGCCCGGGACCGCTGCAGGGAGAACAGCTGCATGGCGTTCGGCACCTCCGCGTAGCCGAGCCGGTCGTAGAATTCGCCTCCCCAGCGATTGTCCAGCCGCTTCGCGGGCCCGGCGGCCCAATATTTTTCCCACTGCGGATTGCGGTGCGTCCAGCCGTGGCTCTGGACTTCGAAGACCCCGGCGTCGAGGCCGCGCCGCCAGCCACGACCGTTGGAGACCAGGTCGTGCCGTTCGCCAATCTCATCCGTGTAATCCTGCGTCCAGTTGGGTTCGACCCGGCGCGTGGGGTCCATGAATCGGCCGGGCACCATGTTGAGCTGCAGGACGGCGTTTCTTTCCTGCAGCGGTTTTACGATCCAATCGACGATTTCCTGTTCCGTCAGCGCCGGGAAATGCCAGTTGCCGAACATCGCCGTGCAGGTGGGGTCATCCATCCGGAACACGACCGTGTGCGGAAACGTGCGATACACCGAGTAGCCGATGCCGTGCACCACGGCCCGGCGCAGAGCGCGGAGCAAGAGCGGCCGGGCCTCGAGCATGTGCGCCGGGTCCCCGCCGAGCCAGATCGCCGAAGCCCGATCAGTGACCTCCCGCACGGTCAGCGCCGGCTGGCCACCCTCCGTCGCCAACACGGTCGCGCCCTGCGCCGTCACGGCGGGCCGGGGCTGATCGCCAGAAACCCGCAGGGGCGCATGCTCGCCCCCGAGTCCCCGCGTGATGTAGTGCCCGCCGGCGACGCGGTAGGGGGCGGGGTCGGCGATCCCGGGAGACGCACTCCATTGCAGGCCGAGCAATTCCTGAATCACTGGCGGCTGTTGGCGATCGGAGAGGACGATCAGACTGATGCCGTGCTCGGTCACCACCTGCTTCACCACCGCGAGATCGCGCGCCGGAATCGCATCGGCATCGACGTCCCAAATCACCGCGCCATAGGCGGGCTGGAGATGGTGATCGAGAAAGTAGTTCAGTCGCAGCTCCATCTGGTCGAGCCGCAGGATGTCGAAGGGTATGCTGCAGGTTTTCAGAAAAGCCGTGGTCCGCCAAAACGTGTCGCCGGACACCGGGCCGGTTAATTTGTCTCTCGGCGGATGGTGGGGGTGGGCGAGGCGGCCATCGATGATGTCGCCGTTGGGGTCTGCCCATTGCGATCCGACCACAAGGAGGATTTTGTTCGGCTTCCAGTGGACCGGGGCGGATGGCCCCGGCTGAGCGGTCAGCGTCACGGCCAGCACGCACCAGAGCAGCAGAGCGGCAGGATTGGTGGTGTTTTTAGGTTTCATAGGAAAAAGGGGATGTCACCGGGGCTCATTTGATTCCGCCGCCGTTTTTACCGACCAGACGCGCAACTCGTCGAAATGAACCTCTTGGGCCGGCGCTGAGCCCCAGGTGCTGAGACGCAGGTTGGGCTTGGTCGCGTGGGCCAGGCCGGGGCTTTGCAAATGGCCGACGGGGCGGCCGTCGATGCTCACCTGCATCCGGTCCCCGACGATTTCGAGACCGAAGGAATACCAGCGGTCTTGCTCCAGCTTGACGGGGAAATGGGCGGTGGCCTTTTCCGCCAACCGGTCGCCCTCCGCCTTTTTTAGCGGATCATCCGAGCGGCGCAGCGCATAGATGTCATTGCGCATGACGCCTTCCTTGTCGTCGTATAGGGTGATGCGATTGGGCCGGATCGTGACGCGACTGATGTGACCCGCGTGCGTGCCCCGATAGCTGATGTCGTCACAGGCGAGATTGAAGGAGCGGGCGCCGGCAAAGCGGAACTTGATTTCGATGATGGTGTTGCCATCCGGCAGTGGGAGGACGGCGGCCAGCGTGCCGCCGTGGTCCGCGCGTTCCTGGCGTCCCTTGAGCAAGCCATCGGCCACGGTGAAGGCCGGGATGGGGGATTTCAGCGCGGCGCCGAGGCCGGTCCGCCCAAAATCGTCCGAGAAGACGAGCTGGTCTTTGACGCCTATGGCCGGGACGGGAAGTTCGGCCGCCTGCGCCCAAGCGCCGCTGAGCAGGGCGGCGAAGACGGCGCCGCAAATGAGAATGGTTTTCCGACCGCGCAAATGCGTCGCGCTGGTGGCCGGATCGGGAACCAAGTTGCTGGCGTCCGGGAGCACACCGGGCAGGAGGAAGCGCGGTCCCAAGGGAAGGCGGATGTCGCGGGGCATAAACGGATCGGTGGTCGCGCCGGATGGCCTCGAGCCGGGCCAGCGAACGATGAACGGCACGCGGGTGCCGTCTAAGCAGGGGAGATATTTCCAGCCGCGCAAGCCGCCGGCAGGCCGGTGGTCGCCGTTGAGCTCCTCGGCCGGATCAGAATAGCAGTCGAACAGGAATATATTTTTCATTTGCGGGAAGTGAGCCGGGTCTGAATGGGCTAAGGGGCGATGGCGGAAGGCAACGCGAAGGCCACGAGACTCCCTCCGGCGGGACGTCCGGATTTGCCCCCCCCGGCGGAGATCACGAGAAACTGACGGCCGTTGGCCATGTAAACACTCGGGGTGGCGTTACCGCTGAACGGCAACGTTGCCTGCCAGAGGATGGCGCCGGTATCCTTGTCGAAAGCCCGGATCGTTTCGTCCGCGGTCGCCGCGATGAAGATGAGTCCGCCGGCCGTCACCACCGGGCCGCCGTAATTTTCCGTTCCAGTCGGCGGGATGCCGCGGGCCGTCAACTCGCGATACTCGCCCAGTGGCACCTTCCATTTGAGTTCGCCGGTGTTGAGATCGACGGCGTTTAACGTCCCCCACGGCGGTTTGATCGCGGGATAGCCCGCCTGGTCCGTCCAACGCCGGAAGCCGCCAAAGGCGTAGGGAGGGATATCCTTCGCCTCCGTCTTGGTCGCGCCTCCTGCCTCGTCGGGGCGGCCTCCGGTGGTCGCGGTCTTGCCGAACACGTAGGCCAAGATTGCCTCACGCTGCGGGTCCGGGATGCGATCAAACGCGGGCATGCGGCCGAAACCAGTCTTCGTGATTTTCATTACTTCCTCGGGGGTGCGACGCTTGTCCACATCGAGGAGTGAGGGGAAACCGGCGAGCGGAATTCCGGCACGGTCGATGCCATGACAGGCGGCACAGTGGATCAGGTAGTCGCGTTCTCCACGGGGCAGCGGCGTGCCATCGGCGCGGCGGGTCTCGACCATCTGTAAGATCCACGGAATCTCGTTCACATTGACGTAGTAGACACCGTCGGGATCGACCGCGCCTCCGCCCCACTCCATGCCCCCGTCGAAGCCGGGAAACATGATCGTCTCCTTCAGGCTGGGCGCGGGAAACGGGCCGAAGTTCGGCGAAATTCTGATGCGATCCTGCGTCAGCGCGAGCGCTTCGGGCGAG
>CXWL01048308.1_pt1 | contig 15937 bp, 15 predicted proteins | sample 590931 | NCBI WGS metagenome assembly CXWL01 (sample SAMEA3498368, study PRJEB10139) | groundwater metagenome | biome: water well; material: biofilm material | place: Germany | collected 2015-04-27 | reverse complement strand
CGCATCGGCGACAACAAGGGCGCGCGCTACGCGTCGGATAACTTCTGGGCGATGGCCGACACCGGCCCGTGCGGCCCGTGCACCGAAGTGTTCTACGACCACGGCGCCGACATTCCCGGCGGCCCGCCAGGCTCGCCTGACGAAGACGGCGACCGCTTCATCGAAATCTGGAACCTGGTGTTCATGCAGTTCAACCGCGACGAAGCGGGCGTGATGCACAAGCTGCCCAAGCCGTGCGTGGACACCGGCATGGGCATGGAGCGCCTGGCCGCCGTGCTGCAGCATGTGCACTCGAACTACGAGATCGACCTGTTCCAGGCCTTGATCCGCGCAGCCGCGCGCGAAACCGGCGCCAGCGACCTGGAAAACAAGTCGCTGCGCGTGATTGCCGACCATATTCGCGCCGCCTCGTTCATGATTGTCGACGGCATCATCCCGGCGCCCGAGAGCCATGGCTACGTCCTGCGCCGCATCATCCGCCGCGCACTGCGCCACGGCCACAAGCTGGGCCAGACCAAGCCGTTCTTCTACAAGCTGGTCGACGACCTGACGCTCGAGATGGGCAGCGCGTACCCGGAACTGGCCGAGGCCAAGGAGCGCGTGGCCCAGGTGCTGAAAACCGAAGAAGAGCGTTTCGGCGAAACGCTGGAAAACGGCATGAAGATCCTCGAAGCGCAGCTGGCCAAGGATGCCAAGAACCTGGACGGCGTCACCGCCTTCACGCTCTACAGCACCTATGGCTTCCCGCTCGACCTGACCGCCGACATCTGCCGCGAACGGGGCATCACGCTCGACGAGGCAGGCTTCAAGCTGGCCATGGAAGCGGATCAGAAGACGGCGCAAGCGGCCAGCAAATTCAAATCCATCGCCAAGGTCGAATACAGCGGCGACAAAAACAAATTCGTCGGCTACGACCAGCTGGCCCATGGCAGCAAGGTCGTCGCCCTGTACGCCGATGGCGTCGCGGTGCAGGAACTGAAAGCCGGCCAGGCAGGCATGGTGGTGCTCGACACGACCCCGTTCTACGCCGAGTCGGGCGGCCAGGTGGGCGACCAGGGCGTGCTCAATACCGCTGGCGCCCAGTTTGAAGTCGAAGACACGCTCAAGGTCCAGGCCGACGTGTATGGACACCACGGCGTGCTGCGCTCGGGCGCCTTGCAAGTCGGCGACCAGGTCGATGCCCAGGTTGACGAAGCCAAGCGCGCACGCACCATCCGCAACCACTCGGCCACCCACCTGATGCACAAGGCGCTGCGCGAGGTGCTTGGTTCGCACGTGGCGCAAAAGGGCTCGCTGGTCGACCCTGACAAGACCCGCTTCGATTTTTCGCACAATGCGCCGCTGACGGCCGACCAGATCATCCAGGTCGAAGCCATTGTCAACCGTGAAATCCTGCAAAACCACGCCACGCAGGCCCACAATATGTCGTTTGACGACGCCGTCAAGCATGGCGCGATGGCGCTGTTTGGCGAAAAATACGGCGACGAAGTACGCGTGCTCGACATCGGCTCGTCCAAAGAGCTGTGCGGTGGCGTGCACGTGACCCGCACTGGCGACATCGGCCTGTTCAAGATTATCGGCGAAGGCGGCGTGGCCGCCGGCGTGCGCCGCGTGGAAGCGGTGACGGGCGAAGGCGCGCTGGCGCTGGTGCAGTCGCTCAACCGCCGCCTGAACGAAGCGGCTGGCGCGCTGAAAACCAATCCGGATGAACTGGGCAACCGCATCGCCCAGGTCCAGGACCAGGTCAAGTCGCTGGAAAAGGAACTGGCCGCGCTCAAGTCCAAGCTCGCTGCAGGGCAGGGCGACGAACTGGTGACCCAGGCAGTGGACGTGAACGGCATCATGGTGCTGGCCGCCACGCTCGACGGCGCCGACGTGGCGCGCCTGCGCGAGACCATGGACAAGCTCAAGGACAAGCTGAAAACGGCGGCTATCGTGTTAGCCAGCGTGGCCGACGGCAAGGTCAGCCTGATCGCCGGCGTGACTGCCGACGCCACCGCGCGCGTGAAAGCGGGCGAACTGGTCAATTTTGTGGCCCAGCAGGTGGGCGGCAAGGGCGGCGGGCGTCCCGACATGGCGCAGGCCGGCGGCACCGATCCGACCAATCTGGCAGCCGCGCTGGCCGGCGTGACAGCCTGGGTGGCCCAGAAAGCCTGATCGCACGAGGGGGAAATTTGCACCTGCAACATGCGTTTTTGCACGCTGTTTCCCCCTTTTAGAGCATGATCATTGCGACATGTCCATTGTCGTTGTGACCATGCAACAAACAAACTATATATTGGTGCGGTGCGTCAAATTTTCGAATTTGGAGTATATTGAGGCCTGTGAATACGTCCACCTACCTTACAGAGCACTCGATGAGCGACACCACTTTCGACAGCGAAATCATGGAATACCAGAAAGAACTCGATGCGCGCGGCCTGGCCTGCCCATTGCCAATCTTGAAGGCAAAGAAGGCGCTGGCAGAAATGGAAACGGGCGAAGTATTGAAGATCGTGGCCACCGATACCGGCTCCGTGCGCGACTTTCAAGCCTTCGCCAAGCAGACCGGCAATGCACTGTTATCGCACACGCAGAACGGCCGCGAATTCACCTTTTTGATGCGCCGCAAATAAATGTCTCCGGCGAAGCAAGCTTGCAGCAGCTTCGTCGATTTTTCCACCTTGATGCCGTGACCATGAAAATTAGGATATTTCCTCTACCTAAAAATCGCACGATCGTGCTTTAATTTAGTGCTGAAACGATTTTCCTCTTATAATCTAGGCCACTATAAGTAACGTCACCTTATTCCATTTCCCAAAGGCATACCTATGAAAGTCCTGGTTCCCGTCAAACGTGTAGTCGACTACAACGTTAAAGTACGCGTCAAGTCCGATGGCAGCGGCGTCGATATCGCCAACGTCAAGATGTCGATGAATCCTTTCGATGAAATCGCGCTCGAAGAAGCGATGCGTTTGAAAGAAGCCGGCAAGGTCACCGAAGTGATCGCCGTCTCGTGCGGCGTGACCCAGTGCCAGGAAACCCTGCGCACCGGCATGGCCATTGGCGCCGACCGCGGCATCCTGGTAGAAACCACGGCTGAACTCGAGCCGCTGGCCGTGGCCAAGCTGCTCAAGGCGCTGGCCGACAAGGAGCAGCCGCAGCTGATCATCCTGGGCAAGCAGGCCATCGACGACGATTCGAACCAGACCGGCCAGATGCTGGCGGCCCTGCTGGGCTGGCCGCAGGCGACGTTCGCCTCGAAGGTCGTGCTCGAAGACGGCAAGGTCACCGTCACCCGCGAAGTTGACGGCGGCCTCGAAACGCTGGCGCTGTCGCTGCCAGCGATCGTCACCACCGACCTGCGCCTGAACGAGCCGCGCTATGTGACGCTGCCGAACATCATGAAAGCGAAGAAGAAGCCGCTGGACGTGGTCAAGCCTGAAGAGCTCGGCGTTGACGTTGCCGCCCGCCTGAAGACCCTGAAGGTCGTCGAGCCAGCCAAGCGCTCGGCCGGCATCAAGGTGCCGGACGCCGCAACCCTGGTCGCCAAGCTGCGCACTGAAGCCAAAGTCATCTAATTTAAGGAACCATCATGGTCGCATTAGTCATCGCCGAACACGACAACGCATCCCTGAAGGGAAGCACCCACCACACCGTTACCGCAGCCCTCCAGTGCGGCGGTGAAGTCCATATCCTGGTTGCCGGCAGCAATTGCGGCGCCGCCGCAGCGCAAGCTGCCGCCATCGCCGGCGTCACCAAGGTGCTGGTGGCCGACGCCGCCCACCACGCCGACGGCCTGGCCGAAAACGTGGCCGAGCAGGTGCTGGCCATTGCCGGCGCCTACTCGCACATCCTGGCGCCAGCGACCGCCTACGGCAAGAACATCCTGCCGCGCGTGGCCGCCAAGCTGGACGTGGCCCAGATCTCGGAAATCACCAAGGTCGATTCGCCCGACACCTTCGAGCGTCCGATCTACGCCGGTAACGCGATCGCCACCGTGCAGTCGTCCGACAAGATCAAGGTCATCACCGTGCGCACCACCGGTTTCGACTCGGCTGCCGCTTCTGGCGGTTCGGCTGCAACCGAAGCGGTCGGCGCGGTAGCCGACTCGGGCAAGTCGTCCTTTGTTGGCCGTGAACTGGCCAAGTCGGACCGTCCGGAACTGACCGCTGCCAAAGTCATCGTTTCCGGTGGCCGCGGCATGGGTTCGGGCGACAACTTCAAGATCCTCGAGCCGCTGGCCGACAAGCTGGGCGCCGCCATGGGTGCCTCGCGCGCTGCCGTGGACGCAGGCTTCGTGCCGAACGACTGGCAAGTTGGCCAGACCGGCAAGATCGTCGCGCCTGCGCTGTACATCGCGGTCGGCATTTCCGGCGCCATCCAGCATTTGGCCGGCATGAAGGATTCGAAGACCATCGTGGCCATCAACAAGGATCCGGAAGCGCCGATTTTCTCGGTAGCCGACTACGGCATCGTGGGCGACCTGTTNNTTTTTTTCGCAAATACCAGGAGATCAAGGTGAGCTACAAAGCCCCACTGAAAGACATGCTGTTCGTGATGAACGAACTGGCCGGACTGTCCATCATCAACACGCTGCCAGGCTGCGAAGACGCAACCGGCGACACGGTCGAAGCGGTGCTGGAAGAGAACGCAAAATTTTGCGCCAATGAAGTCGCGCCGCTGAACTGGCCGAGCGACAAGGACCCGAGCTTCTGGCACGACGGCCAGGTCACCACCGCCAAGGGCTTCAAGGAAGCCTTCAAGGCCTTCGCCGAAGCGGGCTGGCAGGGCGTGCAGCACCCGACCGAATTTGGCGGCCAGGGCTTGCCCAAGCTGGTGGCCACGCCGTGCATCGAGATGCTCAATGCATCCTCGATCTCGTTTGCGCTGGTGGCGCTGCTGTCGGACGGTGCCATCGAAGCGCTGCTGACGGCCGGCTCCGACCAGCAGAAGGCGACCTATCTCGAGCCTTTGATCTCGGGCAAATGGACCGGCACCATGAACCTGACCGAGCCGCAGGCNNGGCTCCGACCTGGCCGCCGTGCGCACCCGCGCCGTGCCGCAGGGCGATGGCACCTACAAGGTGTTCGGCACCAAGATCTTCATCACCTACGGCGAGCATGACATGGCCGAGAACATCGTGCACCTGGTGCTGGCGCGCACGCCGGATGCGCCGGCTGGCGTGAAGGGGATCTCGCTGTTCATCGTGCCCAAGTTCATGGTCAACGCCGACGGCACGCTGGGCGCGCGCAACGACGCCCATTGCGTCTCGATCGAACACAAGCTGGGCATCAAGGCCAGCCCGACCGCGGTGCTGCAGTTCGGCGACCATGGCGGCGCCATCGGCACGCTGGTGGGCGAGGAAAACCGCGGGCTGGAATACATGTTCATCATGATGAACGCGGCCCGCTTTGGCGTCGGCATGCAGGGTGTCGGCCTGGCCGACCGCGCCTACCAGCAGGCGGTGGCATTTGCCAAGGACCGCGTGCAGTCGCGCGATCTGGCCGGTTCCGCCGGTCCGGTGTCCATCATCCACCATCCGGACGTGCGCCGCATGCTGATGTCGATGCGTTCGCAAGTGGAAGCGGCGCGCGCGCTGGCCTACGTTGGCGCGGGCATCAGCGACGTCGCCCATCACCATCCTGATGAAGCGATGCGCAAGGCGAATCTGGCGGTCTACGAATACCTGGTCCCGATCATCAAGGGCTGGGCCACCGAGATGTCGCAAGACGTCACGCGCGACGGCGTGCAGGTACACGGCGGCATGGGCTTCATCGAAGAAACCGGCGCTGCCCAGCACTACCGCGACGCCAAGATCCTGACCATCTACGAAGGTACCACCGCGATCCAGGCCAATGACCTGGTCGGACGCAAGACGGTGCGCGACGGCGGCGCCGTGGCCAAGGCCATCATCAAGCAGGTGCGCGCCACCGAAGCCGAACTGGCCGGCTCCGACCACGCCGACTTCAAGGCCATGCACCGCGCGCTGGTGCAGGGCAGCGACGCGCTCGAGGAAGTGGTCGACTACGTGGCCAACAACATGAAGACCGACATCAAGGGCGTGTTCTCGGGCAGCGTGCTGTACCTGAAGCTGGCCGGTATCGTGCTGGGCGGCTGGGTGATGGCGCGTTCGGCGCTGATCGCGCAGCAAAAGCTCGATGCAGGCGATGGCGATGCGTCGTTCTACACGGCCAAGATTGCAACGGCGCGCTTCTTTGCCGATCACATCCTGTCGCAGGCATGGGGCTTGAAAGTGGCGATCGTCGAAGGCAGCGCCGGCGTGCTGGCGCTGAGCGAAGACCAGTTCTGATCTGACTGCGCCTGACGCTAGGGACGCACCACCGGCCGGTGGGCGTCCCTTTTTTTCGACATTCGAAAAGACAATTTGCCAAGTCTGCTAATTTATGTTGTAGTTCTAACATCAGTGCCAGCCCTTTGACTGACCAGCCACGAAAGCCGAAAAATGAGCTATTCCCTCCCTATCGATGTCTGGCTGTCTGTGCCAAATACGTGGAAGCCGAANNTCCCTGATCCTCGGCCTGGTGCCTGGCTTCTTTGTCTGCGCGACGCTGGCGCCGTACTCGCCCGAGAACGCCGGCAGCCGCTTGCTACTGGCCGAGTATGAAGCGCTGCACCGCCGGGACAAGGCGAAAATCTGGCATTTGAACACCACCAATTTCTTTCAGGGCCCGTACGAGGCCTTCAACGGCCCGAACAAGATCGACCTGGCCTGAGGCATGAAACGGGCGCGAGCGTCCGTCATTTGACTTTGTGCGACACTTGTCGCATACTTGCCCCATTCGTCGCAATGGAGCATCGCATGTCTATTCCTTCCGTCACTGAACTGACCCTCCTCAAAGCCTTGTGGAAAGAGCAGCCGCTCAGCGCGCGCGAGCTGCACGAGCGTGTCGCTGACGAGCTGGGCTGGTCGTTTTCCTCGACCCGCAAGACGCTCGAACGCATGCTGGAAAAGCAGATGCTGGCCCAGTCCATGCGCCACGGCGTGCAGGTCTACCTTCCCGCACTCGACAAGGTGACCACGCTGGCCGCGTTCGCGCGCGACTTCGGCACCCGCGTCATGGAAATTGCCACGCCCTTGCCGGTCAATATGTTCACCGGCAGCAAACTCGTCGACAGCGCCGAACTGGCCCAACTCGAGCAATTGCTGCAAGACTGGCCGCAGGACAAGGAGGGCGCATGATGAACGCGATCGCATCGCTGGCGCCGGCGTTGCTGCAGGCGTGCATGGCCAGTGCCGCCGTCAGCCTGCCCGTGTGGATGCTGCTCGAATGGGCCGTGCGGCGCTGGCCCGCGATTGCGGCATCGCGTGCGGTGTGGGCGCTGGCGCAGCTGCTGATCCTGGCCGCCTTCCTGCTGGTGCTGCTGCCCCAGGGCGCGCAGTTGAGCGTGCTGGCCCCGATTGAAGTTGCGCGCGCCGCCAGTGTGGCGGCCGAGGCGCCGCTGCTGGTCGATGCGGTGCTGGACGCCGCCTCCGACGACGTCGATGCGGCCGCCGGCGGCGCCTGGATCGCGCTGCTGGCCGGCGCCTGGCTGGCGCTGTATCTGGCTGGCGCACTGGTGGCGGCCGCCCGGGCGGCGCTGGCGCAGCGCCTGGTGCGCCGCCTTGCGCGCTCGGCGCGGCGGCTCGATGCGCATGCGCTGGCCAGCCATCCCGCCTTTGCCAGCTTGCCCGCACCTGGCCTGCCAGTGCTGGAAACGGACGCTGCGGTCTCGCCCATGCTGATCGGCCTGGTGCGCCCGCTGCTGCTGGTGCCGCGCAGCCTGCGCAGCTTCAGCGAACAGCAGCAGCAACTGATTGTGGCCCATGAGCTGGCGCACTGGCGCCGGCGCGACCCGCTGCTGCTGCACGCGAGTCTGGTGCTGCAACTGCTGTTCTGGTTCAACCCCGCGCTGCGTGCGATAGGCGCACGCCTGAACTGGGCCCAGGAACTCGGCTGCGACCGCGCCGTGCTCGCTGGCAGCGGCCAGGCCCGGCGCCGCGATTATGCGGCCGCGCTGGTGGCTCAGCTCAAGCTGCAGCACGGCGCCGCCGGTCCGGCCGCGCTGGCCTTTGGCGGCGCCGCATCGGACGGCATGCAAGGACGGATCGGCCTGATACGCGATGGTGCGCCCGCCGGCCGCCGCGCCAGGGCGATGGTGCTGGCGCTGCTGACCGCGCTGCTGCTGTGCGGCGCCATGCTGCAACCGGTATTTGCGTGGCGTGCCGATCCGGCGCCCGTTGCCACCGTCAGCGCGCCGCCTGCCTGGCGCGCGCCATTTGCGCAGCCGCGCGTGACCAGCTTCTTTGGCGCGCCCCGCGCCAGCGGCAAGGAAGGTCATAACGGGATCGACTTCGGGGCCCGGATTGGCACGCCGGTGCTGGCCGTGGCCGACGGCTATGTGACCATCTCGACCGACCGGGTCGACGGCATGGCGCAGTATGGCAAGGTGGTCGCCATCGAGCACGCCAACGGCCTGCGCTCGATCTATGCGCACCTCGATCAGCGCACGCTGCAGTCCGGCGCCGAAGTGCGTGCCGGGCAGCAGATTGGCCTGTCCGGCGCCAGCGGCAAAGTAAGCGGCCCCCATCTGCACCTTGAAGTGTCGGACGGCACGCGCCGCATCGATCCTGCCAGCCTGATTCCAGGCCTGGACCAGAACGCCACGCCGAGCGCCCTGCAAAAGCGTCCGCCGCGCTGATCTGCGGGCGCCCTGGCGCGCCCCCTCCCTCTCTATCTGAAAGAACAACATGAAGATGCATTCGTGCGCCTTGTCGTGCGCCCTCGTTTTGCTGGCGCGCCCGGCACTGGCCGAAGAACCTGCGCGCGTGGTCATTGAAGGCGNNTTTGGCGACCGTTCGCTGGCCGGCGCGCTGGCGCGCGTGCCCGGCATTACGGTGCGGGCAGGGCAGGATGGCAGCAGCGCGATCCGCCTGCGCGGCCTTGGCAATGGCTACACCCAGGTGCTGCTCAATGGCGTGCCGGCGCCGGCCGGCTTCGCGCTCGAGTCGATCGCGCCCGAGCTGATCGAACGGGTCGAGATTGTCAAGACGGCGTCGGCGGAACTGGGCGTGCAGGGCATTGCCGGCACCGTCAACCTGGTGCTGCGCAAGAGCGCGCAGCGCGCGCGCCGCAGCGCCACCTTCAGTGTCGATGCCGAACGGGGGCAGCGCTCGCCGGGCGTCGCTGCCGACCTGGCTGGCAAGGGCGAAGCGTCCTCGTATTCACTTGCCGCCACGCTGGCGCGCAGCGTGCGCCTGTCGTCCAGCATCGACCTGGAAAGCGGCGCGGCGCTAGAACGGGAGACCGCGCGCAGCGAATTGAACACGGTCGACAGCGTGAGCCTGACGCCGCGCCTGAACTGGAGCCTGGCCGACGGCGCGCGCCTGTCGGCGCACGGCCTGCTGAGCGCCAACCGCCGCACGGCCGACGGCGAGAACGTGGAGACGCGCGCGCTGCAGCCAAGCGCCTTTCCGCACAGTGTGTTCANNCTGTTCACGCTGATGCCGCGCAATACCTTTCTGCAGGCGGGCGTCGACTGGGAACGCCCGCTGGCGTCGGGCGCGACGCTGCAGCTCGAAGCGGGCGGCGCCGACAGCCACCGCCGTTCCGATTTCGAATTTTCCGGCGTCCCGCGCGAAGCCAGTCCGGTGCACCTGGTTGCCGTGCGCATCCGCGAAGGCGGCGTGCATGGCAGCGCCAAGTACCGCACCACGCTCGCTGGCGGCCACCAGCTGCTGCTGGGCTGGGACGGGGCGCGCAATACGCGCGACCAGAGCCGCACCGGCAACGACAGCGGCAATCCTGACGAGATGCGGCGCGACACTTACCGCGGCGTGATCGCCCGCGCGGCCGTCTATGCGCAGGACGACTGGCAGCTTGACCAGGCCTGGTCGCTGTCGCTGGGCCTGCGCGCGGAAGGCTTGAACACGACCGCCGGCGAGCTGCGCGCGGCGCCGGCGCGGCTGCGCACGCGCATCGTCAGTCCCCTGGTCCAGCTGCTCTACAAGCATGGCACGGCACTCCAGCTGCGCGCCGGCCTGACCCGCACCTACAAGGCGCCCACGATGTTCGCGCTGATTCCGCGCCGCTTCGTGGTCGACAATAACAACAATGAAAGCAATCCTGATACCCAGGGCAATCCGGACCTGCGCCCGGAAAAGGCCTGGGGCCTGGACGCGGGCATCGACCGCTATCTGGGCAAGGATGCCATGCTCGGCGCCAGCGTCTACCTGCGCCGCATCGATGACGTGACGGTGCGCCGGCTCGAGCGCGACGCCCAGGGCTGGCTGGCGCGCCAGGTCAATGGCGGCAGTGCGCAGGCGGCCGGGATGATGCTTGAGGCGCGCCTGCCTTTGCGCACGCTGTGGCCGGCGGCGCCGGCGATCGGCACCCGTTTTAGCCTGGCGCGCAATCACACCCGGGTCGAAGGGCGCACGACCGCGCTGGACGGCCAGGAGCGCGCCAGCGCCACGCTCGGCCTGGACTACCGCAGTGCGGCGGGCACGCTGACGCTGGCGGCAAGCTTGAGCTACAACGCGGCAAGCGTGCTGCGCTGGTCCGACACGGTGTCGTCAAACAGCGCGTCGGCGCGCGTGCTGGACCTGTCAGGCGTGTGGGAGCTGGGTGGCGGCAAGCGGCTGCGGCTGGGCGCAAGCAACCTGCTGCGTCATGAAGGGGCGACGACCATGCAGTCGGGCCCGCGCAGCACCAGCGTCACCGGGCGCGAAAATATCGGGCTGCGGCTGGCGCTGGAGGTAGTTTCTGATAGATAATATTGCAAGCCGTACAAGTTAGATGCGCTTGATTTGCTGGCCGGCTTTCTGCACCCGGTCGCCGCTCTTGACGCCGGGGTCGGCGTCGAAGGTATAGCTGCCGCGCTGGCCATTATCGAATTGCACCTCGACGGTCCAGGTTTTGGTGGCATTCGCCTTTTCCTGGATCTTCTTGCCAGCGTAGGCGCCGCCGACTGCACCGGCGATGGTGGCCAGATCCTTGCCTTTGCCGCCGCCGACCTGGTGGCCGAGCAGGGCGCCTGCCGCGCCGCCGGCAATGACGCCCAGTGCATTGCTGTCGCCGCGTTTCTCGCCGACGTTGACGGCGGTGATGCGGCCGCAATCGATGCACGAAGCGCCGTTTTTCATGCGGCTTTTGGCGCTGGCCAGGGCGTTGTCGTTTTCCGCCTTGGCGCTGCGCAAGCATTTCATGCGCTGGCCCTGGTTGCGTTCGTCGTTGCAGATGGCGCGGTCTTGCGCATAGCGGGCGGCCGCCTCGCGCGTATCGACGCCGTATTGTTGCTGTTGTTGACCCGCGTGCGCGACGCCGATGACGCTAGTAAGCAACAGGGCGGCGAAGTATGGACGTTTTGTCATTATTTTTCTCCTGATCAATCGTGCGGGGGTTAGAGTTGGGCTATTGTAATCCACATGTAAGCAGTGAAACACTTCTTGGCTTTTTGATCGCGATTGCAGTGCGCCTGTCTATGATTCGTTGTGGCAGAGTTCGCCTGTGGTCCATCCATTTCTTTTCGGGATACTTATGAAACATCTTTTTCGCGTGGTGCGTCAGCCTGCGGCGCTGACCCTGGCATTGCTTCTGGTCGCCTGCGGCGGCGGTGGCGGCGGTAGCGGCTAANNCCCCAACGCCGACGCCAACGCCGACCCCAACGCCTACGCCTACGCCAACGCCAACGCCGACCCCGCCGTGCGAGATCACGATTGCCGCTGATGCCACCGTCTCGGCCGGCAAGACCGCCGGCGCCTCGGCGCTGTCGGCATGCAGCGCCTATATCAGGACGATCGCGTGGACCCAGGTTAGCGGCCCGACGGTAACGCTGCAGGCGGCGTCCTCGCCCACGGTAGCCATCGAAACGGGCACCACCGGCGTGATCAGCCTGCGCGCGGACGCAACGCTGAGCGACGGCCGTACCTCGAGTGCGACCACCAATATCACCGTGGGCGCCGCGCCAACCGGCAGCTATGTCACCGTGCGCGCCGACCATGCGCTGCGCGTTGGCACCGATACCTCGGTGCGTGCCTGGCCCGTGCTGGCGGCCGGCGACAGCGTGACCAAGATCGTCTGGACCCAGGTGTCCGGCACCACCGTCACCATGGACACCACTGACGAAAACGTGCTGATCTTCCGCGCCCCGGCCACGGCAACCATCGATTCTGCGCTCAAGTTCCGCGCCACCATGACCACCGCGCTGGGCAAGGTCGACAGCGACGACGTGATCGTCAGCATCGACCGCCAGGCCGCCACGCCGAACGGCTATATCTTCAAGAACACCGCGCGCGTGTATCCGTTTGCAGCCGGCGGCGCCTATAGCAATGTGCTGGCGCGCTGCAGCTACGACGTCGGCCTGTACTACCTCGCTGACAATAACAACACCCTGTGCACGGCCGCCACGCTGCCACTGCTGCAGGCCGAAGTGGCTGCCGGCGGCATTCCGACCGTGGCGCAGGTGATGTCGCGCGTGCTGGTCTCGCATGAATTCCTGGGTACCAACTTCAAGAACTTCCTTGAAACCCAGGACACCAACGGCGACTTCCGCCGCATGCTCAGCGCTGTCAGCACCATCGTCATCGGTTCGCACGTGCGTCCGAGCTTCTACCAGCCAGCCACCGGCGCCATCTATCTTGACGCCAACTATCTGTGGCTGACACCCGAGCAGCGTGACGTGGTCACCGAAGTGCCGGATTACCGTCTGGCGTTCGACGATGCGCTCAACTTCACCAGCCTGGGACGTCAGGTCAAGAACAATGCCTACGCGCGCGTCGGCTATCCATCGGACGAGCGCATCACGCGTCCGCAAAGCGACCTGATTGTCGGTCTGGGCCGCCTGCTGTACCACGAGCTGGCCCACGCGGGCGACTACTTCGCGCCGTCCTCGCGCAGCCTGAACAACAATTTGTCGATTTATGCCAACGTGGCGCCGCGCGCGGACGCCCGTTTGCTGCCGTCAGACGACCTGGCGCTGGCCTATCCGCTGCTGTCGGCGGAAATGAAAGGGCTGGGGCAGGTGATGTTCCTGGGCGCCACCCCGACCGCCACGCAAAAGGCGTACACGGCAGCCCAGGTGGGCGCCTTCTTCGGCAGCGATGTCGCCTCCGACGAATATGCGTACTCGATCAACGGCAACGCCAGCTCGCGCGAAGACCTGGCCATGCTGTTCGAGGAGTTCATGATGTACTACCGCCATGGCATCCAGTACGACGTCGCCTACAGCAATGTGTTTGTCGATGGCATGACCAGTGATGATCTGATTGTGCAGTGGGGCCAGCGCGGCCGGGTTGGCAGCGCCAACATCAAGCCGCGCGTCAAGTTGGTGGTGGGCAAGGTTGCGCCTTGGATCGATCTGGCGGCAGTCGATGCGCTGCCGGCGCCGATCCAGATGCCGGCCGGACGCAGCTGGGAAGCGAACCTGGTGCTCAGTGGTCCGCCACGCGGCGCACCACAGCCAGCCCGACTGTTCAGTACCATGGCTGAAAAGCAGAGCCAGGTGCGCGCCGACGTGGCAGGACGCCGTCACGCGCATTAAACCTGCAAGGCAAGTAGAACAAGGGCGCGGGTGACCGCGCCCTTTTTCTATCCGTACGCGCCGCCCGTGCTGAGCAGGTCCACCAGGCGCGCCATGGTCGCGATCATCACCGTCATCCCCAGCAGCATCGTCACGACCAGCAACAGCGCCAGATACCAGCGCGAAGCCGAGGTCCGGCCCGACGTCGGATTGTATTGGGCGTCGAATTTCTCGTCCGCCGTTACCCCCAGCACCAGTGCCTCGACAAACCCCACCACGTACGACAGCAGCAGTGGCAGCACTTGCCAGAACCAGTTCGCCTGCGGCGCCAGCGCGGTCACCATGACAGCAATGGGCACCGCGGTCAGGTGGATCAGGCCCAGCCGGTCGAGGCTGCCCCGCAGGTAAAAGCGGTGCGCGCCAATGCCGCCCAGGGTGACGGCCAGCAGGGTGGCGAAGGTCTTGTTCTTGTGTGCTGTAGACATGTAGTAAAGGTATCGGATGCGGGAAAGATGGCAGTATCGGCTAAATTCGCTTTTTAAGTACAGCCCGAGGCCGAAATCGGCGATAATGCTCGATTCTTCCCGATTGCGCGCCCTGTTGTCATTAACGCTTGCTGCTGCGCGGCATAGCGCGCTATAATTGTCGGCTTTTTCCGCCCAGCACAACTTTTTGGAATTATTATGGTCGTTATTCGTTTAGCTCGTGGAGGCGCCAAGAAGCGCCCGTTCTTCAACATCGTTGCTACGGACTCGCGCAATCGCCGCGACGGCCGTTTCATCGAGCGCATCGGTTTCTACAACCCGATGGCAGCTGGCGCTGAAGTCAGCCTGCGTATCACCGCAGACCGTCTGGCCTACTGGCAAGGCGTTGGCGCACAAATGTCGCCAACCGTTGCCCGTCTGGTCAACAGCCAGCCAAAAGCAGCAGCTTAAGTCTGGTCCGGGTTTGAGCGTTACTGCAGCATCCGGGGTGCAAGCCCCCGACGACCTGACGCAAGTCGGGTATGTGTCCGGCGCCTTTGGCGTCACCGGTTCGATTCGGGTCACCCCATTCTCGACCGACGCGGATGCGCTGCTGAACGTGAAAACCTGGTGGCTGGATAAGCCCAGCCTGCAGAGCGTCTCGGTACGCACTGCAAAATTGCACGGCGGCGACGTCGTGGCCCAGTTGGTTGGTACGCTCGGGCGGGATGCATCGGAGGCGCTCAAGGGCGCCGCAGTGTTCATCCCGCGCAGCCAGTTCCCCCAATTGCCGGCAGATGAATTTTACTGGTCCGATCTGATCGGGCTGGACGTTGTAAACCTGCAGGGCGAAGCCCTGGGACAGGTCAGCGACATGATGCACAATGGCGCGCAGTCAATCCTGCGCATCACGCCGGTGCCTGATGCTGCTGTGGAAAAGGCGCCTGAGCGCCTGATTCCGTTTGTAGACCAGTTTGTCACCAATGTTGACCAGACTACCAAGACCATCACCGTGGACTGGGGCCTGGATTATTAAGGCGCCTGCCATGAAGCGAGGTCACCATGCAGTTTGATGTCGTGAGCTTGTTTCCCGAAATGTTTGCCGCGTTGACGCAGTCGGGGGTTACCCGCCGCGCCTACGAGCAAAAGCGCTGGGGCTTGTCGCACTGGAATCCGCGCGATTTCACGACCGACAATCATCGCACCGTGGACGACCGGCCGTATGGCGGCGGACCCGGCATGGTGATGCTGGCCAAGCCGCTGGAAGCTGCCATTGGCGCTGCCAAGCAGCGCCAGGTGATGCTGGAGTTGCCCGTGCCGCGCGTGGTGTTCATGTCGCCGCAAGGCAAGCCGCTGACGCATGAGCGGGTGATGCAGTTGAAAAATGAGCCGGGCCTGGTCATTCTGTGCGGCCGCTACGAAGCGGTCGACCAGCGTTTGCTGGACCGTTGCGTGGACGAAGAAATCAGCCTTGGCGATTTCGTGCTGTCCGGCGGCGAGTTGCCGGCGATGGCCTTGATGGATGCGGTGGTGCGGCAATTGCCGGGCGTACTGAACGACGACGCGTCGGCGGTCGAAGACAGTTTCGTCAACGGCTTGCTCGATTCGCCCCATTACACCCGGCCCGATATGTATGAAGGTGTGGGCGTGCCGCCGGTCTTGATGGGCGGCAACCACGCAGAGATCATCAAGTGGCGGCGCGAGCGCATGCTCGACGCCACCGCAAAAAAGCGGCCCGATCTGCTGGTCCGTGCGCGCAGCGCCGGACAGCTGAGCAAGGCCGATGAAAAGTTTTTGGCAGGTTTGTAAACCTGTTGTCGTACCAACCCGCGAACATGTTGTCCGCGGGTTAAACCCCATCCTCTACTGAGCGGAACTGCAGGCGTCAGCACGATGGTTATTGGAGTTATAAAATGAACCTGATTCAAACACTTGAAGCAGAAGAAATTGCTCGTTTGGGCAAGACTATTCCT
>CXWL01113548.1_pt1 | contig 15940 bp, 11 predicted proteins | sample 590931 | NCBI WGS metagenome assembly CXWL01 (sample SAMEA3498368, study PRJEB10139) | groundwater metagenome | biome: water well; material: biofilm material | place: Germany | collected 2015-04-27 | reverse complement strand
CAACTGACTCGGGTGGATGCCTCCATCGCAGATTTATTGAATACCCAAGTGCAGGTCAATGCCGAGATGAAAGGCCCGCTCAAAGAGGGACTGTGGGTGGTCAACAACTCACCCTTGGCAGACATCACGGGGCAGGCACTGTCGCGTAGCGTTGCGGCGGGTCAGGCCGACTACAAACTCAAGCTGCTGCTGCCGGTGGCAGACCTCAGTAAAACCACGGTGCAAGGCAGCGTGACGCTGGTGGGCAATGACGTGTTGGTGTCACCGGATATCCCACAACTCGGCAATGCCCGGGGGACCGTCAATTACACCCACACTGGATTCAATTTTGCCGGTATTCAGACACGCCTTCTGGGTGGCGATGCCCGGCTTGAGGGGGGCTGGGTGTTGGTACCCAATGCCAACTCGAAAGAGCGGCTCGCCCCGAGCGTCATCCGTATCACCGGCAGTGCCAGTGCAGAAGGCTTGCGTCAGGCCACTGAATTGGGTTTTGTGTCGCGGCTGGCACGTCAGGCCAATGGCAGTGCCAATTACAACGCCACGCTAGGGTGGCGAAGCGGTAGCCCGGAACTGCTGATGACCAGCGATCTGCAGGGCCTGGCTTTAAGCTTGCCCGCCCCTTTGCACAAAGAGCCAGCCAGCCGTTTGCCACTGCGTTTTCAAACTACTTTGACCAGTCGTGACGGCAGCACCCCGGGTCCACAGTCGTCTGCTTTGACGGATCGCTTGAGTCTGAGTCTGGATGGCGTTGCCCAGGTCATTTTTGAGCGCGATTTGTCGTTGGCTGAACCCCGGGTCTTGCGTGGCTCGGTTGCTGTGGGTGCGGACACGCTCAATTCACTGTCTCTTCCAGCGCAAGGTGTTGCCGCCAATATTAGCCTGCCGCAATTCAATGTGGATGCCTGGGCCGATGTGCTGGAGGGCAGTGCAGCGGGTTCTGTTGTCCACATGGCCTACCTGCCAACTGTTCTGGCGGTTCGCACTGACAATTTGACTTTTGGTGGACGCACTTTCAACCAAGTCGTGATCGGCGCGCATCGAGAGGGCTTGTTATGGCGTGGCAATGTGATGGCGACCGAGCTGAACGGTTACCTGGAGTACCAGCAAGCCGCCCAGGCTACGGCCAGTGGGCGGGTCTATGCCCGCCTGGCCCGACTCACCATTGCCCAGAATACGGCGACCGAAGTCGAGGCGTTGCTGGATGCCCAGCCAGCCAGCATTCCGGCACTCGACATCGTTGTGGACGACTTTGAATTGCGTGGCAAGTCACTCGGCCGACTTGAAGTGGAGGCGATCAATCGCGCAGGTTCTGCCAGCGCCTCAGCAGCCGAGGTGCGTGAATGGCGGCTCAACAAATTTAATTTGAGTGTGCCCGAAGCCAAATTTACCGCCAGTGGCAACTGGGCCCGAATCAACGCACAAAGCACACCGACAAAATCCGGATCGGTCGCAGTCTTGCCAGAGCGCCGACGAACAGTCATGAATTTCAAGCTTGACATAGCCGATGGTGGCCATCTGTTGACCCGATTCGGCATGAAAGATGTGGTTCGGCAAGCCAGCGGGAAGATGGAAGGGCAGGTGGCCTGGATCGGCTCTCCGCTGAAACTCGATTACCCGTCGCTGGGCGGTGCCTTTACCGTCAATATTGCCTCGGGTCAATTTCTCAAAGCCGACCCTGGTCTGGCCAAACTGCTAGGCGTGCTCAGCCTGCAGGCCTTGCCACGGCGACTGACGCTGGATTCTAGGGATGTGTTCAGCGAAGGCTTTTCCTTTGATTTTTTGCGTGGCGATGTGACGGTCGATAAAGGTATTGCCAGCACCAATAATTTGCAGATGAAAGGGATCAATGCCGCCGTGTTGATGGAAGGCATGGCCGACATTGCCAATGAAACACAGGATATGAAGGTGGTGGTGGTCCCTGAGGTCAACGCTGGTACCGCTTCGCTGATTGCCACGGTGATCAACCCGGCAATCGGTTTGGGGACATTTCTGGCGCAGTGGGTGTTGCGCCGCCCCTTGATGGACTCGGCAACGCAGGAATTTCACATTGATGGCAGTTGGGCTGACCCCCAGGTGACAAAAGTAAACCACAGCCATACACCCGCGAAGGAAACAACAAAATGAAAGTCGCCGTGATCCAGATGGTGTCGGCTCCGGATGTCGCTACCAACCTGCAACAAGCGCACACTTTGCTGTGCCAAGCCGCCCAGGGTGGAGCCGAACTGGCGGTGCTGCCGGAGTATTTTTGTTTGATGGGTCAGCATGACCGTGATAAGTTGCTCATAGCTGAAACTTTTGGCAGTGGGCCGCTGCAACAATTTTTGGCGGATACGGCACGCGAGCTGGGCATCTGGCTGGTCGGCGGCACAATTCCTTTGGCAGACAGTTTTCCCCTTGTGGCGAACCATGTTTTTAATAGCTCACTGGTATTTTCCCCGTTGGGGGTTTGCGTGGCGCGCTACGACAAAATACATTTATTCCGGTTTGACAACGGCGTGGAGCGCTATGACGAATCAAATGTGCTGTTGCCCGGTAGCCAACCGGTGACATTTGATCTGGAGTCAATGGATGGGCACTGCTGGCGAATTGCTTTGAGCGTGTGTTACGACCTGCGCTTTGCAGAGCTTTACCGGGCCTATGCCAACGCTGGCGCACACCTGCTACTGGTGCCCAGTGCTTTCACCTACACCACAGGTCAGGCGCATTGGGAGGTGTTGCTGCGGGCCCGTGCCATTGAAAATCTGGCCTTCGTGGCAGCAGCGGCACAAGGTGGTTTGCATCATAACCAGCGCCAAACCTGGGGTCATGCCATGCTGGTGGACCCCTGGGGCCTGGTACTTGAGCAATTGGACCAACAGGCCGGTGTGGTTTTGGCTGAGCTTGACTTTGAGACATTGCTGGCAAGCCGGAGCCGCTTACCGGCCTTGCAGCACCGCGTTTTATGAACTGTCCACCCCCTTTATTGCGTGTTGTTGCGACTCTGGGTTTGCTGGCGCTGCTGGCAGCTTGCAGCAGCCCGACAGGGTTGCCGCCAGCATCTGACAAACCGGCCGAAGCTGCATCGGTCGTCACCGACATCCCCGCTCAGACCGTCATGTCTGAGGCTGCTCAGCCAGTGCCTGGCACGGTATTGGTGCAACGCAACAGCCGCTGGGTTTCTGTGGACTGGAGCGAATTGCCGGGTTTCGAGAATGATGCCCTGTTTGAGGTCTGGAACGCCTGGCTCAAGAGTTGTGAGCGCCCTGGACCGGTCTTTGCCCCCTTATGCCCGCAAGTGCGGCGCTTGAGCATTGGCGACGAGGGAGAACAGCGTGCCTGGTTAAAGGCGCGCTTGCAACCTTACCGGGTCGAGCCGCTGCAAGGCGGCCCATCAACCGGACTGTTGACGGCTTATTATGAGCCGGAGTTTGAAGCCCGACGTTTACCAGGCGATGGCTTTGTCACGCCCTTGTACCAACTGCCCACAGGCTTGAGTGCGGGCAAGCCCTGGTTTAACCGGCGTGAGCTAGACACCCTGCCCCAGGCCCAGGCCGCCCTGCGCAACCATGAACTGCTCTACCTGGCCGACCCGGTGGATGCCATGTTGCTCCAGATTCAGGGCTCCGGGCGACTAAGCGTCACTGAACCCGATGGCAGGAGCCGCCTGGTTCGTCTGGCTTATGCTGGCCACAACGGTCAGCCCTACCAAAGTATTGGGCGCTGGTTGATTGATCAGGGCGAAGTCCGTGATGCGTCCTGGCCCGGCATTCGCAAATGGTTGCGCGAAAACCCGCAACGGGTGGCAGAACTGCTGTGGCAAAACCCCCGGGTTGTGTTTTTTAGAGAAGAATCGCTGAGTGACTTTGATGCCAATTTTGGCCCACGCGGCGCGCAAGGGGTACCGTTGACACCGGGGCGCTCAATTGCCGTTGACCCAGGCAGCATTCCCTACGGCACGCCGGTTTGGCTAGCCTCCGAGGGCGATAGCTTGTCACTGCGACGCCTGGTGCTGGCACAAGACACTGGCAGCGCCATTGTGGGACCGACCCGCGCCGACTATTTTGTCGGTTGGGGTGCCCAAGCCGGCGAATTGGCGGGACGACTCAAGCAGCCACTGAGACTTTGGGTTTTATGGCCCAAATAGCGCTATTGGCGTTACCATTCGCGTCTGCCTCATCCGATTTTCTTAAACCAAGACTGACCATGAATAAATCAAGCATGCGTGACATTGACGAGCGGACCAATCTGGCTGGCAACAGCATGTTTGAGCTCTTGCTGTTTCGTTTGGGTGAAGCGCCAGGTACAGATAAACGTGAGTTGTTTGGCATCAATGTGTTCAAGGTGCGTGAGATTCTGGTGATGCCCGAGGTCACCGCCATGGTGAATTCACCGCCATCAGTCATGGGTGTCGCCAATATTCGCGGTCAGATGATCACGGTGATTAATCTGCCGCAACTGGTCGGTACCAACCCGACCAAAGGACTGGGTATTTTGCTGGTCACTGAGTTCGCCCGCACCACGCAGGCCTTTGCAGTCGAAGAGGTTAATGAAATCGTGCGACTGGAATGGAAAAATGTTCTGTCTGCTGAAGGCCGGGGCGGGGGTCTGGTCACCAGCATCGCGCGGTTGGATGGCAACGCCGAAAACACCCGTCTGGCACAAGTGCTCGATGTCGAACAAATTTTGCGTGATGTGTTTCCTGAACAGCACAACATGGAAGTCGAAATCAGTGACAAGCTGCACCTGCCGCCGGGCACGGTGGTGCTGGCAGCGGACGACTCTGCTGTGGCGCGCATGATGATAGAACAGGGCCTCAAATCCATGGGCTTGCCTTACATCATGACCAAGACTGGTCAAGAGGCATGGGATCGGATCAAAGCTATGGCTGCGGAAGCAGAATCCCAAGGGCAAACCGTCCGCGACAAAATTGCTTTGGTGTTGACTGATCTTGAAATGCCCGAGATGGACGGTTTCACACTCACGCGCAACATCAAACAAGACCCGCGCTTTAGCCGGTTGCCCGTAGTCATTCATTCTTCGCTGACCGGTGCCACTAACGAAGACCACGTCAAAAAGGTAGGTGCTGACGGTTATGTTGCCAAGTTTGTTGCTGAGGAATTGGCACAGACGATTCGCCAGGTTCTCAGTCGTTCCTGAGTGGCTACAGAAATAGTGGCCGAACAGACTTGGCAAATGGTTTCAAGCTGACTTTTCGTTAACTGCCCTGCAGGCAAAACAGGTCAATGCGTCATGAGCATCAGCGTTTTGGTGGTTGAGGATGTTGCAGAATTCCGGCTGCGTTTTTCCAGCGCAATCAGTACAGATGCAAATTTGCGCTTGTTGGGTAGCGCATCAACTGCAGCGCAAGCCATTGAGCTGATTGATCAGGAAGCCCCCGACGTGATGCTGGTTGATCTGGGTCTGCCCGACCGCAGTGGTATTGAGGTGATCCGCCACGCGGCACGTCATCACCCTGGCACCGAAACCCTGGTAGTAACCATGTTTGGTGACGACGGCAACGTTGTCGCCAGTATTGAGGCGGGTGCCACCGGTTATCTGCTCAAGGATGCAATGCCCCTGTGCATCACTTCAGCCATTCACGAGTTGATGGCCGGCGGCTCGCCGATCTCGCCCGGCATTGCCCGTCGCGTGTTGCAGCGCTTCCGTAACGGCACCGCCGCGCTGGCAGCCAAGCCAATGGCCGCCAACAACGAAGCGGTTCTGACTGAACGCGAGGTCGACATTCTGCGTCAGGTTGCCAAGGGCATCAGCTTTTCCGAAATCAGTGACATTCTGCACATTTCGCAGCATACCGTTGTCGCGCATGTCAAAAAGATTTACCGCAAACTGGCCGTACATTCACGTGGCGAAGCTGTTTTTGAAGCCAATCAGTTGGGCTTGCTCTAACGGCATGAAGCCGGCGCTGCAGATCGCTTACTGGCTGCTTGGGCTGCTCATGCTGCTGGCCGGTCAGTCACAGCCAGTGGCAGCAGCGACCATCACAGAACCCACATCTGCGGCCCAGATCCGAGCTCACGAGTTGCTCCCGCCAGGTGATGACATGCCTTGGCAGACGGTTCAACTACCGCACAATCGCCGCCCCTCTCTGCTGGGGGCACAAGAGGTGGCCATTTGGTATCGCATTGTGTTTGAGGTGCCAGCATCTTCGGCCCTGCGCAAAAACTGGTCGGTCTACATTCCCTATCTGCGTGATGGTGGGCGCATTTTTCTGAACGGAAGTGCGATTGCGAATATCGCCGAATCCAGCCCGACCCTGCGCGTCAAATGGGAACGTCCGCATCTGGTGACGTTGCCCGACAATTTGATGCGCGCCGGTGGCAACGTGTTGAACGTGCGCACCCTGCCGGCGTTGGATGTCGGCTTTCCCAGGCTTGCTTTTGGTGCATCGGCAGAACTTCAGCCTTGGCACGAGCGCCGACAGTTCTGGGTCTTGACCATGCCGCAAATTACAGTAGGCGGCTGCATCATCATTGCGGCTCTCACGCTGCTGATCTGGTGGCATCGCCGCACCGAGCATCTCTATGGCCTGTTTGGTCTGAGCGTATTACTCTGGGGTCTGCGAACCGTCAATCTGGTGATTGAAACCCTGCCAATCGACTACTGGTGGACCTGGCGGTTGATTTATCACGCCTCCACTGGGGGCTTCATCTGCCTGCTGGCGCTGTTCGTATTGCGTTTTGCCAACTTGTTTCAAAAACCGGTGGTGTGGCGTTTGCTGCTGGCCTACTGGTTGATCTGCCCCATCGCTATGCTGCTCTTTGGCATTGCTGCCGACATCTGGCTGCACAAGATTTGGAGCGCTGGCTTTGTGCCAATGGGGTTGGCAGCCATTGCTGGCGTTTTCTACGCAGCATGGCAAAAGCGCGACTTTGCTGCTTACGCTTTGTTGGTCGGGATGCTGTTGGCGGTTGTCAGCGGCATTCACGACTACTTGCTGTTGGTCGGCTGGCTGGTTTCACTGCTGCCCGAGTGGGACGGCCACCATGTCTTCCTGCTGCACCATGGTGCCAATGTCATGCTGCTCATGATGGGGGGCATTCTTACCCAGCGCTTTATCCAGGTTCTGTTTGATCTGGAAAATCTCAACCACCACCTGGAACTACGGATTGCTGACCGTGAGGCTCAGCTTACAAACCAATACCAACGCACCCAGGCATTGGAACGCGAGCATGCCGCAGTTGAAGAGCGGCGGCGCATCATGCGCGACATGCATGACGGGTTGGGTTCGCAGCTTTTTCAGTCCTTGTCACGTGCCGAACGTGGTAGCCTGACAGCGACGGAAATGGCTGAAAGCCTGCAATATTGCATTGACGAAATGCGCCTGGCACTGGAGGCACAAGGCACTTCAGATGACAGTTTTATGCAGGCTGTGGCCGACTTCCGGTTTCGCTGGGAGCGTCAGCTCAGGCTAGCCGGTGTGCAGTCGATATGGCAAATCGAGGAGGCGGTAGAGACACTAAAATTTCTGCCACAAACTACGCTGCAATACCTGCGCATTGTTCAAGAAGCGCTGACCAACATCCTCAAACACGCCCAGGCCAGGCAGGTCAGGGTCCACCTGACCGTACAAGAAAACTCCCTGCACATCCAAATCGAAGATGACGGCATCGGCATGGCTGAGAGTACTGCCGGACCGGGCCACGGGCTGGGCAATATGCGCCAGCGCGCCGACCTGCTTGGGGCCAGGCTGCACATCACCTCAAGGCCAGGATGCACCAGGGTAGAGCTCGGTGGCGATCCCGTTACCAACGCGGTCTGACGCTTTGCCGTGGCAACGGCAGTTGTCGCCGTACCGCATTTGCGGTATTGCCGGATTTGAATACGGTTTTTACCATGGAGCCTCCAGACTAAAGGGATTTTCCATGCGCATCAAACTCGACTTCTGTTCTTTAAAATTTCAAATGATGAAAAAGCAAATTGCGGTGCTGTTTCTCGCACTTTTTGCTGCAAACATATACGTCAAATCCGCCAGCGCGGCACCAGCCGTGGTGTTCAAAGTTGACGCGTCGCTCAAGGAGACCGGGCTCTTCAATGACACTGTGCAGTTGACATCCCAGACTCTGCTTGGCGGTTCAGGAAGCTGGTCTGATACGATGACGAACAACATCCAGTCTTCAACCGGCATGCTGTCAGCAAGTATGAGTGGCTCGTTGAACTTTGCCAATGGTGTCGTGACTGCGCAGCAACACGGGTCGATGACTTACAGCTCCAATCCGACCTTCACCTTTTTGGGCGACCATCTTTTTGCGCATTTTGGTATCACGGCCTATGTCCTCGGTGCACCAGGCACAGCCTACACGCTGACCTCCACTTCCGATGCGATGACCACGCATGATTCCACGTATGGTCCGAATGGCACATTCAAAGCTATCGGCTGGTCGAATCCGGGCTGGTTTTACTATTGGGCCAACGGTAGCTTTACTCAAACTTGGCAAGGTGTAAGTGAAGCGACGACGATCAACTTTGACGGGCAGGTCTATTCAAAGGTCAAGGTTGGCCCGACGATCGACAGCGAAGTGGGATGGGCTATGACCAATTATTGGGGCGGGACATCCACCGGCACCGTTGATTCAACTTTTCGCTTTGAAGTAACAACGGCAGCCTCGGTGGCCTCTGTGTCCGCCGTCCCAGAACCTGAAACCTATGCCATGCTGCTGACCGGGCTGGGTCTCCTGGGTTCCGTGGTACGCCGCCGTCGTGCGCGGGCAGTGGGAAATTTGACCCTTTGAGTCTTCAGGCACGCGCACCAATGCGGCTTGCCGGTGGGGGTCATATCCTTGCGATCCAATAGCCCGCTGCATAGGCCACCTGGGTAGGCATTGGCCCAGACACCATCAGCATCCGGCAGACCCGGTTGCCAAGCACAGGCTTGACAAAGTTAGGCAACGTGTTGCTGGTAGCACGCTGAAAAACTACAAACACTCAATCACGTTCTTGCAGGTTCACAGTGAACAATCTTCACCACATTTCTTCTTGCAAGCGAAGGTGACAATGACAAACTTTTTCATACGGAGGGCTGGCAGATTTTCCACCCCCCTGATAAAGACAACAATCCGTGGCAAGATCACTGATCTTTTTTGGCCCACCTTTTGAGAATACGTCGATGAAATTGCTACGCTACGGTTTGCCAGGTCAGGAAAAGCCCGGTGTATTGGACCCACAGGGGTGTGTGCGCGACCTCTCTGGTGTGTTGGTTGATGTGGCTGGTGCAGCGCTACTACCTGAGAGTCTCTTGCGGCTAACTGCCCTCAACGTAGAGCACTTGCCTTTGGTCGCAGGCACGCCGCAACACGGCTTGCGTCTGGGGCCTTGCGTTGGCCAGGTTGGCAAGTTCATTTGTATTGGTCTGAATTACTCTGACCATGCGGCCGAGAGCGGTATGCAAGTGCCGTCCGAGCCAGTGGTGTTCAACAAATGGACCAGTGCCATTGTCGGCCCGGACGACGCAATCGAAATTCCGCGTGGCTCACTCAAGACCGATTGGGAAGTTGAGCTCGGCGTGGTGATCGGTCAAGGTGGTCGCTACATTGAAGAAGTTGATGCACTGCGCCATGTGGCTGGGTACTGTGTGGTCAACGATGTCTCCGAGCGTGACTACCAGCTTAATCGCTGTGGCACCTGGGACAAAGGCAAAGGCTGTGACACTTTTGGGCCACTTGGCCCCTGGTTGGTGACCGCAGATGAGGTTCCAGACCCACAACTTTTGCAAATGTGGCTTGCAGTGGATGGCCAACGTATGCAAAGCGGCAGCACCGCCACCATGGTCTACACGGTCGCATTTTTAATAAGTTATTTGAGCCGTTTTATGAGCTTGCAGCCGGGTGATGTGATCTCAACTGGCACGCCCCCTGGTGTTGGTATGGGGCAAAAACCTCCGCGCTACCTGCGTGCCGGGCAAACTGTTCAGCTTGGCATTGACGGCTTGGGTTGCCAAACACAGTGCACAGTACAGGCCTGACGCAAGCGCAGCATGAAGATCGACACGCATCAGCACTATTGGCACTACCATGCGCCAGACTTTCCGTGGATCAGTGACGGCATGGCAGTGCTGCAACGTGATTGTCTGCCTGCTGACTGTGCCCCGGCATTGCGCGCTGCCGGTGTGGACGCGGTGCTGGCGGTGCAGGCACGCGGCAGTCTGGTTGAAACTGACTTTTTATTGACCATGGCAGCCGTCCATCCGCAAGTAATCGGCGTGCTGGGTTGGGCCGATTTGACGCTACCCAACATCCAGCAGCAGTTGGAGACCTGGTCACAGCAAAGCGCTCTCAAGGGTCTGCGCCACATCTTGCAAGACGAAACGGACGTTGCTGCATGGGTTGCCCAGTCCAACGTCAACCAGAATCTGGCCTGGTTACAGCACCATCAACTGGTTTACGACGTGCTGGTGTTCGAGCACCAACTCAGCGCCGTCACTGCCTGGTGTGCCCAGCACGATGCCCACTGGCTGGTGCTGGATCATGTGGGCAAACCGGCCCTGCGCGATGCGCTCGACGGTCACGCCCACGTTGAGCGCTGGCGTGCCGGTCTGTGTGAGTTGGCAGCCATGCCGCACGTGATGTGCAAACTCTCGGGCTTGGTGACAGAAACCCCCTGGCAGCAAGCGCAGGGCTTGTCGGTGGCTGCACGCAAACAGATATGGGCTTGCTTCGATGCCGCGCTGTCGGCCTTTGGACCCCGGCGTATTCTGTTTGGCTCAGACTGGCCGGTCTGCCAACTTGCTGCCTCTTATGAGGACGTGTTTGAACTGGCGCTGACTTGGGCTGATAAAACACTCTCCATGCAGGAACAACAGTCTTTCTGGAGCGGTAATGCCCAGCGCTGTTATAACCTCAGTCCCCCACCCTCAGCCCTATCAGCCCTATGAATTTGCATTTGCAGCATAAAGTCGTTTTGGTCACAGGCGGTACCAGTGGCATTGGTGCCGCCATTTCGTTGCTGCTGGCCCAGGAGGGAGCGATTCCCGTGGTGCTGGACAAAAACCCGATGCCCCCGGTCTTCGCAGAGCAGCTTGCCACCCAGGCCACGCAATTTCTTTTTATACAACTTGAGCTGTCTGACGAGGCTGCCTGCGCCGCTGCCGTACAGCAAGTCATTGATCAATTGGGTCACCTTGATGGCTTGGTCAACAACGCCGGCATCAACGACAACATTGGTCTGGGGGCGGGCCGTGCCGCCTTCGTCGGTTCGCTGGAGCGCAACCTGATTCACTATTACGTCATGGCGCACTTCTGCGTGCCGCATCTGAAGGTCTCCAAGGGGGCCATTGTCAATGTGTCATCCAAAACAGCGATAACCGGGCAGGGCAACACCAGTGGTTATTGCGCCGCCAAAGGGGCACAACTGTCACTCACGCGCGAATGGGCGGCGGCGCTGTTGCACGACGGTGTGCGCGTGAACGCCGTGATTCCGGCTGAAGTGATGACACCGCTGTATGCCCGCTGGATCAACACCTTTGACAACGCCGAAGAAAAACTCGCCGCCATCACCACCAAGATTCCATTGGGGCAGCGCATGACCACAGCCGAGGAAATTGCCCGCACCAGCGTCTTTTTGTTGTCCGATGCATCGTCGCATACCACTGGCCAGTGGCTGTTTGTTGATGGTGGTTACACCCACCTGGACCGGGCATTGCCATGAGGAACTGCGTACGGGCGCGAAAAAACCCGCTTGAGCGGGTTTTTTAAAATGTTGAGATCGACTGGCCAGTTGATCTGACCCTATTTTTTGTTGCGGTACTTGCGCAGCGCTGCAATTTGCGCCGCCATGACCGCCAACTCTGATGAGGCACGAGCCAAATCAAGATCTGTCTTGGCATTTTTGATGGCATCTTCGGCGGCCAGTTTGGCAGCGTTGGCCTTTTCATCGTCAAGGTCTCTGCCACGAATCGCGGTGTCCGACAACACCGTGACACAGTTCGGCTGGACTTCAAGTATGCCACCAGCAACAAAGACAAACTCTTCGCCGCCGTCAGCCATTTCAATGCGCACCGAACCCGCCTTGATGCGGGTAATCAACGGTGTGTGGCGTGGATAAATGCCAAGCTCACCGGCCTCACCGGGCAGCGCCACAAAGCGCGCCTCACCCGAGAAGATGGACTCTTCGGCACTGACCACATCAACATGGATGGTGTTCATAAGCTTCCTAATCAGTTGCTGTCAGCGGCTTAGATCTTCTTGGCTTTTTCAAACGCTTCGTCAATGGTGCCGACCATGTAGAAGGCTTGTTCCGGCAAATGGTCACACTCGCCTGCCACAATCATCTTGAAGCCACGAATGGTTTCAGCCAAGCTGACATATTTACCCGGAGAACCGGTAAACACTTCAGCCACGTGGAACGGTTGCGACAAGAAACGTTGAATTTTGCGGGCGCGCGCCACGGTCAATTTGTCTTCAGGGGCCAACTCGTCCATGCCCAAAATGGCAATGATGTCGCGCAACTCTTTGTAGCGCTGTAGCGTCCCTTGGACGGCACGGGCAGTTTCATAATGGTCGGCTCCGACCACCAGCGGATCCAACTGGCGGCTAGTCGAGTCCAGCGGATCGACCGCCGGGTAAATGCCCAGTGAGGCAATATCACGGCTCAGCACCACGGTGGAATCCAAGTGGGCAAACGTCGTGGCAGGAGAGGGGTCGGTCAAGTCATCAGCAGGCACATAAACGGCCTGGATGGAGGTGATGGAACCGACCTTGGTTGACGTAATACGCTCTTGCAGGCGGCCCATTTCTTCGGCCAGCGTAGGTTGGTAACCCACGGCAGATGGCATACGCCCCAACAACGCGGACACTTCAGTACCGGCCAAGGTAAAGCGGTAAATGTTGTCTACGAAGAACAAAACGTCTTTGCCTTCGTCGCGGAACGACTCGGCAATGGTCAGGCCAGTCAGGGCCACCCGCAGACGGTTGCCTGGGGGCTCATTCATCTGGCCGTACACCATGGACACTTTGGAGTCTTCGAGTTTTTCGAGGTTCACCACGCCTGAATCAGCCATTTCGTGATAGAAGTCATTGCCTTCACGGGTGCGCTCACCGACACCGGCAAACACCGACAAACCGCTGTGTGCCTTGGCAATGTTGTTGATCAGTTCCATCATGTTCACGGTCTTGCCGACACCGGCACCACCGAACAAACCGACCTTGCCGCCCTTGGCAAACGGACACACCAGGTCAATCACCTTGATGCCGGTTTCGAGCAACTCTTGCGACGGGCTGAGTTCGTCGTACGTGGGCGCAGTACGATGGATGGATGCCAGATGCGTGGAGGCGATCGGACCCCGTTCATCAATCGGCGCACCGAGCACGTCCATGATGCGTCCCAGCGTGGCGGTACCCACCGGAACCGAGATCGAGTTGTGGGTGTTTGACACCATTAACCCACGACGCAAGCCATCGCTTGAACCCAGCGCAATGGTGCGCACGATCCCGTCGCCGAGCTGCTGTTGCACTTCCAGCGTCAGGGGTGAACCTTCGAGCTTGAGGGCATCATAAATTTTGGGCATGTGGTCACGCGGAAACTCCACGTCAACCACAGCGCCAATGCACTGAACAATCTTGCCTTGAACGTTTGCGTTCGTTTGAGTAGTTNNGTTGTAAACCAGCTTCAGCTCGCCAATCACATTGCCGGCGTTGTCGGTTGCTGCTTTCATGGCGACCATGCGCGCCGCGTGTTCAGAAGCCATGTTTTCAGCCACTGCCTGGAATACCAGCGCCTCCACATAACGCACCAGCAAATCGTCGATCACCGTTTGGGGATCAGGCTCATAGATGTAGTCCCATGCGTGTTTGACACCCGAGGCACTTTCGCTGGTTTTGGTCTGCTCTTGCATTTGAACTGCTGACAAGGGCAACAACTGCTCCAGCACCACTTCTTGCCGCATCGTGTTAATGAAGCGGGTGTAAGACAGATAAACCGCGCTGACTTCACCCTTGGTATAGGCATCCAGCAGGACTTTGACCGGCCCAATCAGACGTTCCAGGTGCGGCCGATCTCCCAACTGAGTCACATGCGCCACCACCTTGGCTCCAATGCGGTTCAGGAAGCCAAAACCTTTGTTGCCAATCGCCACTGCCTGGGTTGTCATACCCGCAGTTTGAACCTCGCGCAGCTTATTGGTCACACCGCGCAGCACGTTGGTATTCAAACCACCACATAGCCCCTTGTCAGTGGTTACCACAATCATGCCAACGCTTTTTGCGTCGTTGGTTTTCATGAAGGCGTGAACATACTCAGGGTTGGCTTGGCCCAGGTGGGCAGCAATGTTGCGTACTTTTTCAGCATACGGGCGAGCAGCTCGCATGCGCTCTTGGGCCCTGCGCATTTTGGAGACAGAAATCATCTCCATGGCTTTGGTGATCTTCTTCGTGCTCTCGAAGTTTTTGATCTTGCCGCGTATTTCCTTGCCGGTTGCCATATCAGTCTCCTTGTGTGTTCAGGTGACCTTAGGCAAACGACTTCTTGAAGGCAGCCACAGCAGTGTTCAATTCGGCCTCAGCATCTTTGTCCATGGCACGGTCGGCTTCAAGCTTGGCCAGCAGTGCCGCGTGTTTGTCTTTCAGATAGCTGTGCAGACCGTGCTCAAAAGAGAGTACGTTGTTGATGGCGATGTCATCGAGATAACCTTTGTTCACCGCAAACAGCGTGGCACCCATCAACGAGATCGGCAGCGGGCTGTACTGGGCTTGCTTGAGCAACTCGGTCACACGCGCACCGCGGTCAAGCTGTTTGCGGGTGGCTTCGTCCAAATCGGAGGCAAACTGCGCGAACGCAGCCAACTCGCGGTACTGGGCCAAGTCGGTACGGATACCACCTGACAAGTTCTTGATCAGCTTGGTTTGTGCGGCACCGCCCACGCGCGACACCGAAATACCCGCATTGATAGCCGGACGAACGCCCGCATTGAACAGCGAAGTTTCCAAAAAGATTTGACCATCGGTAATGGAGATCACGTTGGTCGGCACAAAAGCCGACACGTCACCGGCCTGGGTTTCGATGATAGGCAAAGCCGTCAGTGAGCCGGTCTTGCCTTTCACGGCACCCTTGGTGAAGTCTTCCACATACTTCTCATTGACACGCGCCGCGCGCTCCAGCAAACGACTGTGCAAATAGAACACGTCGCCGGGGTAGGCTTCACGACCGGGTGGGCGGCGCAGCAACAACGACACCTGGCGATAAGCCACCGCTTGTTTGGACAAGTCGTCATACACGATCAGCGCATCTTCACCGCGATCACGGAAGTATTCGCCCATGGTACAACCAGAATATGCTGCTACATATTGCATAGCAGCAGACTCAGACGCAGTGGCCGCCACCACAATGGTGTACTCCATGGCACCGGCTTGTTCCAAGGCACGGACCACGTTTTTGACGCTGGAGGCCTTCTGGCCGATGGCAACATAAACGCAGGTCATGTGCTGACCCTTTTGGTTGATGATGGCATCAATGGCCACAGCCGTTTTGCCGGTCTGGCGGTCACCAATGATCAATTCGCGCTGACCACGACCCACGGGAACCATGGAGTCAATTGACTTAAGGCCGGTTGCCATGGGCTGGCTGACTGACTGGCGGGCAATCACGCCAGGAGCGACTTTTTCGATCACGTCGGTCATCTTGGCGTTGATCGGGCCTTTGCCGTCGATGGGTTGACCCAGCGCATTGACCACGCGGCCTTTGAGTTCGGGGCCTACCGGCACTTCTAAAATACGACCCGTGCATTTCACCGTGTCGCCTTCGGAGATATGCTCATAGGCACCCAAAATCACGGAGCCGACCGAGTCTCGCTCCAGGTTCAGCGCCAAGCCGTAGCTGGGCTGCCCTTGCGCATCGGCCGGGAACTCCAGCATTTCGCCCTGCATCACGTCCGACAGGCCATGAATGCGGACAATACCATCGGTGACAGACACCACGGTACCTTGATTGCGAATGTCGCTGTTTGCCGACAAGC
>CXWL01007677.1_pt1 | contig 15940 bp, 18 predicted proteins | sample 590931 | NCBI WGS metagenome assembly CXWL01 (sample SAMEA3498368, study PRJEB10139) | groundwater metagenome | biome: water well; material: biofilm material | place: Germany | collected 2015-04-27 | reverse complement strand
AAGTAGTGGTGGGTGGCTTAGTTGTTGTACCTTTCGGCAACGTTGGCGTTGTAGTTGCATATGACGCACCCCGATCACTCTCTCCCGAATAATTTGCAGAGAGGCACCATGCACTGCCGAGAATAACTACCGCTCCCACTACCCACACAATTGTTTTATTGTCCGCGTAAAATTTCTGTATATCCATATAGCGTGCAGTGTAGCACTGCAGTTGAGCACCGTGTGGACTTAATACCACTGGAGTGGACAACTCTGTTGGCCGCCCTCCTCGGAAGAAACCGGGTTCTAGAACAGAAAAGCCGCCCATTTCTGGGCGGCTTTTCTGTTTAGGTACTGTGCTTAACTATTTAATTAGTACTTTCATCGCCAGCATCACGGAGTTGCTCTTTAGCCTTACGAGATCCTTCCTCTAAGCGTTCCTGTTCTTTTCCTAAGAGCTCCATTTCCTTCTCCTTTGCTTCGCTTATTTCTTCTTCCATCTGTTCTTTAAGATCTTCCTCTTGCTCCTTTGCGTCCTTCAAATCTTCAGCGGACTCTTCTACGGCATCGAGGCTTTTTTTAGCTTGTTTGGCAAGCTGTTTTGCTCCTTGATAATTTCCGCGACTAAGAAGTTCTTTAGCTTGAGTCAAAAGCTGATCAAATTTCTTAAATGATTCAGAGGATATGGTTATACCCTCTTTGGCGGCTTCGTTCAATAGTTCCTGTTTTTCTTTTTCTGCCTCGCGAATAGCATCTTCGGCTTCTTCTGCATCCTCTAATTCTTCCTCGAGACGCTCCTCCTCTTTTTCTAGTGCTTCTTCCTGTTCATCCGCTTTAAGCTCCAGGAGTTCTTTTTGTGCTTTTACTTCACCAAGTTCTTTTACCAATGCATCAATAAGGGCGGTATCGCCAGCCTGTCGTGCGTCGCGAATCTCTGCCTTCAATTCTTTTTCCTTCACTTCGAGAGCGCGTTTTTCTGCCTTGAAAGCTTCTTTGAGGGCGGATTTTGGACCATCAAAATCATCGTCGAGTTCTTTGGCAAGTTCCCTGATATCTTTCCCATCAGCTTTTTGATCTGCGAGGAGAGCGTTGACTCGCTCAAGATTGGCCTGGAGTTTTGCCTGGGCGACCTCGAGACCTTTGGCATCCACTCCTTTTGTTTCCAGCACGACTTTAATTTCCGCTATGCGTTCTGCGGCAAAAGTGATCTGAAGATGAGCTTTGCCTTCCGGACTAAACGTGAAGAACTCACGTAGAGATTCTCCAAAGGTGTCGAGAAAATAGAATGTGCTCTCGGGAGTAAGTCCTGCCGATGGAAGCATCGCTTGTGAGCTTTGTGCAAGAGCGGTACCGCTTGTAAACAAAGTAAGAACGAGTAGCGGTACAAATGCCTTTTTAATCATGAGTTTAGTAGACTACTAATAAAAAATTGCAGCGTACTTCAGTATACCGCACTCCTCGGTCTCGTACATTTTACCATCAAGTCCTACCAGACTTTTTTTATTGCTTTTATTCTATAGTTTTCGCACTCCTCGGGAGGTCTACTCATACCGCAGAGCATCGGCAGGTTCCATGAGTCAGGCGCGCTCAAACTTGGCTGGCCGTCTCGAGCTAGAACCGTGGTCGGTCAAGCCCGGGTTGGTCCGTTTGGCTAGTCGTCGCTAGCTCCAAACGACGCGTCTCGAGCGCACCAGAAAGTGACAAAAGTGACATATTTTGAAATTATCTAGCTAGTGGATCCGCTCAACAAAGGATTTCTTCATTCGTTCAGCCCCATCAATCTTAGAGATTAGCGATCTAAGATATATTTCTGGTCAATTACCTTTCCAAGTTTGCTACCGACAGAGAGGTCATATGGATCTTGATTTGAGAAAATAACTGAGAGTATGTCTTTAACTATGGTCTCAAGATTTAATACATGGCTAAGTTCAGTCGCTTTTCCTCCTTTTCTTTTGATTATCTTTGCTGAGGCTTCTTTATAGTCATCACCGTGGATAATCTTACTCCTCAACATATAGCCGTTTTTTATTTCTTCAAAAATAGATTCCATATTTACATTTCTATAGAAAGCATTCAAAAGATTTGCACATCGGATACCTAGTTTATATGCAAGACCCTCGTTTTCACCCTCCAAAAGAATACTCTCTAAACAAATACTCAAATATAGTAGACGAGTTCTGATTGGTTTTTCTGATAAAAATAATATGAAAAACTCTAATGAATTTCTCAGTGGATTAAAATCCTTGTTCTCTAGTTGAGTCTCGACTCTAGAATAAATAGATTCTACTTCTTTGATCTTTGAAGGGTTAAGAGAAATGATATCTTCTGGCTCATAACCAAACTTGTCATATTCGTCAATAAATAATTGGAGACCTTCGTTGTTATCCAATTCTTTTACTGCTCTACAGGTGGCTCGACCTCTTGGGCGAAAAAATGTTAGCGCGAGAGAGTATCCTTGAAATACTTCGTACAATGTACCGTCTTCTTTTAAATTCCCCTCGAAGTATAAATAACTACCTCCTGATATTTTATATCCTTTAGATTCTATTTCATTACGAAAATTGATTGCCATCTTGCTATGCTCAGCAACAAGATAAATGCTCTGAGTTAATTTAATCTTGCGAGATATGACATGACCGAATTTAAATTCTGGAATAAAAGCAATTGCTTTCCTTATTCCCATAAATCCTAATGACGTCGATCTCGAGGAGGGAAAGGATCAGACGCAGGGTATACCGTATCTTTATCTCGAATCTTCCCGTCACGACGATGAATTACAACTTCACCCCCTCCACTATTAGTGGAAAAATTCTTTGCTATTTTCTCCGCTCCTCGCTGAGTAGCAGCAAAAGCGCTCACTTTCATGGCCCCTTCCTTTTTTACTGCCCAACCTTTGTCTGAGTCAGGAACTATATGATAATTTGTTTTCTTTGCCATATTGGAATTATATCACTTATTAAAGTCTCCGAAATTTATCTGTATTTATTTGCCATATTGATTAGGCTTCCCATAACTGTTTTTCGTAAGGATCAACAATTATTTTTCTGTCATCTAACACTTCGAAATGAAGGTGCACCGACCCAGTACCAACTTTACCAACATAGGCAATAACTTTTCCCTTTTCTACAAAACACTCTTTTGAAAAGTCGCCAAGTATTTGTGTTTCAATATCATCGTTTAATTTCTCACAATGGCGAAACCAGGTGATATAACCATTATCATGTTTGATGTAGAAAGAATGGTCTGTGTTCCAATTTGCACCATATGTAAGATCATCGCCCGGTGCAGCCTTACGCAACTGTCCGCTCGCAGGTGCCACAATAGAAGTAAGTTTTGGATACGAGAAATCATACCCAGCGTGACCGTCGTAGTTTAGATAATAGGTTGGACCGTATTTATCACCATTTCCAGCCGCACCTACATAATTAATTTCATTAGAGGAAAAAAATGGTGCGAGAGTCTTTTTTGTATAACCATAAGGAACTTCTGCGCTCGGCTCCCCATCTCCAATTTCTCCATTAAAAGCCTTTACTTTCTGATTCTTGGCATTTTTACCCCAACGGTTTTTGCTCCCAGGATCAATTGCAGTTCCAGAGTGGTCGAGAATTGAGCTAACTCTGACAGTACATGAAGTGAGTGGTTTTCCATTTATATCCATTCCTTGGATAGGACATATGAGAAAACTTTTCTTTGTAGGTTCAGGAAATGCTATGTCTTTTGCTTTTTCTTCTTGTTTTTCAATTATTAGTTCCGCCTTATCCAGCACTTCTTCGTTTACGATTACTAGTTTTGAAAACAGACTTCGTAAAAAGACAACGAGAGCATTGAGTATTTTCTCAGTATTACTTAAAGGGAGTTTCATAGTCATTTATCTTTTTTAATAAACGGAAGCTCTTCCCATTCGACAATGACAAGCGCTTCTGGCGATATTCCACAAGCCAAGGATCCTTCGATAAATCGTATTTGTGCGGATGTAAGTTTATCTTTCCCCTTTCTTTTTGCTTCGAAAAATACGAGTTTGTCACCCTGCCAGGCGAGGACATCAAAACAAGCCGTTGTCTTTGCCGTCTTCCATATTTTTTGCAATAAATCTTCTTTATCCTGCGGAATCAGTATATGTTCCGATTGAAGATTCCATGCTTGAGGCATACTTCGTAAATAATGAACGCCGCCGTATGTCTCAACCCACACACCGTCCCATCCGTGATCAAGTAAAAGACGGAGAATTACAAGTTCGGCGAAACACGTTTTCTCTTTGTAATTAAGTATCGGTTTCTTTCCATAATCAAAATTAACAGGAGGCCCTTCCCATGCTGAAAACTTCGGATGAGCCACGGGTAAATTTACCACCGTGCCATTCGAAAGCTGAATTTCTATTTTATCCGTTGGTTGTAACTCTTTAGGAAAGTCCATGTCAATGCGGAATGTTCAGACTAATGGATCCTTTCAACAAATGATTTTTTCATTCGCTCAGCCCCATCAATCAGAAACTCATTGATCTTCGGATAGTCCTGAGGATTGAAAACGCTCACATCGTCCAACTGCCACTTGATACGGCAGGTTACTTTGTCGTCCATTCGCGCCCAAATAAGCGGCGCTCCAAAATCCCTTTCTATGGCTCCCTTATTTTTCTCAAGCGAATCGAATATCTTCTTGTTTTCCGCATGACTTCCCCTATTTATATAGATCTCAACTCGAGCATAGGAACGTGTCACAACAAGATTCATGCCAACTCCACTCATTCCGATAGCAACACCGATCCAAGCGTCTTTAGACGGACTAAGGTTCGTACAAAGATTATTTCGTTTATTTATCTCTTTCAAGAATTGGGACCAGAACTCGAGACGGACGGTATACCTGTTTTCCAACTCTTCTTGGTTACCTAACTCCTCACGATTCTTAAGGGCAACCTTAATGATGTAGTCCTCCGCTTCTTTAATAGGGATAATTTGGTCAAAGTCTAAGAGTAAATTTTCACCTAGCTTATACGGCGTCACTTTGTAGCACTGTATTTTTAGACCATAGTTGAGAAGCCACAGCACCGTTGACGTTACCTCTCTCCGGAATTCAGCCGCAACCATTATTATCCTTTGGGCACTCCCAGTGTTGAGTTTCTTTTCGTAGTCTTCATCATCAAAGAAATCCTCAAGCCGCTTCTGTGCTTCATCTTTTATCCCTTGCTTTGCAAGATACTCTTCAAAGACTTCTTTAATTCCTTGGCTGTTTAATCCCGAACAGTAAGAGGCGTATTTGAGAGATTGCCACACGACATCCCGACCTGAATCATCTAGCTTATTTTCAATCACTACAAGATTTCCTTTCTTATCGAGCGCGAGTAAGTCGAGGCGTTCGCTTGTTTCGTCGAAACCCGCGAACTCCTTCTGGATTATCAAGAGCTCTTCACCTAGAGACTCTGGGTTCTTATCAATCCATTCTTGGAGGTGTTTTCGCTCCGTAAGGCCAGCCGATTTAAACGTGATCTTCTCAACGGGTTCGAGGTTGTTTTTATCCCTATTAATCAAGTACATGTTTAGATAGGATATCACTAACGGCTGAGGTCATGTAAATACATGACCGAAACTAATATAGGCATCTCTAGAGTAGTGAGTCAGACTACTTTGGGGTGGATTGTCGAAATCAAATTGCGAGACGGCATCTGCAATCGGCTCTTTCTTGAACGGTACATGAATTACACGCGCTGTATTGTTATTAATGCGATCTGCGAGTGCTTTCGGCCAAAGAAAGGATAGGACGCTTGGCTTCATGATCATGCTGTACCCCGGATAAGCAGCGATAATAGGGATCTCACAGCTGTCTACTGCGTGCTCAATCTCAAAAGGTACCCAGTCAGTATCGAGACGAGTTGTCTTTCCAATAATCAGGAGTAAATGTTTTGAATTATTTAGCCGCTCTTGTAGTACCCGCCGAAGGGTCTGCTTAGTACTCCAATCTCTCACTTGACGCTTTTCATGACTGTTAACAAATCTAAAATCACTCTCGTCACGCACCTTCCACATTTTCAATGTGTTGTAGTACTTCATATCTGACGCAGATGGATCCGACGTATTGTTTGCGTGGAATGCGATGTAAGTTCCGTTTCTATAGGCCATACGATTAGTGTTATTTCTTTGGTTTTCTGTGGATCATTACGAGATAGAGAACAATCGACACAGCAAGTAGCGCAAAGGCGATACTGTCGAGCAGAAATCCGAGCGACCATGCATTGCTAGAGGCATATTGCGTTTCGCCAAGTATCTTAGTGGCTCCAGCCAAGAGTAGTAGTACCGGGAAAACAATTGTATACAACATCCACATCCAGTCAGAGTATCGTGGATATTTATCTAGATAGGATTTTCCCTCGCGCGTGATTAGATCTTTCCCCAGTTCTTCATTCAACCTATCTTCGATGATATGGGTATAGGAGTGCTGTCGCTCTATAAAAACAGCCACTTGAAAATAGCGAAGAGTAAAGATAAGCAGCGCGAACCATACCAGGCTACCAATCACAGCAAGGTCAAATTTCTGACTGAAGCCGAACTTGAAATTCAAGAACTGATTTACTACTGCATTTGAGTCCGTCGGGAAGATTGCTTGGAACGCGAAAAATCCGAGAGCCAGTAGAACGAAAAGCATTAGGCGATCCCGACGCCTTATTGCTTCGCACGTAACGGCGCAAGTATCTTTATAATGATCGTAGAGTATCGATGTTGAATCAGAGAGCATATCGCTGGAATTGATATGGCGCAGTATTTAGCGCATAGGTTACGTTTGATTCGCTGAATCCCTCAACGAGGGAATGATGTACGCTTCTGAGTTCCTCGGGCAACTCATTGGAACGGTCAAGTCGGACTACCGCAATACGTTTTCCTTCCTGGGCACTCTGGTGTATCTCGAAGTTGATCCAGTTTTTGTAACCAATGAGGCTACTCTGGCGATGGCGGTCGTTCGCGTACTTACCGACAATAACGAGCGTGTGTGTTGCAGCCTTCACTTTCGTCGTGAGTGCAGCTTTAATGCGCCCTACATTGGTACTATCGATTTCCGTAGGAGTACCGTCCTCAAAAACGAATCTGAACTTCGGATTAGCGTGCCATGCCTCCAAAAGGTACTTGTAATGCTTATCGTTCTCATAATCGAAACTCACGAATACTGTGTCCATGGTGGTGATATGAAATTAATAATTATTTCTTCCGACGATTGTACGGCGACTGATTAACCGGTTTGAGCGAGACATCTTCCTGTGAGGCTTTTGCATAAACGCCAGCGACAGGTCGGCCGAGCTTAAGTCCAATAACGCGCGTTGGCGTACCAGCTTTTGCAAGAGCTTTGAGTTGCTTTATCTCCGGCGGCGTCCACGGCTTTCCTGCATTGCGAATGTATTTCTTAGTCATAAATTTATTTCGGCATCGTCGTTACGACGACACCCTGAATTTGAATGTTGTCTAGTAAAAGCGGCTTGTGCGCCGAATTGTCAGAGCGAGGCATCAATAGAACAGAGTTACCTTGTCGATGAAACTCTTTGATTGTGACACCGCCATCGGTGCACGCGACAACTCTGTCTCCGATATTCGCGTAATCTTGGACGCGAACCAATACGAGATCATCGTTGTTGATCCCGGCTTGGTTCATCGAGTCGCCAACCGCACGCACGAGGTAGTACTGGTTGCCTGGCTTTGCAGATTCGGTACTCACTTCAAGATAGTCGTCCACATGGCCCTCGCTCATATCAGGACTCCCGCAAGACGCAAGGTTTGCATAGAACGGTACCAATATCGTTTTCCTTTTTGAGATCCCCAAATCTGTTATCTCGTGAGCCGTGTATGGGGCCGCGGATTTCGGAAAACCAAATTCTTTCAATGCTTTTTCTACGCCCTCAATATCCGGCATCGAATAGTATGCCCGACGACCGCCACGCGAGGATTCTCCATCTTTTTGTAAAATCCCATACGACACAAGTTTACGAAAATTCGGGATCCATTGAACGCCATGTCTCTTTGCACGCTCAAGAATCCACGCACCTGCGAATCGGTTACTCTTAATCGTCTGCGCCTCTTCGAGTGCGGCGGCAACTACGGGGAACCACTCGGGATTATCTCGCAGAAGCTGTACCGCAGCTTCATATCCTTGTTTGTTATCTTGCATACCCTCACATCTTAGCATGTCTCGTTACATCTTGCAAGTAGATAGGGCGGCTGACCATAAAGTGCTGATAGAATAAGGATATGGGTATTGACCTACAGGCAGTTCTCGAGAGCGCAAGGCGGTCCGTCGAGACCTACAACTCCCTTCTGCCCAGTAAAGAAAAGCGGGAGTTTTTAGCGAAGACAGCTACCGATGCTGTAAAAGCACTTGAGCCGACCCTGAGGATGATGCGGGACCCGGTCTTCCAACGCCAATTACAGGAAATTACTCGTGCGGCTGGACAAGTCTCCGATATCGTCCAGAAATCTCACTCTCTGACTCTTCCGGCTATTCGGGCCATGGAGGAGTTGTACAGGACCGTAGACACCGCTTCTGTGGCTATAGCACCCTTATACGAGGTGCCAGAGACCAAGCGCGAGGAAGTGATCGTACGTCCGATCTTCGCTGAGACCAAGCTTCAGATTCGGCGTGGAATTCCAGCTATCAAAGAAATATGGCCATTGAAGCTTCCTGCCGATACGACATGGGAGAGTGTACAGATGCGGTTCGTTGACCCTCACAATCTTTTTATAGAAATTCTGAAGCATAAGGTAAAGATCACAGTCGACTACCACGACATGGGCATGTGGGATGGTCGCACGAATCTTCCCGATACAAAATGGTTAATGCTTCGCGGACTTGCAAAGTACGGCGGAGAAATATCGTGGGAGACGCCGATCGCTAGCGATAAATTAAAAAAGCATAAGCAGCTACTCGCTGAAGCACTAAAACTATACTTCAACATCGATGGCGATCCTTTTATGCTCTATCAAAAAGAGAAGGCGTACCGACTCAAAATGATCCTCTTCCCTGACGAGCCCATAACACCGCAAAATAATGACGGTCTCGGTATCGAAGAATATCTCGACGCCATGACTCCTGAGGTGTTCGACCCGTACGAAAACGAGCCCTAAGTGAAAATTCTCCGGCTTCATCCCTCGCAAATGCGAGGGATTTTTCGTATTCGGTGAATTGTCGCCATTGCTCTTAGAGGAGGCATTACTAAGACCCCTTCTCGTTCCTTGATATGAACAATATGAACACATCAAACGACTGCACTGAGATTGCCTATCAACCTATCGCGAGCCTTAACCCTGCCGAGTACAATCCGCGCAAGCATACGAAAGCGCAAGCGGAACAGCTCGCTGAGTCTATGCGCCGCTTCGGCTGTGTGGACCCGATTATCTGCAACATCGCCACGGGGCGTGAAAACGTAATCATCGGCGGTCACTTCCGTGCAGAGGTGGCGAAAGAGCTCGGCATGGAACTGGTGCCGGTGGTGTTCGTCAACATTCCCGATCTTGAAAAAGAGAAGGAGCTGAACCTTCGATTGAACAAGAACACCGGCGAATTCGATCTAGAAAAGCTCCAGGCATTTAAGCTAGATCTGCTCCTCGATATCGGATTCGACCAAAAGGAGCTCGACGGCATCTGGGCGAAAAAACTTGAGCCAAAAAAGTTTGACGTCGATGCGGAACTCGCCAAGATTACGGAGCCGGTAACGAAGCTCGGCGACATCATTGAGCTTGGTTCACACCGCCTGATATGCGGCGATTCCCTCAAGCCGGAGACGCTTCAAAAACTCTTCGGCGATGAGCGCGCGTCCATGATTATGAGTGACCCAATATATAACATTTCTGTCGATTATAACGGGGGTATTGGCGGAAAGCAGCAGTACGGCGGTACCGTCAACGACAACAAGACGGACGACGAGTACAAAAACTTCCTCAAGCAGAGTATGGCGGCGGCGCTCGCGGTCACGCACGAAAACGCGCACATCTTCTATTGGTCGGATCAAACGTACATCTGGCTCATTCAGACCCTGTATCGCGAATTCGGCATTAGCAACAAGCGTGTGTGCTTGTGGTTAAAAAATAACCAAAATCCTGTCCCGAGTGTCGCGTTCAACAAGTGCTATGAGCCTTGCACCTACGGCGTTCGTGGGAAGCCCTACATCGCTAAGTATATCACGAAGCTTAACGAAGTGATGAATGCCGACATGACCACCGGCAACAATCTGCTCCAGGAGGTGTATGACCACTTGGACATTTGGGCGGTCAAGCGGCTCGCGGGGAATGAATACGAACACTCAACGATGAAACCACCTGAGGTCTACGAGAAAGCGATTCGTCGTTGCACCAAAATGGGCGACATAATTCTGGATAGCTTCTCCGGCTCAGGTAGCACTATCATGGCGGGCGAGATGCTCAAGCGCCGCGTGTTCGCAGTTGAAATAGAGCCCGTGTTCTGCGACCTCACCATTCGCCGATACGAAAAGCTCACCGGTGCCAAGGCGAGGATCGTGAGAGACGGTGAAGCGGTATAAGCAGGAGAAGTCCTTTCTTGAGCAGATCAAGACGGTGCCGAATATCTCGCTCGCATGTGAGAAAGTAGGATTGTCGCGCAACACCGTCTATCGGTGGTGCAAAGAGGATCTAGCATTCAAAACTCGATTGGACGAAGCGATCAATACCGGCACTGAATCGGTGAATGATTTAGCGGAGAGCAAATTGATCGGTCATATCAATTCAGGCAATCTGCGCGCGATTCAGTACTGGCTCGACAACAACAAAAAGAGCTACATCCGGCCGCGCTCTAAGGACTTCTGGGAAACTCTTCGTGAAGATACCCGTGTGACTGAAATAAAAATCACGGTGGCGAAGCAAAAGAAAGAAGCAAAAAAGGTAAATCGGGTGACACCTAAGACACTTCCTGATGAGGATTACGTAGAAGCGTAAAGAGAGACATGATCAAGGATAGTTGAGTATAGCTTCGGCAATTTCTTTCCAATCGCTCTTGGATACGCCAAACGCGGTTGAGTGAGGGACCACGGCATATAAAGTGCCGTGGTCTTTTGCTATGTGGAGCTTCTGCGTAAGAATTTCATCGAGTGGCATCGGCACCGCACCCTGCCAGTCGGACAAATATGTGCGTGAGTAAAAGATAACTATCTTTGGCTTATGCGTCTCGATCAATTCACGCAATCTCTGCACCCGAGCCGGTTTATATTTCTCAAGATACTGTTTGCGTGACCCTAACCCTTCGACATCCGCATCTGTATATAACCAATCCTTTTTGTTAATGGACTTCGCAGGTAGGGGCATTAATTCGAGTGCCGCGTGATTCGATATTTTTCTACCGAATTTCTTGATCTGAAAATCTCGTATGTCTTCTAGCGTTGGCTCTGTTTTGTTCTGTAAATAAAGTAACAGGTAAATGAGTCGTCGATACGTGGATTGTGTCGGCGCACCGTCTTCAAACCAATACACATGACCGGGGTCTACTTTCAAATCGTCATAAATATCAAACACTTCAGCGTGTGCGGTTGCTTTGAAGCGTTCTAAAAGAATTTCATTATTCTCGTTATACCCCTCCTCCATACCGACGAACCACACGTCACCCCTGAGATTTCCATAACCCCAAAAGTTTTTGATCCGTTCTTGTATTAATAATTTAAATTCGTCTCCGCAAAGAGACTTGATTGTATTCATGTGACCTGGGAAGGTTTTTGGCGGAAAACACAAAGCTCCCCGCCAGGCGATGGCTTGCGCCACCCACCCCCAGTTTCCCGGAGGGACCTTCCCAGGTGCTCCTGACGAGGAGCTTTCTACTGGGAAGGATTTGCGCCATGCCGGGGTTAGCCAGTTTAGACATTCTTAATACTATCGCGGATCGCCCTTTTTGCTAAGCCTTTGCTGTCTACACGTTGCCAACAAGCCCTCGCTTAGCAAAACAGGGATCTCTGTCATCAATAGGTGTATGGAACTACAAACAACCGCCCAAATAGGTACGTCCCCGGTGATACTTCTGGAAAAAGTAAAGTACGTGCTTTACGCAAGAAAGTCGACCGAACAAGATGAGAAACAAGCACTTTCGATTGACTCACAAATTAAGGAGATGCTTCAGATAGCAGAACGAGAGGGTCTAGAGATGGTCGATATACGAAGGGAGTCACATTCAGCAAAAGATTCAGGTCAACGACCAGTTTTCAAGGAAATCCTAGAGGATATTAGGCGAGGCAGATTTAACGGAGTACTCACATGGGCACCAGATCGGTTGAGTAGAAATGCTGGGGACTTGGGATCACTTGTAGATCTCATGGATCAGAAACTACTGTTAGAGATTCGCACCTACGGACAGCACTTCCACAACTCGCCAAACGAAAAGTTCCTCCTCATGATTCTCTGTTCCCAAGCGAAGCTCGAAAATGACAACAAGAGCATCAATGTGAAGCGCGGCCTAAAGACACGGGTCGAAATGGGCCTCTGGCCAGCACCGGCACCGACTGGATATTTGAAAGAGAAACGAATGGATCGAAAGTGCGAGACCCTCATTGATCCTGATCGAGGACACATCATCAAACAGGTGTTCGAGAAAGTCGCGTATGAGAAATGGAGTGGTCGTAGGGTATATAACTGGCTCAAATTTGACCTCAATTTAAAGACCGCTGCCGGAAACAAGAATCTAAGCTTGAGCAACATCTATATGATTCTCCAAAATCATTTCTACTACGGCACCTTCGAGTACCCGAAGAGCTCGGGCCGTTGGTACAAAGGAAGATACGAGCCATTAATAACGAAAGAGCTATTTGATCAGGTACAAACGCAAGTGAAGAGTCAATTTATACGAGCTGAAAATAAGGAGTTTGCTTTCACCAAACTAATGTCTTGCGGCTTATGTGGCTCAGGTATTTCTGCTGATGAGAAGTTTAAGAAGCAGAAGAATGGAAATGTGCATCGACACGTTTACTATGGCTGTACCAAAGCGAAAGATAAAGAATGCAAGTGTGGGTACATAAACGAAGTAGAACTTATCGAGCAGTTTATAGAGCTGATAGACAAGATTGATATAAACGAGATCGGGATCAAGGAGAAGATTAAGGCCGAAGTCGAGCGATTTAAGAAGTTCCAACAATCGGTACTAAATACGAAAGCTAAGATCCAGATTGCAGATGTCGACATACGCAACTACGCCAAATATCTACTTCGTGAGGGTGGTGATGTCGAAAAGAGAGAATTACTTGGCTGTTTAAGAAGCAAGATTCTTCTAAATGAGAAAGTAATCAGGCTTGAAAATACCCTAGAAACCTCTGGTAACCAAAAAGTACATTTATCGTGATAAAATCTGAAGGTAATGACTGACTACAATAATGATTTTGAACTAAGTTATAGAGGCAAAAAATCTGCCTCAGATCTTTTGCAAAGCATAGGATTACCCAAGATTAAGGCTAAGGAATCTTTTTCTAATGGTCTATTTAAGAATGAGCAAGAAAATAGACTTTTTGCCGGAGATAATCTAGAAGTACTGAACCACCTTTTAGTGCGAGAAAATCTAGGAGGTAAAATAAAACTTGTTTATATAGACCCGCCGTTTGCGACAAAACAAACATTCAAGAACGCTAACGACGATCATGCCTATGACGACCTTATCTCTGGGGCAGAGTATCTGGAGTTCATAAGGACAAGGTTAATTTTCTTAAAAGAATTGCTTTCAGAAGACGGTGCAATTTATGTCCACCTTGATGGGAAAATGGCCTTCCCAATTAAATTGGTAATGGACGAAGTATTCGGCGCTCGTAATTTTAGAAATTGGATAACACGTAAGAAATCGAGCTATAAAAATTCAACGAGTAAGAAGTATGGGAATATACAAGACTTTATTCTCTTCTATTCAAAGTCAGAGAAATATATCTGGAATAAGCCCTATCAAAGTAATGGGGGTGTTTATAGTTTTGAAGAAAGATTCCCGAAAATTGAGAAAGAAACTGGACGACGCTATGCGTTAGTCCCTATACATGCCGCAGGGGTTAGAAACGGCGCAACAGGCGGTGCATGGAAAGGTATGATGCCGCCCAAGGGGAAACACTGGCAGACGCTTCCAGAAAAGCTCGATGTACTAGATAAGGCTGGTGATATTCACTGGTCCAAAAATGGGAACCCAAGGAGAAAGGTTTATGCGGATCAGGATAGGGGTGTCGTTGTGCAAGATATTTGGCTTGATTTCCCAGATGCCATAAATCAAAACACTATAATCACGAACTACCCAACCGAGAAGAATCTTGATCTTCTAAGAAGGATTATTGCTACCTCCTCGAATCCTAAGGATTTGGTACTCGACTGTTTCTCTGGATCAGGTACAACACTCTCGGCGGCGAACGAACTTGGAAGAAATTGGATAGGAATTGATTGTGGGAAACTTGCCATAGATACGACCCTTAAAAGGCTCAAGGGGCAAATAAAAGGAGATCCTCACTTTGGTAAGCCAGCTAGTTTTTCTTTCTACAAAACTTAGGACTCTATCCACTTTCGGTCTAAGCGCTCCTCAAGCATTTTTGAGGTAATAACCCTAACTTTACCTGCACCGCGCTTTTCAAGATCTCCGTAATCCGACCACATTGAGCCGAGGAGTAACCCTGGTCCTTCGTTCAAAAACATTATCTTTAAATTCACGTCATATTTCTTGGAGTAAGCGAGAATATCTGTGACATTATCGCTATAACCCTTAATCCGATCGTCTTCCTGCGCTCCACCCCTATCTGAGTCGTAACGCGCGAACCCAATTACCAAAGGATCATTCTTCTCGCTCCAGATAACAAAATCAGCAGGAGTTTTCTTTGGGTAGTTTTTAAGAATCGCGCTTAAAATAATATCCTTGCCAGCACCGGTTGGTCCAGAGATTCGGAATCCTCCTTTCTTTTTATCTGAAATAGAAAACTTGGCTTCAAACCACTCAAAGAACATGCCTGTTAAAGAATATCCTTTCTTCCCACGGTCCTTATATTCGTAGAGAATACTGATTAACGCTTCATCGTTATCTTTTCGTTTCGCCAACAGGTCCTTGACCATAGATACTTTCCTGAACCTGCCACCAAAATATTCAACGATTTTTGCTTGTGCGCTTTTCACTTTTAACATCTCGACAGATGTTTCGGGAGAGACGTATTTTCTAAAAATACGCAGGAGTTGAATGCGTGACGCGGCAGGTTCCTCATTAATTTTATTGAAGAGTTTCTTAGAAGTCCTAGCTTCATTTACAAGTTCTCTGAACCTCTTTATCACAGGCTTATAGAAAACTACTGCCTGATCAAGGTAGTCAGGGTAGTACTCACCCTCTAAGCTTGTAATCCATTTATATTTCTCGGCTTTATAGTCGGCAAAGCTTTTCATTGGCGTCAGTCTAGCATCATGAGTTGGTCTAAACCAGTAAACGAAAAGCCACCTTTTGAGGTGGTTTTTCGTTTTGAATACTGCTCTCAGCAGGTATGCCGTGACGGAATAGAGGTCTGAGTGGTTTCGACGCGTCTCGTGCGCGATAACCTAACACGACTTGGCTGGGGGACTTGGAATCGAACCAAAATTAACGGCTTCAAAGGCCGCTGTCCTACCGTTAGACGATCCCCCAATATTTCAAACCTTCTACACTTTGCTCGGCTTCAAAGGCCGCTGTCCTAGACACAAGGAAACTCTACCACTACTTCTCTTGGTCGGGAAAGAGCTCTAGGACTGCGAGCTCGAGCGGGAGCGCAGGAATAGGAGCGTAACGGATGCGCTCGGCAGCATTCAGAAAAGCGAGCATAGCCGCGTGCGTAATACCCTTTTCCTTGGCGAAGGTTTCGAGGGCGGCAAAGTCGTCCGCGCCGAGCTCGCTTTGGAGCGAGGCGCGGAGATCTGGCGCATAGCGAAGAAGAAGCGTAGCACGCAGTGTTTCAAGCACGAGTTCGAGAAAGAGCTTCATATCAGCGCCAGCTTTCGCTGCTTGCTCAATGGCAGTGAGCGCCTTG
>CXWL01066554.1_pt1 | contig 15942 bp, 16 predicted proteins | sample 590931 | NCBI WGS metagenome assembly CXWL01 (sample SAMEA3498368, study PRJEB10139) | groundwater metagenome | biome: water well; material: biofilm material | place: Germany | collected 2015-04-27 | reverse complement strand
CTTCGTCTCGACCGCCAAGTCGACCAACGTGCCGCTGGTGCTGTGGGAGAACGAGCATTTCGGGCTGCTGCAATCGGCCAGCGGCAAGCAGTTCACCGACTCGCACACCTATGCCGACCATGCGGCGCGGGTGTGCGGGCGGGTGGTGCTCGCGCAGCGCAACGCGGACACCTTCGGGGCCGACATCAAGAAGATGAACATCGCCCGCATGACGGTCGATGAAGTGCGCGCCAGCGAGAAGTTCAACGTGATGGAAAAGCAGCGCATCAAGGTCGTGTTCCGCGACCTGTTCGAACAACTCGACAAAGTCCAGTGGTAAGCTGCCATGGACCAGCAAAAACTGCGCACCCTCGTATTTGAAAAAACCGGCGTCAGGATCGACGTCGACGATCCGGTGTTCGCGCTGGTCGCGCTCAACGAAGCGGTGCTGGCCGAGGCGGTCGAACGCCATGTCGCGCTGCTCGACGACGCCACCGCCGAACTGGCCGGGCGCTTGCAGGAAGGCGGCTTCAACCTGCGCGCCGCGGCGCCGGAGCGCCAGCCGGCGGCACTGCTCAAGCCGGCCGGCGCCAGCGCCCAGGGATTTTCGCCGAGCCTGGCCGAAAAGCGGATGGCGGCCCTTGCCGCCGGCGCGGCGGTGCTGGGCGCGCTGCTGGTGCTGCTGGGGCAGGCGATGTTCTTCAAGGACTTGCCGGCGCCGGCGCCGATGGCGCAGGCCAAGGAATTGAGCGCGGAGCAGGCCGACGCGATCCGCAACGGCGAGAAGCTGGCGAAGATCGTCCAGAAGCTCGACGCCAAGACGCGCGACAAGATCCAGGTCGAGTTGCAAAAGCCCTGACCCTGAAACGGAATCGACGCATGAGCCACGACCACCAGCAGCACCAGCCGAAACACGATCATGGGCATGGGCATGGCCACCACCATCAGGTCGATCCCGATGGCAACCGGCGCGCGTTCGTGCTGGCGATCGGCCTGAACACGATGTTCGTGGCGATCGAATTCGCCTACGGCTTCATCGCCAACTCGACCGCGCTGATGGCGGACGCCGGCCACAACCTGTCCGACGTGCTCGGCCTGGCGCTGGCCTGGGGCGCCGCCATCCTGGCGCGCACGGCGCCCAACCGGCGCTACACCTACGGCTTGCGCAGCTCGTCGATCCTGGCGGCGCTGTTCAACGCGCTGCTCCTGATGATGGCGTGCGGGGCGATCGGCTGGGAAGCGGTGCAGCGCTTCAGCGACCCGAGTCCGGTCGCCGGCTGGACGGTGTCGGCGGTGGCGCTGGTCGGGGTCGCGGTCAACGGCGTGTCGGCCTGGCTGTTCATGGCCGGCAGCAAGGCCGACCTCAACATCCGCGCGGCCTACCAGCACATGGCGGCCGACGCCGCGATCTCGCTCGGGGTGGTGGTGGCGGGCGCGGCCATCATGTCCACCGGCTGGACCTGGATCGACCCGGCGGTCAGCATCGCGATCGTGCTGCTGATCGTGCTCGGCACCTGGTCGCTGCTGCGCGAATCGCTGCGCATGGTGCTCGCCGCGGTGCCGTCGAATGTCGATCCGCACCAGGTCGGGCAATTCCTGCGGGAGTGGCCCGGGGTGTCGGAAATCCACGACCTGCACATCTGGTCGATGAGCACCACCGAAACGGCGCTCACCGCGCACCTGGTGATGCCGGCCGGCTATCCGGGCGACCAGCAGATCGACGACATCGTCGCGCACCTGAAGGACAAGTTCGCGATCCACCACTGCACCTTGCAGATCGAACAGGGCACCACCGCGCACGGCTGCTCCCTGCACCGCCACGCGCAGCAGCGGTAGCTAGGCGCCGAGGTTGGCGTACAGCGCCGTGCTGAGGTAGCGTTCGCCGAACGAAGGGATGATCGTGACGATCAGCTTGCCGGCGTTTTCCGGCCGGCGCGCGACCTGGATCGCCGCCCACAATGCCGCGCCCGAGGAAATCCCGACCAGCAGGCCCTCCTCGCGCGCCGCCGCGCGGGCGGTGGCGAAGGCATCCTCGTTCTTGACGCAAATGACTTCGTCGTAGATCCTGGTGTTGAGCACCTGCGGCACGAAGCCGGCGCCGATGCCCTGGATCGGGTGCGGTCCCTTGCTGCCTTTCGACAGCACCGGGGAAGCTTCCGGCTCGACCGCGATGACCTGGAAGCCCGGCTTGCGCGCCTTCATCACCTCGCCGACGCCGGTGATGGTGCCGCCGGTGCCGACCCCGGCCACCAGGATGTCGGCCTTGCCGTCGGTATCGCGCCAGATTTCCTCGGCCGTGGTACGGCGGTGCACCTCGGGATTGGCCAGGTTGTTGAACTGCTGCGGCATGAACCAGCTCGGATTGGCCGCGACCAGCTGCTCGGCCTTGCGGATCGCGCCGAGCATGCCGTCCTGGCCGGGCGTGAGGATCAGCTCGGCGCCATAGGCGCGCAGCAGGGTGCGCCGCTCGGTGCTCATGGTCTCGGGCATGACCAGGGTGCAGCGGTAGCCGCGCGCCGCACACACCATTGCCAGCGCGATGCCGGTGTTGCCGCTGGTCGGCTCGACGATGACGGTGTCGGGGCCGATCAGGCCGGCTGCCTCGGCCGCCTCGATCATCGCCAGGCCGATGCGGTCCTTGACGCTGTGGGCCGGATTGTAGAACTCCAGCTTGGCGAGGATTTCGGCGGCGGCGCCCTTGGCCAGGTTGCGGATCCGTACCAACGGGGTATTGCCGATCAACTCAGTGACATCGTTCGCGATTCTCATGCTGTGTCTCCCCCGGCGCAAGCGCGCGTTGAATTACTTTACCTCGAGCAACTCCACATCGAAAATCAGGTCGGCGTCGGCTGGAATCGAGCCGCCGCCGGCGCCGCGCTTGCCGTATGCCAGCTCGCTCGGGATGATCAGGGTACGCTTGCCGCCCACCTTCATGCCGGCCACGCCCTGGTCCCAGCCTTTGATGACCTTGCCTGCGCCGAGCTGGAACACCAGCGGCTCGCGGCCGCCGTCGAGCGAGGAATCGAACTTGCGGCCGCGCTGCTTGGCGGCCAGCGGCTTGTAGAACCAGCCGGTGTAGTTGACCACGATGGTGGAGCCGGCGGTGGCTTCCTTGCCGGTGCCGACCACGGTATCGATCTTGACCAGCGGATTGGCGACTTCGGCGGCGACGACAGCGGCGGCTGGCGCGGCGGCGTCCTGGCCGGCGGCGTGGGACAGCGAAGCGGCGGCGCACAGCATGGCGAGGAACAGGGAACGACGAATCATGGTGTCTTCTTTCAGCAAAGGAAGGTCAAACTGGATAATTCTGCAACGCTATGATAGCAAGGGTGCGTGCGCCTGCACAGTTATCTGCGCAAGTCGAAAACCGGGGTCAGACCTAAGTCTGACCCCGGTCTGACCCCGGTGTTGGGGCGGCGCCGTCGGCGAGCTTGCGCAACAGGTGGGCGGCGGCGACCATGCCGAAGCTGGCCGTCACCACCACGCTCGAGCCGAAACCGGCGCAGTTGATGCCGGTCAGGCCCGCCTGCTCGGCGTCGAGCGCGCACCCGCCCTCGCCTTCCGGCACCCGCAGCGGCTCCATCGAGAACACGGCGTCGACATTGAATTTGTTGTTTTCGCCGCGCGGAAAGCCATGGTTCACGCGCAACAGCTTGCGCACGCGCTTGAGCAGCGGCTCCTGTTCGGTCTTCGACAAGTCGCGCACCGCAATTTTGGTCGGGTCGGTCTGCCCGCCGGCGCCGCCGATGGTGATCAACGCGATCCGCCGGTCGCGGCAATAGGCAATCAGCGCCGCCTTGGACTTGGCGTTGTCGATCGCGTCGACCACGTAGTCGTAGCCGCGCCCGCCAATCAATTGCCCGAGATTGTCGGGCGCGATGAAATCTTCCACCAGCGTCAGCTTGCAATACGGGTTGATCAGCGCGATGCGCTCGGCCAGCGCGTCGATCTTGGCTTGCCCGATGGTCGACGACAGCGCCTGGATCTGGCGGTTGATGTTCGATTCGGCCACGTTGTCGAGGTCGATCAGGGTCAGCGCGCCGATCGCGCTGCGCGCCAGCGCTTCGACGATCCACGAGCCGACCCCGCCAACCCCGATCACGCAAACGTGCGCCGCGCCGAAGCGTTCCAGCGCAGGCTGGCCGTACAAGCGCGCCAAGCCGCCGAAACGGCGCGCGAAATCGACTTGTTCGGTCACGCCAGGGGGAATAGAATTGTTGATGGGTTTCATCCGCTCATTTTAACGGACGTTGCCGCGAGGACTGCTCTAAAATGTCCCTTAGTCAACGAAAGAAATCCAAGGAAAGAACATGATGACGAATGCCCTGCCCGACACCGCTCCCGGATTCGACCAGCCGATCGCGGTGTTGAAACACTGCCACGACCGGATCCGGAAACAGCTTGCGACAATGCAAAAACTGCCGGAGCACCTGGCGCGCCATGGCGCCGACGAGCAGGCCCGCGCGGCCGCCGAGGCAGTGCTCAAGTATTTCGACAAGGCAGCCCACCTGCACCACGCCGACGAAGAGGAAAACCTGGTGCCGATGCTGCAGGCGGTGGCGCGCGGCGAGGACGCGGCCACCCTGGCCGAACTGGTGCCCGGCATCCTGCAGGACCACGACGAGATGGATGCGATGTGGCAAAGCCTGCACGAGCAGCTGAACGCGATCGCCGACGGCAGCGCGGCGCGCCTGTCGGCGCCGGCCGTGCAGCATTTTGCCGAACGCTACGCGGCGCATATGGAACGCGAGGAAAGCCGCATCGCACCGATGGCCAAGCGCCTGTTCAGCGCGGCCCAGATGGCGCAGCTGGGCGAGGCGATGCAGGTGCGGCGCGGAATCCTGCCGGCGCCGCCGACCGGCGACAGCGTGGCCGCCCTGCGCAAGGACTACGGCCAGGATACCCTGAACGAAGCGGACGCGGCATCCGACCCGTTCGACCAGTTCACTGCCTGGTTCGAGCAGGCGCTGGCGGCCGAGGTCAACGAGCCGAACGCGATGACCGTCGCCACCGTCGACCCGCAAGGACGGCCCACCTCGCGCATCGTGCTGGTCAAGCAGTTCGACCGCCGCGGCTTCACCTGGTACACCAATTACGCCAGCCAGAAAGGCCGCCAGCTGGCCGCCAATCCGCACGCCGCCCTGCTGTTCTTCTGGAGCGAACTTGAGCGCCAGATTCGCATCGAAGGAGTGGTGGAGCGCACTTCGGCGGAAGAGAGCGACAAGTATTTCCACAGCAGGCCACTGAAAAGCCGGCTGGCGGCGATCGCCTCCGAGCAAAGCGCGCCAATCGCGAATCGGTCCGCGCTGGAACAGCACTACGATGCGGTGGCGCTGCAGTATGGCGATGCGCCGCCGCGCCCGGACAACTGGGGCGGGTTCCGGCTGGTGCCGCACCGGATCGAATTTTGGCAAGGGCGGCGTTCTCGTTTTCATGACCGTATCGTGTACACGCTGCAAGAAGACGGCAGCTGGACACGTCAACGGCTGCAACCGTAAGGCGGCGCTGCGCCCGTCCTTACCCCGTAACGCGGGAGGTGAAGCGTGTTTAACCAGATCCGACTGAGCCACTGGAGCGCCGGCGTGCGCGACCAGCTGGCCGTGCCCTTGCGCGTGATTCTGTGGAATGGCCAGCAACTCGATTTTTCGGCGGAGCCGCCGCGCGTCACGATCCGGGTGCCGCATGCGTCGGCGCTGCGCTACCTGCTGTCGCCGTCGCTGTACAACCTCGGCAGCGCCTACGTCGAGGGCGCGATCGAAGTCAGCGGACGCGCCGCCGACATGATCGCGGTCGTCAATGCGCTCGCCAAGGCCCGCCTCAAGCCGCACGGCGCACTCGCCAGCGCGATGCGTTCGATGGTCCACACCCGCGAACGGGACGCCGAGGCGATCCGCTACCATTACGACGTCTCGAACGAGTTCTACGCCGCCTGGCTCGACCCGAGGATGGTGTATTCGTGCGCCTACTTCGAACACGGCGACGAAGACCTGGCCAGCGCGCAACTGAAGAAGATCGACCACATCCTCGCCAAGATCGACTTGCGGCCTGGCCAGAGCCTGCTCGACATCGGCTGCGGCTGGGGCGCGCTGGTGATCCGCGCGGCCCAGCGTTTCGGCGCGCGCTGCGTCGGCGTGACGCTGTCGGAAAACCAGGCGCGGCTGGCGCGCGAGCAGGTCGAACGGGCCGGCCTGCAGCACCTGGTCGAGATCCGGCTGCAGGATTACCGCGACGTCGGCGGCCAGTTCGACCGCATCACCAGCGTCGGCATGTTCGAACACGTGGGGATCGCCCACCTGGCCGAATACTTTGCGCGCATCAACGCCCTGCTGGCGCCGGACGGGGTGGTGATGAACCACGGGCTGACCACCACCGACGTCAACAGCCGCGGCACGCCCTACGGCGGCGGCGAATTCATCAGCCGCTACGTGTTTCCGCACGGCGAGTTGGCGCACCTGGGCACGGTGATCCGCAGCATGCAGGAAGGCGGGCTGGAAGTGCGCGACGTGGAAAACCTGCGCCGCCACTACGCGCGCACCTGCGCCATCTGGACCGACAATTTCGAGGCCAACGCCGACCGCATCCGCCAGCTGACCGATCCGAAACGGTTCCGGATCTGGCATGTGTACCTGGCCGGCTGCACCTATGCGTTCAACCACGACTGGATCAGCCTGTACCAGGTGGTGTGCGGCAAGGCGGGGCAGGATCCGTCCGCCATCGCCTGGTCGCGCCGCTACATGTATGCGGCGCAGGGCACGCCGCGCGCGCTCACTTCAGGCGGTTCGAAAACGTCTTCCTGAATTTGGCCACCTTGGGCGCCACCACGAAGGCGCAGTAGCCCTGCAGCGGATGCTGGCGGAAATAATCCTGGTGGTATTGTTCTGCCTTGTACCAGGTCGCGGCCGGCGCCAGTTCGGTCACGATCGGCGCATCCCAGACATTGGCCATCTCGGCGATGACGTGGCGCGCGACGTCTTCCTGCTCGGCCGAATTGAAGAAGATCGCCGAGCGGTACTGGGTGCCGACATCGTTGCCCTGGCGGTTCAGGGTGGTCGGGTCGTGGATCGTGAAGAACACTTCGAGAATGTCGCGAAAGCTGATCAGTTGCGGATCGAACTCGACCCGCACCACTTCGGCGTGGCCGGTGGCGCCGGCGCACACCTGCTCGTAGCTGGGGTGGTCCACGTGCCCGCCCATGTAGCCGGACTCGACCTTGGTGACGCCGCGCACTTCCAGGTACACCGCCTCCAGGCACCAGAAACAGCCGCCGCCGAGGATTGCCACTTCCGATTGGTTCGCCATCTCACACCCCAGCCAATAAGTTTTCCATAGCGATAACTGTAACGCAAAGCGCGGCCGGGCGCACCCCCTGAAGATGCGCGTTTAACATCTCGCGCGGCAAATTTGGCATAATGGCTTAAATCTACAGGGCACCAATGAACACAAGCTCCCCCCGCGCCGCCGAGCGCGAATTCGACTCGGCGCAGTTCCGCCTTGCGCTGTCGCAGTTCGCCACCGGCGTCACCGTCATCACGACCCGGCTGGCCGACGGCAGTTTCCGCGGCCTCACCGCCAGTTCCTTCAATTCCGTCTCGCTCGACCCGCCGCTGGTGCTGTGGAGCCTGGGCGGCGCCGCCAACAGCCTGCCTGTGTTCAGCGGCAACTCGCATTACGTGATCAACGTGCTCGGCGCCGACCAGGCCGCGCTGGCCGAGCGCTTTTCGCGCCGCACCGACGATCCGTTCGCCAGCACCGAGTACGAGCTGTCGCGCACCGGCCAGCCGATCCTGAAAGGGGTCTCGGCCTGGTTCGAATGCCACAACCGCAGCCGCTATCCGGAGGGCGACCATGTGATCTTCGTGGGCGAAGTGGAGGAATGCGCGGTGCACCCGCAGGCCTCGCTGATTTTTCACGGCGGCCGTTTCGGCAGCACCCAATCCCGGTAGAATGACAAGTTCGGCGAAGTCGACTATACAAGTTCGCCAACACTCTCGACAACATCCGACAGGAAAAAACCCATGAACCGACCCGAATCGCCGCGCAAGGCCCAATTCCACTGGGACGACCCGCTGCTGCTGAACAATCAGCTGACCGACGACGAGCGCATGGTGCGCGACGCCGCCGCCGCCTATTGCCAGGACAAATTGCAGCCGCGCATCCTGGAAGCGTTCCGCCACGAGCGCATGGACACCACCATTTTCCGCGAGATGGGCGAACTGGGCCTGCTCGGGCCGACCATTCCGACCGAATACGGCGGTTCGGGAATGAACTATGTCTGCTACGGCCTGATCGCGCGCGAAGTCGAGCGGGTCGATTCCGGCTACCGCTCGATGATGAGCGTGCAATCGTCGCTGGTGATGGTGCCGATCTTCGAATTCGGCACTGAAGCGCAGCGCGAGAAATTCCTGCCCAAGCTGGCCACCGGCGAATCGATCGGCTGCTTCGGCCTGACCGAGCCGAACCACGGCTCCGACCCCGGTTCGATGATCACCCGCGCCAAGGCGGTGCCGGGCGGCTATGCGCTGTCCGGCTCGAAGATGTGGATCACCAATTCGCCGGTGGCCGACGTGTTCGTGGTGTGGGCCAAGGACGATGAAGGCGCGATCCGCGGCTTCATCCTGGAAAAAGACATGGCCGGCTTGAGCGCGCCTGCGATCCACGGCAAGTTCGGCCTGCGCGCCTCGGTGACCGGCGAGATCGTGATGGACAACGTGTTCTGCCCGGAGGAGAACGCGTTCCCCGAGGTGCGCGGCCTGAAGGGTCCGTTCACCTGCCTCAATTCGGCGCGCTACGGGATTGCCTGGGGCGCCCTGGGCGCGGCCGAAGCGTGCTGGCACACCGCGCGCCAGTACACCATGGACCGCCAGCAGTTCGGCCGACCGCTGGCGGCCAACCAGCTGGTGCAGAAGAAGCTGGCCGACATGCAGACCGAAATCACGCTGGCCCTGCAAGGCTGCCTGCGGCTGGGCCGCATGAAGGACGACGGCACCGCGTCGGTGGAAATCACCTCGATGATGAAGCGCAACTCCTGCGGCAAGTCGCTCGACATCGCCCGCGTCGCGCGCGATATGCTGGGCGGCAATGGCATCTCCGACGAATTCGGCGTCATCCGTCACATGGTCAACCTCGAGGTGGTCAACACTTACGAAGGCACGCACGATATCCATGCGCTGATCCTGGGACGGGCCCAGACCGGAATCCAGGCGTTCTTTTAATAGCGCCAAAAAAAACCCGCCCAGGCAGTCGCCCAGGCGGGTTTTTTTGCATTCAGACTCCTCAGAACTTGTACCCGACCGCCACGATCACCCCCAGCGGATCGAGCTTGGCATCCTGCGTCTGCCCGGATGAATACTTGGTCTTGATTTTCAAATAGGTCTTCGTCACCGTCAGGTCGACGAACCATTTCGGATTGATATTGAAGGCAAGCCCTGCCTGCAGCGTGCCGGCCGCCTTGGCGTCGATGCCGAAGGTGGTGGGCGGGCCGCCCGGATTCATCAAGGCGGTCAGCTGGCCCGATCCGGTTTCCTTGCGGAAGTACGCATACGTCAGGCCCAGCCCGACGAACGGCCGCACCGTCGCTTCGGGCTGGAAGAAACGGTACTGGATGAACGCGGTCGGCGGCAGCACGTCGACCGTGCCGAGCTGGCCGGTGCCCTCGATCGAGCCGGCGCCGTACAGCTTGTGCGTGTACGGCAAGCCGAGGGCGACCTCGGCCGAGATGTTGTCGCTCAGGCCGTACGCAAAGATCAACACTGGCTGGGTGTCGCTGCCGACCGCCACCTTGCTGCCCGGCAGCGCCGGGGCCGACACATTGCCGCTGTCGACCTTCGGCGTGATCCTGGCGACGCCGGCCTTGGCGGTGAACTGGCCGGCGCTCTGGGCCAGAGCGCCCGGCGCCACGGCCATCGCGCATGCCGCCGCCAGCAGCGTTACGGCGTTTTTCAAACATTGATTCATGGGGTCTCCTGATTCATTGAGGTGTGGCTCGCGCCTATTGCATTGTGGTCAGCGCGGGCTTTACAGCCAGCCCTTCTGGACCATGTATTTCGACACGTAGCGCGCCAGCAGAAGCTGGACGAACGGGGTCGGATGCACTTCGTCGGCAAACGCATAGTGGCTGACGTCGCCGGCAATCAGGTTGGTGCCGTTGCAGGCGAGCGAGCTGCCCAGCGGATTCTTGGCGGCACTCAGGTCGCAGGCGAGCGTGGTCGTGTTGGTCAGACCGTACGGCGCAGGGTTGGTGGCCTGGTCATGGCTGGCGGCAAATGCATCGACGTAGGCCACTTTGGCCTCGCTCGCCAGCCCGGCACCCAGGGTGTCGTTGAACCCCTTGACCATGGCGTTCACCAGCGCCAGGGTGTTGGCGTCGATGGTCTTGGCAAACGGCGTGGTACCGATGTCCGGCATGTTGTTGACGACCACGAAGTTGGCGCCCTTGCCGATGATCTGGGTCTTCACCAGCGCGGTCAGTTCGGTGGCGGCGGTGGCCATCGCCGCCACCAGTTTCGGACCGTTGGCGGCGGCGTAATCGGCGCCGGCCTTGGCGCCGGCGGCGCTGGCCGCGGCTTTCGCCTGCACCAGCATCGGACCGTTCACGCTGGCCTGGGCCACCGCGGCGTTGCCGGGCTGGCTGGCGGCCGCCATGATGGCGGCCGTGGCCACCGATTCGTCGGTATGGCCCGCACGCGCCGCCTCGGTTTGCAGCGCCAGGCCGATCGCCTGGGCGGCGCTCTGCGGGTCGGTCGCGCCGGCCGCCAGCAGGCCGACCAGCGTGTTGCCGAACACCGTGGCGCCGGCCGCCGTGCCCGCCGCGGTGGCGCCGCCCGACAGGCCGGCCAGCTGCATGAAGACGTCGTTCGCGCCCGCCATCATCAGCACCAGCTCGTCGCCCTTGAACTTGCCGCCCGAGACGTTCAGGTGGTTCTGAACCTGGGTCGCGACAGGAATCGTCAACGCGCCAATCGGGCTGCCGGTCAGCTTGTTCGATGGCCCGACCGGGTTGGTGACGCGCGAACCGCCCTGGGCATAGCCGAAGCAGCCGGCATGCGCGGTCACGGGAACCGCGAAGCCCTGTGTTGCATTGCCTTCGAGGCCGGTGACGGCCGCGCACGGCGCAGGCAGGCCGAGCTGGGCAGCAATCAGCTCGGTCCAGTTCTTGCCGGTCAGCGCAGGGTTGACTGCGGTCAGGTCGCCGTTGATGTTGAACTTGCCGCCGCCGAGTGCCTTGACCGTGCCCACCGCGTACGAGCCGACGTCCGACAGGCTGTCGCCGAACGCCACTTGCGCACTGAACTTGCTCTTGAGGACCTGGTCTCCGCCGGACTTGCTGCCGCCGCCGCAAGCGGCCAGCACGGCCGCCGTCAACAGCGCGAGGGCAATATTTGTTTGACGCATTTTGTCTCCTGATTGAAAAACTTATTATGTGTAATCGAACGGCCGTGCTATTCGGAACACAACTAATATGCCAGTCTTCGATTATCTTGTATAGAAAAAAGGTTGCCGATTCACCATTCAGGCACAACAAGCAGGGGGNNGCGCGGCGAGGCCGCGCTGGCCAAGCCGATAGCTACAATGCCGGCACGACGGGGAGGACGGAACGCATGCGGATCCGTTATATCGGCAGGTGGTCGTTGAGCAAGCCGTGGACGATGCCGCTGGAGCCGTGGGCGGCGCGGCGCAAGCGGTCGTTGACGCCCAGCCAGGCGTCGCCCCGGGGCGGGGCCTCGACCAGGATCAGGTCGGCACCGCTGGTATCCATCGCCCGCAACGACGCATATAGAGCGTGCGCAAAGCCGTCGGGGCTAGCCGGCAGGCGCACCTCGGCGTGCGCGCCGCCCAGCTCCGAGTAGTGGATCAGTGCGACCTTGCGGCCGGCGCGCCGCAATTCGGCCAGCGTGCTTGCGAGGGTGGCGCTGTCTTGCATCGCGACCGGCGTGTGCGGCGCGTAATGCGATTCGAGCGTGCCGGATGCGCGCGGCGCGGCCGCGTCCGGCGCCGCCGGCAGGCGGTCGATCACGGCGGCGATCGCCTCGGCGCTGACCTGGCCTGGGCGCAGCAGCACCGGGCCGTGGCTGGCCAGGCGCGACAGGTCGACGATGGTCGACTCGATCCCGACCTGGCTGGGCCCGCCGTCGAGCACGAGCGCGACCGCGCCGTCGGCCCCGAATTCGTCGCGCACGTGCTGGGCGGTGGTCGGACTGACGTTGCCGAACTTGTTGGCCGACGGCGCCGCGATGCCGCCTTTGCCACCCTTGAAGGCCTGCAGCAGCGCGATGGCGACCGGGTGCGACGGGCAGCGCAGCCCGACCGTGTCCTGGCCGCCCGAGACGGCGGCGGGAATGTGCGCGGCGCGCTTGAGGATCAGGGTCAGCGGACCGGGCCAGAAGGCGGCGGCCAGCTGGCGCGCCTCGTCGGGAATCTCGGCGGCCCAGTAGTCGAGCTCGGCGTCGGGCGCCAGGTGCACGATCACCGGGTGGTCTTGCGGGCGGCCCTTGGCGGCGTAGATGGCCGCCACCGCGGCCGGATTCTCGGCGTCGGCGCCCAGCCCGTACACGGTTTCAGTGGGAAAAGCGACAAGGCCGCCGGATTCGAGAATCGCGGCGGCCCGTGCCATCTCCGGAGTCGGAGTCGTCATGGCGATTTACTCGGTCAGCAAGCGCAGCGCTTCCGCATATTTGGCCGAGGTCTGGTCGAGCACGTCCTGCGGCACGCGCGGCGCCGGGGCCTTCTTGTTCCAGGCCTGGGTTTCCAGCCAGTCGCGCACGAACTGCTTGTCGAACGACGGCGGCGAGCTGCCCACCCGGTAGCTCGAGGTCGGCCAGAAGCGCGACGAATCGGGCGTCAGGATTTCGTCGATCAGGTGCACCACGTTGTTGGCGTCGAGGCCGAATTCGAACTTGGTGTCGGCGATGATGATGCCGCGCGTGGCGGCAAATTCGGCCGCCGCGGTGTACAGCATGAGCGACAAGTCGCGCACCTGGCGCGCGATGTCGGCGCCGACGATCCGCTCGGCTTCTTCGAACGAGATGTTCTCGTCGTGCTGGCCGGCCGGCGCCTTGGTCGACGGGGTAAACAGCACCTGCGGCAGCTTCTGCGCTTCCTGCAGGCCGGCCGGCAGGTCGATGCCGCACACCTTGCCGGTCTTCTGGTAATCCTTCCAGCCCGAGCCGATGATGTAGCCGCGCACGATGCATTCGATGCCAAGCGGCGTGAGCTTCTTGACCACGATGGCGCGGCCGTCGACCTGCTCGCGTTCCTCGGGTGCGACCACGTCGACCGCTTCGATCCCGGTCTCGTGGGTCGGCATCATGTCGGCGTATTTCTTGAACCAGAAATTCGACATCGCGGTGAGGATCTTGCCCTTGTTCGGGATCGGATCGTCGAGGATCACGTCGAACGCGGACAGGCGGTCGGTTTGCACCACCAGCAGCTTGTCGTCGCCGACGGCATAAATGTCGCGCACTTTCCCGCGGTGCAGGAAGGGTAGCGATTTCAGGTTTGTTTCGAGAATTCCAGCCATGATGTTTCCTTCAAAATTCGGTGCTTGCAATACGGTGCGCCAGCCACGTCCAGCATCCTGAAAACCGTCATTCCCGCGCAGGCGGGAATCCAATTCATACTCTACCGGGTGGCCGCGAAATTGGTCCCCGCGTGCGCGAGGACGACGGCGATCAGAGTTCAGGCAGGGTGGCGCTGCGCACCTTGTCGGCCTGGGTCTTGCGGAACGCCAGCAGCTTGGTCTTCATGCCGGCGTCGTTCAGCGCCAGCACCGCCACCACCGCCAGCGCCGCGTTGGCCGCGCCCGCTTCGCCGATGGCCAGGGTGGCGACCGGAATGCCCTTCGGCATCTGCACGGTCGACAGCAGCGAGTCCATGCCCTTCAGGTACTTCGAAGGGATCGGCACGCCGTACACCGGCAGGATGGTCGATGCCGCCACCACGCCGGCCAGGTGGGCCGCGGCGCCGGCGCCGGCGATGAAGGCCTGCGCGCCGCGCGACTCCATGTCGGCCAGCCAGGCTTCGAGTTCTTTCGGGGTGCGGTGCGCCGACAGCGCCCGCGCTTCATAGCTGACGCCGAAATCCTTGCAGACCTGCGCCGCTTCTTTCATGATGTCCCAATCGGACGTGGAACCCATGACGATACCTACCAGAGTTGTTTCAGACATATTCATTANNGATCGCCAGCAGTTCCTGCGGCACCGACGACGAACCGTGCATCACCAGGTGGGTGTTCGGGATACGCGCGTGGATTTCCTTGATGCGGTCGATGGCCAGGATGTCGCCGGTCGGCTTGCGGCTGAACTTGTAGGCGCCGTGCGAGGTGCCGATCGCGATCGCCAGCGCATCGCACTGGGTGCGCGCGACGAAGTCGGCGGCCTGCGAGGCGTCGGTGAGCAGCTGCTCGCGCGTCATGGTGCCGTCGGCGCCGTGGCCGTCTTCCTTGTCGCCCATCATGGTTTCGAGCGAGCCGAGCACGCCCAGCTCGGCTTCGACCGAGACCCCGATCGAGTGCGCGAACTTGACCACTTCGCGCGACACTTCGACGTTGTAGTCGTAGCTGGCGACGCTCTTGCCATCGGCTTCGAGCGAGCCGTCCATCATCACCGAGGTGAAGCCGGAACGGATCGCGGTCATGCACACCGCCGGCGTCTGGCCGTGGTCCTGGTGCATCACGACCGGGATGTGCGGGTACGATTCGACCGCGGCGTCGATCAGGTGACGCAGGAAGGCTTCGCCGGCGTACTTGCGGGCGCCGGCCGAGGCCTGCATGATCACCGGGCTGCCGGTGGCGTCGGCCGCGGCCATGATGGCCTGCACCTGTTCGAGGTTGTTGACGTTAAACGCCGGCAGGCCATAGCCGTTTTCGGCGGCATGGTCCAGAAGTTGACGCAGGGATACAAGTGCCATGGGTGTACTCCAAACAATAATAAAAAGCGACGCCGCGCAAGCTGGCCCGGCGGATTAATCGGTCAACCGAGCTCGCCGACGCGCACGATCTTCAGGGCGTTGGTGCCGCCCACCTGTCCCATCGGCTCGCCCCAGGTGCAGACGATCATGTCACCCTTCTTGACGATCCGGTTGGCGACCATCAAGTCTTCGGCCTGCTTGAGCACCGCGCCGCTGTCGCCTTCCTGGGTCAGGTGGTAGGCGTGCACGTTGCGGTACAGCGATACCTTGCGCTGGGTGCTGACGATCGGCGTGAGCGCGAAGATCGGCGTGTCGACCCGGTGCCGGCTCATCCACAGTGCGGTCGAGCCGGATTCGGTCAGCGCGGCGATCGCCTTCACGCCCAGGTGATGCGCGGTAAACAATGTGCCGTAGGCGATCGACTGGTCGATGCGGGTGAACTTGACGTTGAGGAAATCGGCGTCCAGGGTGTTGTACTCGGACTGCTCGGCCTCGACGCAAATGGCGGCCATCATCTCGACCGTTTCGATCGGGTACTTGCCGGAGGCGGTTTCGGCCGAGGTCATCACCGCGTCGGTGCCGTCGAGCACCGCGTTGGCCACGTCGGACACTTCGGCCCGGGTCGGCACCGCGTTGAAGATCATCGACTCCATCATCTGGGTGGCGGTAATGGTCAGCTTGTTCGACTCGCGCGCCATGCGGATCATGCGCTTTTGCAGCGCCGGCACCGCCGCGTTGCCCACTTCCACCGCCAGGTCGCCGCGCGCCACCATGATGCCGTCGGAGGCGTCGAGGATTTCCTGCAGCGCCGGAATCGCTTCGGCGCGCTCGATCTTGGCGATCAGCATCGGCTTGTGGTGGTAGGGTTCGCCGGCGATGTTGGCCAGCTGGCGCGCCATTTCCATGTCGGTCGCGCTCTTCGGAAACGAGATCGCCAGGTAGTCGGCCTGGAAGCTCATCGCCGTCTTGATGTCTTCCATGTCCTTGGCGGTCAGGGCCGGCGCGGTCAGGCCGCCGCCCTGGCGGTTGATGCCCTTGTTGTTCGACAGCACGCCGCCG
>CXWL01010319.1_pt1 | contig 15942 bp, 14 predicted proteins | sample 590931 | NCBI WGS metagenome assembly CXWL01 (sample SAMEA3498368, study PRJEB10139) | groundwater metagenome | biome: water well; material: biofilm material | place: Germany | collected 2015-04-27 | reverse complement strand
CATGGCGAGCGTCTTCCGGTAATCTTCCCGCGTCAGCATGGCCATCTGTTGTTGCGGGCCTTGCTTCAGATGAATGGTGATGGTCACGTCGTGAGCAATGTGGCGCAGGACGCCGTCGACATCCTTTCGTCGAACAGCTTCGTCGAGTGCGTCGAGAAGACGGTCGATCCCTTCACGAGTCAGACGGACATCGGCCTGAGGAGACTTCGACTGCGAATCTGTGAGCACCACGCTGGGCTGGCTTGTCGGTACATGGGGAGCCAGAAGCCTGGTAACCAGACTCTGATTCTTGAAAATCGCGTACCCTGCGTATCCGATGGCCACTGTGGTACCCAGCACAAAGAGCATGATGATGGCCTTTACCATCGAGAAGCGTGGCGGCGCTCGCTTCTCGGTTCTCTCATCGGTCCCCTGCTTCATGGCGACCATAGATCAGCTCTCCGGGCTGAAGATATGAGGTAACAATAGCGTGAATTATGTGAAAAGCAATCAAAGCCAGCGGCTCTGCAAGGCGATGTACCTCGCGGAGCACATACCGAGCCCGACGGCTGCTTTAGGCAAAGCCTCCTCGCAACACTGCAATGGTCATGACCACGAAAACATCTCCGAAAAGCGGGCCTGGTCTCTTGGAAAATGGCTGATGCCGTGGTACGCTGCCCGCGATTGACGGGGGCACTGCTCAACCCATTCTCTACAAGCTAACCAGAGGTAGCCGACTCCATGACCACTCAGAATTGGCGCCAACCGACTGACGACTTTATTCACCGGCACCTGGGTCCCACAAGGGCCGATATTCAAGAGATGCTGGCCACATTGGGCCTCCTGTCGCTCGACACGTTGACCGATACCGCCATTCCTCCCGATATTCGATTTCGTCGAGCTCTTGACATTCCAATCGCCGACGGTGAGCAGGCCGTCCTGGCCCGGCTGAAAGACATCGCGTCCCAAAATAAGGTCTATCGCTCGTTGATTGGCATGGGGTACTACGACTGCGTCACCCCGGGCGTGATCCAACGAAATATTCTAGAAAACCCGGCTTGGTATACGCAATACACCCCATACCAAGCCGAGATCTCACAAGGCCGCTTAGAGGCGCTCGTGAACTTCCAGACCATGGTGGCAGACTTGACTGGTCTACCGCTGGCGAATGCCTCGCTGTTGGATGAAGCGACCGCTGCAGCCGAAGCGATGGCGATGTGCTACACGATCGCCCGCAATGCGGGCGAAGATCGAACGGAATTTTTTGTTTCGCGCGACTGCCATCCACAAACCTTGGCGGTGTTGCAGACCAGAGCCGAGCCTCTGGGTATCGTCATCAAGACCGGTGTCGCCTCGTCCATTGATTATTCGCGCCCTCAGCTGTGCGGACTGTTGTTGCAGTACCCGGCCACGGACGGCTATGTGAGTGATTTCAGCATATTGGTCGCCCAGGCGCATGAGGCTGGTGTTCTCGTGGCGGTGGCGACCGATCTGCTCGCCCTGACCTTGCTCCGCTCGCCCGGGGAATTCGGCGCCGATATTGCCGTCGGTTCGACACAACGCTTCGGTGTTCCGATTGGCTTCGGTGGACCCCATGCTGCGTTTCTCGCGACCAGAGAGGAATACAAACGGCAGATGCCAGGTCGCCTTGTTGGTGTCTCAAAAGATGTGACCGGTAAACCGGCCATCAGGCTTTCGCTTCAGACGAGGGAGCAACACATTCGACGGGAAAAGGCCACCAGTAATATCTGCACGGCTCAAGTTCTGTTGGCTGTCATGGCCGCCATGTATGCGGTGTACCACGGGCCGGACGGGTTGCGTCGGATCGCCGAGCGCGTACACGGCCTCACGTTGTTGCTGGCCGAAGGACTGCGTCGGCTTGGATTCGATGTCTTGCCGAAAGTCTTCTTTGATACGGTTCGGATACCGGTCCCCAAAGCTCAAGCTGATCAGATCGCGACCAGGGCGAATGAACAAGGAGTCAATTTTCGGCACTATGAAGACGGCTCCATCGGCATCTCACTCGATGAAGTCAGCTCCGAGGAAGAAGTCCGCCGGCTCCTGCACATCTTCGTCGGACATGACCAGTTGCCGTTCCGCCTTTCCGATCTCGCTGACGCCATCGATCTCAACTACGCGTCCCCCTTGGCCAGGACGAGTAAATACCTCACGCATGAGGTCTTCCAGCGCTACCACTCCGAGCACGAGATGCTCCGCTATCTCCACAGACTACAGGCCAAGGACCTGTCCCTCGTCCACTCCATGATCCCGCTGGGTTCCTGCACCATGAAGCTGAACGGCACTACGGAAATGCTGCCGGTCACGTGGCCGGAGTTCGCTCGTTTGCACCCCTTCGCGCCGGCTGAACAAACACGTGGCTATCGGACGTTGTTCGAACAACTCGAATCGTGGTTGGCTGAGATTGCCGGATTTGCAGCGTTCTCGCTCCAACCGAACGCGGGGTCCCAGGGCGAATATTCTGGCCTGATGGTCATTCGGGCCTATCATCGGTCAAAGGGGGAAACACACCGAGACGTCTGCTTGATCCCCATATCAGCCCACGGCACGAATCCCGCCAGCGCCGCTATGGTCGGCATGACGGTGGTGGTCATCGCATGCGATCGAAACGGAAACGTGGATGTCGCCGACTTGGAAGTCAAGGCCGCTCAATATCGAGACCGATTGTCGGCCTTGATGCTCACCTATCCATCAACTCACGGGGTGTTTGAAGCAAATGTGCGGCGCATTTGCCACATCGTCCATACCCATGGCGGTCAAGTCTATATCGACGGGGCCAATATGACTGCCATGGTGGGCCTCTGCCGGCTGGGCGACATCGGAGCGGATGTCTGCCATCTCAACCTTCATAAGACGTTTTGTATTCCCCATGGAGGTGGAGGACCCGGCGTGGGACCGATTGGAGTGGCACGGCATCTCGTGCCTTTTCTTCCTGGGCATCCCGTGGTCAAGCTTGGTGGGCCTCAAGCCATTGGTCCTGTTTCGGCGGCCCCGTTCGGCAGTCCGGGCATCCTTCCGATTTCCTGGGTGTACATTGCCTTGATGGGTCGTGACGGATTGACCACGGCCACACAGGTAGCCATCCTCAATGCCAACTACATGGCGAAGCGGATGGAAAAGCATTACTCCATTCTGTACCGGGGCGAGTCCGGATTAGTGGCTCACGAGTTCATCCTGGATCTCCGTGAATTCAAGGAGAGCGCTGGGGTCGAGGCGATGGATGTCGCTAAGCGATTGATGGACTACGGCTTCCATGCGCCGACCGTGTCGTTCCCGGTGGCCGGCACCCTCATGATCGAACCGACGGAAAGCGAAGCCAAGAGTGAGCTTGATCGGTTCTGCGAGGCGCTGATCCTGATCCGCGCCGAAATTCAGGAGATCGTCGACGGACGCCAGCCGCGCACGAACAATGCGCTCAAGAACGCCCCTCATACCGCCGCGAGTGTGACGGCCACGGAATGGGATCGCCCCTATAGCCGGGAACAGGCGGCGTTTCCTGCACCCTGGCTGAGAAGCAGCAAGTTCTGGCCGAGCGTGAGCCGCATCGATGAAGCCTACGGCGACCGCCATCTGGTCTGCAGCTGTCCTCCGATCGAAAGTTATCAGCCCTAGCCAACTCATCCCCCGCCGTTGCCTCTTGGCTGTCCTCCTCTGCATGGGCGACGGTGGACCCTGCCTTGTCCATTTTCTATGCTCACAGTAGAGTACAGAAGCGGACTCTGACCGGGAGGTCCTATGAGCGACATCGGACGTCGAGGTTTTCTGGTACGGACTGGTTTGGCCTTGGGCACAGCGGTTCTGGCTGATGCCTACTCGCGTGCGTCTGCCGATCAACAAGCCTCACAGTACGGATTCCAAAACTGGGAAGACCTCCGGACGCAGTTTCCGTTGTCTCCCCAACTGATCCACCTCGCTGCATTTTTCCTCGCGTCCCATCCGACCCCGGTGCGCGAGGCGATCGAGCGGCACCGCGCCGGTCTGGATGCCGATCCCATCGGCTATTGGTTTGAACATGAGGAGAAGCAGGAAGCGAAGGTGCTCCAGGCAGCGGCTGAGTATCTGGAAGGCAATCCCACAGACATCGCTTTGACCAACAGCACGACGATGGGTCTCGGTCTGCTCTACGGGGGATTACAACTGCGCAACGGGTAGGAAATCCTGACGACGACCCATGACCACTATTCGACGGAAACAGCCCTGCGTCTCCGCGCCGAACGGACAGGCGCCATGGTGCGACAGATTCACCTCTATCGTTCCACCAAAACTGTATCTCGCGATGAAATCGTCGATTCGTTACGCAAGAGCATCACCCCGATGACGCGCATTGTGGCCGTCACCTGGGTCCATTCCAGTACGGGGCTTAAACTGCCTATTCATGAGCTGGTGCAGGCGATCCAGGCCATCAATCGTTCGAGAGACGAGCGGGACCGGATCATCTTCTGCGTGGACGGAGTCCATGCCTTGGGAGTTGAAGATTTCCGCGTAAGCGAACTCAGCTGTGACTTCCTCATCGCCGGAACCCACAAGTGGATATTTGGTCCCCGTGGAACCGGTTTGGTTTGGGGCCACCCAAGAGCATGGCCGATCGCCAGGGCAACGATCCCAACGTTCAGCTCGCAAGCCTATGACCTGTGGATGGAGAACAAGTCATCCAAAGATCTGCCTCCATCCATTCACATGACTCCTGGCGGGTTCCATTCGTTCGAACATCGTTGGGCGCTGGACGAAGCCTTTACGTTTCATCAGGCCATCGGGAAAGCTAGGGTGACTCAGCGGATCTATGAACTGAACCAGCAATTGAAGCGAGGCCTGGCTGGCATGCCGCACGTGACGCTCCAAACACCGATGTCGCAGGACCTATCCGCTGGAATAGTCTGTTTCGAAGTGGCCGGTATGGCGCCTCGCCAGGTCGTGGAGAAGCTCCGGCAACGAGGCATCGTCGGCAGTGTGACGCCTTACGCAACGAAGTATGTCCGACTCGCCCCGAGCCTCATCAACTCACCGAAGGAAATCGAGACGACACTGGAAGAGATCAGAAAACTGCGGTCGTCCTAGAGATCACGCTGCAGAATAAGTTGGATACTCAGGATGAAGTCTGCCGCAGAAGGCTTGGTGCGTGGGGGGAGGGTAATCTCAACCTACGGCTCGTAGCCTTACTTCTCGCCGCACTTCTTAAACTTCGACTCCTCGCACTGCTCAGCCATCCGCTGCGCCTTCGTGATCTGCTCCGGCGTCATGCGTGATGCCGTACGATCTCGGTCCTTCGTGATTTCAGTTTTCGACCCGCTACTCGACGACGCGATCGCCATACTGAACCACACATAGGCCAGAACTTGATTTGGTTGAACGCCTTGTCCCTTGGCATACATCTGCGCGAGTTCGTTTTGGCCTCCCGCATGGCCTTGGCCGGCCGCCATGCGATGCCATTTCAGTGCCGCCTGGTAGTCTTGTTCCACACCCAGACCGCTGGCATACAGCAACCCTAGGTTATACTGAGCCCGTGCATCCCCACGTTGTGCCAAGGGGTAAAAGAGTCCCGCAGCGACCCTGAAATCTCCACGCTTCAACGCCTCATATGGCTCCTCCCCGGCCAGCGGTATCGACGGAGGTATCGATTTCTTCGAATTACCACTCAACGATTCCACCGCCGCAGAGATGGTCGCACCAGTCAAAATCCAAACCGCTACGAGTACGACTAGCCTCATCGTGTACGACCTTTCAGTACCATCATTAGCGTTGGAGTCCCGTGCTGCACTCGGTGATAAGACAACCGAGCTTCCACAGCCCCCACAGCAAGGCAGACTACGGAGGAGCTCATTCTTGTCGAGCGAGGTCCAATTGTCATCACAATATTGTTTTTGGCATTCACCCTGACCGATGGACAGTCACTGGACATGGTTCTCGGGTCGAAGCTGAACCCGACGTAGAGCCGGTTCATTGGAAAGAGTGTTGACGCGATGAAGAACTCGCAGTGCAAGTGCAGGCTGGGATGGTGCCGAAGCCGGGATTTGAACCCGGACACCCTTGCGGGCGCTAGACCCTGAATCTAGTGCGTCTGCCAGTTTCGCCACTTCGGCATACAGGCTGCTGAACATGTCTCCCAGCGGCGTTCTCAGTCGCCTTTCTCCCTCAACGCACCAACAGCGTCCGCCTCGGGATCAAAACTCCTTGCGGACTTGCTCCGATCCATTTCGAGCAACCCCCCGTCAAGAGCCAGACTGATGAACGACCAGGAATCCGGATTATCCTGAATTCTCCTCATCGGCGTCAAGCGAACGTTGCCGCCACCATTTCACGGGGCGGCACGGATGACCGGCTGAGGCATGGCCCATTGCCCGACCATGGCGATCTCACGAGGATCGCCGCTGACGACAATGCGTTCGCGTACGAGTCCGGCCGCGGCCAAGAGCGAGGGGGCGGCGATTCTCGGAGCCTCATCGACCATCAAAACATCGAAACGCACCCGGCTGAACAGGGGATCGCTCGCAACCCGCATGGGTGTGGCGGCGACGAGGCGGCGATTCTGAATGAAGGCCTGGCGGTTTGGGTGTTCTTCGGCCGCCAGTAACTCGCGGACCTTTTTGGTTCCCCCCAGTTTGACGATCTGTTCTTGGAGTTCCTCGAACTCGGCCCGCTTCCCCCTGGGAACGGCCGCCTCCGGAGCAAGCTGCTGAATACGGCCTTTAGCGACATCGAGTTCTTTGTTCAGTTGATCCATCTGCCCCTGATACAGCGCGCAGTATTGCTTGAGGGATTCTGCATTCTTCCCGACCGCTTGCATCGTCAGACGTTGAAACAAAGGTAGGTGCTCGAAGTCCTTGAGCGTCTTCTGGACATCAGCCATCTTCACTTGAAGGTCTCGCAATTGTGTGACGAGGCGCCATTCCAGTAAGCGGACTTCGTCCAGATCTTTTTGTTTCACTTCCTTCTGAGACAAAAAAGGGGCGAGCTCTCGGAAGCGGTCATACTTATGTTTCAAGGAGGCCTTGTTGCCTTGTGATTTGGCATAAAATTGATGCATTTGGGCTTCGAACCCCAGTTCCTGAAGATCGACGCCGGCGGCCTGCGAGGCAATCGGAAGTTCATACCGAGTGATCCACGTGGTGTGATTCAGTCCACCGGCCTTCATGGTACGCCCCACCATCCCCACCATCTCATCGCACGCGAGGTGGTCTGGGCTGATTAGGAGAATGCGCTTGTTGGCGCGAATCAGCTCCATCGCTAGATTCCCCAACTTTTGACGCCGGACTGACCGGTCGTCCGACCACACCGTCGTGAAGACAGATGAGGTGGAGGGGAAGGCCTCAGCCTCCACGTCCTGCATCTGCAGCAGCGACGCCAACCGCTCAGTTGGCCCAAGGTGATACAGGTCTGGCTTCGCCAACATATCCTTCAGACGGGAGGCTGCTGTGCCGACAAGGCCGGCTTGGTCTGGAACAAGGGTGACAGAAGGGACTTCGCGTCCGAGGGCATCGACCAGTTGTACGGATAAGCTGTTCCCGGCCTGCCGCAGGACAATTCCTTCCGTCGTGTCCGCCTCATCGGCAGGGACGACGGATACCGGAAGGTCGACGGACAGTTGGACATCAGCAGGCACGATAAATTCGTACAGATGGAGCCCGCCGGTTGTGCGCATCAGGCGACCTTGCGACGCCACGACGGGAGCATCATGCCCTGTCTCGGTCAAACGGATTCGCTCCGCTTCAAGGCAGGTGATCCATAATTCAATGAGTTCTGTGCCTGTCATACCGGCTGACAACCTCCGCACGTCATGGCAACGGAACGTCATGATAAAGGCCCATTGCAATGACTGTCCACCGCCGGCGCTCGCCGGTTGCTCTTGTCTTCACGACCAGAACTTGTCTAGAATGAGCCGCTTCTATTAGCACTTGCAGGATGTTCAAAACGACCGTCCCGCGAGGCCGCAGCAAGCGAAAGGCCAAGGTATATTCGGATGTTGCGGCGTTGAGCGAGGCGAAAACGAAGCTGGCGGGGTTTTTCAACATCCTGTCGAGGAGGACTCTGTGAAGGGTTTGAGATTTGAACGAATTGCTACGGGTCGGCACTACAACGTGGTTTTTCACATCGGCAGCTCGTACGTGCCGGTGAGTGACGAAACCATCGATGAACTCAAGGAACAAAGCCTCTTACCGGCCGAGCGATTTCTCGACCTCCTCATCGATCGCGTCGGCTACTCATCTTACCTAAAAGATCAGATCAGCAACGAACTGAAAGCGACGGGCGATCCGACCACGCAAATTACGGTGCTGCAAGGCGCCATTCGGGAACTGTAACACCAGCTAATCCGTTCGCTGTCTTCTTGGCCCTCCCTAACTCAACGTGGGAATTCCCATACCCCGCATTGTCTACGACCCCTGCAAACTTCCAACTAGCACCAAGACGATGCCGTTGTTAACCGGCGGTCAATCTCAAGTACGATCTGGTATAGGTTGGTCATGTTGTAATCTTCGCCAAGAAACTTGAACGTCTCTCCGTCAAGATCCCGGAGAAACGCCTTCTCCGGGAATCCCTTAGCGCCCGTCATAATGTTCATGTCGAAGAAAGCGTGACCATCGAATTCGTGCACCCAGCGATCCAGGCGTTCGTCGAAATGCTCAAGGTGGTTTCGGAGCCTTCTGAATGGCTTGAGGTCAATACCTGAGAGATCCACATGACCAGCAAGTATTGTGTGACGATCCGTCCCGGACTTTGTGTCAAGAATCCGATCAATGTTGCTCGCGTGTACCAGAAAATGATGAAGATGGAAGAAAACATCTCTCACAGCAGAGACTCTCTCAGCTTCTTGGAACGCCTCGTAGCAACGACGAGCGAACTCGGCCTGTGTCTTGGCTTCCTGAATATAGATCTGCCGCTTCTTCACGTGATCGACACTCCTCATCCATTTTCTCTTCCGCCCTATGGGACTAATCGAGTGGGGCCTGACTGCGCGCGTCGAGCGACCACCGCTTCATCGTGGGGGCTCCGCGAGCAAAGGACCTACTCGATTGGTCCCAACCCTCAATCCCCTACCTGCCCTTCCTGGAACAACTGGTTCATGATCTGATTCCGCTTTTCAGGGTCTTGATAGTACTTCAGCGCCTTGGTGTAGTTTTCCATCGCGCTCTGGCGTTTACCGCGGATGGCATAGATCTCGGCGATGCCGTGGTAGGCGCTCGCATCCTCCTCGTTACACTTGAGCGCCCGGCTGAAGATATCCGCCGCTTCTTGAAGCCGATGCTTGCCTAGGGCGAGCCATCCGAGTGCCGAGTGAGCAGCGCCGAAGTCTGGATTGGCGTTGAGCGCGTCTTGATAACTCTTTTGGGCCAGATCCAGACGCCCGCGTGTTTCGTAGAGTCCGCCCAGGGCGAAGTGAACTTCGGCGTCCTGTGGATTCAGCTTCAACGCCGTCTTGTAGGATTGCACCGCTGGTTCCATCTTCCCCTGTTCCGCCAGAGCACAGGCGAGATTGGAGTGTGCTGCCGAATCGTTGGGGGTGAGCTTGATGACTTCACGATATTCCTTGATCGCCATCTCCAGCCGCCCTTGGTCTTGATACGAGACGCCAAGATTCATCCGTGCCGGGGCAAAGTCAGGAGCCAGTCGAACAGCCTCGCGATATTCTTTGATCGCCATTTCCGGATGACCGGCCCGTTCGTGAATCTGGGCCAAAAAGTAGTGTGGGTACGCAGAGTGTGGAAGCAACTTGGCGGCTTCCGCGTAGGGTTGCAGGGATTGTTCCGATTGACCTGACTGCGCAAGGAACAAACCCTTGATCAAATGGACGTAGCCGCACTCCCTGTGCCTGCTGAGCAGATCGTTCACCCACTCCCCCACCACCGCAATGTCCTGTGCAGCCTCGAGACAGAGGGCATGGGTTTTCCAGGCCTCGGCAAACCGACCTTGCACGAGATACACGGCGTTGCGGGCGAACAGCGGACGTGGATCCTTTGCTCCATCCGGACCCCGGCTCCAGGCCATCGATTCGGAAAACAGGGTGTCCCATGCTCCGGCCGCGATGGCCGCTTCGCATTGTTGCTGATGGGTACTCATGAGCGATATGTGGATTTTATCGAGTCAGCGCGTCTTCGACATCAGGCGGCGTCACCTGAATACCGTCGCCCAGGAAGGGAAATTTCTTGGCCAGCTGCTGCTTCATCTGCCAGGCAACCGTTCGGTAGGACCAATGGCCCTTCACCCCAGACCGGAGCTTGGCGATATACTCCGCCTCGGCATAGTCCATCTTGAACAAACAGCGCACCTTGAAGCCGAACGGAATGGCATAGAGCGAAGCTTCTTGGTCTTTTTTCTTGAGCAGCTCAATGTCGTTCCGCACCGCAGCCATCGCTTGCCGATATTCCTGATCTAAGCCGGCGGCGATCAACGGCGGTGGCACATCATAGCCGTGGACGGTCGTGAAGTTCTGTTGCACTTGCTGGCACCGCCGATGACGATGCATGTCTCGCCACGCCCCGATGTCCATCAGGATGTCGAAATTGAATGCGTAGCCGCTGCGGAATTCTTTGATGAGTTCATCGTATGGCCCGCGCTGTCTGGTGGCGACTTCGATGGTCGCGTGTTTCTCCTTCTCAGACCACTCTTTCACGACCTCCAGTATCTTCCGATACGGGGCCTGCGACACGCGATAGAGGAGCGTCGCAACGATTTCGTCCAGCGGATGGTGCGGATCAATCAATTCGACGGGCTCGACAATACCCCAGGTACCAGGCTGATCGAGCCCCGCCCCGCGCAAGACTTCTTTCGCATGGCGCGCTAAATCGGCGTAGACCGTTTCTTGATAGACATTCGCCTTAGCGTGCCGTGCCAATGTTGGTGCCAGAGGATCGTTCACGCCTGAGGTCTGACCGCAGAGCTCGCCCCACAGATTCACCGGCGGACGTTGGCAGGCCTCTTTTAAATCTTCACCGATCGCCCGCAGTTCCGGTAGTTGCGATGACAACAGGCGCGTCATCTGCTTTTCCAACGTCCGGATGCTGACGACTTGTCCGACGTTGGTCTTTGCCGCAAGGGGGAGCAGATAACGGGTAACATCGAAGGCACGTGCCGCTATGGTCCGCTGATAATCCGCTGGTTTCATGGACTCCGGACGCGGGTCCCGTTCGGAGAGGTACGCGATCAAGGGATCGTGCAACAATCGATAAACTTCGGACAGACTGCGGAGAATGCCTTCATAGACTGCCTCGGTTTCGCACCCTCGAATCTGGCCCGGCACAAACCACTGGCTCGAGGCGAAGTTTTGATAACGGCTCGATTTGGCTTGCCCGTCCCAGAGCGGTTCGTCCTCCAGGCGAATAGCCGCGAGTTCAGAAATCTCTTCAAAACAGATGATGACGTGGCCAAGATCGGCGATCGACGCATGCCCGTAATCGAAATAAAACTGATCCCAGAACTTTTCCGAGGAATGGCCATGCACCCACTGGATGCTTTGTTCTATGGAGTCCGGCGATCGGCTGTAGCGCGCCAGTGCATACGCGGATTTCTCCGGCGGCATGGGAGCGATGGCCACGACCCGGCGACCTGATTGATCCTGACTCATAGAATGTCTTTCACGTCGGATTGAACCGTAGGCCGCGCACTATACCTCTCGATTCAGGATGGCGCAAGCTCGGGTCCGTTGACTTGCCGCAGAAGGCGCCGCTATAGTCCGCGCGAATCATGCTGTGTCAAGGTATCATGGGAGTAGGAGGCGGTCGTTTTTCATGATTAAGGGCATTAAAGGTGTGAAAGATCTATTACCGGAGGAGACTCCCCGTTGGCGCCTCATCGAAGAAACTGCCAGGCGGTGGGCAAGTCGGTATGGATTTCATGAAATTCGAATTCCGATCTTTGAAGTGACGACTTTATTTGCGCGGAGCATCGGTGCATCGACCGACATCGTTGAGAAAGAGATGTACACCTTTCCAGATCGCGACGGCACATCTCTCACTCTTCGGCCTGAAGGGACTGCTGGGACTGTCCGAGCCTATATCGAACACAATCGGGCTGCGATCCCCGTTCCTCAGAAGTACTTCTATTTCGGGCCCATGTTTCGTCACGAGCGTCCCCAAGCCGGCCGGCTGAGGCAATTTCATCAGTTTGGCGTCGAGTCGCTTGGTATGGCGGATCCTCGAGCTGATGTCGAGGTCATTGCCCTCCTTTGGAGGATCTTATCCGACCTCGATCTCCCCAGTCTCACCTTGGAGATTAACAACCTAGGTCATACCGCTGATCGAGACACCTATCGGCCTCACCTCGTAAGTTACCTTAAACAGTATGAATCCGGTCTTTGTATAAATTGCCGGCACCGTATCGACGCCAACCCACTACGAGTGCTGGACTGCAAAGTCCCTGAGTGTCGCGCAATTACAGAAACCGCTCCACGCTTAAGTGACTCCCTTTCTGAGGCAGCTCGTTCATACTTCACGCAAGTCCTAGCTGGTCTCAATGCCATCAAAATTCCTTACTCATTGAATCATCGGCTGGTACGAGGTCTTGATTACTATAACCTCACCACCTTCGAGGTCACTGCGACCAACTTAGGTGCGCAGAATGCCGTCGGCGCAGGTGGACGCTACGATGGATTGGTTGAAACCCTCGGAGGGTCGCCCACCCCTGCTGTTGGTTTTGCCATCGGCCTCGAAAGAATGGCGATGTTGTTGCCTGAGTCAGTAACAGGAAAAGCACTGGAGGATCTAACTATCTATGTTGCCGGCTTTGGTAACCACGGTAGTGCGGCTGGTCTTACGGCACTGGAAGAACTTCGTCTTACTGGACTCCGCGCAGTTTCAGATTTTCGATCCACAACCCTGAAGGCTCACTTACGACAAGCTGACCGTCTTGCATCTCGCTTCACTCTTATCATCGGGGATGATGAAGTCGTGAAAGGATCGGCTGTTCTTCGCGATATGATGACAAAAGTACAGTATGATGTGAATCTCTCTACCTTAAGTCCTCAGATTCAGTCTCTCCTTCCCGACTCCTAAAGTGCACACTTTTCCGAATTGACTTTCCCTTAAAAACCACCTAATCTCTCATGGTGGATATAGTATATAACTATATATAATTCATAATAAATTCCTGTGGATTCAAAGAAGATTGGTTTTCTCCTAGCTCTTCCCCCATCACACACCAGCGCTGAGACTGTGCATGGTCTCGCGCACGCGGCCCTTGATGCCGGCCATGAGGTCTACTTATACCTTATTGATGAAGGTGTGAAGAATATTCACAGCGACCGTTACCGAGCTCTCACTCAAGAAGGGGCCCGAATTTTTGCCTGCGCCTATGGGTGTCAACAACATCACGTTCCAACGGAAACTATAGACGAAAAAATGTCGCTCTGTGGCCTCGTTGTATTGTCTGGAATTATCGAGGCTTGTGATCTGTTTCTATCGTTTACCTGATTATTTCTTCTCTATGGCAAAAAACGTTGCTGTTATTATTCAAGAAGATCCTCGAAAGACCCATAGGCCTGTCGAAGCTCTCCGTATTGCTCTTGGCCTTTCGGCTGGATCTCACAGGACAACTGTCGTTCTCCTTGGTGAGGCTGCCCGTCTCCTAGGAGATGAGACCGACGATATTCTCGATATTGAGATCCTTGAAAAGTATCTTCCTGCTATTAAACAACTCGAAATTCAATTTATTGTCCCTTATATGATTGATCAGGTAGTAATCCAGGATGACTTCCTCGTCAAACGTGAAAACAACGAAACTATTCGCTCCTTTATACAATCTATGGACTGCACACTTGTGTTTTGACTCAGGGGCTTCTTCTATGTTGTCGGCTATCTATATTGTTCGTTCTCCACTCCATACTCTGTCCCAGGCACTCTTGCCTGAAAACAGTTCAGCTATAGTGCTTTCCCTGGAAGATCCCCTTCTTCCAGGGAAAGTATTGTGTGTAACGATTACCACTCAATTCACAGAGGGAGAGAGGTTATCGTATGAACAAATACTCGAACTACTCCTTAGGAGCACGAAGGTCATAGCACTATGACTCCGAAGTTTGTTAGTTAAGAAAGTTAGGAGTAGTGGTAGTAGGAGTAGTGGAGTGAATAGAGGGTATAACTGTGAAGTGGTTGATTTTATAAAGTAAGTATTACTAGATAAGGAAGGATAACATTGGGGATTGTTTCTTTATAGAGTCGTTAGAATCTGTGAAAAGCTTGTGAATAAGGAATAGATAGTGATTGTACCTTCTTTATATAACTCGACATGTCCTGGTGTGACATGGTATTCAGCGTCGCTTTTTATCTGTTATAAAGAGCAGTGGAATAGTAGTTATCCACAAGTGTGAATAATCCTGTGTATAGCGGTTTTGATCCGTTATGAGTATTGACACTGTTTGGCAAGAAGCATTGCAGTATATCCAGGCGAAAGTTCCTAAGCAGGTGTATGACACATGGTTTATACCGGTTCACCTCGACCGGATTGAAAACTCGACGGCGCATATTGGGGTTCCGAATAAGTTCTTCGGGGAATGGCTGGATGCTCATTATGGACCGCTATTAGCAGAAGCCATGGCCACGGCTCGTGGTGGAGGACAGATGGGTGTGGCATTCACAGTCCGCCCAAAGAGCACTGCGCAGGAAGTTGAAACACAGAGCGTTGTTACTGCGCCGCGAGGTATCACTCAGTCTAAGCCGAGACGGGGAATACAGCTCAACCCAAAATACATATTTAAGAACTTCGTTGTCGGTGCTGGGAACCAATTTGCTCATGCTGCCTGTATGGCCGTAGCCGAACAGCCAGGCCAGACCTATAACCCGCTCTTTATTTATGGGGGGGTGGGACTCGGGAAGACTCATCTCTTAAACGCGATCGGAAATCATGTCGCTGAAAAGAGCGATCTGCGAATTGCATATCTGACCACAGAGCAATTTACCAATGAGGTGATCAACTCTATTCGCTATGACAAAATGATGGATTTACGGAAACGGTATCGACATATCGATATGTTGATGATCGATGATATCCAGTTTCTGGTCGGGAAGGAACGCACACAGGAAGAATTCTTCCATACCTTCAATGCCTTATATGAGGGACATAAGCAGATTGTTCTCTCAAGTGACCGGTTTCCTAAGGATATGCCAGATATCGAAGAGCGTCTACGATCTCGGTTCGAATGGGGATTGATTGCAGACTTGCAGCCGCCTGATGTGGAAACCCGCATTGCCATCCTGAGAAAAAAATCAGAAGATGAGGGCCTTAAACTGCCGGAAGACGTCATCCAGTTCCTGTCGATCACGATGAAGAGCAATATCCGTGAATTGGAAGGCAGCCTTGTTCGACTAGGTGCTTATGCCTCGCTGACCGGGCAGGTGATAAGCCTTGATCTTGCTAAGACCGTCTTGCGCGATGTCATTGGGGATAAGAAAAAGATCGTTGCGATGGATGATATTCAAGAAGCGGTCTGTACACAATTTCATGTGAAGATGACGGAGCTGAAATCTCGCCGCAGGAGTAAGACGCTCGTACATCCTCGACAGATCGCCATGTATTTATGTCGAGAGCTGACTGATTCATCGTACCCCGAAATCGGGCGCCAATTTGGCGGTAAAGATCATACGACCATCATTCACGCCTGTCGTCAGGTCACAAAGGCCAAGGAGACCAACACGGTGTTGCAGGCGACGCTTGAAACATTGAAAGAGCAAATTCTTCGTAGTTAAGAGCTTCGCAGGGAGAATTCTCTATGAAAATACGTATTGGGCGAGATGAATTATTGACGGGACTTCAGCGGGTCCAAGGTGTCGTGGAGAAACGAAATACGATGCCGATTCTGTCCAATATCTTGTTGGAAGCCAAGCAGGATGGGGTGGAAATTGTCGCGACCGACCTCGAAATTGGATTGCGAGGTCTGTACAAGGGAACCGTTCTCTCGACCGGCGGTGTCACTATCTCAGCCCGAAAATTATTCGAGATCGTCAAAGAGTTACCCCCTGGCGACAT
>CXWL01018195.1_pt1 | contig 15943 bp, 18 predicted proteins | sample 590931 | NCBI WGS metagenome assembly CXWL01 (sample SAMEA3498368, study PRJEB10139) | groundwater metagenome | biome: water well; material: biofilm material | place: Germany | collected 2015-04-27 | reverse complement strand
GCACGTGTTTTTCCATCACGCGGCCGCCATCGAAGATCCTCTGTCTCTGGTATTCCACTGAATATTTATACAGCACTGTCAAGCAGAGAGGGCCGCCAGATGGTGGCCCCGCGCCGAGGGCGCCCTTCAGACGGCACCCGAAATCACGCCACTTCGTGTGGGCACCCAACGGTGGCCACCTTTGGGTGCCCCTGAAAGAGGGAAGTCCAGCCGCCTAGAGATCGGGGCGCAGCGAATTATTGGAAATTATTGGAGGCCAATAATTTATCGCTGGCGAGCAGGCCTTCGTGGTGAAAAGGGCGGCGACAAGCATCCGTAAAGTGGGCCCACTGACCTCCCCCGAGCAAGGGCAACCAGAAGTGAGCACCCGACCGACGGACATCGGGCGTTACGTCAACGGCCTGGCGCTTGGGCTAAGATGGTGGGGCACACTTTCCTGGAAAGTGCTGAACCGTCTTCTTAGACCCTGTTTCGCGAGGCTGGCCGACATGCAAACCCCTGACAAGACCATCGACCACAGCACCCTGCGCCGCCTGGTCGACGCCGGCGCCCACGTCGGCGCCGAAGTGGTCGGCGGCGCCGACGGCTGGGGTGTGGTCATCAGCTACGGCCGTGCCAGCCAGACGCTGGCCGCCACGCGCGGCGCCCCGCGGACCTGGCGCCAGTTCGAGACGCTGGCCGGCTACCTGAAGGAGCTCGGCATCGTCGAGTACCGGGTCAACACGGCGGAGTTCGCACCAGGTACGGCAGCGGGCAAGCCCGACGACAAGCGCAGCGTCACGGCGTCGGATCGGATGAAGCGCGCGCACCAGGCTGCCGCCCACGACACTTGGTTCCGCGAGCAGGTCCAGGCCTCGATCGACGACCCACGCTCGAGCGTTGATGACGCAGTGGCCAAGAAGGAGTTCGCAGCCAAGCGCGCTGCCTTGGCCAAGTGCGCAGGCGCCGCGAAAAAGGCAGCACATTGAACCGTCTGACCTGGCGGCCGAGGGCGCTCGCCGATCGCGACGACATCATGGTCTACATCGCGCAGGACAACCCGACTGCGGCTATCGACCTGGACCTCGAGTTCGAGGCCAAGGCGGAGAACGCCAGGCTGAGGCCGAAGCTGTACAAGGCTGGCCGGGTCAAGGGCACACGAGAGATCGTGGTGCGGCCAAACTACGTCATGGTCTACCGCGTCACCGGCGATGTGGTCGAGGTGCTGCGAGTGCTCCACGCGGCGCAGCAATGGCCATGACAACACCACCCAACAGGCCGGTGCTCACCGAGCACCGCGAGGGCGACGAGGAGGCCAAGCTCCAGGCCCTAAAACAGGCCGCCAGCCAAGGCTGGTCGGACATCAAGGCCGGGCGGTACACCGACGTCGATGACGATCGGCTAGAGGACTTCGTCGCGCGATTGGGGGCGCTCGAAGCGTCGGCAAAGTATCCCGGGCCTGACGCTTCGACAAAAAGTATACCCAGCGAACCATGAAAAGGTATACCGGCGATCCGCGAACGTTCTGGCCGCAAGGCAAGCGGCAGAACGTCGTGAAGGATTGGCGCCGTGCCTTCCACGATCTGGTCGGTCGCGTCATGGCATCGCCTGGCGTGACGCTCTTTGATGCCGTGGAGGCAGGCGTTCCGACCTACATGGTCAACCTCATCGCCGGTGCGACGGGTGAGGCGGTCGCCGATGTCATGGACATCATCGGCGTGTCGCAGACGACGTTTCGGCGCAAGGAAGAGGCCAACGAGCCTTTGCCCGATGTGGCGGGCCACCGCGTCATGGGATTCCTGCGGGTGGCAGCGACGCTGCGCCGGCTTCTCGAGGAGAGCGGCGATCCTGACTTGCTCAAAGACTTCGACCTTGGCGCCTGGTTGGCGCAATGGATGCGCGAGCAACTTCCCGGACTGGGCGGAAAGACACCCGCAGAAATGCTGCGCAACCCAGAAGGTCAGCGTGCCGTGGAGCAAGTGCTCGAGCGCATGAGGGGCGGGTTGCCCGCATGACGTGTGCCTGGAACCATAACCGTGCCGGTTCGGAAAGCTTATGGATCCGCTTTCTGGTTCCGGCTGTACGCCGTCTACGACGTCGCGCAGGGCCGCAAGTACCTGCCGATCGAGGCGAGGGCCTGGTCTTCAAGAGCACGATCAGCGACGACTCTTTCAAGGCGATCTCGAACAAGTACCTGCTGAACGAGAGTAAGCGGCTAGCCGTCCCACCTTGAACGGTCGATGGATAGCGGCCAGCATGGTGTCCACCTATGTCTGAGGTGGACACCATGCAAATCAAGAGTGCGCCGCGGCGGCGCCACGGCGCTGAACTCAAGGCCCGGGTGGCTGGCTGCGTGCGACGAACCCGGCGCCTCGGTGGCGGCCATTGCGCGCGCCTACGACCTCAATGCCAACCTCGTGTTTGATGCCGCGGGTGACCGAGCTACCGCTACGCAGCGCTTGCGGTCGGTGGCGGCCGCGGGACGTATTCACACTTCCTGGCACCAAGCAGTCATTGGGTCCTGCCGAAGGCGCTGGCCCGAAAGGCCGCTCCACGAGGTACTGCGGCCATTGGGCTCTCGTGAGGCGGTTCGCGCTGCACCGGCGACTGTCTCTCTGCAACTCGAACTCGCAGTACCAAACCAGCAGCTACTCGCGATGCCGCAGCTCAAGCCGCTGTACTGGGCGATCCAGCGTCACCGGTTATCGAAGAATCCGTCGACCGCCAGCAGCATCGCTTCGATCTGGTTGGACCACAGCTGGAAGGTGTGCCCCCCAGTTGCCTCCTGGTAGTCGATGTGTGCGCCACGTGGCTTCAGGGCAGTGACTAGGGCGCGGTTGCTCGCTACGAGGTCGTCCTCGCTGCCGCAGCGCAGCACCAGCGGACTGTCCAGCGGCGGGGCGGCTTGTAGCTCGGCAATCAGTTCCGGGGGATACCAGCCGCTAAGCGCATAGCCAAAGCCGTACTGATCTCGGTAGCGCGCGGCGAGGGCCACGGTGCCGTAGCCGCCCAACGACATCCCGGCCAGCGCGCTCTGCGCGCGCCCGGGCCGCAGGCCGTATTGCTGCGCCAGCCAGGCGGGTAGCTCGGTCGCGACAAAGCGCTCGCTGCCACCTTCGTATGCCCGCTGCGTGCCCGCGCTGGGCATCACCACGGCAAAGGGCTTCACGCGCCCGGCAGCAATCAGGCGGTCCAGATATCGCTCAATGCGACCGGTCTTGAACCACTGATCGGCGTCCATGCCGCCACCGTGCAGCAGCCACAGAACCGGCAGGGCCTGGCCCTTGTGGTAGCCCCGGGGCAGGTAGACATGCACCTTCATGTCGCGACCCAACGCGCTCGACTTCACGGTGCGGGTCACGACCCGGCCCGACAGGGCGGCCGCCGGCGCCGTCCACGGGCCCTCGCCCACGAACACGAAAGAGTGCTGGCCGCCCCGGCCGTCGGCGTCGTGTTCGGTTGTGGCCGGGTCATGTACCCATCGACCATCGACCACGAACTTGTAGATCCATTGGCCTGGCGCCAGCGCCACGCTCAGGCGCCAGACACCGTCGGCGTCGCGGCTCATCGCCTTTTTGCCGTTGTCCCAGTCGGTCATCTCGCCGGCCAGGAAGACCTGCTTGGCTTGAGGCGCGCGCAGCGTGAACCCGACGGTGTCGGCCCGGGCCAAACCGGCGATCAACCACAGGAATAAAATGACAGCACGGTGCGTCCAGGGCATGGGCAATCCAGGCATTGAATGGCTGCATTCTTGCCCACCTTTGGTGGCACCGGCCGAGACGCAGCTTCCGGCCTCCTGGTGTCCGTCAGCCAGCACGCTCGATCGTCGGCAGACGAACGCGATTCTCAGTTCGGGGCCAACTCTTGCAGCAACCATTCGATCCGACTTGGACTGAACGACCGGTCTTCTTGGCCACGACTTGAACGTCTCGACCCGTTGCTGTCTCTCGGCAAGCCAACCTGAACGACAGCAGTGCGGTGCAGCGCGGTCGTTAGCCAGTTGCACCCAAATTCACGCTATTGGGTACTCGCTCTTCCGCCCAACTTGCACCGATGCACCGTCGGCTTCCCCACCTACGATCAGCGGACAGCCCCCACATAATTCCGGCGCGGGCTGCTGGATCAGATTAGCGGCTACTGACATCACTTAGAGACCGATCCATGAACGAAGCCTGGATTCTTCAAGCGTCTGAAATTCGGCGTCCGTTTTCGCGGGCGACCTGGGTTCCCCTTCGTGCGTCGCTCAATGACGAGAAGGGCAACGTGAAGAATGTGGGGTACGTCGGCGACGTGTTCGCATGCGGCTCCGTCGCCTTTCCCAAACAGCATCACGAGCTCGCCCAGCGCTTGAGTTGGAGCGACATCGGCATCGGCCACACCGTGGCACCACATGCGTACTCGGACGGCCATTACTTACCGATCGATGAGTATCAGTACAACGATAAGGAGCCCGTCGGGATCAATCTCGTTTTCGAGCATCCGCAGCCCGTGGTCGGCGGCCGACAGTGGATCCTGAATCCGGACTTGGTGGTCGCACTTCGCCTGATCAAGGATGGGCCGAACTGGGTCAGGCCGGAAGAGGACTTTGTTGTGGTCGCCAGGGAGACAGTGGCCAGCGATGGCAGCCATCGCCTGATCGAGATCAAGCGCGAGTTTCTGATGGACTACTTGGCCGCGCGCGGCCTTTCTCTCCGTCTTTCCTATTACCGCCAGCGCGTCGAGAACGTGGTCGACCTCAAGGACAGCCCCTATGCCGGCCTGACCGAGATCCAGGCGCAGCGTGAAGGTGGAAGGTACGAACTGCGCATGAGGGAGCTGAACGCCGTGTTCGGCGGGAGCTGGGCTTCGTTTCGTGTGTGGCGCACCGACGTCGACGAGGAGGACGACGCTCCGGTCATGGGACCTGAGACGAACGACAACACCGACTCAGAGAGCGCCAAGGGCCATCGAAGCGGCTACCCCGGCGTGCGCGTCGAAGGCGAGTTCTGGCGAGACGAGTGGATCGAACATCAGGGAAAGAGCACGCGTGTGCGCGGGGACGAGGATCAGAACCTGCCGCACTTCATCGTCGACACGGACGGCTCGCGCAAGTTCTCGGCCGAGCTCAACGACGAAGACATCGGACGGTGGCTATGGTTCCGCCCGTCCGTGGTCAACGAGCTCCTGACCCATCGAGGCTTCTTCTTGAAGTGGTACACGGCTGAAACGGGCGCGATCGAATCCACCTCGGGGTATTCAACCCATTTCGGTATCAACGTCTCGGAACTCATCACCGTCTACGCCTACGACATCGCCAAGCTGCCCGCCTGGGAGCAGTTCCTCTGGGCCGCGAGCAACGTCGCGCCGGAGGGCAAGGTCAGCGCGGAGCTCCTCGCCTCGCAGGTCAAGGCGCAGCCTGCGGACACCGATGCCGTGGAGGTGGCGCTGTTTGGGTGCATGCGGCTGCTCGATGCCGGCTTCCGCAAGACATTCGGCGTGTCGCTGTTCTCACATGAGATTGACGATGCAGCGTCGATGCAGCACGTCTCTCGCTTTTCGAGCAAGGACCAGGCTTCGCTCTTGCGGCTGGCCAAGGAGCTCGTTCGCATCTTCTCCGACCGACTCGATGTGCGCTCTCTTCGAAAGCTGTCAAACCACCCCGACAAGGAGAAGCTGGGCTCGAACAATTTGCTGCAGAGCATCTTGGCCCAGAAGGCCGGAGAGGCGCGCGCGCGCGAGGTCTTCGCTGCCATCGCCGGCGCGTACGACATGCGCCTTGGCGACGCCCACCCGACGAGCTCGAAGATCGGCGAAGCCCTCAAGCTCGCCGGCATCGACACCGCGGCGTCGTCTCTGCGGCAGGGCGAGCAGTTGATCCGCAACTTCGGCCACGCCGTTTGGTGCACCGGGAGTCTGCTCTTCGGGGGCGACGAGAAGAGTCAGGAATAAGCCGTTCGCCGCCGAAGACCGGTGCCAGCCTTGACTGGTCGTTCGTTGATACGGGCCGAACGACAGCAACTGGCCGCGAGCGTGAATCCGCAGAAGTGCCAGGAAGCTGACCTCCGGCCCCAGGTGCCATCAGTTTGACGGGTGGCAAGATTCGCCTTGTCGCGCAGGCGCATCTTCGTTGGCCCTCAACTTGATGGGAGTCCATCATGGGATCCGTAGACAACGCTGTGCATCGCGAGCCATGGAACAAGGGCAAGATCGTCGGCCAGAAGGCGCCGTTCAAGCTCAAGGACATCTGGGCGCTGCGCGTCCGTCTCCAGATGGAGAACCGGGTGCGCGAACTGGCACTCTTCAACCTGGGAATCGACAGCAAGCTCCGCGGCTGCGACCTGGTCGGCCTGAAGGTCCGGGACATCTGCCACGGCGACCAAGTGGCATCTCGCGCGATGGTCATGCAGCACAAGACCCAGCGCCCGGTGCAGTTCGAGATCACGCCGGCGACCCGAGACGCTGTTCAGAAGTGGATCAGGCTGGCTGAACTGAAGTCGGACGACTTTGTGTTTCCGAGTCGCATTCATGACTCGCCGCATCTGGGGACGAGGCAGTACGCCCGAATCCTCGAGCATTGGGTCGAGGAACTCGGTCTCGATCCAGCAGAGTACGGCACGCATTCGATGCGGCGAACCAAGGCGACGCTGATCTATCGACGCACCAAGAACTTGCGAGCCGTGCAACTGCTGCTCGGTCACCGCAAACTTGAATCCACCGTGCGCTACCTCGGTATCGAGGTAGATGACGCCCTGGAGATCTCCGAACAGACCGAGATCTGATTGACGTCTCGGTCCGAAGTTGCCCGGGCTGACCACCCGGGGCAACTCGGCGACGCTGTGGCGCCAACAACAGCGTCGCCTGACACTGCCGGGTCGGCCAAAACTGGCCGCACCCGACGCGTCGGCCAGCCACTTGTTCGAAGTGCGGATCACAGCGGGACCTCACGCCGGCCACGGACGCCGCCGCCGCGACGGTGCCTTACCCGGCCTGCGGATGGCCCGGCGCGTGCCCGGGGATCACCGGGTCGGCCGGAATCAGGATCCACATCAGCAGGTAGACCAGCACACCTGTTCCGGCGCACAACGCCAGCAACGCGAACAACAGGCGCCAGATCCAACTCTCGACACCGGTGACGCGTGCGATGCCGCCGCACACGCCGCCCAGCCAGCGGTCGTCTCGGCTGCGGCGCAGCGCATTGATCGCCAGCAGGGCTGGCGCGGTGACCTCTGGAGCACCACCGAGATCGCGCGCCTTGGCACGCACGAATTCCTCGTCCGAGAGCACGCCGCGCTCGTGCAGCGCGCCCAGTCGACCCAGCTCTTCGCTCAGACTCATGATGCAACTCCCTACAAACTGGTCATCCAGACGCATAGATTGGCGCGGCGCCCACAGTTGTTCAAGAGGCCTGCGACGGGCTGCCGTTTCGGGCGACAGACCGCCACATGGCAGAGCAAGGTCGGCTGGCTCGGATCGGCTGGATGGCTGCGGCCAGATCGACCGGTCCCGCGGTTGAGGTGTGCCTGGTAGCACCGCCAGCGATCCCGGCAGCGCTCGTTCGACGCGGCTCCGCTACGAGTGACAGCTTCCCGGACTTGTCGCGAACTGGTAGTCCCGGCCACTTCAGGTCATACGGGCGATCAGAAAATCGCTGCGCCGATGACCGGTTTCAGAGCACAGCCGCCATAGGCCGACGGCCGCTCAAACGCTACCATTCTCGAAAGCAGTCACTCACGGTTTTGCGGCGCCGGTCGGCATCCGATGCAGGTAGGACTACCGCAGTTCGATCCGCCTAACTGGAACTGGTGGCCCGCCGGTGACATTTGTTCGGCAGGTTAGTAGGCCATGCAGCGGACATCGGTTCGCTCAGAAACTGCCTTCAGGGAGCTGACCTCCGATGTGCCGAGCCAGCACAGCGCCGCACGAGTATTGCGAAGGCGCCTCCTCGCCGCGCCATGAGGCCAGCTGAAGTCCCACCGCCATCGGGTGGGGTGACTGCGGCATCACCATCACCGTTGATGAGTTCCGACACAATGACTCGGCTGAGCAGTGCCCACTGCTGCTCTCGGAACTGGCCCATGGACATCAAACTGATCGAGGATCTCCTCGCATTGCGCCAGCACGGCAGTTTTGTGCGCGCTGCTGAAGCGCGCCACGTGACACACCCGGCCTTCGGGCGCCGCATCCGGGCACTGGAGCAATGGGCCGGTGTGCCACTGGTTGCCACCGGGCGCGCGCCAGTGCGTCTTACGCCGGCCGGCGAGTCTCTCCTGGGCGAGGCCGAGCCGCTGCTGGCGGGGCTGGCGCGCGTGCGTTCGCAGTGGCGCAGCCTGCCCGAGACCGAAGCTAGCGGCGCGGTGGTGCGCGTCGGCACCGGTCGTACGCTGGCCCACTCTTTGGTTGCCGACTGGCTGGCACGTCTGCGTCCGGTTTGGAAAGCCCATCGGGTCGAGATGCGTACGGCGGCCATGGCCGAAGTCGCAGCAAGCTTCGAACGTGGGGAGACTGATCTGCTGGTGTGCTACGAGCATCCCGTGCTGTCGATCGGCTTGTCTGGCCAACGGTTCCGGCACGCCACGCTGGCCAGCGACCGCCTGCTGCCAGTCTCGCGTGTCGACGCCAGCGGTCGTGTGAGGCACGAACTTGGCAGTTCGCACTGGATCGGCTATGCCCAGTCCTTGTCGCTGGGACGCCTTCTGGGTGACCGCCTGGCCGCCGGCCATGGCCTGCCGCCGCCGCAGGTGGTCTGCGACTCGGCCGACGCGATGCTGGAACTCACGCTCAAGGGCGTCGGCATGGCCTGGCTGCCCCATTCGTTGGTTGCTCAGCCGATCCGCCAAGGGCTGCTAAAGCCCTTGGGCGGCAAGGCGCAGCAGGTCCACTTCGAGGTGCGCATCTACCGACACCGGGGGCGGCAGTCGCCGTTGGTCGAAGCGATCTGGGAGGCGACGGACCGTTGAGGTCTATGCCCGTTTCAGCACCGGTCGGTGCCAAACCGGCATATGAATCGCCCCACGCGTTCCCACAATGTGTCTCGCAGGCCGATCACGGCCACGCAGGAGACCCACATGCAAAAGACCGATCGACGCCGCTGGCTGGCACACACGGGCGCGCTGGCGCTCGGCCTGGCCCGTCCCGCCTGGGCCCAGGGGGACGCTTACCCGAACAAGCCCATCACGCTGGTCTGCGGCTACCCACCGGGCGGCAGTACCGACCTGACGGCCCGCGCCGTGGCGGCTGAGTTCACGGGTCGGCTGGGCAAGCAGGTGATCGTGGAAAACCTCGGCGGCGCCGGCGGCACGCTGGGGGCGAACAAGGTGCAGCAGTCCGCGGCTGACGGCTACACGCTGCTGCTGGGCAGCAACAACGAGATGGCCATTGCTGGGCTCATCAACCCCAACGTGCGTTACGACCCGGTGCGCCAGTTCACCGCCATCGGCCGCGTGGCTTCACAGCCCATGGTGCTGGTGGCGGGCCCGAAAACCGGTGTGAAGGACGTGAGCGGTTTCATCGAGCTCGTGCGGCGCAACCCCGGTAAGTTCAGCTTCGGCTCGTCAGGAGTCGGCACGGCGCTGCACCTGGCTGGAGAAATGGTCAAGGAGTCGGCCGGCTTGTTTCTCGTTCATATCCCCTACCGGGGCGTGGCGCCACTGACGACCGACCTGTTGGGTGGACAGCTCGAATTCGGCGTCTTTGTGCTGTCAAGCGCTCTGCCACACATCCGCAGTGGCAAGCTCGTCGCGCTCGGCACGACTGAGGCGAAGCGCTCGCCGGTCACGCCCGAAATCCCGGCCCTGGCCGAACACCCGCAACTGCGCAAAGTGGACATCAGCAGTTGGTTCGGTCTGTGGGGCCCGCCCGGCCTGCCACCGGCCATCGTGCAGCGCCTGAAGGAAGCTCTGGCCGGGTCGCTGGCGGCTCCGGAGTTGCGCAAGAAGATGACGGATTCCGGCGCCACCGTGGTGGCACCGGGTACGGATCTCGCCGAGTTTCAGACGACCGAGCTCGCCAAATACCGCCGCATCGTCGACTTTGCCAAGATCCGCGAATGAGCGCACGCCTGCGGCAGGTGGCGGTGCCCGACATCGGCCCCTGGCGCGCCGGCAACACCGGGGTGCCTGGCGTGTGGCGCTTCGAATCCGGGCGAGCCGGCCGAGACGTCATGGTCAGCGCGCTGGTCCACGGCAACGAGCTGTGTGGTGCCTGGGCTTTGCGCTCGGCCTTGGCAGCAGAAGTGCGTCCGCGCCGCGGGTCGCTGACGCTGGCCTTTGCGAATCTCGATGCATTCGACCGCTTCGATCCGGCGAGGCCGGACGCCTCCCGCTATCTCGATACGGATATGAATCGGCTGTGGGGCGACATGGACTGGCGGCACGACACGGCGCACCACACGTCAGAACATCGGCGCGTGCTGACACTGGCGCCTCTTGTCGAGCGCAGCGAGTGGCTGCTGGATCTGCATTCCATGCACGAGCACGGCGAGCCGCTCGGGTTGGTCGGCCAGCTGGCACACCATGCCGCGCAGGCGCTGCAACTCGGCGCGCCCACGATGCTGGTCGCTGACGCGGGCCACCGCGCTGGGCGCCGCATGCGCGACCACGGAGCCTACGGACGCGCCGACATGACGTCGCACTTTGCGCTGCTGGTCGAGTGCGGCTTCCACGACGCCACTATCTCGGTGGACGTCGCACACGACATGCTGAGTCGCTTCCTGGTCGCCAGCGGCGCCGTCGACGAAGGCGATGTGCCGACCGGCTGGCGGCGCGACATACCGGACCGGAGCCAGCGCCTGTTCACGGTCTCCGAAGGTGTCACGGTTGCCGCGGGCGAACCACCGCGCTTTGCGCGGCCATGGCTCAGTGGCGAGACGGTTCCGCATGCTGGGACCCTGGTCGGCTGGAACGGCGGCAACTCCGTTGTGACGCCGTACGACGACTGCGTGCTGATCATGCCGACGCTTGTGCACGCTGCGCCGGGGGCCACGCTCGTTCGGTTTGCGCGATAGCCATAAGCCTGCAATTGCACGGCGCCTAGATTCCAGCCCGCTGGTTCACCGGCCGCGGCTGCGAACGCTGCTAGATGGCTGCAGCGGGAACACGTCGCCTGCACAACCTCGACGCTGGCCAAACGCGCAGACACTCACCGCATCTGATCGGCAGCGCCAGTCCGTGACTTTCCGATACAGCGTTTCGACCACGAACCAGTTACGGTTGCCGGTCGGCATGCGCGAAGGACCGCTGTCGTCATCTACGACCTCCTCGACGGCGTGGGCGAAGGTCAAGTTCCAAGGTAGATCGGCCGTTCGCCGAGAAGACCGCCGCCGACTCCTATGGGTCGGAAGTACCAGTTCGCCACAAGAAGGAGCAGTCGTTGGCCGGACATCGTCTCCAAGTCGTTGGCCTGCCCATCCACTCCGCCGCACCGAAGGGCAAGTTCCGAGGTACAGCGGACAGCCGCCCGAGGAACCAGCCAAGGTCAGGTATCGGCGCCCGCAGCCATTCGCGTGCGATTCCTGACCAGCTGCACCCAGTCTGTTCCGGTCCTTCAGCCGCCGAACTCGAACGACAGCACATGGCCGGGAGCGATGTTTCAGCGGTCGCTTTCTGCCCACGCCCACTCGCCCTGCTCTGCGAGTAAGCCCGCCGGACGCTTACCGCGCCTGAGCAGGCTTCGATGCCGATGGTGCAGGGCGGCAAGGCCGCCACCACCTCGCGCAGCTTGGCACGCGCGACCTTGGGTTGGCGCAGCTGCACCGCGCCTGTGGCGTTCACGCCGTGCAATGCAAAGACGTTCTTGGCCAGATCGATTCCAACGCAGACAATGGATATGGACTTCCCCTTTCGACGGTGAGTTGATGAGAGAACCGCACTTCCCATCGTGGCAGTCGTTACCGTATCCCTGCATTGCGGGCACCTCGGGAAGGGGAAGTCCCTTTCGTTAGGCCGCACAAGCAACGGTCTCTGCCCGCGAGGTGACTCTCGAGTTCACGATGGAGGATGGAATGAAGCAGCAATTTCTGACCGAACCGTCGGCGATCGTGATGATTTCAGAAGGCGAAGTAACGAAGAGCAAGCCCTATGAGGCTGTGCTGGAGAAGCCTGACGGGGCAACCCACGCAATCATTCTGCTCGAGTGTTGGCGCCGACCTCGGTTTGAGCCAGTTCGCCCGGGTACGCCGACCTTTCGGTGAGCCAGCCCGATCATGTGGATATCCCAATAAGCTCTGGCCATTCAACTTTGGCACGTGGCACACCGAAAGGCCGGCGCGCTGGCTCAGTTCTGCGCCGGCGCCAACAGCCCAAGAACATGAAACTGCTACGCCTACCGCCGTACGCACCCGAGCTCAACCCTCAGGAACATGTCTGGGACGAACTGCGCGAGAAGGAATTTCCCAACCGCGTGTACGCTGATATGGCCAGCGTGCGTGCGCAACTTGAAGCCGGCCTACCCAGACTCGCTGGCGACCACCAGGCACTTCGGAGTCTGACTGCATGGCCTTGGATAGATAGGCTCAGGTTGAACGCGCACTAGAATAACGAGACGAATTAGTCAATTAACTGCACTTTGACCGATTAACGGGGTCGCGGGTTGCACTTTGTCTTTTGGACATTGCGACCATCTGATTGCGGTGCAGAAGGGAAGAGTAGTGAGTGCCCGCCAAACCCAGCGTCGGATCAAGAATGCAGGATGGCTTGAAAGCGCGCGACTTGCTTTCGCGACACATGCGCGATATAAAGTTCTCTGGACGTAAAGTGACTACCACGGGCTCGATGCAAGTCGTGTCTGTCGGCCACAGTCACTTTCGCCAACTGTTCCCAGGTCCGGTCCCGGGGAATGGGCTTGTAGCGTGCGTCGCACGCGTTCTCATGGCGCTACCGGCGCGAGGGCAACGAGAGAAAACCAGGTAGAACACCAGTACCTTGGCATCGAACTACCGTGCGAATCGGCGATGCTGAACTCGACTCGCAACCTTCTGTGAGTTTCTGGTGGTAGGGGTGCCGACTAGGCGCCTTACATATGCCCTCGTTTGAGGCGAGCGCGGCGTTGCCGTAATCGTCCGCTTTGGTGCACGCTGATGCGTAGACCAACCCGCACTCTTGTTGCCCTATGGGCTTGTTGTGCGTCGCCCATGCGCGAATTGGTCTGGCACGACCAAGGCGACGCCATGGGCAACTCGGCGAGATGGCTTTGCCGTCGCTGGAACGACCAAGTGCCAGCGAATGTCGGTGGCGGACTAGCGCCCCTCAGTCGACCATGCTGACAGAACAACAACTACTCGAGCGATTTGACGCACAGAAGATTCCGTCAGTAGGAATCGATCGTATCCGGCGGATCCGGGACGAATTTCCGTCGGCAGTCATAAGGACGACAAAGAAGGCCGGAAAGACGCGCTACGCCTCGCTGAAGATGCCGTTCGTCACTGAGGGGGCTGCCGATTCCACAGAGTGGGCCGCAATGATCCACTGGGATCACGATGACGAGACAGATGAGTTCTATCCGCAGCCAATATCTCTCAGTATCACACACAAAGTTGGCATCACTAACCGAAAGACAACCCACTTCACCCGTGCCGACTACCTACGCATAACTAAGTCGGCGTTCACCTTCGTTGAGTGCAAAACAGAAGAAGAGCTCATCACGTTGGCAAAGGAATCACCCGATCGATTTCAACGACAAGCCGACGGGTCGTGGAGATCACCGCCGGGAGAGATTGCCGCGGCCGAGTTCGGTTGCAAGTTCGAGATACGCTCCTCAGCCCAGAACAACTGGATCCTGATGGAGAACTATGAAATCCTGAAGGACTACTTCATCGGAAAACCGAAGGAGCCGAACAAAGAGAATCGCGAGCACGTCATTGCGGTTCTGAATGAGCACGCATGGTCGAGTACATTCGATTTGATCCATCTTGATCCAGCCATCTCGGCTGACGATTTGTACCTCATGCTCGTTCGTAGGGAGGTCTTTTTCCCTATTCAGGAGATGCGGTTGACGAATCAGGAGCATGCGCTGCTCTTTAGAAGCGAGGAAACCTACCTCGCGTTCCAGACAATGCTTGGTCGGCGAATACCTGGCAAATTCAATCAGGACCTCGGGGTTGAGCTGAAGGGCGGGGAGACGTTCAACTGGAGCGGAAATAAGTGGTGTGTCATCAATCCTAGCAAGACGTTAATCACGATTCAGCGCCTCGACAGTGTTGACGCAGGAGGCCTAGCTGAATTTACTCCTGAAAACTTCTGGAAGCTCGTCAGGGCAAAGCGAATCGTAGTCGAGGCGTCAGAGTCAATTCCATCTTTGCAAGGAGCGCATGAACTGCTGCGGAAAGCGAAGCCGAGCGCGATCCTAGAAGCGAATCAACGGTATCAGGTGCTATTCGGTGTCATTGCTAGCACTAAGAACCCTCTATCCAATCGCGGCAAGCGCAGTAGAGCCTACTGGTTGCGGCAGTTTCGCGACGCTGAAGGGCAGTACGGTAGCGGCTTTGTTGGTCTGTTAACTAGGCGATCGGGTAATCGCAAATCGAAAGCCCCCAAGGAGTCGATCGATCTCGCCAAGAAGATCATAGAAGAGGACTGGGAGACCATCAGAAGGAAGGCGCGTATCACCAGCTACGGTAAGTACTCCACGTTGGCCAGAGGTGGGGGAAAGCTCAACGATGGCACCGAATTGAAGGGCGGAATACCGGCTGTCAGCTACGTCACGTTCTGTGGGCTCGTCAAGCAGCGCTCGGGATATGAACAAAAGGCCAAACGTGATGGTGAAAAGGCAGCTCAGGATCTCGAGCCAGAGTACCTGCAGCTAGATGAAACTACACCAAAACATGGTGTTCGAATGTGGCATATAGGTCATATCGACCACACACCGCTACCGTTGAAGTTTGTTGACAATATTCTTGGTCAACTGGTCAAGACGGTATGGTTGACGTTGCTGTTTGATGCATTCACCAGAAAAGTTCTCGCCATTTATCTATCGTTCGACGAGCCCTCCTATCGATCTTGCATGATGGTGATGAGGGAATGTGTGCGGAAGTATGGCCGAGTGCCGCAGACGATTGTTTGTGACCAAGGGTCAGATTTCAACTCAACTTACTGGGAGACTTTGCTTGCCATGCTTCGAATTACAAAGAAGGAGAGACGAAGCGGGAAACCTCGAGAAGGGAACGTTATCGAGCGAGTCTTCAAAACGACAGCCGAGCAGTTCATCCATCACTTGATGGGAGCTACCGAAATTGTGGAGCGGTACTTTAGAAGCGTCAGCCCAGAAGTTGATCCGACGCGAAATGCCATTTGGGTACTCGACCGGATGGAGACCGCGCTACCCAAGTATTTCGATGAGGTGTACCACGTCAATCACCAATCCGGGATCGGTATGGCACCGAATACGGCTGAGTTAGTCAGCCTCAAGGCTCACGGAAAGCGCGAACATCGAATCATCCCCTACACCGAAGAGTTCATTGCTCAGACCTGCCCGCCTGTACATCGGGGTACTGCCCGGGTCACCCCGCAGGGGATTAAGTCGATGTATCGCTGGTTCAACTGCGACGCCTTCCGCATGCCAGGGGTGCTCGGCACCGATGTCCCCGCCCGGTACGACCCCTTCAACTCGGGAATCGTGCGTGCGTTCGTCCTTGGACATTGGCAATTATGTTTCTCCGAGATGTATGCGGTCTTCTCCAAATACTCCGAGCGCGCGATTCGCCTCGCAAGCGAACGCCTCAGATTGCAGGATAGGCGAAGTGGTCGGGCAGTAATCATGAATGCCGAGAGGCTGGCGATGTTTCTAACCACCGTGGAGGGAGACGAAGCGACTGCTGAACAGCTTCGTCACGACAAGGAGGCCGCCGGATACCGGGAACGCATCAATGACACCGGCAATTCGGTCGATGGTGCGCCGACGGGGTTCAACGCGCATGAGGGGGGTCAAGCAGCAATACTGTTGCTTTAGGTGAATTTTCCTGTGGGACTCGCGACGGACCACTGACGCGAAGTCG
>CXWL01001231.1_pt1 | contig 15946 bp, 12 predicted proteins | sample 590931 | NCBI WGS metagenome assembly CXWL01 (sample SAMEA3498368, study PRJEB10139) | groundwater metagenome | biome: water well; material: biofilm material | place: Germany | collected 2015-04-27 | reverse complement strand
CGCCTGACGCTGCAAATGTACATAATCAAAGAAACCGAATGGTTTATGGAGTTCCACCAACTGGGGCAAGCGAACCCCTACTGCCTCAATGCGTGCGCGAGTCCTTGGATGGGTCGAGACTATCAGCCGCTTTCGATAGATGTCGGCGACAGTCTTTAGGAGATCGAGGAGCTTGTCAAACTGCGCAGGCGAATCGACGTTCTCTTCCCGATGGGCACTGACCACAAAGTATTCCCCCGGCTTAAGCTGGAGCGTCTTCAGGATTTCAGACTGCTCAATCCTCGCGTGATAGTAGGACAACACTTCAAACATCGGGCTCCCGGTCTTGATTACCCGTTCCGGCGGCAATCCCTCACGCAGCAAATAGTCCCGTGCATGGTCACTGTAGGTCAGGTTGATGTCGCTGACATGATCCACGATCTTCCGGTTGAGTTCTTCGGGAACTCGTTGATCGAAACAGCGATTTCCCGCTTCCATGTGGAAGATGGGAATCTTTAGACGTTTCGCGACAATCGCGGCCAGGCAGCTATTCGTATCTCCCANNAGATTGGCGGCTACGACGTTGAGAAAATGGTCGGGCTTTCTGATCTCGAGCTGTTCAAAAAAGACCTGATTCAATTCATAGTCATGATTCTGCCCGGTATGGACGAGGACGTGCCGGACATGGACATCAAGCGTCCGGATGACCCTGCACAACTTGATCACTTCAGGACGGGTCCCGACGATGGTCATGATTTTCAGAGGCGTCATCTTTCCGCTCCTCCCTCCATGGTGCTTCCGACCCTGCTATCGCAAGAGCTCGGAGCGATCCCCCAGATCAGCATCCTCGACCATGAGGCGGTGTTTCTTGAGGAGTGCGGTCGTGCCTGCCAAATCGAGTACTTCATCACCGGAACTGTACTCTTTCTCCAACGCATTCGGCTCCGGGGCCGCACTCTGCCTTAGCTCAGGAAGCATGGGCTGGATTGCGTAATACCCTCCCCGACGGACACAGTGATGCATTTCTTCCTCGGAGATCAAAATCTCATGCATTTTCTCACCCGGCCGAATTCCGACAGTCTTGATAGAAATGTCCCGCCCCCCGATCAACGCCTGCACAAGGTTAATGACCGTTGCCGATAGGGCCCGCGGGATATAGGTTTCACCACGTCTGGCTTCCTTCGCCGCAGCAAATACCGTATCCACCGCATCGTCTAAGCTGAGAAGAAACCGCGTCATCTCCGGCGCTGTAATTGTCACCGGCCCTCCGCTCCTGATCTGATCGTGGAAAAGAGGAATCACAGACCCCCGAGAGGCGAGGACGTTGCCATAACGGACACAGACGAAGCGGGTTTTAGGACTCAAGATATTTGCCGCGACGAAGACTCGTTCCTGTACCGCCTTGGTCATGCCCATGACATTCACCGGCGTGCACGCTTTGTCGGTGCTGATTCCCACGACGGTATCAACCGGATACCCCTGCTCTTCTATGGCGCGGACAATATTGGAGGCGCCCATACAGTTGGTCAGGACGGCCTGTACAGGGAAATATTCGCACGTAGGCACCTGCTTGAGCGCGGCCGCATTGACGACAATGTCGGCTCCCTTGATGGCGGAACAGACATCTTCGTAGCTCCGGACATCGCCGATCCGAAACTCCAGCACGTTCACAAAGTTATTGAAGATCACTTCGTCCGTAGTCACCCGCCGATTGAGATAGGACATTCTCATATCGTGCTGCTTGGCTTCGTCGCGGGACAACACGATCACCTTTTTAGGCGTCCCCAACTCTCCTGTCAGCAATCGATGAACCAGCTTCTTGCCCAAAGAACCGGTGCCGCCCGTGACGAGAATAGTCTTGTCCTTGAAAATCATGTGCACCTTTCTGCCATGTGAGAAGCCATGTCATCGATCATGACCTCCCACGGTGGAGGCGAGTAGCCTGTATCCCGATGAAAGCGGGATGCATCGAGACTCCGGTCGCACTCGAACGTCGAATCCCTTTCGATCGTCATCGGCAAACGAAGCCGGTCTCGAATGAGGGTTAAGAGATCATATTTGCTGATCGGCCCGGCAGCCGCATGGTAGACGCCATGAACCGTCGGAGCATCCACCNNCACAATGCGCGCAAGTTCGGAGGTGGGAAACCCGGAGAAGATGGCCTTAGTGAACCCCTTCACAGTCTGTCCCCGTTGAGCAAGAAACCACTCCAACAGACCGGTTTTACGTGAAAGTTCAGGCCCGATCATCGAGGTGCGCAGCGTGAGGCAATGCGGTTCCGCAACCTCCCCCAAGAACTTAGTCCGGCCGTAGAGATCGTTCGCATCCGGAAAATCCGTTTCGCAATAGTTCCCCTTGCGACCTGAAAACACACAGTCAGTGCTCAAGTGAACCAGCCGCGCCCCGACTGTCCGGCATACAAGAGCCAGCCGGTGCGGCAACAAGGAATTGATTTCAAGACTCGGAATGACTTCCTTCGCATCCGATCGTTGCTTGACGATTCCAACGGCGTTCACCACCGCCTCTGGGTGAAATTCCGCAAAGACCTGCAATAGCGGGTCTGTCTGTCTCACATCGATTCCGTAGAAGGCCGTTCCCTTCTCAAAGAGACCGTGCGCAGCATAGGTTTCCCGGTCAAGCCGCAAGGTCACACGGACATCGTGCCGCTCACGAAAATATCGAAACAGCTGATGCCCCAGCATTCCGTCTCCCCCGAGAATCAGGACCCGCATGCGACCCTAGCCTTCTTCACTTCGGTGATCCATCCGTCGAGACGCTCAAGCAACAACGCTCGGTCGAAATGGGCATCAAAATAACTCCGTCCTCTAAGGCCCATCGCCCGCCGTGCCTCCTCTGACATCTGATACATTGCAAGAATCGCATCAGCCACCGCTCTCGCATCTTCCGGAGTCGGGGTCAGACCGGCTCCTGCTTCCTGAACAACTCGTGCCCCCTCCCCACTCAAGGCAGCAATGATCGGCTTGCCACAGGCGAGATAGGATTGCACTTTTGACGGAATGGTCAAGGAAAAAATTGGCTGCTTCCGAAGGGTCACCAGCAAGACATCGGCGAGCGCAAAATACCGCGGCATAACTTCAGCCGGGAATCTGCCCAACAGATGAACTGTTTTGTCCAATCCCCGCTTCTGCACCTCATCGTGGACCCAGGAGAACATTCGGCCATCGCCCAGAATGATCCAGTGAATATCCTGTCTATCCTTAAGCAATTCCGCCGCATCCAGAATAGTTTCGAAGCATTGAGCATTACCAATATTTCCTCCAAACATCACGCGAAAGCCTTTTGGCATCTGAATATGCTCAGGCGCTTCTGGACCAAGAGACAGTGGCCGGTAGAACAGCTCGGCGCTATTGGGAAAGTACATAATATGTTCACGCTTCACTCCAAACCGCTCGATGGGAGATCTGAACGCCTCCGATTGCACGAGAATTCTGTCGCACCCACGATAAATGAGCCGGACGAGATATTCCACCATCTTCAAGATCCATCGTGAATCGGTGGCGCCCACTGCCGAAAGACTCTCCGGCCAGAGATCCTGGACCCAGAACAAAATCGGCGCCTGTTTGAAGCGCTTCATCACCAATGCAGGCAGTCCTACTGTGACCGGCGATGGCTCATAAACCAGGATCGCGTCGTAGCTGCCGTGACACTTCAGTGGGCCGAGCACGGAAGCGAGAAGGGCGAAGGATGCGTAATTCAGCGCCAACCGCAGACCGTTGCCGTCTCCACGAGGGACTAGAGGCACTCGCACGACTTCCACGCCCTGATAGTCCTCGTGCCAACCCCCAATGAGGCGGTAACCCGGAAACAGCCTTCCTCCGGGATAGTTCGGCTTGCCGGTGAGCACAGTCACACGGTGGCCGAGTTCCTGCAGGCCGAGCACGACGTCGTTGATCCGAAACACCTCCGGCCAGAAATATTGAGTTACGATGAGCAAACGCAAGATTGTGGACTCGTCACGCCGGGTTCGAGCTATCTATGTCCTCCGACATCATGCCAAGCTTGGTTAGCAGAACACCCCAAAGAAAAAAAGTAAGGATGCCAGAATACGGCTGCCTCATGCCTACTTTCAAGGAATTATCCACAAGGATCAGGAACAACACGACCGAGGTCAATCCGAGGAGCGATGGTGACACCGCAATCGCCCCCCAATTTCGATACACCATGACCAGAGTGACGGTGACAAGTCCCAACAAAGGAAGGAGGGCGACTAGTCCAAAGTTATAGGCGAAGTCGAGATAATAATTGTGGGCGCTTGGGTATTGTGTCCTATCGGGCGGCGCCACATGGCCGAGCCCCGCGCTCTTCGCGCTGCTAAGAACCTCACTGGCGTAAAACTTCCAGTAGGCAAACCGCTGCGCTATGTTCTGCGGCACCGTTACTTCCAGGGCGTCCACGGGAACATTTATGTTCTGCGGCACCGTTACTTCCAGGGCGTCCACGGGAACATTCCTGAACTTCTCAACATATATGTTGCTTTTGCTCGAAGCGATCGAGAAATAGCTGAAAGAGAGGAATAATATAAGGACGCATAGAGCGAGCACTCCCCTGGCTCCCCGACCGCGAATCTTCTCGTAAGCGGCAAATCCCAATACGCCAGCAATCAGTGCACCGAAAGCCGCGGCAGACGCAGAAGCAGTGACATAGATGCCCATCGGCGCGCCAAGCGTCAGAAGCGCCACCCGATACCGTTGCGCGTCCCACAATGAAAATAATGAAATCAGATATGCGACCACAAACATTTGCGGAACGTACTGCAGATGCTGGTACACGCTGAACAGGTATAGATACGGGGAAAGTACGACATTTTCGCTTAGCCAGGTAGCAGCCAGCTGTGTGGGTACCAAGACCACAAGCGCATAGAGGAACGTCTTCGCCAATACAGATTTCGCGCCGCCCTTCGCCCCGAACAGCTGCCCGAGTACAAGGGCGAACATCGGTAGCAGGAATTGAATTAGAAGAATCAGCTTCGCCTGTTCCTGCCCGCGTTGTTCGTGAGTGAGCATGCCGCTGGACATGAGCATTAGCGTGAAAGTGAGGAAGATCACGGCCAAAGTCTGGCGCGCTCGCGCATAATCACCTAGCAGCACGATACCGCCGTAACACGCAAGCACAGAAACGGGTATGGGCAGCCGCGTCAAGAGCCCGCCCGTGTCGAAGTAATAGGTGGGGTCGCGGAAGATTGCCCCGCTCAACTGGAAGAACACAGGGACTAGCAGCAACAACGCGATCCAGCCCCTCATCAGCTCTGTCGAGAAGTGAATGTTTTCAGCCCACAGGTCTGCAGCTTTCTCGGCACTATAATAAAACATCAAGGCCAAGCCCGAGCTTATCAGGTACAAGGACGCGAGCGTCTTCATTCCAAAAAGGTAGAAAAGGTACGGAACAGACCCTACGACCAGAATATTCATCAGCACGTCCGGCCCAAACACGTCCTTATCCGCGTGGTGCTGCAGAAGCCGCAACCGAACCCGCTGTGCCGCGACCATGACAACCCCTCCAATCAAAGAAAGGCCCACTGCCATCCAGAAGAAATCGGACTTGCCTGTCCACAGCAGTTGGGCAGGTCGAACGATCGCCATTACGAACAGGGTTACCCCAAGCAACAAGGAAAGCCAGATAGCTGCCCTTAGCCAGGCTGGAGATCGTGTCACACTTCCACGCACTTCATGTAGCGCGAGGGTAGGACCAATTGCCTGCGCAAACACCGATCCCAGGAGACCGCCAATAGCAAAAGCCGCGTACAGATCGCCCGCAATCGTCTTGCCTACCAGCAGGAGGATAAGAAGCCGGAGCACATACACCGAAATGCCGATAGTTGCCGTTGACCCGAGGTGCGGCAGAAGTCGTAGCCAACTTCCTCTGGCGATGTGCCCGATGCTCGCCCGCCCAAGGGTAAAGTTGAGGTTGATCCAGAGTGGTGACGTCGCCCATACAAAGATCACCAAGAGGGGCGAGGGGAGGTCGGCCAGCAGCCAGCCCACGACAGCCAAAGTAAGGACTGTTTGTAGAGCGAGAAACCGTGCGGATGACTTGGTCTCGCGGTGCAGTTCCATCTCGCTGACATAAACTTCTGCAATCCATTCAGCGCAGCGCCGCAGCACAAGAACGAACGCCAATAGCGCCTCAACCCCGCCCAGTTGCGTACTGAGCAGAAACGAGAGCCCTCCCAAAGGCAGCAACAGCATCAGACGAATGCCGAGGACGGATCCTGACAGTATCACTGATGATGGATTCAAGATTATGCTTCGCGCATTAGCTGAAAAGGCATAGAACAGCGCAACTGTTGCACCGTGAACGATGCCGACATCCGCGGCTATGTAAGGCTTTCCGGCCAAACTCAGAGCTATCATCACAGCCGTCATCGCAAACGTGTTTGCCATGAACGACATTGGGAAAAGGTACTTCATAGGAGTTGACCTCTCGGGGAAATCTTTAGCGAGATGACTGGTGCAGTTTAAGGTGTGGGTACTATTTTCGAGAAAAATCCGTAGCCGGGGGAAAACCGGCCTTCTGGATAATTTGGTTGCCCCGTCAAGACCGTCACCTCATGCCCTTTTTCCTTCAAACCCATAGCTACATCGTTGATTCTAAAGTTTTCAGGCCAAAAGTATTGGGTGACGATGAGCACGTGCATGGAATCGTTACACCACAAGCAAACGGCTTACGAACGCATCGCTCGTCAAGACCGTAAGTGGCGTCTCGGGTATCTGGAGAAACCGTTTGATGGCACAAGCAATCGACTGAGGTGACCGAGGATCGAACGTTTCCTCAGGATCAACGAGATCTCGGACATAGTCCAACTCAGCTGCAATGATCGACAAACCGGCCTGTCTTGCTTCGAGCAGCGGAAGACCAAAAGATTCAACCATCGAGGGATAGACCAGGGCCTGAGAGCGATCATACAGCTGTTGCATGTCGGACGGTGAACGAGCCGGCACGTTATCGATGTTTAACTTGTGTTCAGCCTTCGCCTGTTCAAGTATCCTGGCAAGACCGGGATAGTCGGACTCTGAGACTGTCAGACGAAGGGAAGGGTACAGCCCATCGGAGGCGAGAAGTTTCCATGCGTCTAAAAGGTTCACATGGTTCTTATGCGGTTCGCCAGTTGCGACGTAGAGAAAATCGTACACGGCAGTTTGACCGCGATCCTTCTCAGTCCTTCGCCTCTGATAGCCGGAGGGGTCTGAAAAGAGCGCCACCACATCGACAGGTCGTCGCAAGGCCTGCGTCGCAACCTGTTGCATCGCCTTGGTCTGAACAATGAATGTCTCGGCATGAGCGTTAAAAAGACGCAGCCACAAACGTTCACTCATCAGACGCAGCTTAATTCTCAGTGAAAAGCCCGCAAGATCGCACCCCTCCACAAGGTATCTGTTCTGTAAAAAGACAATGCCCCTACCCTTCGTCCTGAACAGCGGCGGCAAGTTCCCAAAACAAAGGACCGTATCGGTCGCCTGTGCTACACGGCGTAATGTCCATTCTCCCGCAAGCCGGCCCAAGATTGTCGGACTGACCCGGATGACCGTCAGGGCTAGACTCAGATCCTCTGGAACCTCCAGCCTAGTGTCGATCAGAACAGTCACAGGACCTTTTTTCCCCGCGGCCTCCAATAGAGGGAGCAGGAGGGCTTTCCCACCTCCCTGATGGATATTAGGAGCATGAAAGATCAGTCTCACGGCATCCCTCGATGACGCGCCAGTACCATCAGCGTTTCTCCCCCGAATAGGCGGACACCGACGTCTTCAGCCATTGCGCGGACCATCCGACGGGGGAAACTCGCCATGCGCGTTAGCCATCCCCGTTGCGGTGATGTAAAGCCAGCTCCAGTATAAAATGAATCAATGACCTGATAACCGGACTCCTCCAACATCGCGAGAGCTAATCCCTTCGTAAAGTAATGAAGATGTCCCACTTTCTTTCTCACATGAAAAAGCGGCGCTTCCCGCAAGACGCTCACAGCCGAAAGATCCAATGGAATATGGAAGATATGCTGCCTCGCATGCCCGCTGAGCCGAGATAGGAAGTCGAACGGATTGGCCAGATGCTCGATCACATCGAGAACAAGGAGCACATCATACTGCGGATGGCTGTGCTGAAAGAAATCACCCAGTGTGAATTCGATTCGAGCGGACGCATAACGGCTCCAAAAACCGGCAGCGCCTGGGGCAATGTCGTAGCCATACAAATCAGCATTAGGAAAGTGTCCCCGAAGTCCTGCGAGAATCGCGCCGGCGCCGCACCCGATCTCTGCTATAGAGGCCGGCGCGAGGTGATGTCGCTGCATCATGCGGACTACTTGGTCAACCTTCCAGGGAGAATCCTCGGTATCCCATGATGGATTGGCCCGCCCATAGTCTTCTCCCAGATATCGAGCCGCAGTGCCGTCCTTCGATGTGGCCTCACGTATCAAAGACGGTTCCTCAGATTTCACTGACAAAGCTCTCCCGGGAAGCGACTCACGAGTGAATCCCCAATCTTTTGAGATTCCACAGGAGCCGATGACCGATTCGATTCACGAACGCATTGACCATCATTCGGGCAGATCCTTCCCGGACAATTGAGCCCGGAGATAGACCGATGGCCTGTCGGATATTTCGCAACCCCATTCCCAACCGTCCGGATCGCACGTGCAGCTGAGCACTCACAAGGTACGCACGACTCAAGGCCTGCGCACGGAGAGTCTTGAGATCGGCGGAAACGGCTGGATTCTCAAAAAATCCCTGAATGATGCGGACCGGCTCTTCCGCCCGATCTTCACTCACTTGAGAAAAGGTTTGTGACAATTCATGCACACGGAAATTTGCCAGCACCTGCGGAATCCTGACAAACTCCCCTTCCAAGCCCAACCTCAGCCAGTAGTCGTAGTCCGGCATCTGTCGATACCGCCCATCCCACAGACCCGCCTTCTCAAACGCGCTACGACGGAATACGGGCCCAGGCCCAGGCGGGCAGATCACATCCGTGATCATGCGTTGGAAACTAAAATCCGGCGTCGTAACCTGCCGGATAATCCGTGAGTGGGGATCAATGAGGTTAAAGTCACAATACGTCAGGACCGCTCTCGGGTTCCTCGTCAGGTAGTCCACAGGCGTGGCAATCGCCTCAGGCAACAACGCGTCATCCCCGCTTAGATACGAGAGTAACTCCCCTTTGGCCATCTGCCAGCCCTTGTTCAGCGTGCGCGACTGGCCCATGTTGGAATGGCTCTCCCAATAGATACGCCCGGTGTACTTCGCAAGAATTTGAGGGGTCGCATCGGTAGACCCATCATCAAGTGCGATGATTTCAATATGACGGTAGGTCTGTGATAAGAGACTTTGAAGCGCTTCATCGAGGTACTGCCCCTGGTTATAGACGGGAACAACTATGGAGACGAGAGGCTTCACTTGCTACGCTGTTCCTTCCGCTGATCGACCAGTCCTCCGACTTATTCTCATCACGTCCCAGGCAGGATATGAGCGTTGGATACAGCCAAGTTCGGTCCTTCGATCCTGAACTTGGCTCGAGAGTTTGAGCACAGAGAGTTCGTCGGTCTTCAGGATCTCCGTCACATCCAGCCACGGCGGGACCATCGACCCGAACACTTCGGAAGTGGAGAACTCAATGACGCGGTCCTGCACTTTCACATCTTTGGCGATCTGCAGGACATTGGTCGTTCCGATCATATTGACTTCCATGGTGCGGACCACGCGACTTCAGCACCGTGTCAATCCCGGCAATTGCAGCGGCGTGAACGACGATCTGCGCCCCCTCTATCGCCCGACGCGTCGCGTCATAACCCAAGATGTCGCCTTGCACGAGCATCACATTCCGATGCTGGCTGAGGTCCCTGTGTTGAAGCATATTCAGAACCAAGCTATCAAACAGGACGATATCATTGTGATCGGCCAGGCGGCCGGCCAACGTCGAGCCGATTAACCCCGCCCCACCGGTAATGCAGATTCTCCTGCCCTTAATCATTGTCCTTGCTCCAAGTTGCTTTTCCAACACGCCTCAGCATTTGATCGAAGCTTCTGTTGAACGAGCCAACTCTTTGTCACGTATGAGATCGCTCACAAGCTGCTTGATCCTTTCTGAATTGACAGCACTGTTCGCTTCGCTCGCAACCAGGCTTAGGTTGATCGATGAAAAACGTTGAGCGAGATCTCCGCTACCCCTCAGCACTTGGAGAATTTTCGCTGCGCATTCAACCGGATCGCGCGGTTGGCACAAAAAGCCATTTGTTCCGTCAACGACCCATTCGCGACTTTGCGGCGTGTCGCTGAGAACCACAGGCACATCACATGCCATGGCCTCAATCATGCAATTCGGCATAGAATCCTTGGCTAAGATAGAAACCATGACATTCGCGCACTGGTAGTAGATGGGCATTTCCTCCCAAGGCACCTGCCCGTCCCATCGCAGGTTGTCGGTTATGCCCAATTCCTTGGCACGTCTCACGTGTCGATCCCATTCACTCCTACCTCCAACTCCTGAGATAAAGAGAAACAGCACATCGGGAGTCTCTCGCACCACAACCCTGGCCGCTTCAACAATGACGTCACTATTAAAGAACTTCCCTAGCCCCCTTGGACATAACACTACTTGTGATTTGTCGATTGCTAGCCGCCGCCTGGCACCATCTCTAGGCCCAGGTCGGAACCGCGTAAGGTCCGCTCCAGGATATCGGATCAAGTGGATCTTTTCGGGCATTGCTCCATGTTCCAAGCATTTTCTGCGGGCAGCCAAGGAGTTTACGGTAATCGCCCTTGCTCTCTTAATCCCATACACCACAAGATGTTTTTTGAGGAGCATCTCTATGCCCGTCCATTTGGCATAATGCGTAACATCCCCGTTCCAGAAGGTAATCACGATTGGGAGATGGACGGGAAGGAAGTAGGCAAGAAAAGACGGGTACTGCAGCGTTTGCAGGAAAATGAGTTCTGGTCTGAACTCCCGGACTGCAGCTTTCAGCGTGCGCAAATCCAAATACGCCTGAATTAGCTCAAACGCCACCCCAAACAACTTAACGGTTTTTCTTAGACGCTCCCTGACCCCTGGAGGAAGCCATGCGGTAAGTCGATATTTATGGGTGGCAGCTTGGGATTCGCCAGGATTGATTTCAGCGGCACCAAGACGGATGTTGCGAGCACCCTTGAACCCGTAATCGTAAGTTGAAACTACGGCCACATCAAATTGGGGATCGTTAACAAAAATCTGTAGCCTCCGCTGGGCATGGATTGAGTAACCCCAACAAAGAAAAAGGACTCTCGTTCTTGAATGCGCTGTACCGCTTCGCTGTTCGAAGGCCATTTCAGACCGGTGACTCTAGCACCTCTTGGCACCATAGTTCGATCACCAAAAGCAACCAGGGATATATCCAGCTAGANNCGCTGGACCGTCGTCCGCGAGAGTCCATCGAGCAACACCTCTCGGAGCTCACCTCGCAGCCAAGCATCGAATGGCATGCTAAAACCACGCTTTTCCTGCATATCAAACCCGGGCGGAAGCAAATCGGCTCCGGCATCAATTAAAATTCTTTTTACACCTGTTTCTCGATAACTACCACGCATTTGGTCTCCGCGAAGCGCAGCCTCTCCGACCTTTGTCACATCAGGCAGCGATAAGGCGAAATCAGCAATCTGCGGGTCTAAGAAAGGCACGCGAACTTCCAAGGAGTGAGACATCGATACAGCATCGATGTCTCGTAAAAGCTGATTTTGGGTGTACCCTCTCAAACAGAGAGCTGTTACTCGCTCGATAGCCGTACCGGAAGGCAATTCATCGCACGAAGCGGCCACCTGACTCGGTGTCAGAGCGGCACGACTCGAGATCTCCCAGTCCCGCGCGAGAATCTGTGCGGCACCGCTTTCGCCGAACACACGGTGCTGGCGAGCGTAATGCGGAAGAAAGTCACCAAGGCTTCTGGCGCGGTCAATGATCTTCCCGCCCGGAGTACGAAGCAGAGGATCTAGAAATCGGCTACGGGCCAACGATCCTAGCAGTGACTGTTGGCGGGTTCCAAATCTTGGTTCATAGTGGAGGGCGCGGAAGCGGGCCATCTCAGCATACCAAGGGTACCCCGCAAAAAGTTCGTCTCCTCCTGTCCCAGAAACAGCGACGGTGACTGATTGACGCGCCGCTCTCGACACGAAGTATGAGTTGACACCATCGACAGACGGCTGATCGAGGGCGCGGACAAAATGGGGCAAATTGTCTAGCATGTCTTGTCCTGTCACCAGAACGCGACTGTGATCGCTCCCGATATAGTCCGCAACTTGGCGGGCAGCATCGGTCTCATCGATGGCGGCTCCTTCCGCACCAAAACCAACCGAGAATGTCTTGAGTTGTTTTCCACCCAGCCTCGCCATAAGTGCAGCGGTAATACCCGAATCAATGCCACCACTGAGAAATGCTCCAATCGGTACATCACTTATCATTTGGAGTTTGACGGATTCTTCTAGGATTGAGCGTAGTGCTCTAACCATTTCATGATAAGGCTGGTCTCTGAGGGCTGAGTACCGATCCACTGCGAGACCCCAGTAGCGCTCAATATGAGCAGAACTTGCCTCATGGATTAAGAAATGACCTGGTAGCAACGATTGGACGCCTGCGACGATTGACATGGGTTGAGGAACTGAACCATGAGCTAGAACAAGTCGTAATGCCATGGGATCAATCCGGCGCTCCACCAACCCGCTTGCGAGTAAGGCTTTCAACTCTGAGGCNNAAAATCAGGGACTCGCCGATTTGGGAATAGAGTAGCGGCTTGATCCCAAACGGGTCGCGGGCTAGCAACAATCGAGGGCGCGGACCACGACGGTCATATATTGCCAGCGCAAACATGCCACGAAGATGAGATAAGAACTCGATTCCGTACTGCTCATAGAGACGAAGAACAACCTCTGTGTCGGAAGACGTGGTAAAAACATGTCCCTTCTGAGCCAGTTGCACTCGCTCTTCTCGATAGTTGTAGGCCTCTCCGTTATAGGCAATCCACACCGATCCATTAGGATTAGACATGGGCTGGTGAGCGCCCGCACTCGTATCAATGATCGCGAGCCGCGTATGCCCCAACGCAAATCCCTTGTCCTCAAACTGGCCCGAATCGTCAGGACCACGGTGGCCCATCGCGGCAACCATCCTATCCACACCCTGATCAGCGGCCGGGCCGATGACTCCACAGATTCCGCACATACCCGATCAGATCCTCAATGGTGGAAAAATTCAGACTTCCGATCCGGAATAGCAGTAAACCCTCACGATTCTGTTGCATTCCCACAGCACGCAGCGGCGACATCTCGTTTTATCGCACGTACTTCCACACCATTCCCTGAACATGCAATTTCAACTTCTGACATGCCATTCCTTCGAAGATGCTCGGTGATCTGCTGGCCGGACCGTATGTGTTTATATCGATCAGTCAGGGTATCGTGCGTGTCAAGGATAGCCCACTCCCTTAACCTGTCCTGGCCAAGCTCTTGATAAGCATCTTGGTAATCCACCACTGGAGAGATGAACAAGAATGCAGACTGAATTTTTCTGAGCCGAGGGAACCGCTTTTTTATCATCCACATGAGGCGATGAATTGGCCAAAGCCATCGAACCAATTGACGACAAAATGTGAGAGCCGTTTTCGATGGCGCTTTGAGTAAGAAATACCTTAATACCCTTCTTATAGGCGTCGAGGGATAGCCGGAGGAATAGTGATCCATGAGAAGAACGCCGCCAGGCTTCACATAGCTACAGAGCGCGCTCATCGTCTCTTCCGGATTCGGGGTGTGCTGGACTACTCCAATGCACACCACGACATCAAACGATTCCTGCGCCACTGGCAGCTTTCGCAAGTCGGCCTGACACACAAAGTATTCCGAATAGTGCCCACAATTACGGTGATTGGCCTCAACGGCTGACGATAGATCGGTGGCAAATACTTTCGCCCCATTTGCAAGCATGATTTCTGTAAACCGCCCAGCTCCACACCCTGCCTCCAAGACCACTTTCTCGTGAAAACCGGACAGTGCTCCCCCGAGAATACGCTGAAGCCGGTCCTGAGAGATGGTCGTGTGTGTGAACGAATCGAGTTGTGTTTTTTCAAACTCATTCCATTGAAGACCAAACGAGTCGGCATACGTTCTGGGGTCTACGAATCTGGCCACTCCCCGAACGATAGCAAAAGCGCATCCGTGCTCACATCGCAACTTAGATTCTGTCGCATCTGACACTAATCTGGATTTGTGATGCGGACACCTGAGGTCTGAAAAGAAACCATTTACCACATTAGCACGCTGTGCAGACTTCGAGAGGGGGCCATGTCATGAGGACAGATGCGGCTTGCCAAAAAGGATGTAAATTGATTGGCCACGCAAGCCGTATAGATGACGAAGCCCGATCAATCTCAACCCTCCAAAAACCCCTTGCAGAGATAACGATACTGCTTTGCGCAGGACACGTCTCATCGCAGTGGTCCCGGGGAACCGATAGGAAAGCCAGTAGTAAGAGTAATAGCTGTAATTATCGAGCAAGAGCGGCTCATAGGCGACACGCTTAATCTTCAGTCCCAGCTTTTCCGCTGCGGTTTCGAATGTACGAAGCCGCCATCGAGTCGCATGATGAGGCGGCATATTCATAACGCACGGCCGGATATAGTCGATTGGACCGTCTTGGTTCGGAACAGACAAGCCAATTTTTCCTCCCGGCTTCACAAAGCTGCACAAATCTTCGAGGAACTTCAGAGGATCTGCAACATGCTCCAATACATGAAACGAAAACACGCAATCGAACTGAGCGATGAACTTAGTAGCGTCAAAATCCCTTCCCGAGACCTCAACTGTAAGCCCCTTATTGCGCGCCAACTCAGCGGCAGTCTCGTTAAATTCTATTCCCACTGTCTTTGTGACGACAGGTTTTACTAGAGAGAGGAAATTGCCAGGGCCACAACCTACCTCCATCACTGATTCACTACCTCTCACGTCCTGCAACGCGACCTCAAAATCCCATTTGGTATCGGAATATGTGAACCGTGATTGCTCTTGAGAGTTTTTCAGGTTGTATGCTTCATCGTAAAACTCTGGAGTTCCAATGATCTGAGGAAGAAATATATCCAGCTTACAGTTGACACAGGAATGTTTCGCCGTTGCTGGAGCTTGTCGGCGATGTTGCTCAATCGTTGACTCCGAGAAGTGGATCGGGTCCCACAGCTTGAACAGGTCTTCCACCGTATATGGTCGTTCGGACAGACACAGTTCACCGCCACACACCGGACACGCCTTGTTCGAACCTACCGTCTGCGCGGGACGAGAGACATCGATCAGCATTCGGTCACCGTGAATGCTATTCCATTCCACCCGAAGGAAAACAGTTTCTGTAGTCGCAGAGAGGACTCTTCCCCTAGCCATTCGCCGACTGCCTTTTGCTCCCCGAAGTCCGGATGGTTTCGAAAACACCGCCAGTCATCAAATAGCAAGACACTCCCTCTCGTGAGGCGCGGTTTTAGATAGCGGAGCACAGGTACCGTAGATTCATACAAATCACAGTCTATCCACGCTGCAGCCACCTTGGTGACGCCATGGCTTGTTGCGCGTATCGGCTCCAGTGTTTGATCAAACCATCCCTTGACGACACCAACTCGATTGAGATCAACCATCGCGCGCCTTAGGTTCCGACGAAATTGCTCCTCGGTGCAGGCGAACTGTCCCTCGAAGAAGTGACTACTATACCCGTCTTGAGCGTCAATCCCCTGCGGAGATGGCAGGCCCTCAAATGAATCGAATGCTATGAAACGCATGTGGGTGAACAGGGATGCCATCGTCCGATAGGCATGAATGAAAGTCGCGCCTTGTGAAACTCCAAACTCCAAGTAGTCTCCGGTCAACTGGGCACCCACTAGATATTCCGCCAGTTGCTCAACCGCATAATAGCGGCGGTTGAATGAGCGATATTCCAGCTGTTCGATTCGACGATAGAC
>CXWL01098894.1_pt1 | contig 15952 bp, 21 predicted proteins | sample 590931 | NCBI WGS metagenome assembly CXWL01 (sample SAMEA3498368, study PRJEB10139) | groundwater metagenome | biome: water well; material: biofilm material | place: Germany | collected 2015-04-27 | reverse complement strand
CCGCACAGCCCATCGTTGAGTACACCTGGAGCAAGATCTACAACGGCAAGACTTACAACGCCTGCTCCAACATGCCGCGTTTTGGCCACCTCGGGTTGCTGGACCAAAAGCAGATGGCCAACCTGATGTCGCTGCTGCTGGACCCCAACTCCCCCGTCAACAAGTAAGCGAAAACCAGCCCGGGCACGCCCCGGGCTTTTTTGGCCTGCAAACATAAGCCGCTACTTATCATGAGCCTCAGCAAACGCGAATTCATGCAGGTTCTGGCCGCCGCTTCGGTAGCCGGCATGGGCCTGGCCCGCTACGAGCAGGCCGACGCGGCCACCGCCGAACAAGGCCTGTATGACCTGCCCCCGCTGGGCACCGGTGAAGGCTTCGTGAGCTTGCTGCACATGACCGACTGCCACGCGCAGCTCAAGCCCATTCACTTCCGCGAGCCCAGCGTCAACCTGGGGCTGGGCGGCATGCGGGGCCAACTGCCGCACGTGGTGGGCGAAGCGCTGCTCAAGAAGGCCGGCGTACGCCCCGGCACACCGCTCTCGCATGCCTACACCTGTATCGACTTCGAGCGTGCCGCGCGCCGCTACGGCAAGGTGGGCGGCTTTGCGCATCTGGCCACCTTGGTCAAGCGCCTGAAGGCCAGCCGCCCCGGCGCGCTGCTGCTCGACGGTGGCGACACCTGGCAGGGCAGCGCCACCAGCCTGTGGACCAACGCGCAAGACATGGTGGACGCCTGCAAGTTGCTCACGGTGGACGTGATGACCGGCCACTTTGAATTCACCTACGGCATGAAGCGCGTCAAGCAGATCGTGGACGAAGACTTTGCCGGCAAGCTGGACTTCATCGCGCAAAACGTCAAGACCAACGACTTTGGTGACCCCGTCTTCAAGCCTTACGTGATGAAGGTGATGAACGGTGTGAAGGTGGCCATCGTGGGCCAGGCCTTCCCCTACACCCCAATAGCCAACCCGCGTTACATGGTGGCCGACTGGGAGTTCGGCATCCAGGACGAAAACATGCAAAAGGTGGTGGACGAAGCACGCGCCAAGGGCGCGCAGCTGGTGGTGGTGTTGTCGCACAACGGCATGGACGTGGACTTGAAAATGGCCAGCCGCGTGGGTGGCATCGACGCCATCTTTGGTGGCCACACACATGACGGCGTGCCGGTGGCGGTGCCGGTGGCGAACGGTGGAAATACAGCAGGCGGCATTACGCTGGTCACCAACGCCGGCAGCAACGGCAAGTTCCTGGCCGTGATGGACTTTGAAGTGAAGGGCGGCAAGCTCGCCAACTGGCGCTATCGGCTGCTGCCCATCTTCAGCAACATGCTCAAGCCCGACCCAGAGATGGCCGCGCTCATCACCAAGGCGCGTGCGCCGTTTGAGGCCAAGCTGAGTGAAAAGCTTGCCATCACCGATGGCCTGCTCTACCGCCGGGGCAACTTCAACGGCAGCTGGGACCAACTGCTGTGTGACGCATTGATTGATGTGCAGGGCGCCGAGATCGCCTTCAGCCCGGGCTTCCGCTGGGGCACCACGCTGCTGCCGGGTGACGTGATCACGCGTGAACTGATGATGGACCAGATGGCCATCACCTACCCCTACGCCACCGTCACGCCCATGAGCGGTGAGTTCATCAAGACCATTCTTGAAGACGTGGCCGACAACCTCTTCAACCCCGACCCCTACTACCAGCAGGGGGGTGACATGGTGCGTGTGGGCGGCTTGCAATACACCATGGAGCCGGGCCAGAAGATGGGCTCACGCATCAGCGACATGCGGCTTAACGGCAAGCTCGTCGAAGCCGGCAAGACCTACAAGGTGGCAGGCTGGGCGCCGGTGGCCGAAGAAGCCAGCAAGGTCGGCAACAAACCCGTGTGGGACGTAGTGGAAACCTGGCTCAAGAGCCAGGCCGGTGGCCGTGTCACGGCACGCAAGATCAACACACCCAGGCTCGTGGGTGTGCAGGGCAACCCCGGCCTGGTGTCATGAGACCCCCCCGAAGCGCCTCCGGCGCTCCCCCCAGGGGGGCTGAGCGTGGACGAGGAACAGTCCCTGCGGACTNNCGCTGGATCCGCCTGCCAACATTGGCCTTTTTCCCTCTGGAGACACGCATGAGCATTCGTAGCCTGATCGCCGGTTTCATGATCGCCCTTGCCACCGCGCTGCCGGCGTGGGCGCAGGACGCTGTTGTCTACCACATTGACGACATGTCGCTGCAGGCGCTCAAGGGCCTGCGCAACGTCCGCAACCACCTGGATGTGGACCCCGGCGCCAAGATCACGGTGGTGACGCACGCGCTGGGTGTGGACTTCTTGCTGGAGGGCCAGAAAGACGTCAACGGCAACCCATTTGCCGGCCTGGTGTCGGCCCTGGTGGCGCGTGGTGTGAAGTTCGAGATCTGCGAGATCACGCTGAAGAACCGCAACCTCAAGAAAGAGCAGTTCATTCAGGAAGCCGGCTTCACACCCTCGGGCGTGGTGCGCCTGGCCAAGCTGCAAAAGCAGGGTGCGGCCTACATCAAGCCCTGATCGCCGCAGCGCCTTTTTGACTTGACTTCCAAGCGGCTGCCACGCGGCTCCTGAACCCGCAAGACCGAGTGCCCCGATGCAAGCCTTGATAGACCGCCTGGGTGAACCCTGGGCCCTGGCCGGGGCCGGCCTGCTCATTGGCCTGGTCTTTGGCTTTTTTGCGCAGCGCTCGCGTTTTTGCCTGCGTTCGGCCGTCATCGAGTTCTCACGCAACCTGGTGGGCGGCAAGCTCACGGTGTGGCTGTTTGCTTTTGCCACGGCCGTTGTTGCCACCCAGGCGCTGGCGCTGGCCGGCCTGTTTGACGCCAGCCAGGCGCGGCAAATTGCCACGCGCGGCAGCTTGTCGGGCGCGGCCATTGGGGGCGCGCTGTTTGGCATGGGCATGATCCTGGCGCGGGGTTGCTCCAGCCGGCTGCTGGTGCTGGCGGCGCAGGGCAATTTGCGCTCGGTGATGTCGGGGCTGGTGTTTGCCGTCACGGCACAGGCGTCATGGACCGGCGCGCTGGCGCCGCTGCGCGAAGCCATGTCAGGCTGGTGGACGGTGGACGGCGGCGCCGCGCGCGACCTCATCGCCCGTACCGGCATCGGCCACGGCGGCGCGCTGGTCTTTGGCGTGGTGTGGCTGGTGGCGGCGGTGGTCTGGGCGCGGCGGCAAAAGGTGTCCACGTGGGGCTGGGCCGGAGCCATTGGCGTGGGCCTGAGCATTGCCGGCGCGTGGTGGGCCACCTACGCCTTCACGCGGGTGGCGTTTGATCCGCACCCCATCCAGGCGCTGAGCTTTACGGGGCCTTCGGCCGAGGTGCTGACGCGGGTGCTCTTTGCCAGCGACAAACCGCCCACTTTTGACCTGGGCCTGATGCCGGGAGTCTTCATAGGCTCGTTTTTGGCGGCGGCCTTGTTTCGCGAGCTCAAGCTTGAAGGTTTTGAAGGCGGTGCCAGCATGCGCCGCTACATCGTCGGCGCCATGAGCATGGGCTTTGGCGGCATGCTGGCCGGGGGCTGCGCGGTGGGGGCAGGCTTGTCGGGGGCGGCGGTGTTCACCATCACGAGCTGGGTGACCTTGTGCGCCATCTGGGCCGCTGCCGCCTTGACTGACCGGCTGGTGGACCAGCGGCCCTCGCCAGAGATGGACCAGGCCATGCCCGGCCAGCGCGCGGTGGCCTGAAGCTGCCGCGCATTCCTCGCACCCACGTGTCCACGCACCCATCAACCCGCCCATTCACGGAACCGCCATGACGCTGCTCAAGACCCTCGTCCAGGCCACGGTCGCTTTGGCCACCGCCTGTCTGCTGCCCGCCAGCGCCTGCGCCGCCGACCACACGCGCGCCGCCAAGATCGTTGAAGAGAGCTGCTCGGTGTGCCACGGCGGTGACGGCGAAAGTGGCAGCCCGGCCTTCCCGCGCCTGGCCGGCCAGCATGCCGGTTACCTGGAAAGGCAACTGCGCGACTACAAGTCGGGCAAGCGCAAGAGCCGCGCCATGAGCGCCATGGTTGAAGAGCTGAAAGAAGAAGACTTCAAGGCCCTGGGCGCCTACTTTGAAAGCCGCGCCACGCACAAGCACGACATCGAGGACCAGGACCTTGCCGGTGTGGGCCGCTTTGTCTTCACGCGTGGCAACCCGTATTCGGGCGTGGCGGCGTGCAGCGCCTGCCATGGCGCCAACGGTGCCGGAACCGACAAACTGCCGCGCCTGGCGGGCCAGTATGCCGAATACGTGGAGCGCCAGCTCAAGGCCTTTGACAAGCGCGAGCGCACCAACGACAACGCCGTCATGCACGCCATTGCCAGCAAGTTGACCGAGCTTGAGGTGAAGGCGGTGGCCAGCTACGTGAGCGGGCTAAAGTAGAGCCTGAGGCAGGCCCGTACCAGGCCACCACCGATGCACACCATCCCGCTGTACCGGCTTGACGCCGCCGACCCGCAAGCGCGGGCCTGCTTCAGTTGCGGCATGCGCGGCGTGGCCTTGTTTCGTGTGCTGGACGAGCGTGAGCTGGACCAGATCCACACCCACATCGTGCACCTGCAAAAGGCCGCTGGCGAGCCGCTGTATGAGTCTGGTGCTNNCGTATGAGTCTGGTGAAACGGGTGAATCCGTTTACACGCTGCGCACGGGCATCGTGCGCTTTGAGCGCGTCAGCGAGCGTGGCGACCGCCGCATCGTGCGCCTGGCCGGTTGTGGTGACCTGCTGGGGCAAGAGGTGCTGCTGGGTGGGCCTTACAGTGACGACGCCATCGCCTGCACGCCCGTGGCCTTGTGCCGCATTCCGGCCCATGTGGTGCAGGCGCTGGGTACCTTGCACCCGGCCTTGCTGCGCGAGCTGATGCAGCGCTGGCAGCGCGCGCTTGAAGACAGCCACGTGTGGGTGGCCGAGTTGGCCACCGGCCCGGCCCGGCGCCGTGTGCTCAAGCTGCTGCTCAAGCTGGGCGAATACGCGCGCGGCACCGAGCCCATCTGGCTGCCCAAGCGCGAAGACATCGGCGCCATGCTCAACCTGACGGTGGAGACCTGCAGCCGGCAAATCAGCCAGCTACGGCGTGACGGATTGCTGGCCACACAAGGCAACCGCCACGCCCGCGTGGACATGGACGCCCTGCGCGGCGCGCTGCGGCGCGAAGACATCGCCGCTTGACTGCCCGCTGCTGCCGGCGCGCTGGCCTCGGGGCCCGTTACGCCGCCGGCTTGGCCGCCTCGCCCGGCACGCTGCCCCGGCGCAGGCCCAGGGCCAGCACCAGCATGCACAGCATCAACCCGGCCACCACGCCATAGGCCGTGGCAAAACCGTGGGCGCCGCCGCCCTGCCAGTCGGCCAGCGCGCCCAGGGTGGCTGCCGCCAGCAGCGTGCCTATGCTGGTGAAGATGTTGACCAGCCCCTGCGCCGCACCGCGCTGCGCCACCGGTGCTTCGTCAATGNNGGTGGAGCACGCGGCCCGAGCCCATGGAGCCCAGCATCGAGCACACCACCAGGGGCAGCAGCACAAAGCCGGCGTTGGCGCGCGCCACGCCATGCGCCAGTGTGGCGACGGAGGTGAGGAAGATCACACTGCCCATGCCAAAACCCGCGCCCAGCGTCAGCCCGTAGGCCAGCGCCAACTGGCGGCGGGCAAACAGCCGCAGCGGGATCAGTGGCTGCGCCGCACGCGACTCCGCACGCAGCAGCACCGGCAGCATCAGCGCCGCCACCAGCAGGCAAAAGGGCCACAGGCGCAGGCCGGTCAACCGGTCGGCCACCTGGGTGAGGCCCAGCACCAGGGCGCTGAGCAGCACCAGCACGGCCACGATGCCGCGCCAGTCCAGCGGCGGCAGCTCGCCCGAGCGGGCCCGCGCCGGCATCACGCGCGCGGCCTGCCAGATCACGGCCGCAGCAATGGGCAGGTTGGCCACAAAAATCCATTGCCAGCTGGCCACCACCATCAAGAGCCCGGCCAGTGGTGGGCCCAGCACAAAGGCCATGCCATAGGTGGCGCCGATGAGGCCCAACGCACGGGCGCGTTCTTTGGGGGCGTACACGTCACCGATGACGGCGCTGGCCGTGGGAATGATGCCGCCGCCGCCCACGCCCTGGATGGCACGGCCCAGCAGCAACGCCCAGAAGCTGGTGGACAACGCAATCACCAGCGAGCCCAGCGCAAACAGCGTGATGCTGGCCAGGTACACGGGCCGGCGCCCATGGCGGTCACCGAGGCTGGCCATGGGCGCGGTGCTGCACATCGAGCACAGGATGAACACGACCATTACCAGCCCGACTTCGCGGTTGTCCAGGCCGAACTGCGCGCGCAGCGCCGGAATGGCCGGCGCGATCACCGAGGTGTCGAGCGCGGCCATGAAGACACCAATGAAGAGGGCCGGCATCAACCCGCGCGGCGGGGACGACCCGGTTGGTGCCACATCCACAGACATCGAGATCCTGCACCTTGGGACAAGTAGAGCGCAGATTGTAGGGAGCTGCCGCCCCGCCTTGCAGCCGGCGCCCTGCTGCCGCCCACGTGCCTATGCGGTCTACGCGTAGTAGCGCGCCTTCATGCGCTGGCAGTAGGCGGCCAGCGTGGGCCGGCTGGCGGCGTGCGCCTGGATGGGCGAGGCCACCGGCGTCCACAGCACGTTGGCCAGGAAGGCGTAGGCGGTGGCGTCGATGGACGCGGGGGCATCACCGAGCATGAAGTCTTGCCCGCCCAACAAGTCGGCCACGGCGGTGATGTCGCGGCAGCCGATGGTGGCCACTTCTTGTGCGCTGTGCCGGCCCATGCCGTGCCCACGCAGCGAGGCCCGCATGCCCCGCCGGGCCAGCGGCGGCACGATCCAGCGCAGCGGCGGTGGCAGTGCGCCAAAGAAGGCCGCTCGGGTGAGTGCCCAGCCCGCCGCGTCAACCCAGCGCGTGTAGACCACGGCCCAGTACAGGTCTTCTTCCAGCAGGCGCTGCAAGGCCGTGGCCTGGGCACGCTGCAGCGGCGTGAGCGCTGAGTCGAGCGGGTCGCCGTGGCGCTGCTTGAGGTGCTCGATGATGAAGCTGCTGTCGGCCACCAGCGTGCCGCCGTCGTCGATGTAGGGCATCTTGCCCTTGGGGGCCTTCATGAGGTTGCTGTCGTTGACGGCTTCAAACGGCAGGCCGGCCATGCGCAGGTAGGTTTCGACCTTCATGCAAAACGGGCTCGCGTTGGGCAGGCCAAAGGCGGGCGCAAACTGGTGCAGGCGGATCATGGGGTTGTCCTTGGGCAAGGGGGTGGTGGGCAGTCTGCCACGCCTGGCCGCCCGTGTCGGCCGCTGCGGGCTCAAGCGGGCTCAAGCGGCCTCGTGGGCCCGCTNNCATATCTCAGAGTGTGAAACTCTCACACGCTCTGCATTGGCGCCCGGTGCCTGCATGCCCCTGGCGCCCCACACCTTGGGGATTTTCATGAGACTGACATCAAAGACCGGCCTGACCGTCCTGGCCGTCCTGGCCGTGGCCCTGCCGCTGTGTGTGGCGGCCAACCCCGTGCTGGAGGGCTACCGCGCCCCGGCCAAGGCCGAGAACGCGGCGTTCAAGGACTTTTCTGCAGCCGCCGGGCAGAAGTTCTACAACGCCAAGGGCGCCACGCTGTCGTGTGCGTCGTGCCACACCGATTCACCGCTGGCGGCCGGCAAACATGCCAGCACCAGCAAGGACATCCCGCCCCTGGCGCCGTCGGCCAACCCCAAGCGTTTCACTGACGCGGCCAACGTCGAAAGGTGGTTCAAGCGCAATTGCAACGACGTGCTCAAGCGCGTCTGCACGGCGCAGGAAAAGGGCGACTTCATGGCCTACGTGCTGTCTGTCAAATAGGGGCCACCATGCGCACGACAACCCTGCTGGTTTGGGCCGGCCTGGCACTGGCCGCCGCGCTGCCTGCGGCTGCCCAGGGCAAGTACAACGGCGAAGACCGCGGCCGCCCGGTGCTGCCCACGCAGACCCACGCCAAGTGGCAGCAAGAGTGCTCGGGCTGCCACATGGCCTTTGCGCCCGGTTTGCTGCCGCCGGCGTCGTGGCGCAAGGTGATGGCGGGCCTGGACAAGCACTTTGACAGCGACGCCTCGCTGGCGCCACAAGACGTGGCCGAGATCACCGACCACCTGGTCAAGTACGCGTCCAACCGCTGGACGGCGCCCACCGCGCCGCTGCGCATCACCGAGGCCGAATGGTTCAAGACCAAACACAACCCACGCAATGTGCCGCTGGCCGTGTGGGCGCGTGCGTCGGTCAAGAGCCGCAGCAACTGCGTGGCCTGCCACCGCAGCGCGGAGCAGGGCGATTTTGACGAGCGCGGTGTCAAGATCCCGCAGTAGCAGTCCACGCCATTTACAGAGGCAGTTTGCATGCGACCCATCCTGGTCTGGGACCTTCCCACGCGGCTCTTTCATTGGTCACTGGCAGCCAGTTTTGTGGGCGCGTGGCTGACGAGCGAGTCAGACACCTGGTTGTCAGTGCACGTGTTTCTGGGTTACCTGATGCTGGGGCTGGTGGGCTTCAGGGTGGTCTGGGGCCTGGTGGGCACACGCTATGCGCGCTTCAGCAGTTTTGGCCACGGCCCGCTGGCGGCATGGCGCTACCTGCAGCAGGTGCTGGCGCGCCGCGCCGAACGCCATGTGGGCCACAACCCGGCGGGCAGCCTGGCGATCTACGGGCTGCTGCTGCTGACGCTGCTGGTGGGGGCCACGGGTTTGCTGTCGATGGGCGGCGAAGAGCAGCAAGGACTGGCCGCCGCGTGGCTGAGCATCGCCCAGGGCCGCATGGCCAAGAAGTTGCACGAGGCGACGGCCATGCTGATGCTGCTGCTGGTGCTGGCGCACCTGGCGGGTGTGGTGGTGGAAAGCCTGCTGCACCGCGAAAACCTGGTGCGCGCCATGCTCACGGGCCGCAATCAGGTGCAAGGCGATCTGGGCTCGGTGGCGCAGCGTTGGCCGGTGGCTGTGCTGCTGCTGGCGTTGATGGCCGGTTTTGCAGCGTGGTGGTTCTTTTACGCGCTGCACCAGCCTCTGGAAAGCCAACTGGGCCGCCCGCTGGCCGCTGCCACCACACCGCACGTCAAGTTCACCGGCCGCCAGTTGGCCGACAACGCCTTGTGGCGCAGCGAGTGCGGCAGCTGCCACCTGGCTTTTCACCCCTCGCTGCTGCCCAGCCGATCATGGCGGCGCCTGATGGCCGACCAGGGCCAGCACTTTGGCTCCGACCTGGCTCTGGACGAGGCCACCACCACGGCGCTGCTGGCCTTTCTTACGCAAGAGTCGGCCGACAAGCGCGCCACGGAGGCCGCGTTCAAGATCGACCAATCGCTGCCGGCCAGCGAGGCGCCGCTGCGCATCACCGAGACGCCTTACTGGATCAAGAAACACCGTGAGCTGACGGCGGCCGACTGGCAGTTGCTCGCCGTCAAGAGCAAGTCCAATTGCGGGGCCTGCCACAGCGACGCCGAGGCAGGCAGCTTTGAAGACGCGGCGATGAAAGTGCCCAGGCCGTAGTGCGGGCTGCGGCCGCGGTGGGGTGCCATGGGCTTGCCAAACCCCACCGCCTGTGTTTACAGCGCCAGCGTGTCGGCCCAGATGTTGTCGGCCCAGCTCAGCGCGTAGCGGCCTTCAACCTGGTTGGCCGCAGCGCTGACGCCACCCGAGCCAGCCACCGTCTTGAAGGTCTTTTCAGCCTCCGCGTACTGGTGCACCGAAGACACGTGGATCACGTCCTTGGCGGTCACGAAGCTGTAGCAGGTGTTCATCACCACCGGCGTGTCGTTCACCGGCTTGCCTTGCAGCAGCTGGATGATGGCCGCCGCCGCGAGCTTGGCGTGCTGGTTGGCCATGTGGCCGCTCTTGGGCATCAGCGGCGCCGGGAATGTGGCGTCGCCCAGCACGTGGATGCCGGGCACGGCGGTGGACTCCATGGTCTTCCAGTTGACGCCCACCCAGCGGCTGTTCATGTTGACCAGGCCCGACGTGCGTGCGATGTCGCCGGCGCGCTGTGGCGGCACCACGTTGAGCACGTCCACCTTGACGTCTTCGAACTCCAGCTTGGCGATGGGGTAGTTGCCGCTGCCCACTTCTTTGAGCTCGCTGTTGGGGCGGTATTCCAGGATGCCGGCGTAGTGCTGCGCAAAGGCCTTTTCGAACAGTGCCTTCTTGCTCTGGATTTCAGCGTTGGCGTCCAGCACCAGCACCTTGGAGCGTGGCTTGGCGGTCTTGAAGTAGCTGGCCACCATGCAGGCGCGTTCATACGGCCCGGGCGGGCAGCGGTAGGGCACCTTGGGGATGCTGATGGCAAACACGCCGCCGTTGGGCAGGTCTTCAAGTTGCTGGCGCAGGGCCACGGTTTGCGGGCCGGCTTTCCAGGCATGGTTGACGCGGCCGCTGGCCAGCGCGGGTGCCAGGCCGACCACGGCGTCGGTCATGAAGTCAATGCCGGGCGACATGATCAGGCGGTCATAGGGCAGCTCAGCACCGCCGGCCAGCTTGACCTTCTTGGCTGCAGCGTCCACGGCCGTGACCTCGCCTTGCACCACCTTCACGCCGGCCGCCACCAGGCCGCCGTAGCCGCGTGTGATGTCGGCCATCTGCTTGTGGCCACCGAGCACCAGATTGCTCAAGGGGCAGCTGATGAAGCTGGTGTTGCGCTCTACCAGCGTCACGTCCACATTGGCCCACAGGCGCAGATAGCGCGCCGCCGTGGCGCCGCCAAACCCGCCGCCCACAATGACCACGCGGCCCAGCGACGGGCCACGGTCGGGCAGGCTGCTGCAGCCCGCCAGGCCCAGGCTGGCCAAGCCGCCGAATGCAGCGCCAGCGCCCAGCAGGCGGCGGCGGGAGAGTTCGAGTTGGGTGTTGAAGCTCATGGTGCGGCTCCTTATTTCTTGGGTTGTTGGGCCGCAAAGTACGCGGCGATGAGCTTGATCTGCTCATCGGTGTAGCCCTTGGATATCTGGTGCATGATGGATGCGGGCTGGGTGCCGTTTTTGTAGTCGGCCACCATGGCCACCAGCTTGTCGGCGGGCACGCCCGCCAGGGCCTTCATCTCGCCGCGCGCGGCGCCGTCGGTGCCGTGGCAGTTGGCGCAGGTGGCGGCCAGGTTGCGCGCCAGTGTCATGTCTTGCGGCTGGGCCTGCGCTGCGGCGCAGGCCAGCGTGAGCACGGCGGTCGCCATGCGGGGGATTCGGGTCATCGGAGTCTCCTTGTTGGCCAGCGACGGCATTTTGCGAGTGGCCGTGCCTTGCACGGTACCGGGGGAATACACGGGTGTCACAAGCCGCCAACAGGCTTGCAAGGTGACACTGCGCGAGCGTCTAATATCACTGCATGCGAATGTACGGTTTTAGCAATGTGTCACCAGTCTTGAAAACCCTGGGGTGGCGCGGTTGGGTGGCGCTGGCTTGCGGGGGATGGCTGGCCGCAGGCGCATGGGCTCAGCACGCCCCAGCAGTGCAGCCGGTGGAGGTGGTGCCGGGTGTCTGGATGGTGCAGGGCGCCTCGGCGCTGGGCTCGCCCGCCAACCGCAACTTCATCTCCAACGCGGCCTTTGTGGTCACCCCTGCGGGCGTGGTGGTGGTGGACGCGCTGGGCTCGCCGGCGCTGGCGCAGGAGTTGATTGCCGCCATCGCGCGCATCACGCCACAGCCCATACGCCACGTCATCGTCACCCACTACCACGCCGACCATGTGTACGGCCTGCAGGCCTTCAAGGCGCTGGGTGCCACCATTACCGCGCACCGCGACGGCCAGGCCTACCTGCACAGCGACACCGCCCGGCTGCGCCTGCAAGCCAGCCGCGAAGAGTTGGCGCCCTGGGTCAACGCGCAGACTGAGCTCGTGCCCGCCGACCGCTGGCTGGACGGCCCCACGCGTTTCAGCCTGGGGGGTGTGGACTTTGTACTGCAGCCCGCCGGCCCAGCGCACACACCCGAAGACTTGTTGGTGGTGTTGCCGCAGCTGGGCGTGCTGATTGCCGGTGATCTGGTGTTTCGCGGCCGCGTGCCCTTTGTCGGCGTGGCCGACAGCGGCCGCTGGATTGACGCCTTGCAGCGCCTCATGAGCTACCAGGTGCACACCATCGTGCCCGGCCATGGCCCGGCGTCTGCCAGCGCAGAATCCGACCTGGCGCTGACGCGCGACTACCTGCTGCATTTGCGCCAGACCATGGGCGAGGCAGCACGCAACCTGGAGCCCTTTGAAGAGGCCTACGCCAAGGCCGACTGGTCGCGCTTTGAGCGCCTGCCGCTGTTCAAGGTGGCCAACCGCATCAACGCCTACAACACCTACTTGCTGATGGAGCAAAGCACCCCATGAAACGCCGCCAGGCCCTGGTTGCTGGGTGTGCCGCTGCAGGCTGTGGCGCCGGCCTGCCGTGGTGGGCGCAGCCGGCCTTGGCTGCGCCCACGGCGCCGGGGCAAGTGGTGGCCTGGCCCGAGGTGGCACTGCTGGACGGCAGCCGCTGGGGCCAGCCGCAGGCGGCGGGGCAGGCGGTGGTGGTGGTGTTCTGGTCCACCACCTGCCCGTTTTGCCGGCGCCACAACCAGCATGTGCAAAAGCTGGTGCGTGCCGCTGCGGGCCAGCCGCTTGTGGTGCTGGGCGTGGCCCGCGACCGCAACGCCGAGGCCGTGCGCCGCTATGCCGCGCAGCAGGGCTACAGCTTTGCCATGACGCTGGACCACGCGCCGCTGGCGGCCGTGCTCAGCGCGCGCAACGGGACCCCGCTCACCGCCACGGTAGACCGCCAGGGCCGGCTGAAACAGCTAATTCCAGGTGAGATGTTTGAAGAGGACGTGATGGAACTGCTCAAACTGGCCGGCGCCCCGGACCGCACATGAAGCCCAAGCTGCCCACTTGCCTGAGCCGGGCACACAAGGCCGCCGGCACCCCGGCACTGCCCCTGGCACTGGCCGCCGGGCTGGTGCTGGCCAGCACGCCGCTGGCCGCCCAGACCGCGCTGTACCGCTACCCCGACGCCGACATTGCCAGCGGCGAAAAGCTGGTGCGTGAGCACCAGTGCGAGGCCTGCCACGTGCGCAATGTGGGCGGCGACGGCAGCGCCATCTACCGCCCCAAGGGCCGCGTCAACACGCCTGCGGCACTGCTGACCATGGTGGAGCGCTGCAACACCGAACTCAACCTCGGCCTGTTCCCCGAAGACACCACCGCCGTGGCTGCCGTGCTGCAGCGCGACCACTACCGTTTCAGGGCCAGCCCGCCCGTCCCGGTGGCGCGCTGACCTCACTGCATGAGCCCGCTCCGACCATGAAAAACGATGCCGCTTCTGCCGCCGCCGCCGCTGAAGGTGTCCCCGTCAACGACGAATCCGACCAGGTCTTTGCGACTGCGGCCGAGCTCTTCAGGCTGCTGGCCACGCCGATACGGCTCAAGATCATCAGCGCCCTGTGCGGGCACGAAAAAAACGTGTCGCAGCTGCTGGTAGAGATCGACACCACGCAGCCCAACATGAGCCAGCACCTGGCCACGCTGTACCGCGCCGGTGTGCTGGCGCGGCGGCGCGACGCCACCCAAATCTATTACCGCATCGGCAGCGAGCGCGCCGCCACGCTGTGCCGCGCCGTGTGCATGCAGATTGCGGTGGAGATGGACGACAACGAAGACATCCCACCGCAAGAGCGCCTGGTGCCGCTGGGCGCGGGCAAGCTCTGACAGCGCGCTCGTCTGTTCAGAGCTTGCCAGCCGGCGCAAAGCGAAACACCCGCATCAACAGCCGCGTGGGGAACAACGCCAGGGCGTCGTTGTAGTCGGCCGCTGCTTCATTGAAGGCCAGGCGTGCAAACGCCAGCCGCGACTGCGTGTCGCGCAAGGCGACGGCCGGCGCGGCCACGCTGTCCTGGCTGCGCAGTTCCAGGTCTTGCTCCAGCAGTGCCGCCACGCGGCTGGCCGCCGCCGCCAGTGCTGCCTCGGTGGCCACCCAGGTTTGCGCAGGCACAGCCTGCAGGGGGCCGGCGTTCAGCACGGCGGCGCTGCGCAAGGCTTCGGCGTGCGCGGCCAGCAGGGCGTCAAGCGCGCCGTGCTCGGCCGCCAGCGGCTCGCGCAGTGCGGCCACCAAAGGCTGCAGTGCCGCCGTGCGTTGGGCCAGGGTGTCCTGCACGCGGCCCCAGGCCACGATGATGTGGTTGCGCAGGCCCACCAGCCGGTTGTGGGCGCCCAGCATCCAGAAAAACGCCAGGGCGGCAATGGCCAGCGCCACCATCCAGGGCGCGCTCATCCCCGCACTTCGCCCTGCCCCAGCACCACCCACTTCATCGAGGTCAGGCCCTCCAGCCCCACCGGCCCGCGGGCGTGGAACTTGTCGGTGCTGATGCCGATTTCAGCGCCCAGGCCGTACTCAAAACCGTCGGCAAAACGTGTGCTGGCATTGACCATGACGCTGGCCGAATCCACTTCACGCAAGAAGCGCATGGCGCTAGTGTGGTGGGTGGTGAGAATGGCGTCGGTGTGGTGTGAGCCGTAGCGGGCAATGTGCGCCATGGCCTCGTCCAGCGAGTCCACCACCTTGACGCTGATGATGGGCGCCAGGTACTCGGTGGCCCAGTCTTCAACGCTTGCCGACACCACGCCGGGCAAGCCCGCCAGCGCGGCCACGGCACGCGGGCAGCCACGCATCTGCACACCCTTGGTGGCAAAGATGGCACCGATGCGCGGCAAGAAGGCGCCGGCCTGCGACACATGCACCAGCAGCGACTCGGCGGCATTGCAGGGGCTGTATTTCTGCGTCTTGGCGTTGTCGGTGACCTTCACCGCCAGGTCCAGATCCACGTGTTCATCCACATAGACATGGCAATTGCCGTCCAGGTGCTTGATGACGGGCACCTTGGCTTCGGCGCTGATGCGCTCGATGAGGCTCTTGCCACCGCGCGGGATGATCACGTCCACAAATTCGGGCATGGTGATGAGCCGGCCCACGGCGGCGCGGTCGGTGGTCTGCACCAGTTGCACGCCCGTGGCCGGCAGGCCTGCGGCCACCAGCGCGGCCTGCACCAGGCGCCACAGCGCCACGTTGCTGTGGATGGCCTCGGAGCCGCCGCGCAGGATGCAGGCGTTGCCGCTCTTGATGGCCAGCGACGCGGCTTCAATGGTCACGTTGGGCCGGCTCTCGTAGATCATGCCAAACACCCCCATGCGGCACCCGCATCTGCCCCACGCTGATGCCGCTGGGCCGGCGCTTGACGCCGGTGATCTCGCCCACCGGGTCGGGCATGGCGGCCAGTTGCTCGCAGCCCAGGGCCACGGTTTCGATGATGGCGGGTGTGAGCTTGAGGCGGTCGAGCATGGGCCCAGTCAGGCGTGGGTCGCCCTTGTCGCGTGCGGCTTGCAGGTCTTGCGCGTTGGCCACTTGCAGGGCCTGCACGTTGGCGCGCAGGCCGGTGGCCAGTGCGCGCAGCGCGTGGTCCTTGGCGGCGGTGGGCGCGGCGGCCATGGTGCTGGCGGCAGCACGGGCGGCTGCACCCAGGCGGGCCATGGTGGCCGTTATGTCGCGGGCGCCGTCGGTGGCGTCGGGGTTGGCGTCGGGGGTGATGGTCTTCATGCGGCGCCGATTGTCCCAAATCGGCGCCGCAGCGGCGCTGCCGCGCTATTGCGGCGTGATGGTTGATGACTATCAGGCGGCCGTTGCCAAAGAACACAAAGTGCGGCACCGCCAGGTCGGTGGCCGAGTCCAACGCCCACATGCCCGTCGGGTCGGCGTTGTTGGTGTCCAGCCGAGCAAAGGTCTGGCCGTTGGCAACGGCAATGCTGGTGGCTGTGATGGTCACCACCTCGCCTTCGTTGTGGCTGGGCCCCAGGGTCTGGTTGCTGTCGGTTTCCAGCAGCACAGCAACTTGCTGGGTGACGGGGTCGTGGTCCATCCAGCCCAGTTCGGCGCCCGACTGCTCGCGCAAAACCGCATTGCCGGGCGCGGCCTCGGCCAGGAAGAAGCGGCCGTTGTCGCCAAAGC
>CXWL01121664.1_pt1 | contig 15968 bp, 12 predicted proteins | sample 590931 | NCBI WGS metagenome assembly CXWL01 (sample SAMEA3498368, study PRJEB10139) | groundwater metagenome | biome: water well; material: biofilm material | place: Germany | collected 2015-04-27 | reverse complement strand
AAGATGGACGAGCTGTCGCGCTACTTCCCGGCCAATGTGGAATACAAGATCCCGTACGACACCTCGCCATTCGTCAAAGTCTCGATCACCAAGGTGGTCTACACCTTGCTGGAGGCCATGGCGCTGGTGTTTGCGGTGATGTTCCTGTTCCTGCAGAACGTGCGTTACACCTTGATCCCGACCCTGGTGGTGCCGATTGCGCTGATGGGCACCTTCGCCACCATGCTGTTGCTGGGTTTTTCGATCAACGTGCTGACCATGTTCGGCATGGTGCTGGCCATCGGCATCCTGGTGGACGATGCGATTGTGGTGGTGGAGAACGTCGAGCGCATCATGGTCACCGAGGGCCTGTCGCCCAAGGATGCGACCAAAAAGGCCATGGGCCAGATCACCGGGGCCATCGTCGGTATCACCTTGGTGCTGGTGGCGGTGTTTCTGCCGATGGCGTTCATGAAAGGCTCAGTGGGGGTGATCTACCAGCAGTTTTCGCTGTCGATGGCCACCTCGATTCTGTTCTCGGCGTTCCTCGCCCTGACCTTGACCCCGGCGCTGTGCGCCACCTTGCTCAAGCCGATTGCCAAGGACGACCACCATGCCAAGGGCGGCTTTTTCGGCTGGTTCAATAAACGCTTTGAGCAATTCTCCGACCGTTATGAGGGCTGGGTGGCCTACGCCCTCAAGCGCAGCGGGCGCTATCTGCTGATCTACCTGGTGTTGCTGGTGGGCCTGGGGCTGATGTTCAGCCGCCTGCCCTCCTCGTTCCTGCCGGTGGAAGACCAGGGCTACACCATCACCGATATCCAATTGCCACCCGGTGCGAGCAAGAACCGCACGGTGCAGGTGGCCGAGCAGATCGAAGCGCATAACGCCAAGGAACCCGGGGTGGGCGATACCACCATGATCATGGGCTTCAGCTTCTCCGGCTCGGGGCAGAATGCGGCGCTGGCGTTTACCACACTGAAGGATTGGTCGACGCGCAGCAGCGAAGACTCGGCCTCGGCGATTGCCGACCGTGCCAACGCCGCGTTCAGCGAGCTTAAGGACGCAATTGCCTACGCGATTCTGCCGCCGCCGGTGGACGGCCTTGGCACTTCCAGCGGGTTCGAGTTCCGCCTGCAGGACCGGGGTGGCGTCGGCCATGCTGCATTGATGCAAGCGCGTACCGAACTGCTGACCGCCGCCGAGAAAAGCCCGATCCTGGCCAACGTGCGTGAAAGCGCCCTGGCCGAGGCGCCGCAAGTGCAGCTAGAGGTAGACCGCAAGCAGGCCAACGCGCTGGGCGTGTCCTTTGCGGATGTGGGCAACGTGCTGTCGTCGGCGATTGGCTCGGCTTACATCAACGACTTCCCCAACCAGGGCCGCATGCAGCGGGTGGTGGTGCAGGCCGAAGGCGACCAGCGCAGCCAGGTGGCGGACCTGATGAAGATCAACGTGCGCAATAACGCCGGCAAGATGGTGCCGTTGTCGGCGTTTGTCGAAGCCAAGTGGACCCAGGGCCCGGCGCAGCTGACGCGCTACAACGGCTACCCCGCCATCGCCATCAGCGGCGAAGCGGCGCCGGGGCACAGCACCGGCGAGGCCATGGCAGAAATCGAGCGGCTGGTTAGCCAATTGCCCGCCGGCCTGGGCCAGGAATGGACCGGGTTGTCGCTGCAGGAACGTTTGTCCGGCGCCCAGGCGCCATTGCTGCTGGGCCTGTCGCTGCTGATTGTGTTCCTGTGCCTGGCGGCGCTGTATGAAAGCTGGTCGATTCCGACCTCGGTGCTGCTGGTGGTGCCGTTGGGTGTACTCGGCGCGGTGTTGGCGGTGACCTTGCGTGGCATGCCCAACGATGTGTTCTTCAAGGTGGGCTTGATCACCATCATCGGTTTGTCGGCGAAGAACGCGATCCTGATCATCGAGTTCGCCAAGGATCTGGTCGACCAGGGCGAAGACCTGATCGACGCCACCTTGAAAGCCGCGCGCCTGCGCCTGCGGCCGATCATCATGACCTCGCTGGCGTTCATCCTCGGCGTGGTGCCGTTGGCGATTGCCACCGGTGCCAGCTCGGCCAGCCAGCAAGCCATCGGTACCGGCGTGATCGGCGGGATGATCACCGCCACCCTGGCGGTGGTGTTTGTGCCGGTGTTCTTTGTGGTGGTCATGAAGCTGGTGCGCAAGCGTCGATAAAAAATGCGCTATGGTGCTCACAACCTCCCCTGTTGTGAGCACCTATGGCTTTTCTCGCCCGCACCCACCCTCGCCTCTCGTCCGCCGCCGTACTCGGCCTTGCCGTGGGCATCCTGGCGCCGGCTGATACGCTGATTGGCAAAGTACTCTATGGCTGGAACGCCGGGGTCTGGACCTACCTGATACTGATGGTGTGGCTGGCAAGCCACGCCCGGGCTGACGACGTGAAACGCATCGCCGAAATCGAAGATGAGAACGCCGGCCTGGTGCTGTTCATGGTGTGCATCGCGGCGATTGCCAGCCTGGCGACCATCACCCTGAACCTGGTGGGCAGCAAAGACCTCGACGGCAGCGCGCGCCTGGTGCATTACGGGTTCACTGCGTTGACCGTGATCGGCTCATGGCTGCTGATCGGGGTGATTTTCAGCGTGCATTACGCGCGCCTGTTCTACACCTGGGATGGCGATGAACCGGCCCTGCGTTTTGCCGAGGGCTTGCGCACGCCCAATTACTGGGACTTCCTGTACTTCTCGTTCACCATCGGCGTGGCCGTGCAAACCGCCGATGTGGGCGTTGCCACCCGTGGGCTGCGCAAAGTGGTGCTGGGGCAATCCCTGATCGGTTTTCTGTTCAATACCGCGATACTGGGCTTTTCGATCAATATTGCTGCGGGGCTGTTCAGCTGATCCGGCAGGCAAAAAAAGGGGAAGCCTAAGCTTCCCCTTTTTACCTGCTCGACTATTTAGAAGGTGTAACGCAGACCAACGGTCCCACCCCAAGGCATGTCGATTTTCTTGCCTTGGCTGGTTTCGATCTCGGCGTGCAACTTGAGGTTATCCGACAAGTTAACCGCCATACCCGCCGCCACTTCATAACGCGAACCCGACAGGTCGTTGTTGAAGGCCTGGTTGTTGATGAGCACCTTGTTGTTATCGTTGAACTCATGCGCCGCGGCGGTACGCAGGTACGGCTGCAGCACCGGGCCGCCTTCCAGCTGGATATTTTTACCGATTGTCACACCCACCTTGCCGAGCACCGACTTGGTACTTTCACCCTTGGCCTTGAGGCCGTTGTCCATACTGTAGCTGGAACCCGCGATAAAGGCGGTGGACAGCTGGGCGTACGGTTCAACGAAGAAGTCATCGTCCAGCTTGATATGCCTGCCCACTTCCGCCGAGGCGCTCACGGCATCCTGCGTGTAGTTGCCTTTGGCGCGCTGGCCATCGCTCATATTGACCTGGCTTTGGGTATTGAGGCGGTTGACCTTACCCACCAGGTCGACGTACAGCCCGCTCTCGGCATCCAGCCAGGTTGCATAAGCACCCACGTGGTAGCTGTTGACCATGCCACTGCTGCCACGGCTCAGGCTCAGATCGGTCTTGCTGTAACCGCCCATCACACCCGCAAGCCACTGGCCATCGCCCGCCTCCAGCGCGGTGTCGGCACCGATGGTGAAACCGGTCTGGTTCTGGGTGTACCCCAAGCCATTGCTGTTGGCCGCCACATCGTATTTGTTGCCGTAGGAGCGCATCCACAGGCCTTGGCTCTTGCCTTCGCTGAAGCGCAGTTCGCCCATGCGTGTACGCAGGATGCTGCCTTCGGCGAGCAAGATGGTCGGTGTCGCGTTGAACGCTGCCAACACGGCCTGGGCAGCGTTACTGGTACCCCGGCGTTCGGTGTCCAGGTACCAGTCGGTGCCTTCCTGCTTGAGCCCATAGGAGAAAGCGCCGACGTCAACGGTATCGCCCACCAGGCCGAACTGCGCACCACCGCTCTGGGTGTGAACAACCTTGATCGGCTCACCGACGGCCAATTCGTTGCCGCTGGCGGCGATCAGCAGTTGGTGGTTGCCNNGAACGTACCGTTGCCGGCCAGGCTGTTGGTGTTCAGCTGGAAGAATTGGGTCGGAGCGCCAAACTCCACCGAGCCACCGGCCATGCGCAATGCACCGACTTCGCTGTCACCCACCAGCATCCACTTGCCGCCGTTGTTGGCATCCAGTTGTGCAACGTTGCGCAACTGCCCGGTCAGCAAGGCATTGTTGTTGAGTTGCACGGTACCCGTGCCGGTCGCGCTGATGACCACGTCGCCGGTCAATCGGCTGTTGTCGACGTTCATGTTGGCAATGCCGTTATTCGCGACCTGCAACAGGACGCCATTGCCACCCAGCAAGTTCGAGCCGTTCAGCACCTGGATATCGGCGGCGCTGTTATTGGTCAACGGCGGGTCTACCAGGATCGCGGGGCCGGTTCGCCCCTGGACCACGGAGTTGTCAAGAATCAAGCTATTGGTAAGGGTAAGGTCGGCGTCCGTACGCATGTTTACGCCGGAGGCTCCGCCAACAATGCTGCTGTTGTTTCTGACGACGGCCTCGGCATTGAGCAACACCAGCCCCATCCCCGTCGCACCGGTCGCCTCGACACGGGCATTATCCAGATTTACCTTGCCGTAGCCGGAGGAGTTGATACCACGGCTTATGGCGGTAATACTGCTGTCCCTGACCTCGAGGGAGGAACCATTCGTTGCATTGAGCGTACGCGTGACCGACACGCCAAAGCCATTGGCCGTGTTATTGGTGATGNNTGTTATTGGTGATGAGTACACTGCTGCCGCCCCTGGCAAAGATGGCACTGCCTACCCCGAGGCGGGCATCCACCCTTGAGCTATCGATGACTACGGTCGATCGATTCATCGCATCGATATCCCGCGCGCTACTGTTTGCCTGGAGCGTCAAACCGGCGTTATCCATCGTGATCTGGCTGGTATTCGCGCCGGTTGCAATCAGGCTCGACGCTGGAAACAAGCCATAACTATCAAGCGGCGTAGCGACTGATATGGACGTGTTGGGGGACCGCACTTGGGTAAGCGCCGATGCATCCGGAGCCACCAGAAACAAAAGCGAGACTGCCTGGGCCGTTAAAGCAAGGCTCAAAGGTGTGGGTTTGAAATTGAACACTGCCGACATATTAATGAACCTCTAGTACCTTCAGTAAACGATAGGGAGGGTTCTAAATCTCGTGGGACCCAACCAATCAAGCGGCGCCATGATTCACCAGCAGACGCCTTAAATCTGTAGGACTTTTCCTCAACTTGCATGAAAAAAATCAACAAGACCAATAAGAAACATCACCATAAAATCCGTTAAACCACACACAAATAAAATACGCCAAAGAGGGCCTCACCCCTCTTTGGCAACATCACTGCACGCTGGCCTATGGAATACGCGCGCCATCGCAGTAGTAGGCGGCAGGGGCAGTACCCGGCCTGAATCCTCTTACCCTTACTACGTAAGGAAGAGAGCTCACCGGTTGCCCCTGATACAGAGTTGAAACAGTCACGCTTGCAGACCCGGAGTTTAGAAGACCAGTATTGGCATTGACCGGGTTATACAACACTGCGGGACTGCCTAGACTCACTTCGAAACCAAGACGCAGTGCAGTAGCATTAGGCACAGCGAAACTTTGAACGACGGGCGGCAAAGTTGGCGGGGCACCGGTATTATTACCTTGGGCGCCTACGTAGGTCACATTAACCGGTTCGTTTAGCGACAAGTACGGGGAAGGCGGGATAAATACTCTGAGTGCGCCGGTATTGATCGGAAGCAGACTATTGCAGTTGACCAGTGTAATTGGAGTTGTAGTGTTCGGGGCCCGAACAACTGGCGCGTCCATTTGCAATATCGCAGAGTTTACAGTGACCGTGGTATCGACCGAACGCTGCGGGTTAGGATTTCCAGGGCGACTGACGGTATAAAACGCCTGTTGAGTCGGGCCACCCAACGCGAGGATATCGGCGAACGGAATTGTGAATATCACCTCCCGACCCGGCGGCATGGCTGTTACGTCTTGCGTATAAACACGACCACCATAATTCAAAGTAATCGTGAACGGCAGTTGCGCATCGGGTAATACGGCGGCCGTCCACAGCGGGATTCGCGCTCTTGCATCGCGGTTGACATCGACCGCTTCCAGAAGGTTGGGCGGCCCGAACACACCGCCAGGGCGAATGGCCTCGACCACGACCGGCAGCAGGTCGACGTTTATACCGTTCGGCCCTGGAGGGATGGGGTTAGGATTCGGCCCTGCAACAGCCAGGTTCAGATTGAACGGGGTACTTAACGGCACCGCCGGGAAAGTGTTCCCGCCGCGATTTACGGTGTAAGTCGCGGTTACGGCCACGTCGCCTGGTCCGGCCCCGTAGAGCGTCGTCGCGTTAGCAGTGCCGAACTGGAATGGGATCGGAAAAACACTCGTACCGACAGGAAGCGACAGCGGTATTGAACCATTCACCGAGGTCAAGGTAACGATGATCTGGTCTGTGGGTTGAGCATTGGTAAAGGCAGGAACCCGCACGATAATGCCGGTATTAGTCGCCACATCATTAAGATGAATCAGCCCGTCACCGGGTACGGCAAGGTCAACCAACGCAGGCTGAAAGCCGGCGGGCACGGGGGCCTGGGACAAACCTGGCAGCCGCAGCCGATACGACTCTTGCGACGGGTTTCCGGCAACGTCGAACAATCGATAGCGCAGGTCAAAGTTACCCGACGCCTGTGCAGCCAGTACTGCACTCAGCGGCAAGGGAATGGTGGTTGGCGTGGCGGGGTCAATCAGATTCCTGGTGCTCCCTGCAATTACGATCGGCGTATCCGAATCGCCGAAGTACACCTCGACGAGATCGTCCGAGGCTTTCCCGTCGGTGAGGGCGTAAGAAATCGGAAAATTCACGGTCTGGTTTGGCTGGCCCTGGAAATAGGCCTGGTCGATAGGGTTCGGCGCCCCCGCGGGAAGCGTCGGTGCAGGAGGCCGATCGCCAGAACGGTCATAGGGTGCCGTCCCGTCAACGATCAGCAGTTGTGGGACTGAGGTATTGTCGTTGCCCGTGTCTCGGCTAACCACAGTGTATCTAACCAACCATACGCCCGGCGGACGTAAGGCTTCGGGAATCGGCACGACAAAAGGATCGGCTGGATTGACGGTCGTCACGGAATATTGCACGCCACCGGTTGCGAAATACAGGTCCTCTGCAGCGACATCAGCGAAACTGCTGAGGTCACGATAGGGTTGAATCTGAATCGTGACCACATCGGGCTCGGCCGGATTAGCACTGGCGGGAAACCAAACGGGGATGTTCAGATCAGTCAGTTGACCTTTCGCGGCATTCCTTGTGAGTAACCCGGTATAACCAGGAACTTCACCTACAAATGTACCGGCATTCATTCGAGTGGGGCTGTAGCTCGCGGGAAGATTCGGCACAAAGGCGTTAATAATATCTCTGTTTGTTCTGTCCATCTTCTTGCTCCGGCTAATTAAGTTACTAGAACAACTGCTCACTTCGTCGATTGAATAAACCCAAGTGCATCAACCACGAACCTTTTGAATGCGCAGGGCTCACGCACATCGCTTAATCGACGCCGCCCTGCACCCATCAAAACCCAATCAATTACATACAATGCCGCGCGGCGTGCAATAACAGCCTGTGGAGTAAGTCAGATCAACTCGCACACGCCCGGGCTGCGACACGCCCACTCTTACACCGTTGCGCCACACCTCATAAGTAAAGGTGGCCGATGTAAACCTGCGCAGAGGAAACAATGTCGTGTCGAAGGAATCGACTACAACCGTCGCGCCTGTTGTTACATTTTGCTGTGTCCACAGCAATGAACGCTGGAACACCACATTCGGATTTTGCGTTTCCCAGTTATTTTCGTTATACCCCTGCCACACACACCTCAGTTCATCACCTACTTGTATGGCGTTTATTGGGGAAATCAACCAGATAACACCGGCCATCACGCTGGGCACCGAGGTACAGTTCAAGTAACCATTGGTTAATGTGTGTTGCACCCGCGGCGCTGGCAGCGTAATAGACGGGGTCGGAACTACCGTGCCCAGGTTGACATTAAAAGGCAGGCCGATACTTCGGGTGCTGAAGTTACCGGTGGCGTCAAATATCTTGTAGAACACATACGCCGGGCCATTGCTCAGCGCGCGAAAGGCAGCGGCATCCAGCGATACGGTCCAGGGCGAAGTGGCAAAGTTCACCAGCGCTCCCCCGGCGGCAGGCAGATTGGGAGCAGGATTTGCCTGGTTGGATAAAAACAGTTCGACCCGGTCACCCGGTGCCGCGATGTTATAGACGGGGAGGTTGAAGGCTACACGCGGGTTATTCTGCAGGTAGGCGTTGTCGAGCGCCGGTACGGGCGGCACCACAAACTGCAGCACATCGGTCGGCAGCAGACGCCTCGGAGGGTCCAGGTCAAAGGTGACCGGGATGGTCGGCAGCATACTATTCGAACCGCCCTCCGTGGTAACGGTGTAGTAAAGCTGCACCACGCGAGAGGGTGCACTGCGCATGTATGCCAGGCTGATGGTGAGATTATAAAAGTTGAGAATCGGTGGCGGTGGCGGCCCCACAACCAAGGTGTCAAGTAGCGTTACAGTGCCATTGCTGATGCCAAAGAGTTCGACTACGTGCGGGGGCGAGCCCACTGAGGGCTCTGGGGCCCACCTGGGAATCTGGCAGATAAGCGGCGCCAACATTAACGCTTGCGGCACCACCCCTCTGCCGTCAGTGGTACTCACACCCGCAATTGTCAAAGGAGCCAAACCAGGGATAGTAGACATGTCGCAACCTCAGGATTAGGTTCACTACGCCAAGCCAGGAGCGAACTACGTACCTGTCTGTTGTTAGGAAAAATTAAACGCCTAAAGCCCGTGGCCGGATACTGTCAGAACTAACAGGTAGGCCTATCCGCTCGTCGGTTTCCTAAGTTGACCCCGGCCTGTTTTTCACAAAAAATTCCTTGACGAAATGGGTTGCCTGGCATCTTATGAAACCGGTTTCATCGCTGTTTGAAAGCAATGAAACCTATAAATCCAATAAGAAAGGCCTGCTTTCGTGACTACTTTTTCCGCCGCTCAGCGCAGCCGCGTCACCATGCTCGACGTCGCCAAGCGCGCCGGGGTGTCCAAGGCCAGCGTGTCGCGCTTTATCGGCGATGACCGCGCCCTGCTCTCCGACGCCATTGCCCTGCGCATCGAGCAAGCAATCGAGCAACTCGGCTACCGCCCNNGGCCGATATCCGCAACCCCTATTCCATTGCCGTGATGCACGGCGTCGAAACCGCCTGCCGCCAACACGGCTACAGTCTGGTGGTGTGCAACACCGACCGCGATGACGAACAAGAGCGCCAGCACCTGGCCGCGCTGCGTTCGTACAACATCGAAGGGCTGATCGTGAACACCCTCGGCCATCACCTCGACCAGTTACTGGAATTGCAGCGCGAAATGCCCCTGGTGCTGGTGGACCGCAAGGTCGAGCCGCTGCACAGCGATCTGGTCGGTTTGGACAACCCTGCCGCCGTGCGCATGGCCGTGGAGCACCTGCAACAGCAGGGTTACCGCGATGTGCTGCTGGTGAGCGAAGCCACCGACGGCACCAGTTCGCGCCTGGAGCGCCTGGCCAGTTTCAAGGCCGAAATCGCCGCCCGCGCAGGCCTGACCGGCGCGGTGCTGGAACTGGATGACGCGCTGCAAACGCACCTGCAAGCCTTCCTCGCCAAACCCGGCCCCAAGGCGTTGTTCTGTGCCAACGGGATCGCCGCGCTGGCCTGTACCCACGCACTCAAGGCGCTGGGCTGCGAGCTGTTTAAAGACGTCGGTTTGATCGCCCTGGATGACCTGGACTGGTACCCGCTGGTGGGCACCGGCATCACCGCCCTCGCCCAACCCACCGAGGCGATTGGCGCCAGCGCCTTCGACTGTTTGCTCAAGCGCCTGCGCGGTGACGACGCGCCGACGCGCACCCTGGATTTCCTGCCTGAACTGATCGTTCGCGGCTCAACGCAGCGCATCTGATATTTTTTTCTACAAAAATGAAACCGGTTTCAGAGGTAAACAACAATGCACAAATACCCCGTCTCCATCAGCCTCTCCAGCTACGGCGCCGACCTGGTTCGCCAGCGTGGCCAGCTGAGTTTTGTCGAGTTGCTGGCGGCCGCCGGCGCCCAGCGCATCGAATGGCGTGAAGAATTGCTGACCCGCGAACAGCCCGCCGAACTGGCCAATGCTGCCGCCGAGCAAGGCCTGGAATCAGTGTTCTCATCGCCTTTGGAATTGTGGGTCGCCGGCCGCGCCCAGCCGAACGCTGAACTCAACGCCACCCTGGACCGCGCCCAGGCCTTCGGCGCGCAGTGGCTGAAAGTCTCCCTGGGCTACTTCACCGACACCAATGACCTGGAGAGCCTGCACGCCCTGCTGCAACGCCACCCGGTCGCGCTGCTGGTGGAAAACGACCAGACCCTGCACGGCGGGCGGATCGAGCCGATGCAGCGTTTCTTCAGCGAAGTCGAACGCCTGGGCCTGTCGGTGAAGATGACCTTCGATATCGGCAACTGGCAGTGGCAGGACCAATCCGCCCTGACCGCCGCGCGCCTGCTGGGCCGGCATGTGGACTACCTGCACTGCAAGGCCGTGGCCCGCCGCGCCGACGGCAAGCTGGTGGCGCTGCCGCCCGGCGCCACCGACCTGCATCTGTGGGAACAACTGCTCAAGCACATGACTCAAGGCATTACCCGGGCCGTGGAATTTCCGCTGCAGGGCGATGACCTGATCGAGGTCACCGCACAGCAGATCGCCGCCCTCGCCCGCCTTGGCCAACCTCGTGAGGAGAACGCCCATGTCTGATATCGATATTTTGTCGTTTGGTGAAACCATGGCGATGTTTGTCGCCGAGCAGACCGGCGACCTGGCCCAGGTCGCGGACTTTCACAAGCGCATTGCCGGCGCCGACAGCAACGTGGCCATCGGCCTGTCGCGCCTGGGTTTCAACGTGGCCTGGCTGAGCCGCGTGGGCAATGATTCCCTCGGGCGTTTTGTGGTCGACACACTGCAAAAAGAAGGCCTGGATTGCCGGCACGTGGCGGTCGACCCGCTGCACCCCACCGGTTTTCAGTTCAAGTCCCGCGAGGACGCCGGCGCCGACCCGCAGGTGGAGTACTTTCGCAAGGGGTCGGCGGCCAGCCACCTCTCCATCGCCGCCATCAGCCCCGCGCTGTTGCAGGCGCGCCATCTGCACGCCACCGGTATTCCGCCGGCGTTGTCCGAGGCCACGCGCGAGCTGTCCGTGGAGCTGATGACGCAGATGCGCAAGGCCGGGCGCAGCGTGTCGTTCGACCCCAACCTGCGCCCGTCGCTGTGGGCCAGCCAGGCGCAGATGATCCGCGAAATCAACCACCTCGCCAGCCTGGCCGACTGGGTTTTGCCGGGCCTGGGCGAAGGCCGTTTGCTGACCGGTTACGACGACCCGGCGGACATCGCCGCGTTTTACCTCGACCAGGGCGCCGAAGCCGTGGCGATCAAGCTGGGCGCGGACGGTGCCTATTACCGCACCCACATGGACCAGGGCTTTGTCGCCGCCGTGCGCGTCGACAAGGTGGTCGACACCGTCGGCGCCGGTGATGGTTTTGCCGTCGGCATGATCAGCGCCCTGCTGGAAAACCTCAGCTTCCCCGAAGCGGTCCAGCGCGGCAACTGGATCGGTAGCCGCGCCGTGCAAAGCCGTGGCGATATGGAAGGCCTGCCCACACGCCAAGAGCTGCCCAGCCGATCCGTTGCATGACCCACACCCTGTTGCCACAACTACAACAAGCTCAGGAGCAACCCCATGGAAACCGTGAAACTCGCCACCCGCCGTTGGTGGTACATCATGCCCATCGTCTTTATCACCTACAGCCTGGCGTACCTGGACCGCGCCAACTATGGCTTCGCCGCCGCCTCCGGGATGGCCGAAGACCTGATGATCACCCCCGGCATGTCGTCGTTGCTGGGCGCGCTGTTTTTCCTCGGCTACTTTTTCTTCCAGGTACCGGGGGCTATCTACGCGCAAAAGCGCAGCGTCAAGAAGCTGATCTTCGTCAGCCTGATCCTCTGGGGCGGCCTGGCCACCCTGACGGGCGTGGTGTCCAACGCCTACATGCTGATCGTGATTCGCTTCATGCTCGGCGTGGTCGAAGCGGCGGTGATGCCGGCCATGCTGGTGTACCTGTGCCACTGGTTCACCCGCGCCGAACGCTCGCGCGCCAATACCTTCCTGATCCTCGGCAACCCGGTGACCATGCTGTGGATGTCGGTGGTCTCGGGTTACCTGGTGCAGCATTTCAGCTGGCGCTGGATGTTTATCATCGAAGGCCTGCCGGCGGTGCTCTGGGCGTTTATCTGGTGGAAGCTGGCCGACGAGCGTCCCAAGGATGCCAAGTGGCTGAGCGACAGCGAGAAACACGACCTGGAAACCGCGCTGGCCGCCGAGCAGGTCGGCATCAAGGCGGTGAAGAATTACGCCGAAGCGTTCCGCTCGCCCAAGGTGATCATCCTCGCGCTGCAGTTTTTCTGCTGGAGCATCGGCGTGTACGGCTTTGTGTTGTGGCTGCCGTCGATCCTCAAGCAAGGCCTGCAGATGGACATGGTCGAAGCCGGCTGGCTTTCGGCGCTGCCTTACCTGGCGGCGGTGATCGGCATGCTGGTGGTGAGCTGGGGCTCGGACAAACTGCAAAAGCGTAAACGCTTTGTGTGGCCGCCGCTGCTGATCGCCTCCATCGCCTTCTACGCCTCCTACGTGCTGGGCGCCGAACACTTCTGGTGGTCCTACACCCTGCTGGTGATTGCCGGCGCCTGCATGTATGCGCCCTACGGGCCGTTTTTTGCCATCGTCCCGGAGATCCTGCCCGCCAACGTGGCCGGTGGCGCCATGGCGCTGATCAACAGCATGGGCGCCCTCGGCTCGTTCGGCGGCTCCTACCTGGTGGGTTATCTCAATAGCAGCACCGGCTCGCCCGGCGCTTCGTACCTGCTGATGAGCGGCGCGTTGATGCTGGCGGTGGTGCTGACGATTTTCCTCAAGCCCGGCGCCAGTGACCGTGAACGCGCGCCGCAGCCAACCCTTGATTTAAAGGTGAACACCCGATGAAAAAGTCTGTGGTTTTGTACAAGAAACTCTCCGCGCCGCTGATGGCGCGCCTGCATGAGCAGGCCGAGGTCACGCTGATCGAGGCGCTGGACGACACCGGCCTGGCCAAGCTGCGCGACGCCCTGCCCGGCGCTCACGGCCTGCTGGGTGCGAGCCTGCGTCTGGACGCCAAGCTGCTCGACCTGGCACCGCACCTGGAGGCGGTGGCCAGCGTCTCGGTGGGGGTCGACAACTATGACATCGACTACCTGACCCAACGCGGCATCCTGCTCAGCAACACCCCCGATGTGCTCACCGAAACCACCGCCGACACCGGCTTCGCGCTGATCCTGGCCACCGCTCGCCGCGTGGTCGAGCTGGCCGACATGGTGCGCGCCGGCCAATGGAACAAAAACATCGGCCCGGCGCATTTCGGCAGCGATGTGCATGGCAAGACCCTGGGCATCATCGGTATGGGCCGCATCGGCGAAGCGCTGGCCCAGCGCGGGCATTTCGGCTTCGGCATGCCGGTGATCTACCACAGCCACTCGCCCAAGCCCCTGGTGGAGAAGCGTTTTGGCGCGCACTACCGCAGCCTCGATGACTTGCTGCAGCAGGCCGATTTCGTCTGCCTGACCCTGCCGCTGACGGCCGAAACCGAAAAACTGATCGGCGCCAAAGAATTCGCGCGGATGGGCCCCGAGACGATCTTTATCAATATCTCGCGGGGCAAGGTGGTGGACGAAGCGGCACTGGTGGAGGCCCTGGAAAAACGCACCATCCGCGCGGCGGGGCTGGATGTGTTCGAGAAGGAACCGCTCGATCACCACTCGCCGCTGCTGCGCCTGAACAATGTGGTGGCCACGCCGCATATCGGCTCGGCGACCCATGAAACGCGGGAAGCGATGGCCACCTGTGCGGTGGATAATCTGCTCCAGGCGTTGGCTGGGGAACGGCCGAAAAACCTGGTGAATCCTGACGCCTGGAAGCCATAACCCCTCCCACTTTTGATTGCATTCCAGACGTTAGATAACGAACCGGGCCACCATCGCGTTCAAATCCACCGCGAGGCGCGACAGCTCATGGCTGGCCGCGCTGGTCTGGTTGGCGCCCGCCGCCGACTGCGTGGCCAGGTCGCGGATGTTGACGAGGTTGCGGTCGACTTCGCGGGACACCTGGGCCTGCTCTTCCGAGGCGCTGGCAATCACCAGGTTGCGTTCGTTGATCAGGCTGATGGACTGGGTGATCTGCTCCAGCGCCACACCGGCGGCGCGCGCCATTTCCAGGGTGGTCTGCGTGCGCTGGTTGCTCTGTTGCATGGACTGCACGGCTTCGCCGGTGCCGTTCTGGATGCCGGCGACCATTTTTTCGATCTCCTGGGTCGACTGCGCCGTACGGTGGGCCAGTGCCCGCACTTCGTCCGCCACCACCGCAAAACCGCGCCCGGCCTCACCGGCGCGGGCCGCTTCAATGGCGGCGTTGAGCGCCAGCAGGTTGGTCTGCTCGGCAATCGCGCGGATCACGTCCAGCACCTTGCCGATGTCGCGGCCCTGGGACGCCAGGCCTTCGATCAATACCGAGGTATTTTGCACGTCCTGGGTCATGGTCTGGATCGCGCCGACGGTTTCCACCACCCGGTCGCGGCCTTCGCGCGCGGCCTGGTTGGACTGGCCGGATGCCTCGGAGGTCGACACCGCGTTGCGCGCCACTTCTTCCACGGCAGCCGTCATCTCGTTGACCGCCGTGGCGGCCTGGTCGATTTCATTGTTCTGCTGCTGCAAGCCCCGGGAGGCTTCTTCGGTGACCGCGCTCAGCTCTTCTGCCGCCGACGCCAGCTGCGTGGCCGAGCCGGCGATGTGCTGGATGGTCTGGCGCAGATTGGTTTGCATGGCCGACAAAGCGTTGATCAGCCGCGCGGGCTCATCCTTGCCGTCATCGTCAATCACGGCGGTCAGGTTGCCGCCGGCGATGGTCTCGGCCACGGCCACGGCCTTGCGCAACGGTGCGACGATGCTGCGGGTCAGCAGCCAGGCCAGCAGCACGGTGAGCAACGCAGCGGCCACTGATACGGCGATAACGCCGGTGATGGCGCCGTCATAGCTCTGCCCCGCTTCTATGTCGGCTTGCTTGGCGTCGGCAGCGTTGATGGCGATCAGTTTATTCAACTGCTCGCCCATCTGGTCGGTGCCGTCCTTGATACGGCTGTTGATCAACGCGCGCATCTCGTCGACCTTGCCTTGTTTGGACAACGACAGCATCTCGGCCTGGGCCTGGGTGTAGTTGTCCAGGGTCGCAACGAATGTCTTATACAGCGCGGCCTCTTCCGGCCCCGCCGGCAACGCGGCATAACCGGCCTGGGCGGCCTTGACCTTATCGGCGAGCACGCCCATGCGCACTTCGGCTTCCTGCAAGCCGGCAGGCTCGCGGTTGACCAATACACGGAACGACAGGATGCGCAGACGCAACACGTTTTCGGTGATGTTGCCCAGGTAAGTCACGCTAGGCAGCTGGTTCACGCTCATGTCCACCGACGACTGGCGGATTTGCGTCATGCGGTTGACCGCAAATACCCCCAGTACAACCACTAAAAATGCGATGAAGGCGAAACCAAGCGACGCGCGTGGGGCGATATTCAGATGACGGAGGGACATAGGCGGGGCTCTCGGATGGAGTGTTTGCAAGCGTCCCTGCCGCGAAACGATCGGTCAGCGTCAACGCGCTGATCAGACCTTGGTCACCACTGTTGTAATTGGTATGTGGGCCTATACGAGGTATCGGCTGGCCGCCGGGTTTTATGCAGGGCTTTATAAATATTTTTTTACACTTCTGACGACCGGCAGTTTCTGGCATCCTGC
>CXWL01057077.1_pt1 | contig 15968 bp, 7 predicted proteins | sample 590931 | NCBI WGS metagenome assembly CXWL01 (sample SAMEA3498368, study PRJEB10139) | groundwater metagenome | biome: water well; material: biofilm material | place: Germany | collected 2015-04-27 | reverse complement strand
CCGGAAAGCGAATGGGAAGAACTCGACAGCAAAAGTTCAAAATATGTGAGTACGCTCGAACAATGATACCAGTTTCGCCCGACATTACCACCCTTTGGGTAAGCATTCTGATTGAAGAATTAATTCGATCCGGCGCGCGGACTTTTGTGGTTTGCCCCGGCTCACGTTCCACCCCGCTGGCACTGGCGATCGGGGAAAATGCGAAGGCCGAAGTTGTCGCGCACTTCGACGAGCGTGGCGCGGCCTTTTTCGCGCTGGGACATTCGCGAGCGACAGGTCAACCGACTGTTTTGGTATGCACTTCGGGCACGGCTGTGGCGAACTGCCTGCCTGCTGTGATAGAGGCGGCGATGGATAATGTGCCGCTTATTATACTGAGCGCCGACCGACCGCCGGAACTGCATGAAACAAGGGCGAACCAGACTATCCTACAAGATAACATCTTCGCAGACTACTGCCGCTGGCGATTTACGATTCCCTGTCCCGATCAAACGATACCGGCGGAATTCGTTTTGACAACTATTGATCAGGCAATCTATCGCTCGCGACGTTCACCCGCCGGACCAGTGCATTTGAATGTGCAGTTCCGTGAGCCATTGATTCCTGTTCTCAACCAACCGGTTTCAGCTGAGTATTTTGCAACGGTAAAAAATTGGTTGGGCGGAGATAGAGCCTACACAACCTACGCGCAGTTTGAGCATACATCCACCGGAGTCAATTTCGAAAGAATTGTTAAGACTTTAGCGAGCAAAACTCGCGGCTTGCTGGTAGTGGGACGACTTAAGCAGAGTGATGGAGAAACTGCCGCTGTAATCGAGCTGGCTGAGCGGCTTGGTTGGTCGGTGGTAACAGACATATTGTCGGGACTTCGACTTGGAGGGATCCCATCGACAACTCATCTTCCGCATTTCGACCTGTGCCTGCTTGACCAATCTTCAGCTATGAGCTTTGACTGCATTTTACATCTGGGCGGGACACTGGTGTCAAAGCGAATATCTCAATTCGTAGCATCTCAGACAGCAGATTACTTTATAGTCAACGATCATCCCGACCGGCAGGATATTGGACATCGGGTTACTACGCGAATTGAAAGCGACATTGAAACTTTTGCCCGGACAATCTGCGCGCGTTTGCCGAAATGCAAAGCTGTCTCACCGGAACATTCGCTCGTAACAATCAATTACGCAGTTGGAGAAGTTCTGGCCAAGGTGCTCGATAATACCAATTACTTGTGCGAACCGATTGTTCCATGCATCATCGCGCAAGAAATTGTGACGGAACATTCGCTTGTTATCGCCAGCTCGCTTCCGATCCGAGATTTTGATATGTACGCTCAAGCTGGCAACTCCCCTGCTCTTATCGCCTGTAACCGAGGGGCGAGTGGAATCGACGGTACTCTTGCAACCGCTGTCGGTGTCGCGCATGGGAGGAAACAACCGACCACGCTTGTCATTGGCGATCTGGCGATGCTCCACGACCTCAATTCCTTGGCGCTCTTGAGAACATCCGGCCTTCCCCCAATTACGATCGTCATCATCAACAACGGCGGCGGCGCGATTTTCTCTCTTCTGCCGGTGGCCTATATTGAATCGAAATCGGTTGGCAGTGAAAGCGGAACGGATACTTTCGAGAAGCTATTCCTGCAGGGACATGATCTGAAATTCGAAGAGGCGGCGAAAATGTTTAGTGTGAAATATCACAACCCTGCAACTATCAAAGATTTTCGAGACATTTATCGCAACGCAGTGCGAAATAGCGAATCGACAATCATCGAGCTGACTTTCGGCTGGCGGGAATCGCGCCGAATTCGCGGACAACTACAAGACCGGATTGTCACTCGACTCAAACAGGTCTGAAATCATGCCTGAGTTGCCGCTTGCTTACTCTCGTCGGGGGAGCACCAATGGTCCCACTCTGGTATTTCTTCACGGATTTACTGGAACCAAAGAAGATTGGAACCCGACTACCAACCTGTTGGCCGATCAATTTGAAATTGTTACTATTGATCTCCCCGGTCATGGCGATAGCGTGGATGCTCATCCGTCTTTGTTCCGGTTTGATTCCTGTAGTCACGCTATAACTGAAATTATGCATCATCTGAAAATGGCGTCGTATTTTCTGATCGGCTATTCAATGGGCGGTCGAATCGCGCTTTCTCACACAGTTGAACATTCGCAACAAGTTCGAGGATTGGCGTTGATTTCCGCAAATCCGGGCCTTGAATCCCAATCGGCCCGTCTGTCTCGATTGACACAGGATCAACAGTTGGCTGAAAAGCTGTTTCAATCCGACATAGAAGAATTCATAAAGTCTTGGTACGCACAACCGCTTTTCGCTTCTTTGCTCAATAGTCCAAGATTTGAAGAAATCGTCTCGCGACGCGCACAGGGCAATCCTGCCGCTTTAGCTCTCGCGCTCAGCGGGTTCAGCGTCGGACGGCAGGAATCAATGTGGGCACGTCTTCCCGAATTGAACTTACCGGTGCTCTGCATTGCGGGCGATTTAGATCGCAAATATAGCGACAGTATGGCCCGGGCCGCCGACTTGTGCCCGCAGGGGAAAGCGAGTATTATTGAGGGTGCCGGTCATGCCGTGCATCTGGAAAAACCAGACGAATTGGCAATGGCGTTGAAATCATTTGTTATTGCTCACTTGTGAGGGTTACATGTCAAAGATTACTTGGAAATCAGTCGGATCATACACTGATATTCTCTACTATAAAGCGGACGGGATCGCAAAAATCACGATCAACCGTCCCGAGATCCGCAACGCGTTCCGGCCACTTACAGTTACGGAAATGTGCGACGCCCTCGCCGATGCCCGCGAGGATCAAACAATTGGCGTGGTCATTCTCACCGGCACGGGTGAAAAGGCGTTTTGCTCTGGCGGTGACCAAAAAATCCGTGGCGAGGCCGGTTACAAAGATGAGACTGGTGTGCACCGGCTGAATGTTCTTGATTTCCAAAGGCAAATCCGCACTTGTCCCAAACCAATTATTGCGATGGTGGCCGGATATGCCATCGGTGGCGGACATATATTGCATCTGGTGTGTGATCTCACCATTGCCGCAGACAACGCTGTGTTTGGTCAGACCGGACCGAAAGTCGGCTCGTTTGACGGCGGCTATGGCGCAAGTTACATGGCTCGGATTGTCGGCCAGAAAAAGGCGCGCGAAATTTGGTTTCTCTGCCGCCAGTACAACGCCGCGCAGGCGCTTGAGATGGGATTAGTCAACACCGTGGTACCACTTGCACAACTCGAAGAAGAAACCGTTACATGGTGTCAAGAAATCCTTGCCAACTCTCCGCTGGCTCTTCGCTGTTTGAAATCGGCGCTCAATGCCGACTGTGACGGTCAGGCTGGATTGCAAGAACTTGCTGGAAATGCCACTATGCTGTACTATATGTCCGAGGAAGCCCAGGAAGGGCGCAACGCCTTCAACGAAAAGCGTAAGCCGAATTTCGGCAAATTCCCTCGTCGGCCCTGACCAACGGCCATGCCTTCACCATCTTTATCTGTCTGGATATTGGCGGCTCGCCCCAAAACTCTTCCCGCCGCCGCCGCTCCGGTGCTTATCGGTTGCGCGTTGTCTGTCGGCGACGGATTTTTCGCATTGGTTCCCTCCATCGCGGCGTTAGGCGCGGCACTGCTGATTCAAATCGGCACCAACTACGCCAACGACTATTACGATTTTGTCAAAGGAACCGACACCGCCGCCCGACTTGGACCCACTCGCGCCACACAAGCAGGACTGGTAACACCTTCACAAATAAAAAAGGCGATTGCTGTTGTGTTTGGGATGGCGTTGTTGGTAGGATTGTATCTGGTTCTGCGATGCGGTTGGCCGATTCTCGTTATCGGACTTCTGTCGATTGCGTTCGGACTCTTATATACTGGCGGGCCGTATCCTCTCGGTTACAACGGTCTGGGGGATATTTTTGTGCTTATCTTTTTTGGTCCGGTGGCGGTCGCTGGAACCTATTTTGTGAATACGCACGAATTCAGCGCCTTCTCAGTAGTAGCCGGACTGACTCCCGGCCTATTCTCAGTTGGCCTTTTGACTATCAACAACCTTCGCGATATGGATAACGACCGGGTAAGCGGCAAACGAACTCTTCAGGTGCGATTCGGGCGAGCATTCGCGCGATGGGAATTTCTATTATGCTTGCTTGTGGCGCACATCGTGAGCGCGGCGATGTGTGTATCGGAAGGGCGTTGGCTCGGCCTTATTGCGTTCGTAACAATTGTGCCGTCTGTAATATTGATACGAAAAGTCTTTGCAATGGTCGAAGGGAGCGCACTCAACAACGCTCTCGCGACCACCGGTCGATTGCTCTTTCTCCATTCTCTTCTCTTTTCGATTGGCTGGATACTGCTGTGAAAATTAATAGGGTCCAGATATTCAGTTACCGTCTGCCATTTCGAGAACCGATTTCGTTTCTTAGTTCTCAGGTGACAGTAAGGGAAGGAATGGTTCTTTGTATCACCGACAAATCGGGATTGTGCGGATATGGCGAATGCGCGCCGCTCCCGGGGTATTCCCGCGAAACAATGGATAAAGCCAAGTCAGAACTTATCACAGTGGCCAGACGCCTTCGGAATTTAGAGATAGCCGAACTGAATCCTCTTGAGATAGCGACCACACTGTGCGACGATAGCGCGGCATCTTCGGTGCGATTCGCTGTCGAGTCGGCGTTGGTTTCTCTTGCCGCTTCGGAAATCGACGGGCCGGTGGCTTCTATTCTCGCTCATGATTTTGCTTTGCAGGTATCTGTCAATGCTCTCATTGAATCGCCCAAAAAATTGACTTCACGCCTCGCGGAACTGACCGCTCACAATTGCCGCGCCGTAAAATTGAAAGTCGGCAGGCAAACACTCGCCAATGACATTGAGACTGTCACTCTTGTTCGCAATTCACTTCCGCTGGAGATCGCGCTTCGCCTCGACGCCAACCGCGCCTGGACACTTGATAAAGCTGATCAGTTCGCACAAGGAATACATCAGTGCGCGATTGAGTATATCGAGGAACCGTTGCGGGATAGCGCGGAACTTCCCCTGCTACATGACAACGCCCCAGACCTTCCGCTCGCGATCGATGAATCTGTTAAGGATATGGATATCGAATACATTCGCGAGGCCGGGCACTTTTGCGCTGTAATAATAAAACCAACGGTGGTTGGCGGCATTGCGAGATCGCTTGACATTGTTCGTGCCTGTCGGCAATCGGAAAAGAAAGCAGTTCTTGGCGCTACCATTGAATCGTCACTTGGACTGCTGATGATTGCGCACATGGCCGCCTCTCTTATTCAAGATACCCCAGTTGGATTGGATACTTCACGGTTGTTTTCACGTGACCTTATTTCTCCCCCATTAAGAATAGTCGATTACTCTATCGAAATCGACCAGCATGGTTCCAGCGCGTATACTTTGAATCAAGATGTTCTCGAAGAGGTGCTGTGTGGCTGATATTATTTCTCCGCTCCGGTCTGTTGCGGTACAATACGCCGATCAACCGGCTTTCGTATCATATGATCTCACACTTTCCTGGCGGGAGGTAGCTGAATCAATATCAAATGTGGCAACATACCTTCGCTCGCAAGAGTGTAAACCGGGTGATCGGGTCGCCCTGACTGGACCAAATTCTCTTCAGTACCTGCTGAATATTCTCGGCATTTTGGAAAACGGCTCGGTGGCTTGCCTGATAAGCAATCGCCTCCCATTTGAAGAACAGCAAAAACTCGTTGAGCGGCTTGACGCGCGATTGGTTTACCCCGGTGCGAACGACGGGACAACGATCTCAGCTATAGCCCCATTGCCGTTACGGAATCACTGGCAAGCAGAAAGCCACGCGACCATTGTCGCAACATCCGGATCAACCGGACAAGCCAAGCTAGCCGTGTTGTCGATCGGGAATCACTACTACAATGCGCTGGGATCACACGCCAACATTTCATTCCACTCGGGCAACCGATGGTTGTTGTCATTGCCACTCTATCATGTCGGCGGGCTGGCTCTTGTGTTTCGAGCGCTCTTGCATGGCGGCGCGATTGTATTAGCTCGCCCCGATCAACCAATGATTGATGCTATTGCCGAGCACAATATCACGCACCTTTCGCTCGTATCGACCCAGTTGCGGAAACTATTGGAATCTAAATCAGAACTGGTTCGCATTGCCCCCCGCTTGTCGTCTGTCCTGCTCGGTGGCGGTGGAATTCCGGCGGCGTTGATTGACCGGGCGCTCGAGGCAGGTTTGCCGATACATTCAAGCTACGGCCTCACTGAGATGGGATCGCAGGTCTGCACCACTGCCGCCACTGACCCTGCGGCTAAGCTTTTTACCTCAGGCAGAATTCTCCCTCATCGGGAAATTCGGGTCGCGTCAGATGGCGAGATTTTTGTACGGGGCGATGCCAGATTCCTTGGGTATTTCTCCGACGATGCGCTCACAACCCCGTTTGATCCTGACGGTTGGTTTGCGACTGGGGATATTGGTGAGATCGATCCTGATGGATATCTGACACTTCGCGGCCGCAAGGACAGCATGTTCATTTCAGGCGGCGAAAACATTCATCCAGAAGAAATCGATTTGACCTTATGTAGACTCCCCGAAGTATGCGAAGCAGTCACAGTAGCTATTCCTGACGATGAGTTTGGCGCGAGGCCAGTGACATTTGTGCGAATTGCTGATCAGGTGCCGTTTGATGACACGCGCTTCGTCAAATTTCTCGAACGGTTCCTGCCCCGATTCAAAATCCCCGACGAATTGTTTCCATGGCCGGACGACGCCCCTGTCGATTCCATAAAACCCGACCGTCGCTGGTTCACGCGACGGGCTAACGATCTGCTCAATCGGTAGTGGTAGTAAGACCTAAGTTGCTGACTTAGGATCGGTCTATAATAGAAATCGGCCGTCCCGCTTTATGCGGGGCGGCCGATTTGTTTTCGAGAAACTGTTCGTCTTCTCGACTCAACTCATCTTACTGGCAAGGTGCCAAAGGTGTGTAGGGCGGAATGTAAAGACGATTGAAAAGGGCGGTAACATCAGAGATGTCAATTCCCCAACCCGGCGACCAATCGCCGTCCATATTAGCTGACTCTACGCACACAAAAGGTGTGTAGGGCGGAATGTACAGGTTGTTGATCAGGGCGGTAACATCAGAGATGTCGATCCCGCTTCCCAGTTGGGCGTCCATGTTGCCGGTCAGCCCATCATCACTCGTCGCCAAACAGCAACCGCCGCATCCCGGACGAAGATGATCCATATACCACTTCGCGGCTTTGTCGATGCCCGCCTTCAACACGGTCGTGTCGCCGTCTTTCACTGATACTATCGCCGAAAATACGGTCAGAGTATCCAATGAAGGTATATCGTGCTTGTACGTCATCACCATGTGCAAGTCTTTCGCCTGCGTCGATGCCGCTGTCAGACCACCTGCGGACATCCGGCTCCAGTAAAATGCGCCTTCCGCGGAATTGGAGAGCGTATCATACTTGAACAGTGTGTCGTTGAGCATCACATATGCGCCATACATGTTGACATCGTTGGCGCAGGTATCCGCCGTCTTCTCAGCCGGCGTGTACATACCAAGAAACGCGATACTGCCAAAACGATTACTACGCTTGATGCAACGCGTGTTGAATGCTGTCAATGTATCCAGACCCTGTTGATACACGACATTCTTCGAGATCAACACCCGGCCGTCGTTGTCGCTGGCGTTGGCCGAGGCAGTTAAGTAGGTCGGGATATCCCAGTCGATCGCTTCACCAAGAGTCACGTTTGCCTTCGGGCCGCCAAGGCCGAAGAACACTGACTTCTGAACAATGAAGTTGCAGGTATCGGTGCCAGCAGTCGGAGCGTAATACGTCCGACGCACACCAATAGTCGTGTCTTTGTTGACAAAGGTTCCCGTGTAGAAACCGTCATATCCCGCCCCAATAATAGTACCCGCTCCGGTTCCGGACGAGTACGGCTTAAACGCCTGCTCGGTCGTGAAATTACCTTGGAAGAGCGCGTTGCTATAAACGTAGTTCAACCCACTCTTGCGAATGGCGATCGGACCGCCGTCATACAAGTACTTCTGGTTGGTCGCAACCAAATCGCACTCGCCACCAAGCGCATAGTAGTCCATATTGACCGTGCCCAAACCGCCCCGACCCACGTTTCCGTGGTTCGACACGATCAGTCGGGTACAGCCAGTTGTGACCGTATCCCACGTCAATCCAACCATCGTGTCAGCCACCACAAAACCGGTGATCATAATGCTGACTGAATCTTTCGGAGCGACCGCGTTCGATTTGAGATACACTTCACCGCTCAAAGATACGATTGTGCCGGGAGTGAATCCGGCTCCAGTGGCGCCTTTATTGACAATTACGCCAAAGGTCGCGGTGTTGCCGATTCCGGCATTCACGATAAGAGACGGTACCGTCGTACCGAGCCAATCCACACCGGTGTTGGTGGTCTTGACCATACCAATGGTGGTCACGTTGAGCGTGGCATTACCGTCATTGGTGACAGTGATGGTCGTTGTATCCGGCTTGTTGTGTCGTGTCCATTCCGGATAGCCGAAAGCTGTTGGCGTATGAGAAATCTGTGGTGCCGTGACCGGCGCCACGCATGCCAAACGCATCCACTTCAACGGATTGAGTTTCCACTCGCCACGCGCGACGGTGCTTGTACCCTGTATCACCTTTTGTCCAGGATATTGATCTTCCAAATACTGCAGGTGAATATAGTGGTTACCCGTGTACGGACCAGGCCCCGGATTAACACCTGTATCAGGCCAGTTTAGTGTGACCGGAAAACCGTTGGTGTCAAACGTGGAGATATTCATCCCATAACGGGCCATGGTTGGCTTGGCATCGTTATAGCAAATGCCGCCGAAACCGGACGAATCGCAATTCGGGGTGCGGGTGTTGGTCAAATTGCGGTGATTGTCCCACAGGAGACCCGAAAGATCGGAGGAAACTGAGAGAAACAGTTCGCCGTTGGCGGCGAATACAATACTGCCGAAACCGCCACTGGCGCAATCGCCGATGACCGGCGTGGCCGCGTCGACATCAGTGGACATGGTCCACACCGTGTACAAACGTCCATTACATTCGGAGATTCCGAAAGCGCCGAGACTAAGCATGTTGGTTCCAATCCAGCCGCAGAAGGCGGGATCATCGTAAACAGCGGTTGCCCACTCGGCATTATAGATTCGGGAAATAGTGTTGGTCGAGTTGCTCCAGTGTAGCAAGCTTGAACCGGTCACCATGAGATTCCATCTATCCCACAGCGTTCCATAAGGATTCGTCGGAATAGGCATGGCATTGAAAATGATGTGGAGCTTGTCGTTGGCGTCGTACAGCGCCTTGGCTTCCACCCATGGAGAATATGACGGACCGGCAACCCGGTTATACGGTGTAATATTGACTTTCGGCTTCCATACCAAGCCGATGCTGTCTGACTCGCGGTAATACACCGCCTGATCGTTAGAATTGCCATTAGGGAACTGAGTATTCGAGGACGCCTCGGGGGTGTACCGAAGATAGGTCACCGCCACTTTTGGCGAAACACGCGAGGCACAAATATGAGCCATACGTTGCACAGTATCCAAGGATACCGGCCCGACCCACGTCGCCGCGCCACTAAAGGTCATTTTACGGAAATACTGAATCGTTGTTGTGGACAGGTCCGACTTTCCAGCAACAGTTCCAAAGCTGGCCCCCGTCTGACCGATCAGGTGGGTAACGGTATCGTTATTCCACTCCTGCAATTCAATCAAAACCTGATACAAACGGGAATTAGCTTGCGAGTAATTCACCATGCCCGCTTTGTATTGCGACGAGTCGATGACCGACGCTGAAAATGTGCAGGCAAACGGAGTAGTACTCTGGTACCAAATGACGTTATCTCTTAAGGCGCCTGCTGTCCAAGTGGTCTGATGTCCAGCCATAACCACGCGACCGTTGCTTTTCACGTCGAGGTTTGGATACAATCCTTCATCTTCTCCTACCTGCTTGACACAACCAACCTCCGGGCCTTGCGGCCAGGTACCACCAATTGGCTGATACCCGTTGTATGCGTGCTGGCTGACTCCAGCCGCGCCGAGCGCACGTTCGTTATAACTGAACTGAACATACGGTTTCCCACGCCACTCGACATGGTGACCCGCATAGGTCCACTGCCAGTCATCCCAAGTATTTTTGATTACAACACCGGGTGAACCGGCCGCGGGCGAAGCAACTCCAAGCGAACGGCGCGATGCGCCGAGTGGCTCGGTAGTCGACGTGGCGATGTCCTCATCGCCGTCCTTGACCGCCTTTATTTCATCAATCTTATACTGTTGTACCCTGTCGACGTGATCGCTTTTCGGCTTGGTATCAAACCATGAGCGGGCGAGTACGCTAGAGGCGCCCATCGCCAAACACATCGCAGTGATGAGCATCATCACTTTTGCTTTTGTCATCTTTCGATTCCTTTCCACTAAAGACCACATCTCACGCGATCATCCCTCGCGAGGATGTGAAGTTATGTTGTGACTACCATCAATTTAACGCGACGATCCATATTTGGAGATCGTGCGCCGAGCGTTACTCTCGGACTGTGAATCCACCTCCTCTCGGAAACGCAACAGTAGGTAGAACATACCTGCTGAGGTGCATCCCATTGTGCAAGGACTTGTTCGCGCGCTTGCGTAATTCCACGTTCAACAAAGCACTATCAAAAAAATGTTCTCAATTACCACCACGATGATCACACCGTTTGCGCGATGCGACGCCTTGTGAGGTTACGCCAGCGGAGTGGGTAAAAAAGAAAACTGGTGGGGACCCTTCCGCACACACAAGCTATCTCCTAACCGCCTATTTGTCAAGTAATTCACACAGCGGTCACATTGAAACGCAGATTTTAAGGGGTCAAAAGTGTAGATATTGTGGAAATAAATCAAACAAAAAAAACCGCCCGATTGGGGCGGTTTTCAAAGAAGTTGAATCGGCCAGTCCGGCGCAATTATTGCGGCGGGCGGGGGCCGTTGAGGTACAAGAAGTTAATCAGATATGTAACATCTCCAATATTGACCCCAGCATCACGGTCCACATCAGCCGCATCCATTGACAAAGGAGCTGGCCCTTGACGGAATAAATATCCTATCAAGTAGGCAAGGTCGTTCATCGTATATTTTGCGTTGTTGTCGACATCGCCCCTCAAAAACTGGGTCACCCGGAGGACCGTAGTTACCGTATCAGCCGCGAGCAATGGGTCATTCGCGATAAACGTCACCCGGAATACATTCCCCAAATCAAGAGCATCCGGCAGATAGTAATAAGTCGCCGCGCCATTTGTCGAATCGATAAAGAGACTGTTTAGCACATTCGGTCCACCGGTAATGGTGATTGCCTGCCCATCGGGGTCAGCCGCCTTCACGTTTACTACCGTCATAATACTCAACGGACAATTAATCGTGTCGGCCAGAACAGTGCTGAAGATTGGGTTCTGATTGCCGGCTTCGGTAACATTGATCGTTACAATCTGAGAAGATGTCGCTCCGCCCGTTTTAGTGGCAGTGAAAGTTACGTTGTAGGTTCCTGCCTGCGTAAAGCTCGGTAAGAAAGCAAAGGTGCGTATCGCCACAGTGCCGGTGAATGAGGAGTTGGCTGGCAGAATGCCGGCGGTCAGATTCGTGATACTGCCGCCATCCGGATCGGACGCTATTACCGAGAACGACAGCGGCGCACCCTCGGAAATCGTGAACGGCCCGGTTCCCAGCGAGAAAGTCATTGTCGGTGGCCGCACGACATTGTTCACAGTAATTTGTACCGGCGCAGTCGCATCCTTGATCAGATTGGTGTCGGCGCCATCTCGGGCGAAGAAGCGTACATAGAAGATGCCCTTGGTTATCGGATCGGTCGCAATTCGACCCTGCGTATAGTTCGGAGTAAACGTGAGCACCGCCGAGCCGTCGCCGTTATCAAGTATGGTCATATTGGTAGCCAGCGAGTCGACCGTCGAACCTTCCATCCGTGCACGAATAAGCGGGATAGTCCCATCCAGATCAATGGCATTGACTAGATATTGCAGTGTCTGCCCTTCGTTCATCGTCCGGGGGCCTGACGTTACAATAAGAGGCGAACGGTTGGTATCTCTTACGACAATCGTTACCTGCTCCGAATCGATGTAGGCCAGCGAGTCGGCGTCCTGCGCGAAGAAAGTCACCAGATACGTGCCTGAATCTGTCTCGGTCGGCGACCAAACGAATGATCCGGCACCGTTGAGACTGTCTTTGAATATAGCTCCGACAGGTATCGGTGAAGCCGAGAGAATCGGCTTAGACAGATCGGTATCGGCGGCGGAAACTCTGAAACTGAGCAACAAAAGCTCAGTTACCAGTTTATTGCCTATCGGCGCAAGCACGACTTGTTGGTTACCGGCGTCGATGACCGTCAGTGAAAATATCGCAGTATCCGCAAGCGTACCATCGGTGGCAACTAAGCTAAAAGTGTAAACACCGGCATGGTTGAAACCCGGATTGGACCTGACAGTCGCGGTGACACCGGCCACCGTAACGGTGACAAATGGAGGTACTGTCGCGCTTATCGCGCTTACTGTGACAGCAGTGCCGTCCGGGTCGCTGGCGGTAACAATTTGAGTGTCCGACTGGGCTTCGATGACTGATATTATCGGCAGAGAGTCGAATTTCGGCCGCTGATTGCCCGCTTCATAGATTTGAATGAAGACCACTTCCTGGTCGGTTCTGAAACCGTCACTCGCCTTAAATGTCACCGAATACAATCCCGTTTGGACGAAACTCGGTGTCCAACGGAATGAACCGGCGCCGTTTGCGCTATCGACAAAAACCGCACCTGCTGGAAGAGTTCCGTGGGAGAGTGTCGGAATACTGCCCTCGGGATCAGTGGCGCTTATGCGGAAAGACAGCGGCTGACCCTCGGTAATCGCCTTTGGCCCGATCGGAGCGAGGACCGGCGCCTGATTCTGCTGGCGAACCGTGATGATTACATTCACTATTGCCGACATAGTCGGCTGACCTTGATCGACCGCCAGAAAATGCACGGTGTCGACGCCAACCTGTGCTTGAGTCGGCGCAAAGAAGAATAGCCCGTGGCCATTGGAGCTGTCGGCAAATGTTGAGTTCAGCGGTGCATCAAGAATCGACAGAAACAGTCGATTCGTCGCCACCGGATCGGTCGAGTCTTTTGACGCTACCACAAAACTCAGCGTCTGCCCGGCTGACAAGCTGTAAGGTCCCCGAGGCGCCCAGGTGGGAGATTGATTGAGGTCGCTTGTGGTAACCGAAAAAATCTCAGTCGCGGTCAAACGCGGTGTACCAAAGTCTGTCGCGAACACCCGAACGGTATCGAGCCCGGCATTGGTGTATCCCGGCGTGTAAGTCAGTGTGCCGGTATTATTGTGGTGATCCAAGAAGGTGTAATTCTTAAGTGTCGTACTCACGGACAGCTCCGGTGCCGTGCCACCATCAGGGTCGCTCGCTTGAATCGTGAGAACGAGTGTGCCACCCTCGGTCACGCTTGTATCGGGAACCGCGACGACTACCGGCTCAGTGTTGGTACCGAAATTGAGCACGGTGATAGCGACAATCTCAGTGTCGACGAGCAGGCCGTCGGATGCATAGAAGTTCACCGGGTAAGGCCCGGATTGGGTGAAACTCGGCAAGAATCGGAACGATCCGGCGCCGTTGAGCGAATCAGTGAAAGTTGCGTTTGTAGGCAGAATGCCGGTCGACAACACCGGTGTCGCACCATCAATATCGACGGAACTCACCCGGAATGAAAGAATCTGACCTTCAATTATCGACCGTGGACCAATCGGAGCAAGGACCGGCGAAGCGTTTATGTTGTTCACTGTAATAGCTACTATTCCAGTATCGGTCAGCGATCCATCGGAAGCAATGATGCTCACTGAGTAGAGTCCCGCCTGAGTGTAGTTGGGCGAAAAAGTCACCGAACCGGCGCCATTTAGCGAATCGACGAACACTGCGTTAAGCGGCAAGTTGAGAGCGGTGAGAGCCGGAATGGTTGCGTCGAAATCTGTCGCGGAAACGCCGAACGTAAGGATCTGGGCTTCATCTACAATCAGCGCTACTGGGACATTTATCACAGGAGCAAGATTCTGATTTGACACAGTAATCTGGACGATACCTGTATCTGCCAGCGCGCCGTCGGAAGCGACAAAGCTCACGTTGTACACACCTGCTTGCGTGTTGTCCGGAGTAAACGTAAACCCACCCGCACCATTAAGTGAATCGGTGAAGATTGCGTTGATCGGCAGACCCAATGCGCTCAGGACAGAAATTGTGACATCGGGATCGCTTGAAGCAATGCCAAATGCCAGTGTCTGGCCTTCCGCCACAAGTTGTGCGAGCGGGACAGTAATTACCGGTGCCAAATTGACATTGTTCACTGTTATCGACACTATTCCGGTATCTGAGGCAAAACCATCGGACGCGATAATGCTTACACTGTATGGACCCGCCTGAGTGTAGTTGGGCGAAAAAGTCACCGAACCGGCGCCAGTAAGCGAATCGACGAACACTGCGTTAAGCGGCAAGTTGAGAGCTGACAATGTCGGGATAGCGCCATCGGCATCTGTAGAGGTGAAGCTGAATGTCAGGGGCTGGCCTTCATTGACAGCCAGCGGTCCCGGAGTTGTAAGAATCGGTGCCAGATTCTGGTTGGTTACTGTCACCTGAACTATAATAGTGTCTGCCAGCGCACCATCGGTTGCTACAAAGCTGACATTGTAGACGCCTGCTTGCGTGTTGTCCGGTGTAAATACGAATGCGCCCGCACCATTGAGGGAATCAGCAAAGGTCGCGTTGACAGGAAGATTTAACGCGCTAAGCGTCGGAATTGTACCATCTACGTCGACAGCCGAAACTCTGAGATTGAGAGTCAAGGCCTCGGGAACCACCTGCGCCGCGATCGCGGCCAGTAGTGGTTTCAAATTCACATTCACAACTGTTACCGAAACTATCTGCGTATCCGCAAGCAAACCATCGGTCGCCACAAAGCTGACACTATAAACCCCCGCCTGAGCAAAGCTCGGCGAGAAAGTCATCAACCCGGCTCCGTTGAGTGAATCGGCAAAAGTAGCGTTGACAGGCAGGTTCAAAGCTGAGAGTGAGGGAGTAGATCCGTCCGGGTCAGCTGAGGAAATGCGGAAGGCCAGCATCAATCCTTCGTCCACAGTCTGAGCACCGGGGACGGTCAGCGCCGGCTTCAGATTAGTATTTGTCACCATAATCTGCACTACGATCGTATCCGCCAGAGTACCATCAGTGGCGACAAAGCTTACGTTGTGAATTCCGGCTTGAGTGTTATTTGGCGTAAACGTAAACCCGCCAGCGCCATTAAGCGAATCGGTAAAAGCTGAATTCAGCGGCAGATTAAGGGCGGTGAGGTTCGAAATTGTACCGTCAGGGTCAGTTGAGACAACGTGAAGATTCAGCACCTGATTTTCAGCTATCGTCTGCGCACCTATCGGTGTGATGATTGGCTTCAAATTCACATTCACAACTGTTACCGAGACTATCTGCGTATCCGCAAGTAAACCGTCGGTCGCCACAAAGCTGACACTATAAACTCCCGCCTGAGCGAAGCTCGGCGAGAAGCTCATCAATCCACCGCCGGTCAAGCTATCAGCGAAAGTAGCGTTCACTGGCAGGTTCAAAGCTGAGAGTGATGGAATAGTGCCATCAGGATCAGTTGAGGTCATATGCACATTAAGTATCTGACCTTCGTTCACCGTCTGCGGAGCAATCAACGCCTGCACCGGTTTCAAATTCACATTCACAACTGTTACCGAGACTATCTGCGTATCCGCAAGCAAACCGTCAGTCGCCACAAAGCTGATACTATAAACTCCCGCCTGAGCGAAGCTCGGAGAGAAGCTCATCAATCCACCGCCGGTCAAGCTATCAGCGAAAGTAGCGTTCACTGGCAGGTTC